>Ga0326728_10011483_pt1 | contig 20189 bp, 16 predicted proteins | sample MB3enrmetagenome_FD_207602 | JGI IMG/M metagenome (GOLD analysis project Ga0326728, IMG submission 207602) | Lab enriched peat soil microbial communities from McLean, Ithaca, NY, United States - MB31MN | ecosystem: Environmental > Terrestrial > Soil > Wetlands > Peat | place: USA: New York... | reverse complement strand
ACGCAGGCTGGCGCCCACGAAATCCTCGAATACCCATAGGGCGCCGCATCCGGCCCGCGGGTTCGTTCCTCGGCGACTTTCGCACGCCTAACGGCGTCCGAAACTCTTCACGGGAGCGGAATGGCGGGTTTGGGCGAACGAAATGTTAAAGCGGACGTTCGCTCCTGCATAGCGACGCGACAGCTCTCGACGGAAGGCTGTGCAAAAGCGCCTAATCAGCTGTAATTTCGGAGGTTCTGCTTCGGAAATTGGGACAGCCGACGTCGCGCTTCTTTGCGTCGCTCTGATTCTCTTGGAAAATCTGTCCGGCGCGTGGTGTTCGCCCCACCAAGCGGGAGTCGCCCGAGGCGTCGAGGCGAATTGACATGTCGGCGTTTCGGGTATGAGGCGGCGCGGTGAGCGCGTCCGGCGAAGGGCGAATCGTCGGTCTCGCGCTTGCGTCGTCGGCCGGCCGCTGATCGTTCGAGTCGAGAAGAGGGCTGCGGGGGCTTGGCGGAATTCGCGAAGGTTGAACTCGGAACTATGGCCAAGAACGGAATCAAGGAAGTCGCCGAACACGCCGGAGTTGCGGTGGGCACGGTCTCGCGCGTGCTGAACAATCATCCGTCGGTCACCGCGGAGGTGAGAGCCCGGGTCAAGGCGGTGATTGAGGAGCTTGGCTACCGACCCGATCCATTCGCGCGGAGCATGCGAAGCAAGATCAGTCGGCTGATCGGCATCGTCATCCCGGACCTGACCAATCCGTTCTTCGCCGAGCTGGTCCAATGTGCCGAACGCGCCGCAACAGAGCTCGATCACAACGTGATTCTCATGACCTCGTTCGACGATGGGGCTCAGGAGGCCGATCGCATCGCGCAGTTGGCGAGCCGAAAGGTCGACGGGATCATTCTCGTCCCGAGCAATGGGGCTCATTCAGTCAAGGCGCCAAAGGGCCTTCCTCTCATCGCGGTCGACCGAATTCTCCCCGAATATCCGGGCGTAGCGGCCGACCATCGGCGCGGGGCCCGCATGGCGGTCGAATATCTTGTCGGTCTTGGTCATCGACGCATCGCCTGCATCGCTGGGCCAGACGAGTTGTCGCCGGCCTTCGAGCGGTTGCAGGGCTATCTGGATGTGATTGAGGCATTGGGCGACCGGCAAGCCGCCCCACTCGTCGTTCACGGCGCTTTCGACTACGAGAGCGGCCACACCGCCGGAGGGCGCCTGCTCGCCAAGCCCCAAGGCAAACGTCCGACGGCGATCTTCGCTAGCTCGGATCAGCAGGCGATCGGCTGCCTGAGGGCGGCGAACGATCTTGGCATAAGCGTGCCGGCTGACTTGTCGATCGTCGGCTTCGATGGAATTCCTCTGTCGAACTTGACCACGCCGAGATTGACGACGGTCATGCAGCCGATGACCGAGATCGCACGCGCGGCGATCTCAGCGCTGCTGGGCCAGCGCAAGATGCCGAAAGCCGACCATCCTATTCTCCTTGATTGCGAACTGGTGGAGAGGGAATCGGCGGCCCCGCCAACGGGAGACGCGAGGGTCGCGCTCGCCAAGACTCGGCCGTCGCTCGGCGCCGGAGCTGGCAAGCGGCGCGCTTGAACGCTAGGCGACGCGCTCGTGGGAACGCCTGACAGAAGACCGCATTGAAACGCGGCGACAACTCTGGTAGGTAGTGCGTGGAAACGTTTCATCGACCGGCGCGGAGCGCCGGCGAAGACAAGCGTTCCAAAGGGAGGTCCACATGGTCGATCTCGAGAATCGTTCCCGCTCACGTTTCGGGCTCAGCCGCCGCCAGCTCCTTGTCGCGGGCGCGGCCGGCTCCGTCGCCGCGATGGCGGGGCTGCGTCCTTCGTTCGCCGCCGCCAAGCCCAAAGTCGGCCTGGTCATGAAGTCGCTCGCCAATGAGTTTTTCAAACAGATGGAGGCGGGCGCGGAGAAATATGCGGCGGCGAACGCCGACAAGTTCGACTTCAAGGCCGTCGGCATGAAGGACGAGCGCGACTTCGCCGCACAAGTCGACGCCATCGAGAACTTCGTGACCCAGAAGTACGACATCATCGTCGTTGCGCCGGCGGACTCGAAGGCGATGGTCACGCCGCTCGCCAAGGCCTTGAAGGCTGGCGTCAAGGTCATCAACATCGACGTCGAGCTCGACAAGGACGCCAAGAAGGCGGCCGGCGTCGACCTCGCGTTCTTCGGCCCCGACAACCGCGCCGGCGCGAAGCTGGCGGGCGACGCGCTCGCCAAGGCGCTCGGCCCCGGCGGCAAGGTCGTGATCCTGGAGGGCAATCCGGAAGCCGACAACGCGGTGCAGCGGAAGCTCGGCTTCTCGGACTCGGTGGCCGAGGGCAAGCTGCAGCTGCTCGACAGCAAGACCGCGCACTGGGAGACCGAAGAAGCCAACACGCTAATGACCAACTTCCTCACCCAGTATCACGACATCCAGGGCGCGATGGCGGCCAACGACTCGATGGCGCTCGGCGTCGTCAAGGCGCTCGACGCCGCGGGGCTCAGCGGCAAGGTGCAGGTCGTCGGCTTCGACAACATTCCCGCGGTGCAGCCGCTCATCAAGGGCGGCAAGATGCTCGCGACCGTCGAGCAATACGGCGCCGATATGGCCAAGCTCGGCATCGAGTACGGCCTGCGGGAGCTGGCGGGCGAGTCGTTCACCGGCTGGGTCAAGACGCCGGTCAAGCTGATCGAGGCCAAGGACCTCTGACGCGTCCGGCCGTCTGACGGTATGCTTGCAGGGCGCGGGCGTTCGCTCGCGCCCTGACATTGCGGGCGTCGCCGACAGGACGAGCGGAAGGGACGCGCGATGAACGAACCGATCCTGACCATGACGGGGGTCGGCAAGCGATTTCCCGGCGTCGTCGCGTTGCGCGGCGTCTCGCTGGCGGTCGCGTGCAGCGAGGGGCATGTGCTCGTCGGCGAGAACGGCGCAGGCAAGTCCACCCTGATCAACCTGCTGGCGGGCGTCTATCCGGCCGACGAAGGCGAGATCGCGTTCGACAACCAGCCCTATCGCCCCCGCACGCCGACCGACGCCTTCCGCGCGGGCATTCGCGTCGTGCACCAGGAGCTCGCGCTGCTGGCGGAAATGACGGTGGCCGAGAACCTCATGTTCGAGCGCCTGCCGCAACGCCATGGGATCGTCGACTATCGCGAGACGAACCGGCGTGCGGCTCAGCTCCTTGAGGAGGTCGGTCTCGACGTCGCGCCGACGACCCAGGTCTCGCGCCTCGGCGTCGCGCAGATGCAGCTCATCGAGATCGCCAAGACGCTCGTTTACGCGAGCAAGCTGCTCATTCTCGACGAGCCGACCGCGACGCTCACCTCGAAGGAGGTCGACCGTCTGTTCGGCATCCTTCGACGCCTGAAAGCGCGCGGGGTGACTCTTCTCTACATCTCGCACCGCCTGCAAGAGATCGGCGAAGTCGGCGACCGCGTAACCGTCTTGCGCGACGGCCAGCTCGTGGCGACGCGGCCGCTCGCCGGCCTCACGATTCCGGAAATCGTGCGAATGATGGTGGGCAGGCGAATCAGTGACGCTCAGGCGTTCCGCGCCGGCAGCAAGGTCTTCGGAGAGGCGTTGCGCGTCGAAGGCCTCAAGCGCAGCGCGCGCAGCCCTGAGGTGTCGCTCAAGGTGGCGAAGGGTGAGATCGTCGGAGTCGCTGGGCTTGTCGGAAGCGGGCGAACGGAGACGGCGCGAGCGATCTTTGGAGCGGACCGAAAGATTGCCGGCGACATCTTCATCGAAGGCGAGCGGGTGACCATCAATTCGCCGCGCGACGCGGTGCGGCACGGGCTCTGTCTGATGACCGAGGACCGCAAAGGACAAGGCCTGCTGCTCGGCATGTCCTGCGCCGAGAACATCACCATCACCGACCTCGCCAAGATCTCCCGTCACGGCGTCCTCGAGCGCAAAATCGAGCGCGGCGCCGCCAAGCGATTGGTCAAGGATCTTCGCATCAAGACGCCTTCGATCGACCAATTGGTGCGCAACTTCTCCGGCGGGAACCAGCAGAAGGTGGTGATCGCCAAGTGGCTCTTCCGCGGCTCGCGGATCTTGATCTGCGACGAGCCGACGCGCGGCATCGACGTCGGCGCCCGCGCGGAGATCTATGATCTCATCTGGGATCTCGCGGCCGAGGGACGAGGCGTGCTGTTCATCTCCTCCGACCTGCCCGAGCTGATGTCGATCGCCCATCGCATTATCGTGTTCGCCAAGGGCCGAGTCGTCGGCGAGGTCCCGCGGTCGGAGTTCGATCAGCACCGCATTCTGTCGATGGCCTACGAGGAATCCTGAGATGAGCGACGCTGCCGGCAGTGGCGGGACCGAGAAGGCTGCGAGCGGCAGTCGCGCCGCCGTCATTTGGGCCGCGATGATGCGCTTCGCCATGCGCGAGGCGGGCGTCGCCGTCGCGCTCGTTCTGATCGTGCTGTTCTTCTCGGCGTCAGCTCCCTATTTCGCGACGCCGGAGAACTTCCTCAAGATCTTCGTCCAGATCGGCATCAATACGGTGCTCGCATCTGGCATGACCTTCGTCATCCTGACCGGAGGCATCGACCTGTCGGTCGGTTCGCTGCTCGCCCTCTGCACCGTTGTCGGCGCGCTCATCATGACGGACAAGGATCTCCCCGTCGTCGCGTCGGTCCCGCTTGCACTGCTCGGTTGCATGGGCGTCGGCGCGCTCTGCGGCTTCATCAACGGCTTCATCGTCGAGCATTGGAAGGTGCCGTCGTTCATCGTGACGCTCGGGATGCTAAACGCCGCCAGCGGCGCGGCGCGCGTGACGAGCAACAACTCGACGATCACCGGGTTGCCGCAGCCGTTCGTCGATTTCGGCAACCTGATCGTCCTTGGCGTACTTCCTTCGATCTTTCTGATCGCGATCGGAGTCGTCCTGATCGGCTGGTTCGTCCTGCGATTCACGGTGTTTGGACGGTTCATTTACGCCATCGGCACCAACGAGGAGGCCGTGCGACTCTCAGGCCATTCGCCGCACGTTTACAGGATCGCCGCCTTCGTGATCAGCGGCCTGACCGCCGGCGTCGCCGGGATGGTGTATCTGCTGCGTCTCAACGTCGGCAGCCCGATCGCCGGCGTTGGCTACGAGCTCAACGCGATCGCGGCGGTCATCATCGGCGGAACGAGCCTGTCAGGGGGCAAGGGGTCGATCATTGGCACGCTGGTCGGCGCGTGCATCATTCAGGTGCTCAGCACCGGGCTGCAGCTGTTCGGCGTCGGCGACAACGTCAAACCGATCGTGATCGGAACGGTGATCGTGCTCGCCGTCGTGCTCGACACTTATCGCGGCAGACTGTCGAGCATTCTGGAGACCAGATAGCTGCGGCCAGCCGCCGGGCGCTTTTCATGGGGGCGCCACTGTCGATTGGCGCTAGGACGCCGCGCTGAACGGCGCGCGGGGGACGCTCGCCTGGCGACGGCGCCCGGCCGCCTTCGGCGACGCGGCGGACAAACCACCGCTTCCCACTTACGATCGTCGAAAGCGCCTTCACGGCATGGCGCCCGCTTTCGAGAACCGCCGCACTACCTGGGATCGGCCGAAATGGGCGCAATCCGGCCGATCCCACGCCCGCCGGGCGATAGCTGTCTTCCGCCCCATCCGCGCCATGTCGCGAAAGGCGCCGAGCGTCAGCTTTGAACCGCTCGGCGCCCTTTCACAGCGGCCGGTATTGCGACGGCGTCAGGCCGGTCGCCTCGCGAAAGCGCTGGGCGAAATGGCTGGGGCCGCCGAAGCCGCAGCGGCGCGCGATCTCGGCCAGCGGCGCCCGGCCGCGCAACGCCGCCTCGGCGCGCTCGACGCGCTGGCGCGTGACGAAGGCGTGCGGGCTCTCGCCGGTCGAGCGCTTGAAGGCGCGAGCGAAGTGATAGGGGCTCGCGCCCGCTATGGTCGCGAGCTCGGCGAGGCCGATCGGCTCGCCGCAATGGGCGGCGACGTAGTCGGCGATCCGACGCAGCGTCGCCGGAGGAAGGCCGCCGCGCGCCGGGCGCAAGGCGCCGGGGCGCTCGGTCAGCCGCGCCGCGACAGTGGCGAGCAGCCGCTCGCCCGCTTCGCCGGCGGCGATCCGCTCCGACGGCTCGTCCCAATCGAGCGGCAGCACCGCCGAGCGGATGAGGTCTTCGAGGGCGGAATCGCGAAAGTAAGGAATCTCGCGCAGCGCCGCGGGCCTCTCGGCGCGCGTGGCTTCGCCGACCGCCCGCTCGAGCGCCTGGCGCGAGAAATAGAAATGGAACATGCGGATCGGCCCGCTGACGTCCCATTGCGAGCTCGCCCCCTGCGGCATCAGACACAGGCTGCCCGCGCCGAAGCTCGGCAGCAGCGCGTCGCCGCGCCGGCGGAAAAACTGATCGCCGCCCGACACGTAGAGGCTCAGCGTGTGGTGGTTGGGATCGTCGTAGAACGCTTCGGCGGTCTCGTCGCGGTCCCAGATGGCGGCGAACACGCCCGCGCCGAGCCGCGCCGAGGCGCGCAGCGGCAGGCCCGCGCCGCTCAAATAACGAAAAACCGTGTAGTCGTTGAGCGCCGTCGTCATCGTTCGTGGCGGCAGTAAAGACCGCGAGACGCGCCCGCTCAAGCGCGCGTTGCGGGCAGAAGCGAAAATTCTGCGCAAGATCGCGACAGTCGCGCGCCGCGGGGGCGGACAAATCGCCCCCGATCGGGCAGGAAACGGGCATGCTCCGCTCAAGAAACCTCGTCAATCCGCTGCTGTTCGCCTCCGTCGTCGTCGCCTGGGGGCTCACCTGGTACGCCATCAAGCTGCAGCTCGGCCCGACGCCGCCGGAGACGTCGATCTTCTGGCGCTTCTTCCTCGCTTCCGCCGCGATGTGGGCGGGGCTGGCGGCGACCGGCCGGCTGAAGCGCGCGCCGTTCAGCGGCCACCTGTGGCTGCTGGCGCTCGGAATCGTGCTCTTCAGCGGCAATTTCCTCTGCTTCTACAACGCCGAGCGCTTCACCCCGAGCGGCGTCGTGGCGGTGGTGTTCGCGATCGCCCCGGCGTTCAACGTCGCTAATCTGCTGATTCTGCGCGGCGTCCGGCCGGGCGCGAACGCGATCGTCGGCGCGATTCTCGGCGCGCTCGGCGTCGCCTGCCTGTTCGCCGACCAGCTCGCCGCGGCGACGGCGGCGAACGGGGCGCCGCTGGGGATCGCCCTCGCGCTCGCCGGCGCCTATTGCTTCTCGCTCGGCAATTTCGTCTCGCAGCCGGCGACGCGCGCCGCCGGCGACCTGCCCAACGCGGTCGCGCGGGCGATGACCTGGGGGACGGCGATCCTCGCCGCGACCGTTTGGGCGCGCGGCCTCTCCTTCGCGCCGACCCTGACCCCCGCCTATCTCGGCGGGCTCGTCTATCTCGCGGCGATCGGCTCGGTGTTCGGCTTCCTCGCGTATCTGGCATTAGTGGCGCGCGTCGGCCCCGCGCGCGCCGCCTATACGACGGTGCTGTCGCCGGTGATCGCGCTGGCGGTGTCCTCGCTGCTGGAAGGCTATGTTTGGAGCCGCTGGGCGCTGCTCGGCGCGCCGCTGATCCTGGTCGGCGAGGTCGTCATGTTCGGCCCGCCGCTCGGCGGCGTTCTAACCTGGCGGCGCCGCGACAAAACGCGCGGCGCGGCTGGTTGACGCCGTCGGCGTTTCGGGCGTGATCGCGCCCGAAGCCGGAGCGCGAGCCGCCCATGGATCGCTGGTCGCCGTTCTACGCCGCCGCCGCCGCCTCCGCGGCGCTGCTCGGCCTGCTGTTCGTCGCGGTGTCGATCAACGCCACGGCCGCGATCGGCCCCGACGAGAAGGCGTCGCGGCGCCTGGCCGAGCAGGCCTGCCAGAATTATCTCGCCGTGATGATGGTCTCGCTCTTGGCGCTGTTCACGGGCATCCGCACTACCGTCTTCGGCGCGGTGGCCCTCGTCGCCACCGCAAGCTGGTCGGTGTGGGTCTTCGTCCGCTTCGGCCAGGCGATCGCCCAGCGCCTGGAGCGGCGAGACTGGGTCCTCGCGCTGCGCCGCCACCTGTCGTCGCTGGTCGGCTTCGCCATGCTGCTCGTCGCCGCGCTACGCATGGCGCTGGGGTGGGGCGAAGACTACGATTGGGTCGCGGCGGCGATGCTCGTGCTGTTGTTCTCGGCGACTACGGTGTCCTGGGAGCTGCTGACGCGCATCGCCAGCGGCAAGACCGGCTGAGCCCGCCGTCGTCGGGCGCGGCGCTTGACCATAACGGCGGCGCGGCGTCTAACCGCCGCATGTCGATCAACGAACCGGAATGGCTCGCCTGGGCGCGCGAGCTGCAGGCGATCGCCCAGACCGGCCTCGCCTTCTCGCCCAACCCTTACGATCGCCAGCGCTACGAGGCGCTGCGCAACCTCGCGGCGCGCATGTTCGCCGGGCAGAGCGGCGCGCCGGTCGACCGGATCGAAGCGCTGTTCGCCGGCGAGACCGGCTACGCGACGCCGAAGATCGACGTCCGCGCCGCGGTCTTCGACCGCGAGGCGCGCCTCTTGATGGTGCGCGAGACCGCCGACCACGGGCGCTGGACCCTGCCGGGCGGCTGGGCCGACGTCAACCGCACCGCGGCCGAGAACGCGGCCAAGGAGGCGGCGGAGGAGAGCGGCTACGCCGTGCGGCCGCTGAAGCTCGCCGCGCTGTGGGACCGCACGCGGCAGGGACATCCCGTCGGCGTCTTTTCCTGCTTCAAGGCATTCTTCGTCTGCGAGTCGATCGGCGGCGAGGCGGCGACCAGCCTCGAGACCTCGGAGGTCGGCTGGTTCGCCGAGCCCGACCTGCCTGAGGACCTGTCGCTCGGCCGCGTGCTGCCGCGCCAGCTCAAGCGGATGTTCGCGCATTGGCGCGAGCCGACGCTGCCGACCGACTTCGATTGAGCGGCGCCGCGGCGTTTCGCGACTCGCGCTTTTTTCCTATAGAGGCGCGGCGTCCAACCCTTTGAGCGGCCCGATGATGGTTTCCTCCCGCCCCTTCGACGACCTTCGCGCGCTGATCAGGGCGGCGCCGGGGCCGGACGAGGCGGCGATTGTCGCGGCGCGCGCGCGCCAGGCGGAGCTGACCAAGCCCGCCGGCGCGCTCGGCCGCCTGGAGGAGATCGCGGTCTGGCTCGCCGGCTGGCAGGGCGGGCCGCCGCATGTCGAATCGCCGCTGATGGCGGTGTTCGCCGGCAACCACGGCGTCGTCGCGCGCGGCGTGTCGCCGTTTCCCCAGTCGGTGACGCAGGCGATGGTCGCCAATTTCGCCGCCGGCGGCGCGGCGATCAATCAGCTATGCAAGACTTTCGACGTCTCGCTGAAGGTGTTCGAGCTCGCGCTCGCCCAGCCGACCGGCGACATCGCCGCGGAGGCGGCGCTCGACGAGAAGGCCTGCGCGGCGACGATCGCCTACGGCATGGAGGCGCTCGCCTCGCGCCCCGACGTGCTGTGCCTCGGCGAGATGGGCGTCGGCAACACCACCATCGCCGCGGCAATCTATTGCGCGCTCTACGGCGGCGAGCCGGAGGACTGGGTCGGCCGCGGCGCCGGCGTCGACGACGCCGGCCTGAAGCGCAAGGCGGCGACGGTGCGCGCGGCGATCGCGCTGCACCGCGAGCATCTCGGCGACCCGCTCGAGGTCCTGCGCCGGCTCGGCGGCCGCGAGATCGCCGGCATCGCCGGCGCGATCCTCGCCGCGCGCCACCAGCGCACGCCGGTGCTGCTCGACGGCTTCGTCGTCTGCTCGGCGGCGGCGGTGTTGCGCGCGCTCGACGCCCGCGCGCTCGACCATTGCCTCGTCGCCCACGTCTCGGCCGAGCGCGCCCACGCCGCGGCGCTGCGGCGGCTGGGCATGACGCCGCTGCTCGACCTCGGCCTGCGGCTCGGCGAAGGGACGGGAGCGGCCCTGGCGGTCGCGATCGTCAAGGCGGCGGCCGCCTGCCACAACGGCATGGCGACCTTCGCCGAAGCGGGCGTGGCGGAAAGGCAATGCTGACGGCGGCGCGTCCTCGCGCGCCGCCGCGCCTTGAGCGCGCCGCGTCTCACTTCACCCAGATTTCGACGCGGCGATTGAGCGCTCTTCCCTCCTCGGTGTCGTTGCACGCCACCGGCGCGGCGCTGCCGAAGGCGCGGGCGTTGTCCTGGTAGACCGGAACGCCGGCGTCCTGCAGCGCTTTCGCGACTACGGAGGCGCGGCGCTTGGAGAGATCGACAGAGGCCTGGAGATCGTCGCCGGCGTCCGAAAAGCCAATGATGAGAAAGTGCCGACCCTGGTATTTGTCGCTCTTGAGCGCGTTGGCGAGCGTCACCAGGTCGGCCTTCGCCTTGTTGTCGAGCGTGTCTTCCTTGTCGGCGAAGCGCAGCGTGGTCGACAGCCTGGTCGCGAACCGCACGTCGGCGATGAAGCTCTGCGTCAGCGCGTCGTCGCGCGCCGCGACTCCCGCCATTGACGCGAAGCGCTCGCCCTGCGCGCCGTAATCGGCGAAGCCGATCGCCTGGTCGATGAATCCCTCGCGGCGAATCGCCGCGTCGGCATCCTGCGACGAAGCGAAATTGACGACGCCGCGCGCGAGCGCGTTGGCGGGCTCGCCCAGCGTGTAGAGGTAGAGTCGGCGCGCCAGCGGATATTCTTCCGTCTTGATGTTGAACACGCTCGGCGAGTAGGCGAAGGTCCGCGCCGGTCCCGACGCGTCCGGCGCGCAGGAGCGGATAATGCCGAGCGCCTTGGTGTTCTGGCGGTAGCCGATGCCGATGAAGCCGACGCCATACTTGTCGTTGGCGACATCCGACTCGAGGCTCTCGCTCGATTCGTATTTGGCCGCGCTCGGCGCGAAGCAGGCGCCGGCGTCGGAGTCGCGAACGTCGTAGCAGGACTTGAGACTGGGATCGACCTTGACATAGGGGCCGAACACCAGGTCGTTGAAGGTCGCTGTCGTGCCCGAGTTGTTGTCGCGCCGGTAGACCTTGATGTCGCCGACGAAGGTCGGCCGGCCCGTCGGGTCCTGCGCGCTCTTCACGTCCTGCCAATGCGTGATCTTGCCGGCGAAGATCTGCGCGATCTCGCTAATCGACAACGCCGAGATCGGGTTTTGCTCGTTGACGACGATCGCCAGGCCGTCGAGCGCGATCACGTGCTCACTTTCGGGCGCGGTCAGGTCGAGGCCCTGCTTCGTCCGCGCTTGAGCCCGCTCGTCGTCGTGGATGCGCCGCGACGCCATCCAGATCTGCGCGGTCGGCGGCTTCTTCACCCCGACCGGCGGCTCGAACCCGGTGGCGGTGCCGTGGGCGCGGATGACGATGTCGACCGGCCCATTGCCGCCGTCGAACGACACCTGCTTCTCGACCGGATCGCTAAGCGGCGTCTCTTCCGCGTCGACGTGGAACGTCTTCTTCAGGTACTGCTCGACCAGGGCTGGCATCAGGCGCTCGCCGATCGTGTTCGATCCCTGGATCTCGAAGCTCTGCGCCGGCGGCCGGTCGGCGGCCTGGGCGATGAGGCCCTGCGGGCAGGGGCCCGACACGCAGCGGACGCGCTCGACCGGCGCGACGAGCGGGACGCCGGGCGCCTGGAGCAGCTTGAGGGTGACCATGCCGCCGGCGACGCTCGCGTCGGCGACGCGCAGCCGTTGCGTTCCGTCGATGACGACCTCGATCGGCGCCGCCGCGGCGGGAAGCGCCGCCGCGGCGATCGTCAGGATCGACGCGATTGCGACGATCGATCGAAAGTCAGAGGTCCAAGGATTCTGGCTCGGTTTCCGTCGACGCATGCTTTCGCCTCCCGCCGCGCTCAATTCGGAGCGCTCACTCGAATGTCGCCTTCGCGAACGCGCACGTATCTCGTCTTGAGCGGCGCGCCGCATTCTTCGCCTTTGAAGCCGTAGGCGCGCCGGACCGGCCCGCCCGCGCCGTAGCGAAACAGCTCGTACTTGATCTCCGGCGCGTCGGCGCCGCAGTACGGCGGCGCGGGCGGATCGCCCCGCGTCTTGAAGTCCACCGTCGCCAGGATCGCGCCCGCGCGCGCAGCGTCGCCCGGCAGGAAGCCGTAGGCCTGCAGATGCGCGCCTGGCCCCGCGCCGTCATCGCTCGCCAGCATCCACCCCGTCGCGCCCGACATCGCCTGCTCGTAGGAGTGCGGGTTGGCGGAATAGACGTCGCCGGCGGAAGACGAACCCGGCTTGGCGCCGAACTCGGACATGTGCAGGTCGAGGCTTACCGGGTCCCGCCAGACGATCGCGACGCTCTCGATCGTCGTCGCGCCGGGCCGCCCGGACACGGTCTGTCGCTGCGACGGTCCCCCGTCGATCGACAGGACGAGGTCCGAGGGGCCGGCGAATAAGAAGAAGTCGGCGATGAGGACGCCCTGCTCGGTCCGCAAGGCGCGGACGAAGTCATAATCGACATAGCGCACGCGGATCGACGGCAGGGGGCCGCAGCTCCGGTCGAGCTGTATCGTCGCGCGTCCGATGTCGTCGGCTTCGAACCGCTTGAGCGGGAACTTGGCGCAGCCGGCGGTCGGCGAAGGCTGCGGCGCGACCGGCGAAGCGCTGGGCGACGGCGAGGCGACGACGGAGGCGGTCGGCGAAGGCTGCGGCGCGACCGGCGAAGCGCTGGGCGACGGCGAGGCGACGAGGGAGGCGGTCGGCGAAGGCTGCGGCGCGGCGGGCGAGACGCTCGCGCTCGGCGAAACGACGACCGAAGCGACGGTCGAAGGCGTGGCGGCGGCGCTCGCCGTCGGCGCGCTTGGCGGAGGTCCGAAGAGCGATGTCGGTCGCATGATCAACAGCGCGGCCGCGCCGACCACGGCAATCGCGACGGCGGCGAGCGCCGCCGCCTTGGCGGCCGACTGGTCGAGGAAGCCGCGGCGCCGCCGCTGCTCCTCTTGCTGTCGCTGCGGGCCGCGCTTCGCGCCCAGGCTCTCCAGGGCGGCGAAGATCCGCGCGTGGTCGCTGAGAGCGACGAATTGGCGTTCGCCGAAACCGAGCGGCACGATCTTGCGATCGTAGCCGTCAAGGACGGTCATGACGAGCTTGCGCGCCTCGAGCGCGCGCCTCGCTTCGTCGCGCACGAAGTCGCTTTTCGCCGAGGCCGGCGACCAGATGACGACCACCGCCTTGGCGGCCTCGATCTGGGCCATGATGCGCTCGCCGAAGTTCTCGTGCGGCGAGATCTTATTGTCGCGCCAGACGTCGAAGCCGTTGGCGAGAAGCGCGGCCTCAAGCGCCTCGGCCAGCGCTTGGTCCGAGCGGGCGTAGCTGATGAGAACGTCTGACATCCTGGCCCGCGTGAATGGCGTCGACGAGAGCCGCGCGGCGGCGCGACCTCGGTTCTAAGGCGTTCGGGCCTCGCTGGTTCGGCCGGGAACGGCCGGTGGAGCGGCGTCGGCGGGCGGCGGCGTCGCTTCGGCGGCGCGCGCCATCGCGGGCGTCGGCGCCGCCGGAGGCTCGCCGGGCGCCAGCTCGCGCAACACGCTCTCCAGCCGGCCGCGGCAATCGTCGTCGGCGACGCGGTCGACGTCGGCGAGGCTCACGAACCGCGTCGCGGCCGGCGTCGTCTTCGCGCTCGCGGCGCTTGTCGGGTCGGGGCCGGTCATGACGTAGGCGAGGCACTTGAGCAGCTCCCGCCGCAGCGCGTACTCCAAACGCGCCTGCGACGGGCCGGCGGGAATTCGCGCCTCGAACTCGGAAAGAATCGAATGTGGCGCCTTGGCGAGCTCGGAAAGCACGGTTCCGCCGTCGTCTCTCGCGAGCGTCGGGTCGTTGGCCGCGTCAGGCAGCGCGCGCACGGCCTCGTCCCACTGTGCGCCCTCTTTCGCGAGGCCGACCGCGGCGTCGATCGTCCGCGTCTCTTCGTAGACCTCGTTCGCCGCCTTGGCGAGAAGCTGGTCGAGAGCGTCCGCGTTGAGCTTCTCGCCGCCTGGCGAAACCTTGGGAAGATCGCGGCAGGCGGCGGCGAGCGTCCAGGCGACGGCGTCGGTCTCAAGCGTCCGCAGGCGATTGAGCGTCGCGAGCCCAGACGCGCGAACCGCGGCCTCGGCGCCCTTCTCGATCTTGCCATGGTCGGCGACGCCGGTCCGCTCGGCGATGAAGTCGAGATCGTCCTCCTCCGAGTTTTGCGCGCCCGTTCCGCACTGGTCGGCGTGCGCCGTGGGCGTCGGGCGCATCGGGAGACCCGGCCAATCCGGCGTCGCCGGCCGGATGGGGAGGTCGGCGAAACTAGCGGGGCGGACGAGGAGAGACGGCGCCGGCGTCGGAACGAAGACGCTGGGCCCCTGATTCGGGGCCGGCGTTTCGATCGCGGGTTTCGGCGACGGCAGGACGGCGACCGTCGGCCCCTGGTCGGGAACCCGCGCCTGGATCGGCGGCTCGGACCCGCCCTCCGTCGCCACGATGGTGGCGACCTGCACGCGGCGATTGATTCCGTCGAGCGGATGCGCGGCATCGCGCAATTCGCTCGAGCCGCGGCCGCTGAGCTCCAGCCGCGATCGGTCGATCTGGTAGAACTGATAGAGGAAGGCGCCGACGGTCGCCGCCCGCTCTTCCGACAGGCGCTGGTTATAAGCTGGCGTTCCGCGCGCGTCGGTATGGCCGATGATGCGGAACCGTAGTCCGCTCAGCCGGGGGTCCATCAGCGCCTTGCCGAGCGCCGCCAGCGTCAGCGCGCCGTCGTTGGTCAGATTGGCGGAGTCGAAATCGAAATTGACGGCGAGATCGATCTCCGGCGCCGGCTCGGACGCCGCCTCGGGGGTGACCTCGACGCCGCGCGTGAACAGCGAGCGGAACGTCATCGGCTTCGGCTTCGCCTTCGGCGTGAGCGCGTTGACGATGGCGTTGGGGTCGAGCGTCTGGCCCAAGGCCGGCGCCGCTCCCGACAGCGCCGCAGCGACGATCAGGGCGAGCAAGAAGCGCGGCGTTCGGCGTGACATGGCGCTCATCTCTCGACGTTGAGGAACACGACGTCCGCGGCGACGCGCCGCGGCGGAGCGCCCGGCAGCGGCCGGGCGCGCAGGCTGTCGTTGATGGCGGAGAGCACGCGGCGGTCGCCCGTCGCTTCGCCCGTCGCCGAGGCCTCGTCGGCGCCGAGCCGGAAGTAACGCCCGCCGGCCTGCTCGAGCGCTTCGAGCTCGGCGATCGGACTGCGCGCAGCGATGGCGATCACCGCTTCGTCGCCCGCCGGCTCGGAGGCCCTGAACTTGGGCCCGCCGCCGCCGGGCTCGCCGAGGCGAAACACCGCGCCGGGGGGCGTCTGCTCGCGCACCAGGCCGCGCCGCGGCAAGAGATTGACCGCCTGCCCGTCGGCCTGAAGATAGATCAGGTAAAGGAACGAGGGATAATCGGGCGCGCGCAGCTCGAAGCCGAAATTGTCGCCGATTCTGAGGCGCGTGCGGCCGTCGAGCGTGTTCAACCGCGGGCGGTCCGCCGCCGCCAGCGGCGCCTCCAGCGTCAGCAGCGCTTCGCATTGCGGCCAGGGACGGATCGCCAGCTCGTCGACGACCGGCGTCCGGCCCGGGAGGCCAAGCGCGAGCAGATAGTCGGCGACGTGCGCCTCGATCTGATCGCGTTCCGCGACCGAGCCGACAAATCCCAGCAGCGCGAACCCCCTCGGCGTCGGCTCGACCGCGACGTCGCCGCAAATCGAAGGGGTGATTTTGGCGGGACGGGAGTTCTCGTTCGGACGCGGCGGGGGCGGGGGCGGGGGCGGGGTCTCGCCGACGAGCACGAGCGCCTCGGCGAGTTCCGAGCGCGCGCTCGCGTAGCTGAGCCAACCGTAGCCGCCGTCCGCCCAGTCGCGTCCCCAGGAGTTCATGAAGCGGAACGCCTGCTTATCGTTGTCGTAGCCGACCAGCACGAACGCGTGGCCGCCGTGCGGCTGGGTCGGATCCTTCGCCGTTTGATAGTCGTAGACTTGGCCGGCGCGAAGGTTCTGGAGAAGCTTTCCGGTCGTGCGCATGCCGACGATCACCGGCGCCCCTTCGGCCAACTTCTGCCGAACCGTGTCGACGTCGAACGGCTTCTTGACTTCGCGCGAGCCGTCGTCCCCGAAGGCGACAAGCGCGAGGAGCTCCGCGTCGCTCGCACGGAAAATCGGCGTGGCGGCTTGCGCCGCCTGCGCGGGCGGCTCGCAGAAGCGCGCCTGCGGATAGCTCTCCAGCGACGGCGCGCCCTTGGCCATCAGGAACTTCACATTCTCGATGAGGCTCGACTCGGCGCACTGGTCGACGTTGTGGTCGACCTGGTTGAAGACGTAGGACGGGCTCAACGCCAATTGCGGCTGTTTGAGCGTGAAGCGGGCGTAATAGCTTCCGGCGCCGTAGACGGACGCCCACGCCGCGCACGTGCCGTCCCGGCCCTGGTCGCCCGGCGGCGGCATGGACGGGCTGAGGTCGACGCGATCGACCGCGACGAAGCCGCGCTTCAGCTGCGCCGGGGGAAGCTTCTCGACGTCCCCCAAGTTGGAGAACTTCAAGCCGGTCGCGTAAGTCTCGTCGGCGCGCGCCCCGCCCGCGCAGGCCGCTGCGACGAGGCCGGCGATCGCCAACGCCGTCGCTGCGCGCCGCCGGCCGCCCGCGCCGTCAGGCGGGCGCCGCGAGACGCCGAGCCCGCTCATCAGCACCCCGTCAGTTTGCAACCGATGGCGGCTCCGATTCCGACGCCAATTCCATGGCCGATTCCTAGGAACACCCCCGCCGGTCCGTTCGCCGGTCCGTTGCGGGCGGTCGGCGCGCGCGTCTGACTCACCGAGCGCGCGGCGACGGCGGTCCTCGGCGCCGGCGCGGCCCTGGGCGCGGGCGCCGGCGCCGCGGCGACGGTCGGCTCGGCGTTCAGCGCGTCGAGCTGCGGCTTGTTGAAGAAGCCGGAGACGCGGTAGTCGCGCGCGGTCTGCCAATTGGCGATCGCCCGACGCGTACCGTCGCCCGGAACCCCATCCGCCCCGCTGGTCGAGAAGCCGAGCTGCGTCAGGTGGGTCTGAATGACGCGCCAGATTTCCGGCGTCAGCGCCAAGGCGTCCTCGGTCGCCTTCGTCGCGTCCTCGCTCTTGAGCGCGGCGAGGTCGGGCTTCTGCGGGGTCGCCCCGGGCGGCGCGCTTCCCGGCGCGACGGCGGCCGGCGTCGCGGCGGCCGGCGTGGTCGCGTCGAGCTCCTTCAACCGCAACTCGGCGAGATCGCTAAAGTGCCCGACGCCCTTCGGGTAATGCGCCAAATAGAGCAGTTAGTCGTCGCGCCGGCCGGACTTTTCGGCGGAAGCCCAGAAGGCGGTCTCGACCGCCTGCGCGTCGGTCAAGCCGGCGGCGGGCGCGGGCGGCGACGCGGCGGGGATCGCCGCGACGACGGGCGCGGCCTCGGTCGGGACCATGTAGAACTTCCCCGTCATGTTCGTGTTGGCCCACGGCAACTGCTGCTTGTCGGTCTCGTTCTGGACCTCGGCGCGCACGTTGAGCATCGCCTCGTTGATCTCGACGCCGGGCGCGGCGAGTTGGTCCAACAACGCGCGGGTGAAGGGGCTATGATCGCTGGCGCCGTCGATCGCCGCCGCGCCGGGGCTGGTGGCGAAAGAGATCAGCGTGCCTTCGCCCGACTGCATCGCGGCGAGACCCGAGTTGACGCCCATTCCGCGCAACCTCGGGTCGCCCTTCTCCATCTGCTCGGCGAAGGGATTGTCGCGGCAGGCGTCGAGAAGAACGATCTTCACCTTCGCGCCGGAGGCGTTCTCGACGATGTCGTCGGCGTCGATCGTCTTGGCCTTAACGTCGTAGGCGGAGTGAAGATCGGCGTCGACGGGGATGAGGTAGTTCTTGCCGGCGATCTGCACGCCGTGGCCGGCGTAGAAAACGAGCGCGACGTCGGCGCCGCTGCGGACGCTGTCGCCGAACTGGGCGATCTGCGTCACCATCGCGTCGCGGGTGAGATTGACGCCGCCGAGAACCTCGAAGCCGACCGACTTCAACATGGCCGACATCGCCTCGGCGTCGTTGGCGGGGTTCGGCAGCTTCGTCACGTTCTGATAAGCGCCGTTGCCGATGACCAGGGCGACGCGGTTCGCCGCCCACCCGTTCGACGCGGCCGCCCACACTGTCAGCGAAAGCAAGAAGGCGCACAAGTATCGCATCGCGGAACCTCCGCGGGAGTCTCGCCCTGGGCCCGTGCGTCGAAACGCTTGGCCCCCGCGAGCCGTGCGGTAAATATCGAGATTATGCTAGCAGAAGGCGCCGCTTTTGCAACGGCGACGCCAATATCTACAATTGTGACACGAAGAGATAGAGTCGAGCCGCGGCGCCGCGGCGACCAAAGAACATCGCCCGGCGCCGTTTCCGACGTCGACCGTTTCGCTTCGCCGCCCCCGTCTACATCCCTCCGAGATAGTCCGCCACCGCGAACACGTCCTTATCGCCGCGGCCGGAGAGGCAGATCACCATTAGATGATCCTTCGGCTTCTTCGGCGCGAGCTCGATCGCCGTGGCGAGCGCGTGGGCGGGCTCAAGCGCCGGGATGATCCCCTCGAGCTTGGCGCAGAGCTGGAAGGCGGCGAGCGTTTCCTCATCGGTCGCCGAGAGATAGGTCACGCGGCCGGTCTCCTTCAGCCACGCGTGCTCGGGGCCGACGCCGGGATAGTCGAGGCCGGCCGAGATCGAATGGCCCTCGTTGATCTGGCCGTCGTCGTTCATCAAGAGATAGGTGCGGTTGCCGTGCAGCACGCCGGGCCGGCCGCCGGCGAGCGACGCGGCGTGGCCGTCGGGGACGTCGAGGCCGTAGCCCGCCGCCTCGACGCCGTACATCTCGACGCCCGCGTCGTCGAGGAAGGGATGGAAGAGGCCGATGGCGTTGGAGCCGCCGCCGATGCAGGCGATGAGCGAGTCGGGCAGGCGGCCCTCCCTCTCCAGCATCTGCGCGCGCGTCTCCTCGCCGATCACGCGCTGGAAGTCGCGCACCATCGCCGGGTAGGGGTGGGGGCCGGCGACCGTGCCGATGCAATAGAAGGTGTCGGCGACGTTGGTCACCCAGTCGCGCAGCGCCTCGTTCATCGCGTCTTTCAGCGTGCGCGCGCCCGCCTGCACCGCGCGCACCTCCGCGCCGAGCAGCTTCATGCGGAAGACGTTGGGCTTCTGCCGCTCGATGTCGACCGCGCCCATATAGACGATGCATTTCAGGCCGAAGCGCGCGCAGGCGGTGGCGGCGGCGACGCCGTGCTGGCCGGCGCCGGTCTCGGCGATGACGCGCGTCTTGCCCATGCGGCGGGCGAGCAGGATCTGGCCGAGCACGTTGTTGATCTTGTGCGCGCCGGTGTGGTTGAGCTCCTCGCGCTTGAAATAGATCTTCGCGCCGCCGAGATGCGCGGTCATCCGCTCGGCGAAATAGAGCGGGCTCGGGCGGCCGGCGTAATGCTTGAGCAGGCCGTCGAGCTCGGCCTTGAAGCTGGGATCGGCCTTGGCGTCGGCGTAGGCCTTCTCCAGCGATAGCACCAAAGGCATAAGCGTCTCGGCGACGAAGCGGCCGCCGTAGACGCCGAAATGGCCGCGCTCGTCGGGGCCGTTGCGGAACGAATTGGGCTGGTCGAGCTTGCTCACGCGGGGCTCCTTGCTTCGTCCCGGCGCGCGAAGGCGGCGCGGGCGGCGGCGACGAACGCCTTGATCTTGTCCTCGTCTTTCACGCCCGGCGCGCGCTCGACGCCCGAGGAGACGTCGACGCCCGGCGCGCGGCAGCGTGCGATCGCCTCGCCGACGTTCGCCGCGTCGAGCCCGCCCGACAACAGCCAAGGCTTGCCCGGCGCGAAACCGCGCGCGAGCCGCCAGTCGAAGGCGAGGCCGTTGCCGCCCGGCAGGACGGCGCCCGTGGGCGGCTTAGCGTCGATCAGCAGCCAGTCGGCGGCGTCGCGATATTCGTCGGCCTTCTTGAGGTCGGCGGCCTCGGCGACGCCGATCGCCTTGATCACGGCGACGCCGAACGCGCTCCGGATCGCGGCGACGCGCGCCGGGGTCTCGCGGCCGTGCAGTTGCAGATAGGCGGGCGTCGCCGCCGCGACGATCGCCGTCAGCGCCGCGTCGTCGGCGTCGACCGCGAGCGCGACCAGCTTCGCCCGCCCGCGCGCCTGCACCGCGAGCTCGCGCGCGCGCTCAGGCGGGACGAAGCGCGGGCTCTTGTCGAAGAACACCAAGCCGACGAGGTCGGCGCCCGCTTCGAGCGCCGCTTCGAGCGTCGGCGCGCTCGACAGGCCGCAGAT
>Ga0326728_10011482_pt1 | contig 20190 bp, 19 predicted proteins | sample MB3enrmetagenome_FD_207602 | JGI IMG/M metagenome (GOLD analysis project Ga0326728, IMG submission 207602) | Lab enriched peat soil microbial communities from McLean, Ithaca, NY, United States - MB31MN | ecosystem: Environmental > Terrestrial > Soil > Wetlands > Peat | place: USA: New York... | reverse complement strand
CGCCGGGTCGCCGGTGACAAACCTCTCATGGGGCTGGCTGTCGCCGTCAACGACCTACAGCTGGGAAGTGGCAGCGATCTCGAACTATGGGGAGGGGCCGCTGAGCAGTTGCGTCAATGCGACCACCGACAACGACCCTCTTGGACCGAATTTTGTTAGCACCGGTGCGGGGTCACTCACGGTGGCACCACCTGAGACTATAGTGATTTACGTCGTTTCCGCCCCGACATTAATTGGCGTAGTGAGTCTCGGCGCTATCGTTGCATCACAAATGGCTACAGGGGCGCTCCGCTCGTGCTTCTCTTTCAGAACGGGAAGGGGCGATTGAGGTTTCCGGCGGACGGTACAGGAGCCCAAGTGGAGCTGGAATCCTGCGTGGACATTGAGTAGTGATTCGATCTGATTCTGGTTGATGAGCTTCAGGACCTTGCAGCTTTCGAAAGGTGGTCGATTTTCGACTCAGAAAGGTTACGGTCCAGAGGCACTGGCTCCTCACCCCAAACCCAGCAATCGTCGTCAATGAGAGTCAAGGAACCCAGCAGCATAAAGGGGCGTCATCATCATTGCAATCCGGAAGTCGTTTCAGAGTCGCGAAGCCGCTCAGGACGGGTTGGATGGGCATCCATCTCGAATGAATGCAAGGGCCCATTCAACACGGTCGGCAATGAGTGGGCGGCCGGAGTCTCATGCCGATGGTCCGAGAGTCGAGTATTTTACCCGCCCCGGTGGATGGGCGAGACTAGGTGAACCGGGTTGAAGGTCTTAGTGACGGGAGCCGGTGGGTTCCTCGGATCTTGGATGGTTCGATACCTGCGATCCTCAGGGGTCGAGGTCATTGCGACAGATTTGCCTCGTGTGTCGACGGGCCCATCGTCGACAGCGACAGTGCCTCCAACCCAACCGCTGGATGTCCGAGATTATTCCCAGGTCGATCGACTGATCCAGGCACTCCGACCGGATACTGTGTATCACTTTGCAGGTCAGGCGTTCGTTGCCCCGTCGTGGGAAGACCCGCAAGGGACAATAGCGACCAACGTGTTTGGCACACTCAATCTGCTCGAAGCGATTCGACACCACTCTCCCGACGCACGCTTTGCCTTTGCTGGAAGCGGGACCGAGTATGGGGATGCGGAGACCATCCCGACCCCCGAAACAGCTCCGCTCAAGCCCACTAGTCCCTACGCTGCGAGCAAGGCCGCTGCCGACTTGCTCTGCTATCAGTACTACCGGAGCTTCGGACTTCCTGTGTTCCGCTACAGAATCTTCGGGACAACAGGGCCAGGGAAACGTGGTGACTCCGTAAACGACTTCGCGAGCCAAATCGCTGTCGCGGAAAAGCAGGAGAGGGGTTCTGCTGTGATTCGAGTGGGAGATTTGGAGAAGTCCCGCGATGTGACCGATGTGCGGGACGCAGTTCGTGCCATGACTCGAGTGGTGGAGGCCGGAGAGCCGGGGGAGGCCTACAACATTGGAAGCGGGATTCCCCGCAAGGTAAGCGAGACGCTTGCTCGACTGATGGCGCTTGCCAAAGTTCCGGTCACTCAGGAGTTGGACCATACCCGGATTCGAAAAGTTGACGAACCCATTCACCTCGCCGATATCGGCAGGCTCCGGGAAATAGGATGGACACCCAAAGTTCCGTTCGAACAAACCTTGGAAGATGTCCTGAACTACTGGCGTGTTCTGTAAGGTTCCCCTTGCCACGTGTTAATCTGCCCCATTCAAGGGTTTGAAGGGGAATCGCGGAGCGCAGGGCATTCACGCGGGCACAAGGGATTGGTGATTGCGGAGCCGGAGCAGTGGAGGTAGACATCGGTGTTCGGAACGGGGACTGTCGTCGCGGAAGGACGAAATAGGACCCGCTTCCTGCCCTACCAAGTGACGAATCCGGGCAAGGACCGAGACGGGGTCAGCATCGTCATTCCGGCATGGAATGAGGAGGACCGCCTGGCTCGGACACTAGACCGCTACATCCCTTCGCTCGAAGCCCACGGCGGTCCATTTGAGGTTATCGTCGTTGTCGATGGAGTGCGAGATCGTACAGCCGACGTGGCCGCGACCTTCGTCGATCATTACGTTCGCGTCCTCAGCTTCCCGACCAAGCTCGGGAAGGGAGGGGCGATTCTCGCCGGCCTGCGTGAAGCCAGGTTTGAGTACGTGGGGTACCTCGACGCCGATGGACCAATATCACCAGAGGAGATGTTCACCCTCGTCGGCGACCTGAAAGACGTCGACTGCGTTGTTGCATCTCGGTGGATTCGCGGAGCGAGCGGGGCTGATGCGGAACCGCTCCTTAACCGCGTTGCGGGTCGCGCTTGGAACTTCTTGACCCGCTCTCTGCTCTTCCTTCCCCTAGGAGACACACAGGCCGGCGCGAAGTTCTTCAAAGCCTCCGTGGTTCGGCCCATGCTGCATACCGTGACGCTGACCAATCGCGCTTTTGACGTCGATCTTCTCTACCACGTCCGCAAAGCCGGACGGCAAGTGAAGGAGGTACCCGTCCAGTGGAAGTATGACCCCGAGACGCGGATGCCGATCGGCCGTGCAATTCCGGTGATGTTCGTTTCCCTTGTCGGGGTGCGAGTTATGAACTCCCGGGTCGGGAAGCATATCCCACCGAAGCTCGTCCATTGGTTCTTGAGTGAATTCGGCGGTTCGTGAGCGGGTCCCGTGACTGAACGCCTGCCATCGGATGGAGCAGGTAGCCGGTCAATGTGCGCGGCTGAATCAGTAGGGGCGGAACCACCATAGGCGTTCGGGAAGCATCTACATGGAGTCGCTCAGAATTGCGGTGCTGAACTGGCGCGACCTAACGCATCCGGAAGCCGGCGGTGCTGAACGATTGGTTCACGAGAGTGCGTGCGAGTTGATTCGCAGGGGACACTCAGTGACGCTGTTTACCGCACGATATCCCGGATCTGCCGCGATTGATTCGTCCCTCGAGTACCAAATTGAACGTTACGGCTCAAGGTTCTCAGTGTATCCACGCGTCGCCAGGGTGTTGAAGGATCGTACTAATAAGGGCGAGTTCGACGTCGTTGTTGAACACGTCAACGGAATCCCTTGGTTTAGCCCGTTCTGGTCAGGAGTACCGAACGTCGCGATCTTCTACCACCTTGTCGGAAGCGCGTTCTTCCTAGAGTTGCCGTTCCCGATTTCCCTCATCGGGTTTTCTACAGAACTCGCGACACCAATCCTCTACGGACGAACCGATTGCGTGTACCTCGGACCCTCGTCCGCGACAGAGTTCCAGAGCTTGGGAGCAAGACGGGAGTATTCTCACATAATCCCCCCTGGCGTCGATCTCGCAACGTATACCGTTAAGGGCCAGAAGTCACCGGAGCCGACGTTCATTATGCTCGGTCCCGTTAAGTCGTACAAGAACCAGGACCTCGCAATCAAGGCAATCGCGCTGGTCCGGCGCGCAGTTCCGAATGCTCGACTCATTCTGACCGGGTGGGCAAGAGGGGACATTCTTGACCGATTGAAACTATTGGTAAATCGACTCGGGATTGCCGGGGCTGTTGACTTTGCGGGTTTCCTGCCGGAAAGCATCAAGATTCAGAAGATTCAAGAAGCCTGGGCTCTGCTCTACTGCTCGGATCGCGAAGGTTGGGGACTCGGCGCGATCGAAGCGTCAGCGTGTGGAACACCGACTATCGCTCCGAAGATTGGCGGCCTCAAAGATTCCGTCATAGAAGGGAGCACCGGCCTGATGTACCCTCCACGCGATTTGAGCGCGCTCGTGGCGTCGATGGACGAGCTCGTCCGAGATGAAGCATTGAGAGCTCGCATGGCTATAGAATGCAGAAGATTCGCTTCCCAATTCGATTGGGGTGTTCACGGCGACCGTATCGAAAGTCTGCTACGAGAAGTTGCGTCCCGACGAGGCAACCAAGAACGAATCCAGATTTCCTGATCCTCGGCCCGAACGTTTGCAATCCTCCGATGGAAGTGAAGAGAGTTGATGCAGGCGACTCGCAAGTCACTTGATCTCGGCATCCCCGCACCCAACGAGCTAGGCTCGATTCACGATAGACGGCTGTCCCGAGATACAATCGCGCAGAATCAGATCAGCCAGCGGATTAATCTAACCATGGTCAAGATGCGCGACGCATCAAGCGGCGCGCAACCGCGCGTCAGAGCAGGGCGCGTCCCATAGACTCAAGTTCCTGTCGGTCGATAACTGAGTACGCGGGTCCGACGAATGAGGCAACTCTACGCCGACCGGATCCACTTCGCTTACCATCCACCAGAGAAGGTCCATGAGGTTCCTCACCGCTACGATTGCATCGCCGACTCCATCCTAATGAGAAGGCCAGCCAAGGACATTCGGCTACTGGAGGTTGGGGCAGAATCACCCATGGGCCCGTCGCACCTATCGAACAAGCTTCAGGTGCCACCCGTCAATTTTGAAGTTGCCGACATTTCAGAACGAGCGGTGAGCCTTCTTCGTTCGGAAGGATGGCAGGCCGAATGCGTCGACATCTCGCAGCAGCGAACCTCCTACGCAGATGGGCGTTTTGACGTCGTCGTCATGAGTGAGGTCCTAGAGCACCTGATCGACCCGGACTTTGCCATAATCGAGGCGAAGCGAGTACTCAAACCGGACGGTCTATTGTACATCACCACTCCAAATCTTGCAGCATGGTTCAATCGATTCTTGCTATTCGCCGGGACGCAGCCGCTCTTCACCGAAACCAGCGTCGAATGGACGTTCGGACGCTCTGGGTTTCTTCCAAGATCCCGCCCAGTCGGCCACCTGAGGCTGTATACCTACAGGGCCCTAAAGGAATTCCTCGATTACCACGGACTCAAAGTTATCGAGTTGCGGGGTCTCCCCGTCGAAGGGGCGATTGTTCCTATCGCACCGCTTGCTTGGCTGGACGCCACGATGTCAGTGTTCCCCAAACTTGCCGCGGGATTGTTTGTGGTCGCAACACCTTCGCATCCATTGTCCTCCCTCTCCCCTTCTTCGTCCGTCCAGGTAACTACTGTTCCGCCGTCAACAGGCACAAGGAGTAAGCGGTCCGAAGGTTGACCACCCCCGCTACCATGCAAAAGGTACTGATTCCCTGGGTCAGGGGATTCGTGTCGATCCACTCCTGGTGGTTCCTACCTCTCGGATACGCCCTGCTCGGATTCGTGCTGATTGTCCTTCCTGAACGTGACTTCTTGTTTGGATCTGGATACCTCCTCTATCACAACTGGCCGTGGCCGGTCGGGACCCATCTCGCGCCCCAGGTGCAGGGGGTTTACTCTCCGACCCCCTGGGCTCCCATTGGACCGGACCCGGCGGGTTACACACGATCGATTTTCGACTGGCCGGCCATCCTCATAGGGGGGCTTTTGCCTTCGACCATCGATGCTGAGAAAGCGTTCGTCCTGTACGTGTTTCTGATAGCTTTCCTTCTCGCTTTCGCGGCGGGGACTCTTTTTGCGAGACTCTACGGCTTTCGCCGACGAACTGTCCAGTCCGAAGCTACGCGGGCGCTGTTTATCACACTGATCTTCGTCAATCCCGCGTCTCTACAATGGGAAGCAGGGATGCTTGTCCCCTTCTTCTGGGGAGTGCCACTCCTGAGTGCAATCATACTGGCAACGCTCCTTGGCGTCCAAGGGCGAGGTCTGCGCTATTTCGCCATCGCCGGATTGCTTCTCGGGGTTTCAGCGACCCTCGACCCCAGACTATACATCGGAGGATTCGCGTCGATAGTGGTGATTGGACTGGGGGCCTTGACCTTCCGTAGAAATCGGTTAGCAACGCTCCGAAGATTCGGCATTCTCGTGGGTGTATCACTTCCCCTCGCGATCTGGACGTACATCAGCTATGCACTAGCCGGCGCCGGATTCGGCGGAACCGCGCGAGGGGCTTCTTACGCCTCTATTGCAGGTCTCTCGACCAACAGCCAACCGTTCAACGTTTTCAGTCTGTTGGGCTACTACATCTCTGAAATCACCTACTCGTCGCCGAGCGTGTTATGGAATCGCGGTGGTATCGGTAGCTTGCCAACCGTCGGGAATCCTCCCTTTGCTCTAGCGCTCACCGACCCTGCAAGCATGCTCTGGATTCTCGCACTCGCTGCGATTCCAATTGTGGCGTTCAGTAGCCTACTTCCGACTCGTTCTCGACGAACGGCGCTGCCTTTCGGCTTGATCGCCATCGGATCGATCATCGTCGCCGTTGGCTCCACCCTCCCCGTCGCCTGTTGTGTAGGCCTCGAGGTAGGGCTGGGCAATCTACCGACGGTTGGGTCCATCTTCCAGACTACGTTCGGAGTACCATCCTTTGCGCAGGTCCTTACCGCGGCGGTCTATGTTCCAATGTTGTTGATCACGATTATCGAGATAGAACGTGTTGTTCGGCATTGGAGGCAAGCCCAGCCATCCGCAATCCACCTGCAGCTAACCCGGAACACTGCCATCCAGATCACGCATTCGGGTGGAGCCACCTCAAGGCAGGCTCGCCGGTTCTCGCTAGTCGTCAGTGTGTTTGTAGTCGCGATCGTCCTATTCGCGTCGTGGCAATTTTTCGATGGTTCGTACTACCCCGGAGGCCTCTCGCCAGGTGCGAATCCCAACTCGGTTCCAAGCATTGGGAGTTCTTCGCCAGTCTCGGTTCCAGCCTCGGATAAGGTGGCCTGGGACTTCCTCTCAAATCTCCCGAATCAAACCGTTGTGTATTGGCCTGGTGCCAGTGGCTTCACGTACCCGTGGTCAAATCGTTCGACTCCTAGCCTCAGCCTCGACTCTCCCCAACCAACCGCAGAACCTGCCGGTCTTAGCGAGCTAATCGCCGGCAATCTCACGTCCGACACACTCCCATTGCTTGAAGCGTACGGTATCCAGTATGTCATTCTTGACAACATGAGTTCGATCGAAGTCAATCGTGAGTTCGGCGTCTCCAATCTTCTGAGCGTTGTTGACTTCTTCGAGGATTCGCCAGGAATCGAGCCAATTTGGTCGAGTCCACCCAATACGTGGGTCTTTGGAGTCGTTCCTCCATCGCCAAACTCACTCTCTGTGAATGAACTCGGGCTGGACTATAATGGATCTCTATCGAATGCGGGAGTCCTGTTGGGGGGCCTCAGCGAACTAGGATTCGAACCGGTCCTCGATCAGTGGGGTCTCCCGGTAGCCCCCAATACGGTGGCTTTCCTGGGAGCGGACTCCAGACTGTCTTCGAACACGATTCTGATTGGAACTTCCGGAAACCTATCTCAATTGTCACCGTCAAACCGAATCATTGGTTTCACGCCAGCAACTCGGGGCAGCTTCGAGCTTGCGCTGACGGGTACCGGCGAAGTCGGGCTCCCCGCGCCGGACGCAAACTGGACGGTTGCGGTCTGGAGTCTGCCTTCAGGAGAGATAAACGCAACATCCAATTCCACAGGCGCGCTCATGCTGACGCACACAGGTCTTCCCGCATCGGTATCTCTGAACTACCTATCCGCCCTAGTGACAGGATCTACTCGCGGCATTCCGGTTAGTCCCCGAGCACAAGTTACGTTCAATGTCTCCGTCGATGCAGAGTCCCCCACCGGGTCGACGTCTACCATAACACTGAACGTAGTCGCCTCGAACTCTAGCGGGGCGAATCTGGAACAGCTTTCGACGAATTCGCTTGCACTCACGAAATCGGTGACCGAGTATCGTTTCTCGGGCATCCTTCCGGTGAACACTTCCCTCTTCACGCTTAGGGCTTTTGTTTCAACCTCTGGTACGGTGTCTATCTCGAACGTATCCATAGCTTACTCTGAACTACAATCGTCCCCGGGAACCTTCTCGGGAAGGGTATTCGCGATCAACTCCGGGTCGACCAGAATCGCCTCCGACCCTGAAGGCGTATCCGGCGAGCTCTGGATTGATGTCGAAGGTTCGGGGTGGGTGAGAGCTTCCTCCGAAGGGTTTGCGCAGCGAACCGACATTTCGGGGTCAGTTCCCGAGTGGGTCGAGATAGCCCGTCTCGACGTTCACGACGGTCTCACGATATCTTTCAATGGAACCCTTGGAGTGGCCGGCCTCGCGTGGGTTCCCACTGCTGTGGTAAACTCAACGCGTCCGTGCCTCCTGTCCCAGCTTCAATCGACGGACGAGCCATCGTTCGCCGCAGATGTTGATTCATCCGCTGGCTGTCTCCTCGTTTTGCATGAACAGTACTCCTCCCGATGGCAGGCAACTCTGTCTAACAACCAGGTTCTCCCGCCTTACGAGTCCCTTCTAGGCCAAAGTACGTTCCTGGTGCCGGCGGGTGATTATCAGGTCCATGTTGGGCTAAATGGACAAGAAGTGTTGAAAGTTGTAGGTTACATTGTTGCCTTCGCCACAGCCGTTTCTTTGATTTCAACAGGGATCTACTTGGCTCACGTTGAACCGTGTCATATTCGACTCCCGACATTCCTGCGCCGCATGCTGAGGCAGAACAAGAGTTCGACAAAGGAAGCAGCATCCCGCTCGACCACATCCGGGGGTTGGTCGGAGGAAACCTCCCAGGCAACCGCAAAGGAAGATTGGTCAGAAGGGAGTCCTCCATGAGTCTTGCGTGGCCCTCGACCCACTCTGGAATCGGGCGACCGAACTCCGTACGCGGACTTGCCCCAATCTGAGGAATTGTGAACGAGATGACCACTGAACCCGATGTTGATGTGGTTATCCCGACTCTGAACGCAGGAGTGCATCTCGAAGAGTGTCTCTCAAGCATCAGATGTCAGTCATACGAGGGAAGAATCCGGATCATGGTGATTGATGGAGGATCGACTGATGACACCCTTCTCGTTTCCAATCAGCACAGTGCAGATGTTTTCGTTCGCCCAGGGATGTATGCGACTGGGCTTCACGGCGCCCGAAACTACGGGCTATCGTTATGCAAAGCAGAGTACTACTGGCAGATCGATTCGGACAACATCCTTCTCGAACAAACCACGCTCAGAGAACTGGTTCGTCCTTTCATTCAGGACCCAGCTCTTACCATATCTTTTCCCGAGATTTCACCCCAAGAGCACGGTTCATCGCTCTCAACCTGGTTTGCACTAGAAGAACAGCGTAAGGTCACCGAGATGAAGTCCAGGGGAACGGCCATGGGGAATTGGACTCTGTTCCCAGATCTCGAGTTTGGCCTCTGTAACGGTTCTCTGATTAAGACCGAAGCATTGCGGCAAGTGGGGGGTTATGACAGTGATGTCAGAACCCTCCAACGGTTGCGACGGGCGGGACGATCTCGAGCGGCACTCGTGAACACGAGTCACTACGCCCACTACACGGTAGAAAGCCCCCGCGATTTTGTCCGGAAGTTGAAATCCCGCACGAGACGCTTCGGAAAGATGACCGGCACGGAACTGCGTGCATACTTCGCGGATTATGAGGCAGACAGATCGAGCCTGAAGACGAATTCCGCTACCTCGGTCTTCGGAGCGCCCGCACGCGCAGTCGTAGAGTTACTTAGGGGGGGGCGGCGAGAATGGGCGTGGGGGTTGGTATATCCGCTGATCGTGGGTTATGCCCTAGCCCAAGTGCCCACTCAGACTCTTGCGACGTTCTTCAACTTTCTATGATGAGAGACCCAAGTGATTAGTGACGAGGGGTTGTCTGCGCTCCAGATTTACTCGTCAGTATTGCAACGAGTCGCGGCCCATAGGCGACGACAGTATACGGAAGCAAGAGACAAACGTCCCCAAGAGACGCACCCGATTGAATGGCGCGTGCGAGTGCGCGAAGCCGAGCAACGACAACGACTTGCAAGTCGCTTTTGAGAGACTGGCGCATGCGATAGTAACTTGCGGAATCTTGCGCAGAACGAGCTCCCTTGATTCCAATTTCGAGCGGATTGATCTCTCCAATCAGATTGAAAACCGAAGACCGCGACCAAGACCAACCAAACCCCCGCTGCCGGAGGCGAAGGAAGAGGTCTCGGTCTTCCATGTAGTCTTCGAGGTCCGACCGGTGGCCGCCGACCGAGAAGTAGACTGTCCGACGGAACAGGCGCGGGTACGTAGTCTCTTCCGAAGTTGAAGCGAATCGATCAAGCCGGCGAGCCCCAGCCCAAAAGCCGAACGCGCTATCGAGCTCGGGGATCTTGAGAGCATCTATCGCTTCGGTACGCGTCCGGACGACGCACTCCTCCAACAGGCCCGGTCCCGGGACTTGATCCCCATCCAGGAACAGCAGGAATTCCCCTCGCGCGAGCTCCGCGCCTATCCTTCGTGCGGTGGACCTTCTTGAGACGTGGGCAACAAGTCGCGCGCCCCATTTCTCACATATAGTTCGAGTGTTGTCGGTGCTTCCTCCGTCGACGACGATGAGTTCAACATCTGGTCGATTCTCGCTGAGGACGCCCGCCAACGTCTGGCCAATGGTCCGTCCAACGTTCAAGACGGGAACTATAACAGACAGTTGAACCGTCCCGGTCTCAGACATCTGTGCGAAGGCATTCGGTGGCAGTTCGGGAGGAGATGTCAGGTCGGTGTCGGGAATTGGGGTTCTGGCGCTCATTCCCGTCGGCATCGTTCTTCTTGCCAGAAATAGCGTTGGGTCCGACAGCACCCACCGCATCCTGGAAACGATTTGGGTAAGATAGCGCCAATGAGTGCGGATGAACTCCGCGCAGCGAGAGTCGCCCCGGTGTCACGGGTTGGACGTTAAGCCGTGGTTTCTGTGGGTGAATCCCATGCAAGCAGCTGCTTCTTTGATGGGAAGCGGCGATGAAAACGCTCATTGCCTTCTCTTGAATGTAGAGCCCACACAATCCTCCTCGACAGACGGCCTTTGGAGGTGACGCGGGGCCCAAGCACATGAGATGGATGGAATATGAGACCGGTCTCCGCCATCTTCGACTTGTCCTGACGCATCCAAGATGGATTGTCTCCTTCCTGAAAGGGGGGCGATCCTCTCTCTTTCGAGCCGTCGTGACAACCTCATTGCGCGAAATCCGGGAGGCTCCGGCTCCGAAAACCTTCCTGGAGCTCGCGAAGACACCGCTCGTGACCACCTTAGGCAAGATGGGCGCAACACAGGAATACCTGTATCATGCGGTTAGGTTAATCCAACCTCGATATGTTGTAGAGACGGGAGTGTATCGTGGCGTTAGCACCGCCTTCATTCTCGCAGGATTGGCGGACCTCGGCTCCGGGGAATTAGTGAGTGTCGATCTCCCATCAACCAGCTATGTTGATCCAACAAGTGGGATCCCCGATTCTTCACCTTTGTTCCCTGGGGAGGAGACAGGATTCGCGGTCCCTTTCGAGCTCAGATCGCGTTGGTCCCTCAGAATTGGAGATACGAGAAATGTCCTTCCCCCCCTCCTTGAATCGCTTGGTTCCATCGACATGTTTGTTCACGACAGTGAGCACACCTACGAGTTGATGAGTTGGGAATACCGGACAGCCGAACCCTACATCCGACCCGGCGGTTTGCTCGCTTCCGACGATATTTCGTGGAATAATGCGTTCGACGAATTCTGCACGTCCAAACGAGTTTCTTGGAAGACCAGAATAGGTAACAGACTTGGACTGGCTATCCTTGGAGAACCTCAGGCTGAAATCAACTGAACGTCGACTTCGAATGGGTTCTGGCTGGGCCGAACTGAACCATGCGAAAGAACGAAGAAAGGAGTTTCGTGACTCCCCTCTAGATCCTAATGGATGAATCTTGGACCGATACCGCTCGCTAAAGCGCACGATGCGACTCAATCCTCAAAGGACCGACCCTCTGGTGAGATTAGTCAAGAGAATCCTGCGCTCCGACCTGGTCTGGCGCCTTTCCGGCCTAACATACTACTCAGCCGTGATCGCCACTCACGGATACTTCGAGCCGCCGTCGGACTACGTCGCATCCTGCAAGAAACAGATGGACACGTTCTCCTCTCTTATCGCAGGATGCACCAGAATTGTGGAGTTTGGATCGGGACTGGGGGGAAACCTAATCGCAGTAGCCAATCTGGTTTCCGTTGGCTACGGGATTGACATCAACCCGTTCTATCCGAGGATTGCGAAACGAATCGCACGCAGAGTAGGCGTAGAGAATGTACACTTCATGACATACAATGGGAGGACCGTGCCTCGGATTGTGCCCGCACCGGACATAATCTTCTCTTTCGGAGTATTCGAAAGGCTCCCGAAAGCTGTGGTCCGTGATTACATCGCGCAACTTCGCGACACCCTCCATCCAGAAGGTCGAATGATATTGTCATTCTTGACGGTGGCCGCACTACAGACATCATTCGTCAACCAATTGGGCGCAGACGCCTACGTTCCTTGGACGGCAGAAGAGATTCGCCGTGCCGCTCGAGATCTCAGGCTCGAGCTGGAGTCGCTTACTCCGCACGGCGAGGTGAAGCCCGCTGAGGGCCAGGCCATGATGCCAGTGGCGCTGGTGGGTGTGTTTCACAAGTCTGGCATCGAACAGACTGTGAACAGCGAAGGAAGCGTCTGAACCGCCACCAGTGAGTCGCTTAGGATGACTCGGGGCAATCTCGCTCTGGCTTCGAGGAGGCTTCTCTCGGAGATTATCGCCTTCCCCAGTGGGCGCAACCCGCGCCTCTCAGGGTACAGGTGGTCATGTGCCACGCGACAACCGCACTCTGATGTCCGAGGGGTATGTGTGACTGAAGTAGCACCTAACGGAATCTGAATCCGACGAGGCGTGAGCGTATTTGCACTTGCAACCCGGTTGTCGTCTGATCATCCGCCCCCGTGATGTTCTACCCGTAATGGTACGTTGGAATTGATGCCGGCAAGTGCCGGCAGTACATGGTTCAAGACTTGCTCCGCCGCTGGCCGGAGGACTCGGTCAAGGGAGCTCACCGTGACCCAGCCGGCCCTTTTGCGGCAGAATCGCTGGACCGAACGCTTGCCGCCGATATGGATGACGTGGGGATTGTTGGTTAGGTCCATCGACGAATCTCGTGGTTCGGGTCGTCCCCTGATACCTGAGCTTGGCACTTGGGAGTGCTGCCCGGGGCAACGAGGCACTTGGACGAACCTCCCGAGGCTCGACCGAATCCCCGAACCCGACCCTAGCCGCCGAGACGAGCCCCCTCGGCCAACGCCTGCAGCTTTCGGAGCCCCACCGCGTGGGTGACGGATTGGACCGTAGCGAAGGTCTCGAAGCCACAGTCGGTCCCACCCCAGGCATTGGAATGCCCGATCACGGCACCCAGATACTCTAGGCGCAGTCGGACCGTTTCCGGGGTCTCCACGACCGGCGTCTTCACATCGATCACTCCGCCCACGAACCCAAGGTTGTTGGGCCAACCATGGTCCTTCACATACCGGGCGAGAATCCGAACGTCCCCTTGGTGGTGGGGGTTGGCCAACTCGCCCACAATCTTCGATACCTGGAGACGGGTGATCTCGGGTAGAACCCGCCCGAAATCCGCGTCGCTCATGTGGGAGGCAGCATAGTTCCCGTAGCAGTAGTGGACGCGGATGCGGTCCTTCGGCAGACCGCGAATGGCCTCGTTGATCGCGTCCACGTGATGCGGGAGGGCCGCGTAGAAGTCGATCCCCCAGTCCGTCGCCGTTTGCTTGCCCATGGCCAGGTCGGGCGCATCGATCTGCAGCGTGATTCCGGGAACGTTCAGGATCGCTTCGTACTCCCGGTGGAGCTCTTTCGTGAGGGCACGCAGGTAGCTGAGGTGGTCGGGGTAGACTGCGGGATTGTTGGGATAGAAGATCGTGATCACGCCCGGCGAGGGCGACGGTTGGAACACGCTGCCGGCGCCTTCTTCCTTGGCGATTCGAACCGCGTCCTTTGCCTCACGCGCGGCTCGCTCGGCGCCGGTATACCTCAACGGAGCTACGATCTTCGGGAGGGAGAGCAGGGAGCCGAGAGACGCCATCTGCTGCGCCATCGCGGGGTTCGACTCTTGGAACTCGGCAATCATCTCCGTTGAGAACGGCATCGGCACCCGTTCTTTCGGGGAAAAGCCTTCGAACCGGCTCGGGAGGAACATCGTGTAGCCCGCCAGACGCTGCTCTCCGTTCGACACCTCGTCGAGACCCACGCTGGACCCCAACGGGTGGAGCTGATCGCGGATGGCTGCCCGTTCGGCCGCGAGATAGACCTTCTCGTGTTCCACACCGAGTTCGCCGGTCGGGCTCTGCGCCAGCAATGCCACGAGGTCGCTCGAGCGGAACCAGCTTCCGGTCATCGTCGTTCGGTACGACATACGATTCTCCTGCGGCGGGCCAACCAACCATCCCCTAAAGAACTTTGGAATTCGTCGAGTTTACGTCAGGCGGAAACGGCCGTCGTGTGGCGAAACGCCGTCGTGTCCACAGTGGAGAAGATCGACTCGGGATGGGTTTCATATCGTTTCTTGGTGGCTCACCCGCGAGAGGGCGTGACAGCACTTACACCCAACTTCCACGATAGGGGCTGATTCTCGCCTCGACAGTGAGCGTAATCCCCGCTTGCAACCAGTTGGCCGGAGTGGATCGAGGGATGGGAAGATTTCCCCAATCAGCCGAGCCATACCGTTTCGGGGCACTGGCGAAAGTGGGGATCTCCGGTCAGCAACCGGGATCCAAACCTTCGGGCGGTCGCCAAGACCAAGCCGTCGGCCAGGCCGGGAAGGGGAAGCTTCCGTGCTCGGGCACTCTCCCGAAGCTCCTCGGTACCGTGGGCGCCCGCGATTGCTATCCACGCGTCGATGGGAACGATTTCGGAGGATTCGCGCACGGCGTCCAACTCTCGATTCACTACTCGGTCAGCAAACCCGTTCCTGACGCACAGGGAGGCGATCTCTGCGAAGACGACGGATGGCGTGAGACAGCGGTCAGCGCTTGTGATCGCTTCGCGGGCCTGAAGGGCCAGAGCACTCCCTCGGATTATCTCGGCCCAGGCGAACGTATCAATCGTGAGAATCAAGCCTATCGGCCTCCGTAAACCGGGGGAGTCCCTTCCCGCTTCCGATGAGGCGATCTAGGGCTCGCGACCTCCGCTCACGGATGAGCTTGCGGATGGTCTCGTCCGCCGTGCGAACACCAAACGTGGTCCGAAGGTGTTCCAGGTCGCGCACAGTCTCTCGGGAGACCCTCACCGAGGTCTCGGCCCCGCTCATCGCCTACATGCATGCGCGCATGCAGCATAAGACTTCGCGCCCGGACGGAACGTGGAACCTGACGGAACCAGGACGGTAGGCAGGAGTTCGCCTCGGAGACGGAGTGGGTCCACATTCCCCCCGGCTCTTTCCTCAGGGTCGTCCTTCACCGCGACATAGGTCGCAATGACCGATTCACCCAATCTTCAGTGTTCACCGGGACCGGTAGGCAGGTAAGATAGGGCCCCTCTGCCGGAGCGTGCACGGACCCAAACGACCGCATTCAAAGCACCGAAAACCGCGCCCCTCCTCTGGGGAACGGTGGTCCGGAGCGATCCGGCGCTTTGCGAAGGAGGATCTTGCCAACTCATCCCTCGGGGAGGCATGGAAGACACGAATAGTCTACGAAATCGAACGCACCCCGTCTCTCCTCCGAAAGGTAGGTGTGACCGCCCCGCCCCCGACCCCCGGAAGATTGACGGCAAACCACGTGGAACGACTCAAACGAAACTTGCCCTGGAGCCCTGCAACTCTTGCTCTCCACTTCAACGCATTGCGCCGGTTCCTTCGTTGGGCGCACAACCCGCTCTCGACACGCCGCGGACTGTGGGCGGTACCTGCTGAGTCTACCGGTCGTCGAAGGTGGCTCGCGCCGGAACAACTTGCCCGGCTCTACCGAGCAGCTCGTGGGCGCGAACGAGTCCTCATCGCCTTAGAGGGGTTCAACGGCCTGCGTCGAGTGGAGGTGTTACGATTGCGTGCCAAAGACATCGATTTCGGGCGTCAACGCGTTCGAGTCCTCGGGAAGGGACGCAACGGAGGCAAATGGCGAACGCTTCCAATATTCTCCGAGACCGCTCGAGTGCTTCTCCCGGCATCCTCGGAGATGAACGAGGACTCGAGGGTACTCCCGCTCTCACGGTCCGGCGCCGATCTCATGCTGCGTCGTGCCGCTAACCGAGCGGGGTTTCCCAGCCTCGGCCTGCGGGTCTCGCATCATGACCTGCGAAGGACGTTTGGACGTCTCGCTCACAAGGCGGGGATGGACCTCGTCCAACTGAAGAACCTCTACGGACACAACTCCCTGGATCAGACGGTCCACTATATCGGTCTGGACGAGGACGAGATGCGGGCGGGGCTCGACCGGTTGGCTTCTTTCATCGGCCCCTTCCTCCGGACAGAACCTCGCCCGCGCGATTCGTGAACGAGATGAGCGTGGTACAGTGGAATCGCCCGCGGGAAATGGGGTTGCGGTCACTCTTCTTAGGAGCTCCCCCTCATTTCGGAAGGCGCAGGTAGACCCGGGCCCGGTGACCGAAGCGGAGGAACCGCGCTTCGTCAAGACTCCACCGGTAGACGCCTCGATAGACGCCAATTCTCAAGGTCCAAAGGTCTCGTGTCCCCGAGAGTCGGTGCGTGTCGAGGAGTCGGAGGTCGGGACCGGACTTCTCGAGGATCGTGAAGCTCTCGTTGAATTGCAGGCGAAACGGTACCGGCAGTTTCGATAGGGAACGGTAACCCTCCGGCGAGAATGTCACTCGGGCCATCAGGGGTTGGGGAGTCTCAGGCGCTGTCTCGCTTCGGCGAGGTCCAGGACCGGCCGGTGAAGCTCCGCTTGGGCCCACTCGAGGAACGAGGCGGGTGGGACTTCGTCCATCAGGTCGCGCAGAACCTCGTCATAGTTCCGACGGCCCACCTTGTAGAGAGAGAGTGCCTTGAGAGTCGAGCTGCGGACGGTGATCGTGGTGGGTGGGTCATCGAGCACGAGCGTCAATTGATTCAATTGAAGTTAAGGCTTGCTCCTCTGGCGAAATGTGGGACGTGGCCGTTCGTTCCTCGCGTTCTCGTTCCACAGATGGGCTTGGCCTTCGAACTCCTTTCCTGGGTGGAACGAGCCTCACTCCTACGGAGCCGGAATCTCTCCCCGAGTTCTTCGCCGATTCGACCGTGCCGGGGCCGTCCAAGTCGATATATGCACCCCTTTAGGTGCGCTCGCCATGGCTGTCACCTCGCCAGGAAACGCACGGCCCGTCCTGCTCGTCGGAGCAACCGGGGATCTCGGGGGTCGGACTCTGCGCGCGCTCCGAGCTCGGGGAAAGGTCGTTCGGGCCCTCGTTCGCCCCGGCAGCGATGCGACTGGACTCCCGAAGGAAGGGGTCGAAGTGGTGCGAGGGAACATGTTGGACCCTCCGTCGCTCATTCCTGCGATGTCCGGCGTGAGCGCGGTGGTCAGCTCAGCCATCGGATACTCTCAACGGAAGAAGGGCGATTCGATCCAGACCGACTTCGCGGGAAACCGCAATCTCGTGGACGCCGCCAAGAAGACCGCGGTGCCCCGATTCGTGTTCCTCAGCATCCTCGCCTGCGACCAAGCCCCGGACGTGCCGCACTTCTGGGCGAAGAAGGTGACCGAGGATTACCTCCAACAACAGGGAGTTCCCTTCGTCGCCCTTCGCCCCGGCGCCTTCCTCGGTGCTCCTTCGGGCCGGTACCGCGAATGGATGGTTTCGGGCCTCCGGAAAGGCCAGGTCATGGGAATGACCCAGGGGGGCGTGCGCATCACGTACATCGCACCCGATGAGGTGGCCCGTGCTCTCGCCATGGCCGTCGACGAACCCCGCGCATTGGGCCAGCGGATCGACCTGGGGTCCGACCGCCCCCTGTCCGGGCTCGAACTGACCGAGCTCGTTGGGCGCCTCCTCCAACGGCCGATGAAGATGCGGTCGATGGGCGGCGGAGGAATGAGGTTCGCGGCGCTGTTCAGCCCCGGTATCCGGGGGATGTTGGAGATGACCCGATTCTTCCAGACGGGCAAGTACATTGCCGACACCCGCCTCCAAGGGGAGCTCTTCGGGCCCATCCCAAAGGTGGAAGACGCGGCTCGCCAGACGCTCGCGGACCTCGGCCTCCTGCCCACGCCAACACCTCACTAGTGTGCCCTAGGCTCGACCGGCCGACCATTCGCACGTCCTGCTGCGGGGGTGCGTGCAACCGGCATTGCGTGTTCAGGGTGGCGTGCTCCACGCGGAGGTAGATGCTCCCCCGGACGAACTTCGAAGGGGCTCCCGGTCAAGGAAGAGCGGCTCGGGCGATTCCTCCCTGAGTTGGCCCTGGATGAATGCCACTCGAAGTCCCCATTTAAGAGGGGGGAACGTGCCCCATGTCTCTGCGTGGAACGTCGCTACGAGAAAATCGTGGGTACGGTCCTGACCGTACTGGGCGTCGCCATACTGCTGGTCGGGTTTAGTCAGGCGTACGCGCTCTACCAGAATCTGCCCCAAAACGGCTCGAGCTCGACAGCGCTGACCTCCTCGTTCACGTGGACCGCGAACGGCTTCTCAGTCACGTTCACCGACGATTCCCATCCGGGGGCATCGGCTACCATCTCCTCGAGCTACTGGGACTTCGGGGACGGCAACACGACGTACGCGAACAGCACCAGCCACGTCTACACAAAGTCCGGGATCTTCAACGTCACTCTCGCGGTCCAAGACACGAGCGGTGCCGCCGCGGTGTCCTCGGGTCTTGTCCACGTCGGACCGGGCTTGATCACCTCCGGCCAGAGCTCGCCGAGCACCTCCACGAGCACGATCCTCGGCGGGTTGTTCAGCGGTCTCAACCTCGGCTCCTCTCTCACCAACATGGAGAAGGTCGGCGAGATCTTCATCGTCGTTTTTCTCGAGTGGATGATCGGGGGCTCGATTCTCAAGGCGGGCTGGAACCTGATCACTCCCAAGGCCGAAACGATCCAAGTGCGGGTCAAGCCCCGGTCGCTTCAGGTAGAACCGGTGGAGCCCCCCGCGTCGCAGGCACCACCGCCGCTATCCTTCCCCGCGGGATCGAACGCCCCATCGGGGACGCCGCCAACGGCACCCCCTCCATCGACCGGCCGATAACCGATATTGGGTGCAAGCTCGGCTGCGCGTTTCGAGAAGCGCGCGCGGTCGGAGGCCAACCCCGAGCAGAGCGCGCGCTTCTCAGGAAACCGGCGAGGATCCGTCCGTCATCTAGATACCCTCGGCCCTGTTCTGGGAGCGAGAGCATCCGTGAGCTGGACCGAATATCTACCCTGGATCACCCCGATCGCGACCGCAGTCGTGCTGGCCGTGGGGGGGTATCTCCTCTCGGTCCGCGCCGCGAGCTGGCTTCGCCGACGGGACGCTCCCCCCGCGGCCGTCCGCTGGATACGGTTCGCGGTCTCGCTCATCGGGTTCCTCCTGGCCGCCGCGGTCCTCTTCGTCGCGTTTGGGCCCCTCACGATCTCGGCCGGTGTAACGCTCTCCGCGATCGTCGGTCTCGCGGCCACGCTCGCCCTCCAAACGACGATCGGGAACGTCATCGCCGGGGTCATCCTGCTCCGCGACCGCGTGCTGCGGCTGAACGATCGAATCACGATCGGTGGCGTCAGCGGAACCGTGGTCCGACTCGGCTTGGTGACCGTTTGGCTTCGCCTGGACGACGGAAGCCTGGCCTCGGTCAGCAACTCAAACCTGCTGAGTGGGCCCCTCGTGAACAAGAGCGCGCGGGATCGCCTCCAAGGCGAGTTCTAGCCCGCATGGGACGGGCGAGCGAAATCCACGCTTGCCGGAAGGGCCGCTTACTGGCCTGATCCCTGCTCTGGGTTCTCCTGGGTCTTCTCCTCCGCCTTGGGTTCGGGGCTCTTCTTGGGCGGGGGAGTGAGGATCTCTCCGCTGATCGCATCCAGTTCCGCGAGGACCGAGTCGAGGTCGGGCTCGCCCGGTTCCGATGGCTCGGATTCCGCCGGGGGCACCTCAGTCCGAGGTGGGGTGGGTTCGGTCGCAGGGGGAGCCGGAGGGCTCGGGGCCGTCTCGACCGGGCGTACGGTCACCGGAACCGGGGGTGGCTCTGCCGACGGGGTGACCACGGGTGGCGGTGCGGACTCGGATGGGGCACGGGAGACCGACACGACCGGAGGGGGAGCGAGAGGAGGAACCGTGGGGGTCGGGGCCGGCTCGATCGCGGGGCCGGTGGCCGCGGGGGGAGTTGGAACCGCCGAAGTCTCCGGGACACGAGCCGGGGTCGGCTGGAGGGGCGGAGACGGGGCAAGCAGCGGGGCCGGCTTCGGTAGCGGGACCCCGATCCGAGAGGGTATCGTCTCGGTCGTCGAAGCGGACGGGCGATAGGGGGTCGTC
>Ga0326728_10011481_pt1 | contig 20194 bp, 15 predicted proteins | sample MB3enrmetagenome_FD_207602 | JGI IMG/M metagenome (GOLD analysis project Ga0326728, IMG submission 207602) | Lab enriched peat soil microbial communities from McLean, Ithaca, NY, United States - MB31MN | ecosystem: Environmental > Terrestrial > Soil > Wetlands > Peat | place: USA: New York... | reverse complement strand
TTTATCGGGCGCGTCCCCGGGCGCGCGGAGCGGGCGGCGGGTAGGCGGGCTTGCGCTTGGCGGGCTTGCCGGAGCCAGGGGTTGCCGAGTTTGGTTCGCCCATCTCGATGGGCGCCGGGCGATGCGCCGCAACCAGTTCGCTGATGGCGTACTTCAGCGGCTCGATGCCCTCGCCCGTCACCGCGGAGATGGCATAAAACGGCAGCTTGCAGCGCTTGGCATAGGCGGCCAGCTTCTTGAGTTTGGCCGGATTGGCCACGTCGATCTTGGCGGCAACCAGGACCGTCGGCTTGGCCGCCAGCGCGGGGTCGAAGGTGGCAAGCTCCGAGGTGATGACCTTGAAGTCGGCAACCGGGTCGGGGCGGTCCGTACCGGTCGCCGCGGCGCTTCCTCCGGCCGCAGCGCTGGAGTCGGAGACATCGACCAGGTGGACGATGACCGAGGTGCGCTCGATGTGTTTCAGGAACTGAATGCCCAGCCCCGCGCCCAGATGCGCCCCTTCGATCAGGCCGGGCAGGTCGGCCACGGTGAAGGACTGGGTGTGCGGAAACTCGCCCACCTGCACCACGCCGAGGTTGGGCTGCAACGTGGTGAAGGGGTAGTTGGCGATCTTTGGCCGCGCGGACGACAGCCGCGAGATCAGCGTGGACTTGCCCACGTTGGGATAGCCGACCAGCCCGGCGTCGGCCAGCAGGCGGAGTTCGAGCCGGTAGCTGCGCTCTTCGCCGGCGCGGCCCAGCTCGTGCTCGCGTGGGGCCTGGTGGGTGCTGGTGGCGAAGTGCTGGTTGCCCCGTCCGCCGCGCCCTCCGCGCGCCACCACGATGGTCTCATTGGGCCGGGCGAAGTCGTGCACCAGCTCGCCGGTGGCGTCGTCGTAGAGCAGGGTCCCGACCGGGACCTTGAGCGTGAGGTGTTCGCCCGCCGCGCCGGACATGTTGGAACCCAGCCCGTGGCCTCCGCGCTGTGCCTTGTGCTCCGGGTTGAAACGGAAGTGGACCAGCGTGTTGTGGGAGAGCGAGGAGGAGATGAGAACATCGCCGCCGTGGCCGCCATCGCCGCCCGAGGGCCCGCCCCGGGGGACGAACTTTTCGCGCCGGAAGGCCATGCAGCCGTTGCCGCCGTCCCCGGCCTTGACGCGTATTTTGGCCTCATCGATGAACATCTTCCAGCTCCCAGTGTAGCGGAAGCGGAATCAGGCCTAAATGCGCGTGTGTGTGCGAGGCGGTTGGGATGGGTGGGCCATGCGATCAGCTTGCCATGGCGATCGTCTGCACGCGGTCCAGCTCCATGATTGCGCTGCTGATAGCCTGCGCGGCACGGCGAAAGCTGCTGCCCGGAGCCAGGGCACGCCCGGCGGCTTCGTAGTCCCCATGGTTGATTGCGAAGGCAATCTCGGTCATCACGCGATGGAACTCCTCGTGCCGGGCGACCAGGTCGCGGTACTGCTGTGTATTGCGGACGTTCAATGTGTGTCGCGAAACAAGCCACTTGCCGATGGAACACACTTCCAGATGCTCGATGGCGCGGGTGGCGCCGGGGCTGAGAGGCTCACGCCTTGTGACGGCCAACTGTAGTGTGATCCGCCAGCGCATGTGGTGGCCGATGGCGTCTTTGGCGGTCACGATGGGAACATCCACGGGACTCTTGCTGGTCATTTCAAACCTGGGAACTCAGGATTTGCTTCAGCTTTCCAGATTGTTTTATCGGAGTCTGGCGCGGAAAGATGAGTTGTCCGGAAGACGTTGAATGCACGTGCGTGCCGGGCGGCGGGGATAAATGCGGCGGGCGATCAGCTTGCGATTGCAATCGGCTGGATGCGGTCCAGCGCCGTGATCGCGCTGGCCATGGCCTGCGACGCCTTCCGGAAGTTGCTGTTCGGATCGAGCGCACGCCTCGCGGCCCCGTACTTCCGGTTGTTGATCATGGTGGCGATCTGGGCCAACACGCGATGGATCTCCTCGTGGCGGGCGACCAGGTCGCGGTACTCCGGTGTGTTGCGCAGGCCCAAGGTGTGTTGCGAAGCAAGCCACCTGCCTATGGGACACTGCTCCGAATGCTCGATGGCGTGGATGGCGTTGGGGCTAAGCGGCTCATTCAGGGCGATGGCCAACTGCAGCGTGATCTTCCACTGCATATGGCGCGCGATAGCGTCCTTGGCGGTCACGATGGGTGTGTCCGCAAGATGGTTGGTGTTCATTGCAAGCCTCGGAACTCTGGATTGGCTTCAGCGTTCCAGATTGCGTTATCGGAGTTTGGCGCGGAAAGATGAGCCTGTTGGAGAGAAATCGAAGCAGTTTCACCCACATTGGAGGAAACCCTTCCGCGGACTCATAGTTGCGCATCTCTCCTGTTGGGTGACGAAAATGGCGAACTGCGCGCGCCGCTTTTCCCCCAAAAACGGCCCTTCTGAAACTCTTCCGGGGGATAAATACAGGAGAGATGCTCTAAGATGGAGTCCATGAAATACCTGATTGCGCTTCTGGCAGTGGCAGGCATCGTGGTCAGCTCGATCGCGCTGCACGTCCATCGGATGGACCCCAACGCGGCGCCTCCCTGCGCCGTCTCCGAGCACTGGGACTGCGGCGCCGTGGGCCACAGCCGCTTCTCCTGGTTCCCGCCCAAGACGACCGACGAGATCGACGGCACGGCGGCGCCCAGCAAACTGCACGTTCCCAATGCGGCCCTGGGCATTGCGGGGTATGCCGCAATCGCGATTCTGGCGCTGATGGGACGGAGCTGGCTGGTCTTCGAGCTGGCACAGGTGGAGTTTTTCTTCGCCGCCTTCCTCAGCTACATCGAGGCCTTCATTCTGGAGAAGTGGTGTATCTACTGCGTCTGGTCGCAGGGAATTATCACGGCGATCTTCCTGCTCTCCGCGCTAGCCCTGCTGCTGGAGCGGCGGAAGCGCCGCGCGGCCTCGACCGGCGCGGCGGCATCCGCGCCCGTAGAATAGAAGCATGGGAATCAGCCGCAAAGAGGCCCTGGACTGCCTTCGCAGCGACGACCTGATCGGCATTGGCATGGAGGCCGACGCCGTGCGCCGCCGCCTGCATCCCGAGGGAGTGGTCAGCTACGCCATCGAGAGCGACATCGACTGGGCGGCGGCCATGGGCGGCGGCACACGTGAGGGGAATCTGCCGGCCGTCGGGTGCGTGCACCGCTTATTTGACGCGATCCGCGAGACCATCGAGCTGGGCTCGACCGGCGTGCGCCTGGTCAGCGGAGTTGGCGCGCTCGACTCCCAGTCGAAGGCCTGCGGGATCGAGTGGCTTGAGGGAGTCTTGCGCGAGATTCGGCAGCGCTTCCCTTCGCTCTGGATCGAGGCCCTCTCGCCGTCGGAGATTGTCGCGCTGGCCGCAGGCAGCGGGCTGGACCTGCGCGAGATCATCGCGCGCCTGCACGACGCAGGGCTGGATTCCATCGCCGGCGATGACGCGCAGGCACAGTGCGGCACGGAGGAGTGGATTGCGGTGCATCGCGCGGCGCACACTCTGGGGATGCGGACCGTGGCAACAATGAACTTCGGCGCGGGCGAGGCTGGCGCGGGCGAGGCTGTAGATCAGTGCGTCGATCTTCTGGCTGCGGTGCGCCAGCTCCAGCTGGAGACGGGCGGCTTCACAGCGTTCATTCCGCGCAGCCTTCCATCGCGCAACGCGTCCAGCGGCTGGGACGGGCCTACCGCGGTCGAGCAACTGAAGACGCTGGCCGTCGCGCGGATCTTCCTCGACAACATCGAGAACATCCAACTGAACGGAGCTGCACAAGGGCTGAAAGTTCTGCAGATGGGCCTGCGCTTCGGCGCCAACGACGCCGGCTCGATCGCTCCGTTGGCGAGCGCCGCAAACCGCCCCAGCGAAGAAGACCTCCGCCGCATCATCCGAGATGCCGGATTCCAGCCCATCCAGCGAGACACCCCCTACCGCATGATGTTTTTGAATTAGCCATGTCAACCTAGACGAGCTTCCGTCCGTCCAAAATCTGCGTCCTCAACCCAACGGATTTTCTCGCTCTGCACGAAGATCGTCTCCCGGATTAGCCGCTTCGCGTAGAATCGTCTCGGACGGAAAACTGTCCGTGGAGTCTCATTCTGCTCTCCTTTCTCAACAATCTGCACCCTCTTCCGGCCATGATTCTGGCCTCGAAGGGCTTTGGCCACTACCTGCACACGCACTACGGCGACCACACCTTCCGCGGCCTCTACCGCTGGAATGCCTTCGACACCGCGATCCTGATTCCCTACTTCGTCGTCATGGTGATTCTGGCCTTCTATGGCATCCATCGCTACCAACTGGTGTGGCTCTACTACCACAACAAGAAGAAAAAGGCGTTGTGGGACCAGCCGGGCGGGCACTACGCCGCGGGCGAGCTGCCGTTTGTCACCGTGCAGCTTCCCATCTTCAACGAGCAGTTCGTCATCGACCGGCTGATCGACGCGGTCTGCGGCATCGAGTATCCGCGCGACCGCTTCGAGATTCAACTGCTCGACGACTCCACCGACGAGACGGTGCAGGTGGCCGCCGAGATCGTCGAGCGCTACGCGCGCGGCACCGCTGGCCTGGCGCCGCAGCCCATCGTGCATCTGCATCGCACCAACCGCCATGGATACAAGGCGGGCGCGCTGGACGAGGGGCTGAAAGTGGCGCGCGGCGAGCTGATCGCCATCTTCGACGCCGACTTTGTGCCTCCGCCGGACTGGCTGATGAAAGTCGTCGACCACTTCGCCGAACCGGGCATCGGCATGGTGCAGACCCGCTGGACGCACCTCAACCGCAACTACAGCTTCATGACACAGGTGGAGGCGATCCTGCTGGACGGCCACTTCGTGCTGGAGCACGGCGGCCGTTCGCGCTCCGGCGTCTTCTTCAACTTCAACGGCACCGCGGGCGTCTGGCGGCGCGAGGCCATCTCCGACGGCGGCGGATGGCAGCACGACACGCTCACCGAAGACACCGACCTCAGCTATCGCGTGCAGATGGCCGGCTGGAAGTTCAAGTACCTGCAGGACGTGGAGTGCCCGGCCGAGCTGCCCATCGAGATGACCGCCTTCAAGACCCAGCAGGCGCGCTGGGCCAAGGGCTTGATTCAGACCGGAAAGAAGATTCTGCCCCGCGTGATGAAGAGCGACGCGCCCTTCCACACCAAGCTGGAGGCGTGGTACCACCTGACGGCCAACATCAGCTATCCGCTGATGATTGTGCTCTCGGTGCTGCTGATGCCCGCGATGATCATCCGCAGTTGGCAGGGGTATATTCAGATGCTGCTGATCGACCTGCCGCTGTTTGTCGCCAGCACCATGTCGGTCTCCACCTTCTACCTGGTCAGCCAGAAGGAGCTCTTTCCCAAGAGCTGGCACAAGACGTTCCTCTATGTTCCGTTCCTGATGGCGCTGGGCGTAGGGCTGACCATCACCAACACCAAGGCGGTGATGGAGGCGCTCTTCGGCTACAAGACGCCGTTCGCGCGCACGCCCAAGTACCGCGTGAAGCAGAAGGGCGAGGCCAGCCAGGCCAAGGTCTACCGCAAGCGGCTGGGCATCGTCCCGTGGATCGAGCTGTTCATCGGCACCTACTTCGCCTGGACCGTGTGGTACGCCATGACCACGGAGAACTACTTCACCGTGCCGTTTCTGCTGCTGTTTGTTCTGGGCTACTGGTACACCGGGCTGCTGAGCCTCTTTCAGGGGCTCTTCGAGCGCGCCGGCAAGGAGACGAGCGGCTCACAGGAGATGCACGAGAAGCCCTATCCGATGGGGATTTAGTTCCTGCAGACGCAGCGAAGCCCGGCTGATTGGCCGGGCCTCGTCGAATTTGCAGCAAAATGTGGACGTCCTAGAAGCGCAGCCCGAACTTCACCGGAATGTAGGTGGTGCGGTTGCTGTTCTGCGGATACAGGTTGTATCCGGTGTAGGCGTTGAGGACGGCCGCCGGGCTGGAGGCCGTGACGCCGTAGCGCTGCTGGTTGGCCAGGTAGACGTAGCGCGCTTCCATGTAGAGTCGCTCGTTGGAGAACTTGGAGAACTTGTAGGTGAGGCCAAAGCCGCCATTCACACCGATTGCATTGCTGGTGTAGTGGTCGATGTTCGCATTTGCCTCATACTCCTCGCAGTAGTAATAGCAGCTCTCTTCGACCGTGGGCTCGGTGAAGTTGGTGACCTTGTGATAGAAACCGCCGCCGAGAACCGCGTAGGCACCAAGCGAACCATTGGTGGGAAGAGTGAAGGTGGGGTTCAGGGTGAACGACCAGACGTGGTTGTTGCCGTCCAGGCCGGAGACGCCGCAAAGGCCATTGTTTATTTGAAGAGTCGTGCAGCCGTAGTCGTAGAGATAGGTCTGGTTGGCGATGGTGGCGCCCTGTAGGCCGAAGTGGTCATAGTCGAATTGCGCCAGCAGGCCGTAGACCTTGTTGAAGTTGCGTCCGCCGCCGAACTGGAACCCATAGCTGGGCGTCTCGTACTTATGGGTGTTGCCGATAGGCCCGACGTAGCCCACTCCAGCCAGGAAGGTGTACTTCTCCGAGCCGTCTTTGTTGGTGTTGCCGCTGGAATAGTTGGGACGGCCGTAGCGGCGGCGCGGCGGCGGCTGCGAACTGCCCAGCGCGGTCGAGTCCAGGTTGAAGCGGGCTCCGGAATCGGCAGTTGCAGCGGAATCCGCATCGGACGAGGACGAGCTGCTGCTGTACGACGCCGAGGCAAGGCCAGACGAAGTGGATTCGGATGCCAGCAGAACTGGCGCCTTCACGGTCGATGCAACGGAGGGGGACTGTTGAGCATGGGCCAGCAAGGCCGTTCCCGCCATCAGGAAGCTGAATGCCGCCCCGCGGCACGCAATACCGAAGAGACTGCGCTGAATGTTCATGTTTTTGATGACTCCCTTTTGAGTGCAAAGTCCTTCGAGTTTTTGAACCCGAATCGCTTGAGTTTGTTGTGCCGGTCTCTCGCCGGCCCAATCCAATCTTCTCATTGCTAGATAAGACGCGCTATTGCGTCGTTTGGATCACTTTAATGCGGCGATTCCTTAGTGGATGTCGAACTGCTCCGGGTGCAGGGCCGGGTCGCTCTTCACCAGGATCGTCTTGCCGGCCATCTCCTCCATCTCCAGCAGCCACTTCGCGCCCGACGCCTTAAGCTGTTTGACCACCTCCGGGTGGACGCGCAGCATGATGTCTCCGCGTTCCAGCGTCTTGTGCATCTTGCGCATCTCGATGAAGATTTCGTTGCATACGGTGATGGGCGACTTGACCATTCCGGTGCCCTCGCAGATGGCGCAGGTGGTCGAAAGCGTCCTCTCCAGCGACTGCTTCACCCGTTTGCGCGTGATGGCGACCAGGCCGAAGTCGTTGAACTGAAGCACCTTGGACGGGGCGCGGTCACTCTTCAACTCGTCTTCCAGCGCGGCCATCACGCGGTTGCGGTTCTTGCGCTCGTCCATGTCGATGAAGTCGATGATGATGATGCCGCCCAGGTCGCGCAGGCGGATCTGGCGGACGATCTCCGGAATGGCGTCGAGGTTGGTCTTGACGATGGTGTCTTCCAGCCGCGCCGTCTTGCCCACGTACTTGCCGGTGTTGATGTCGATGGCCACCAGCGCCTCGGTCTGGTTGATGACGATCGACCCGCCGGACTTCAGCCATACCTTCGAGCGCAGCGCCTTGTTGATCTCCTCCGTGATGCCGAACTGCTCGAACAGCGGCGTGTCCTTCAGGTAAAGCTTGACGCGGCGGATCAGCGACGGCTGGAAGCGCTGCAGGAAGCGCAGCACGCGCTCGTACTCGCTCTCGCTGTCCACCCAAATGGCGGAGAAGTTGTCCGTCACCTGGTCGCGCAGGATGCGCTCGATCAGGTTCAGGTCGTGGTAGATAAGCGCGGGCGACTTGGACGACTCCGACCGCGCCTTGATCTCCGCCCACAGGTTGAGCAGGAAGCGCAGGTCGCTGCGCAGCTCCTCTTCGCTGGCGCCCTCGGCCGCCGTGCGCACGATGAATCCGCCCGTGGCGTCGCCCTTCTCGCTCAGCAAAATCTCCTTCAGGCGGCGGCGCTCCGCGTCCGACTCGATCTTGCGCGATACGCCGGTGTGGTTGACCGTCGGCATGAAGACCAGGAAGCGCCCCGGCAGCGCGATGTGCGATGTAATGCGCGCGCCCTTCTTGGCGATGGGCTCCTTGGCGATCTGCACCAGAATCTCCTGGCCGGGCTTCAGCAGATCGCTGATGGCGGGCAGGTTGGTGGTCTGCATGGACGAGCGTCCTCGGCCTCCGCCGTGTCCGAAGCGGGTGCGTTCGCCACCGGTGCTGCGCGGGCGGTCGCCGCGATCGCCGCGGCCACGCCGTCCATCGCGCCGTCCGTCGCGTCGTCCTGGGCGGCGATCGAAATCGCGTCCGCGCTCCGGGCGGGGTGCGGCGGCGCCTGTCTGATCAGCCGTGCGGCTCGCCTCTTCCGGCTGGCCGGACTGGGCCTCATAGAACTCTGCATCGGCGGCGTTGCCAGTGCGGGCCGCCTGCTCGTCGAGCTCCTCCGTCTGCACTGAGTCGTCGCGCTCTTCCTGCTCCCGGCCCTCCTCCTCGTCTTCCTCTTCCTCGTCCTCCTCGTCGAGCTCTTCCTCGTCGAGGTCGTCTTCCTCAAAGTCTTCGTCTTCGTCCAGGTCGTCCTCGTCTTCCACCTCTGGCGTGGCGCGGGTGATCTGGTCGATGGACATCTCGCGCAGCATGGTGCCGAGATCGGCCGCGCCCTCCACCGTCTCTTCTTCGTCCAGGTCTTCGATCTCCTCGATGGAACTGGCGTGGATGCTCGGGACCGGCGCATCTTCCACGTCCAGGACCTCTTCGGCGAGCAAGCCGTGGCCCGGTGCGAAGCCTGCCTCGCCTTGCGGCATGGCCTCCGGGATGGCCTGGACTTCCACCGGCTCGGAGAGCATCTGCCCCGCGGGAGTGATTGAGGTGATCTCATGGGCTTCGGGTGCGGGCGCAACTGGCTCGGCGGCAACTTCGGCTGCCGGTTTGGTCTGCGCTTCCGGCTCTGGTTCTACAATCGGAGCGCTCTGGCGGAACTCGCTGGGCGGCACGGGATCGACGCGATGGGAGGCCGAAGCGTCCTCCGGCTCATACTCGACCTCAACCTGCGGGGCTGCTTCCGGCGCAGCGACAGCGACTGCTTCCGGCGCGTCAACTGCTACCGGACCTGGCATAGGCGTACCCGGCAGAGTGGCTTCGGGAGTCGCTGCAATCTCTGCGATGTGGGCTTCCGCTATGCTCTGCTGATTGAATTCCTGAACAATCTCCTTGATGGGCGTGGGAGTGGAAGGCTCAAATCCTTGCTGAAAGATGGCGGCAGCGGCAGCGGCGTCGCCAACGGGAGCTTCGTTGCGCAGCTCGGCGCGGCTGTCGCGCCGGCTTTCGTTGCGGTCGTTGCGGTTGGGACGGCCATCGCGTCTCGGCCCCCGCTCAAAGTCGCGCGAACTCCGGTTGCGTCCCTCACGCGGGTCGGAACGCGAGTTGTGGCGCGCGTCTGGGCGCGATTCGGACGGACTGCGCCGCGAGAGCGTCTCGCCGGGCAGGGTTGCGCCGCCGTCCCAGCCGGCCGCAAGTGTGTAGAGGTTGGCCGGCGGAGCAAGATTTACTGGAGTCGCCTGCGTCGGTGCGACCGCGGCCTGCTCTTCGCCGCCCTTGCGGTACTTGGAGAGCGATTCACCGGGTAGAATGATCGGCTCGGCGCCAGCCTCGATCTCGTCGGGATAGGCGTTGGAGATGGGGCCGGTGCCGCTGGTCTCGCCGCTGTCCACGCCGTAGAGGTTGCGCGAGGGCTCGAATCCGCGGGGAAAGCGCTGAGGACGCTGGTCGCGTCGCTGGCCATCGCGATTGCGTCCGCCGTCGCGTCGTCCGCGGTCGCTACGTGGGCCCTGCGGGCCGCGGTCGGCAGAGGGAGTGAATGGTTGCGCGCTGGCCTCGCCGTCCATCTCATGCGTGGACTCGCGCTCGAACGTCGAGTCGTCGTCGCCGTAACCCGGTATCTCGGAGTAGCCCTGGGCCGCGGGGTAGCCTGCTGCGGAGTTCTCCTGCGTCGCATCGCCCGCCGGGCCCGCCGTATCGCCTGCCTGACCGGATGCGCCGCGCCCGCGACGCCGTCCGCGACGTCCGCGCCAGCGGCGGCTTCCATCGGCGCCGGCAGCGCCTTCGCCAGTCTCCGAACCTTCTTTGAACTCTCTGGGCGCCGCACCGTCGGCGTCGTTGTTTCCGGCCTCGCCGCGCCCACCGTCCTGCGGTTGTGGCGCTGCGTCGGTGCCTCCCTGACGCTCGGCATTGCGATCGCGGTCGCGTCCGCCGCGTCGTCCTCTGCCGCCACGCTCGCTTCGTCCACCCGCATCGCCTCGTCCGCCCGCGTCGCCGGGCTGCTCGCCATTGCCGAGCCGTGGCGCGCGCACTGCGCGGTCTCCGGCCGGGGTGGTGTCAAACTCCTCCGAGTCCGGAGCTTCTTCCATGAAATCAGTAATGTAGAGAAATGCGTCGCGCTCCAGGCCGATCTCCACAAAGCTCGACTGCATGCCCGGAAGCACGCGCGTCACGCGCCCGTTGTAGATCGATCCGGCGAGCGTGTACTCGTTCTCGCGCTCGTAGTAGATTTCGGTGAGGGCTTCGTCTTCGACGATGGCCAGACGCGTCTCGTGGGGCGTGCTGGAGATAAAGATTTCTTTCGACATCTTCCTGCTCTTTCTGCCCGCTCCGGCTTTGATGGGTCGGTTCAGCGAGCGGCAGGCGCAGGCGAGAGGATCGGAGGAGCGATTATGCGCTGCTCACCGAGGGTGCGGACAGGATGGGGGAGCGGGAAGCTGTGGCGACCGATAAGTGCAGCCGGGGGTCATGACCCACCCCAAACTGCGTCCAGAGAGCGCCGACGATGGGCGCGCGCTGGCTGTTGCAAAGATCAATCGGAGACACTTGGGACGCTTCAAATGATGACAGGCACGCGGAGTTTGTGACCGAATCAACCTCTGGTTCAACTTGAGGCGGGGCCGTTCGCCATCCGAATGCAATCATTTCCCTTCAAACCTGTCCGGCCAACGGACTTGATCCCTGCCTGGCCGGCTTCTTCTAAAATAAAAATCGATAATCTTCAAAATTCGTGCGCCGCATGCCCGGCGCCATGAGTGTTTCCACAGTTACTGTGCCCTAGTGAACTTCTTGCTATGCGGTTTTCTTTGATAGAAAACCGCGCGAAGGTCATCTGCTTCGGCGTAAACCTGCTGTGGAACCACTCGCGCGCCAACGGGAGCGGAGGTTGCGCCGGCCTGGATGTTACAGCCGGGTAACTCCAGTATGCACCAAAATCGCCGCCGGCGTATTCCCCGCCCTGCATGCGACCCCAGTGCTGTTCCAGGTTCATCCCCAAACATCAGCTCATAAAACTCTACGCAGCTTGTGTTTACGCAGCGTTCGGTCCTGAAACTTCAGTTCACAAACCGCCTCATCCGGATGTTCATCACAATGCCCAGCGCAAGGAAGGTGAACAGGATCGACGAGCCGCCGTAGCTCATCAGCGGCAGCGGGATGCCCGTCACCGGCATCAGCCCGACCACCATCCCGATGTTCACCACGATCTGGAAGAGCAACACGGCGACCACCCCCATCACAATGAAGGTGCCGGGCAGGTCGAAGGCCTGTTGCGCGTTCTCGATCAGGCGCATCAGGACCAGGAAGTAGAGCAGCAGGATGCCCATGCCGCCGACGAAGCCGTGTTCCTCGCAGAAGGCGGCAAAGATGAAGTCGGTGTACGGGATGGGCAGGAAGTCGCCCTGGGTCTGCGTTCCCTGGTTGGTTCCCTTGCCCCACAGTCCGCCCGCGCCGACCGCGATCTTCGATTGCAGAATCTGGTAACCGGCGCCGCGCGGGTCGCTGCCGGGATCGATGAAGCTGGTCAGCCGCGCCATCTGGTACGGCTTCAGGCGTTTTCCGCTCATCCATGCGCCGCCGATCAGAATGAAGAATCCCAGCAGCAGAACCAGCACCTGCCGGACGCGGATTCCGCCCAGAAATAGTCCTGCCACCAGGATCGGGAAGTAGGTGAGCGCTGTCCCCAGGTCCGGCTGGATCAACACCAGCCCCATCGGCACGCCAATCAGCGCGAACGCCTTGGCGATGTCGATCCATCTCAGTTCCCGCCCGGCAAGCCCCCAGAAGAACCGCGCCATGGCGAGAACCAGCACCAGCTTCACCCACTCCGACGGCTGAAAATGCACGCCGCCGCCCAGGTTGATCCAGCGTCGCGCGCCCAGCACCTTGGTCCCCACCAGCCTCACCGCCGCCAGCGACAGCAGCCCGATCCCGTACGCCCAGGGTGCGATGTCCAGCAGCCAGTGGTAGTCGATCTGCGTCATCAGAAACATCAGCCCCATGCCGGCCAGCAGAAAGCCGATCTGCTTGTGGTCGAAGCCGTGAAACTTGGTATGCAGCGTCGCCGACTTGATCTCCAGCACGCTGATGATCGACATCAGAGATACCAGGCTCAGCAGCATCCAGTCGAAGTCGCGGAATGAGGAGAGGCGGCGCATGGGTTAGAGGTAGTCTAGAGCAGTTTCACGGTTACCGCGCCATTTCGCGGGTCCGCACCCGGCAAGTCGGCTCCGGGGCCGCCCGCAGGATAACAGTTGACGAGACGAGGTCAATCCATTGTATTGATTGCATGCGTGCATTGCTGTTGTTCGCTCTCCTGCCCCTCAGCCTGGTCATGCTGCCGGTGGCCGCCGGACAGGATGCGCTTTCCGCCGCGAATCCCGTCAACATGCGATGGATCGAGCACGAGTTTCTGATGCCCGCGCCGGGGTCCGCGTTTGGCCTCGATGTGCTGAAGGTTGAGGTCGAACGCCCAGGAAAGCACCCGCTCGCTCTGCTCACCCACGGAACAGCGAACGACCCGATCGAGCGCAGTCAGGTTACGCCCTGGAGCTTTCTGCCGCAGGCAATCTGGTTCGCGCGGCGAGGGTATGTGGTTCTGGTGGTCGTCCGCAAAGGCTACGGGCGTTCCGGCGGAGAGCCGGATGTCAAGCACGGAGGCTGCCAGAGCGGCTTCGGCGGAAGCTTCACCGAGGCCGGGGAAGAGAGCGCGGCGGACCTGTGGGCGGCCGTCCAGTATGCCGGGACTCTGCCCGAGGTCGATACCGGAACGGTCGTCAGCGCCGGAGTCTCGACCGGCGGCTTCGCGCAGGTCGCGTTCACCGTCAAACCGCCCCCGGGACTCAAGGCTGCGATCAGCTTCGCCGGTGGCAGGGGTGGCGACGGCAAACTGCATAACTGCAATGAAAGCGGCATCGTCTCGGCGTTCCACGACTTCGGCAAGAAGTCCCGCGTGCCCATGCTCTGGATCTATGCGGAGAACGACCACTGGTTCCCGCCCGAACTGGCGCGCAGGTTCGATGCCGCATTCCGCCAGACGGGCGGCATCGACGAGTTTGTCATGGTGCCCCCATACTCGGACGATGGACACCACTACTTCGCAGACGTCAGCGGCTGGTCTCCCATCGTGGATGGGTTTCTGAAGGAGAAAGGACTGTTGCCTCTGTCCGATCTGCTGCCCGAGCCTGCCGTTGCCGATGTGCCGCCGCCGCCGGGACTCAGCAAACGGGGCCTTGCGGCCTTCCACAACTTTCTGTTGTTCGGCCCGAAAAAGGCATTTGCGACCAATGGAAAGAGTTCCTGGGGGATGGCGGTTGGCATGTTCGACCAGGAGCTGGCGGACAAGCGGGCGCTGGATAATTGCGCAAAGAGCACAAACAATACCGGTGTCTGCGCGATCGTCTCCCGCGGAGCGCTACAGTAGCCTCACGCGGCCCAGGGTTGGAATCCAGTCGCTGGCGGCTGGAACCTACTCGCGAGTGGGCGTCTGTTCTGGTGAGGTCTGCGCTGGCTTCGGCTGCTCCGGCTTGGGCAGGTCTGCCCGCAGTAGATTGCCCTCTTGCTTGCGCTGCTTGGTCACGAAGGCATTGATGACCTGCGCGGCAAGGGGAGCGGCGGCTTCGGCTCCCCAGCCTCCATGCTCACACAGCACAGCGACAACGATGTCCGGGTTGCGCCGCGGGGCCATGCCGACGAACCAGGCGTTGGCGCGTTCGTTTCCGGTCCCCAGACTCTTCGCGCCGGCACTGTGGCTCACCAACTCGGCGGTGCCGGTCTTGCCGGCGAAGTCGATGCCTTCCAGATGCACGGCGCCTGCTGTTCCGCCAGGCCCCAGTGTCGCAACCATGGCGTCGGTGATCGTCTCCCAGTTCTCCGGCGTGATGGGCACGACGCGGTCGCCGCTTCCGGGAAAGCTCGCGTCGATGGCCGATGCCATCTCCGTCGGCAGCTCGTCGGGGAAGACCACGTGCGGCCGCTTCAGCACTCCGCCCGATGCGATGCCGCCCAGCGCGCGCGCCAACTGCAACGGCGTCACCTGCACCGCGCCCTGTCCGATGCCGACGGAAATGGTCTCGCCGGCGTACCACTTATCGTGCTGCGTCTTCAACTTCCATGCGGTCGAAGGCATGGTGCCCGTGGCCTCGTCCGGCAGGTCCACGCCGGTCTTCTGCGCTAGCCCGACCTCGGTCGCGTACCTGGCAATCGTGTCGATGCCCAGCTTGTTTGCCAACGTGTAGTAGAACGTGTCGCACGACCACGGGATCGCATGGTCGATGTCCACCATGCCGTGGTGCTGGTCGCAAGCGAAGAAATGCCCGTAGAAAGTGGCGCCGCCGTTGCACATCACGCGCATCGTCTGCGCCACGCCCTCCTCCAGCCCGGCCAGCGACATGATGATCTTGAAGGTCGAGCCCGGCGCAAGCTGCGCCTGGATGCTCTTGTTCATCATCGGGTGGTCGGGGTTGTTGACGATCTGCGACCAGTAGTCCTTGCTCAGGCGCACGGAGAACTGGTTGGGGTCGAACGTCGGCCGCGAGACCATCGCCAGAATCTCTCCGGTGTGCGGGTCCATCGCCACCAGCGCGCCGTTATGGCCCTCCATGGCCAGCTCGGCCGCGCGCTGCACGTCCAGGTCGATGGTCAGCCGCAGGTCCTTGCCAGGAACGGCAATCTGCTGACCGAGCTGCCCGACCTCCTTGCCGTGGCTGTCCACGATCACGTCGCGCGATCCGTCCGTGCCGCGCAAAATCTCGTCGTAGGTCTCCTCCACGCCGCTCTTGCCCACCACGTCTCCCGGCTCGTAAAAGGCGAACTTTGCGCTGTTCAGGTCCTCGGCCGACAGCTCGCCCACATAGCCGATCAGGTGCGCCGCGAAGCCGTCGCGCGGGTAGAGTCGGCGCTGGTCGTCGAAGGTCTCCAGTTCCGGAAGCTCGTTGCGATGCGCCTCGATGAAGGCCTGCTCATCCGGCGTGATGTCCTGCTTCAGCGGGATCGGCTCGTACTTCGGCGAGCTGGCGTAGCGGCGCAACGTGGCCTGGATCTGCTCCACCGTAAGGTCCAGGCCGCGCGCCATCAGCGGAATGTCGGCGTTCAAGTCCTTCACCTGTTCGCGCAGCAGAAAGCAGGAGACCGATGGGTAGTTGTCCACCAGGATGCGCCCCTCGCGGTCGAAGATCTTGCCGCGCGGCGCCGTCACCGGCTGCTTGCGCACGCGATTGGCCTCGGCCAGCATCCGGTAGTTGTCCACGCCCAGCACCTGCAATCGCCACATCCCCGCGGCCAGCACCGCCAGCACCAGCACCACGATGTACTGCGTCGCGTGCAGCTTGTTCTGCGACACCTTCTCGTCGCGGTCCGCGTGCCGTTCGGTCTTGGGAATTAACGCCATGCTGACGAGTCCTGCTTGCCGGAAGGGCACGGCTGGTAGCCCATGGCTTTAGCCTTGGGTCTCCGTGCCATAGCTTCATTGTAAGACTCGCACAGGCCGCCCCATTCATGCAGCTTCATCGCAGACGTTCGTGGTTTCCCAGCTCCGAAAATCAGTCTCCCTGCGAGGGAGATATATACGGATCGCGCAGTTTTTCTATCCATTTTGGATCTGCCACAGCCATGGCATCGGCTACGTCTATCGGATGGCACCCTCGCTCGTTGAGTTCTCTGTACAGTTGTTGCCCACGCATTGGCTCGGTTGTTGACCATGCAAAATTCAGGTTCTCCCGAGTCAACGTGGCCGTATAAAGATCATCCGATATTTTCTTGACTGTCAAAAACTCCATGTTGCTCTCCTGATGGACTTACGGTGCTACTAATGAGTGGGAACTCGCGCAACCGCAGCGTCTACTCCTGATGCTTGGCGCGGTCCAGCAGCAGGAAGACCGGCAGCGCCACCGCGGTGTTGGCCGCCGCCCGCAGCAGCTCGTGCAGCCACATCAGGTGGAAGGCGCGAATGCCCAGCAGGCGCCGCTCGATCAGGTACAGAAGAACGCTCTGCAGCAGTGAAAAGCCGAAGGCCAGCAGCGCGCGCGTCTTGGTGTTCTCCACGTCGATCCGGCTTCCCAGGCTCGCTCCCGCATACCCGATCACCGACTTCGCCATCCCATTCACGCCGATCGGCTGCCCAGTCAGCACATCCTGCAGCAGTCCGATGGCCGCGCCCGTCACCGTCCCGGCGATGGGGCTGCGCCGGCTGATGGCGAAGAACAGCGTCACGATGAACGGCAGATCGAGCACCGCCAGCCCATGAAACACTCGCGGCAGAAGCACCTGCAGCAGCACCGCGCCCAGAGGCACCAGCACCGTTACGGGAATCGAGAAGCTCTGCTGCTCGACCTCGCGGCGCGACATGTAGCTGCGTGTGACCATCATCTCGTCGCCCCAGGCTGCGACGGTCGAGGCTGCGGGCTGCTCGGAGCGCCCTGGCCGTTCGGCGCGGAATTCGCCCCGCCGGGAGTCATCTCCGATGCCGGCGGCGTCGATCCGCTCGTGAACCGGTCCGAATGCACGGTAGGCAACGGGTGCGGAACAGTCGCTGGCGCGTTGGCCGCGGGCGGCACCGCAGTCGCAGCTCCATTCGCGGTGCCCGGTGTCTCGTCATCGTGAATGCCGGGCAGCCGCTCGGCGCTCAGGTCGGCCGCGTGTTGCGCCGCGGCGTCCGCCAGGTCCTGCTGCGCCGCCGGCGTCAGCTCCGCCTGCGTTCCCGTAATCACCAGCACCTCTTCCACCCGGTCCAGGTCCACCGCCGGCCGCACCCGGATGGCGGTATACGGCTGGTGGTCCGGGTCCGCAGCGATGCTCTCCACCACGCCCACCGGCAGCCCCCGCGGATACACCTGGTCGCCGCCCGAGGTCAGCACCTGCTCGCCCGGCTGGATGCGCGAGTCCGCCGTCAGGTTGCCGATCTGCACCCGCCCGGTCAGCGTGCCGCGCAGGATCGCCCGAATCCGCGTCGTGGCCAGCAGCACTCCCGCGCCCGAGCTCGGGTCGTTGATCTCCAGCACCTCCGAGGTCGCCGGGAACACGTCCCGCAGCTTGCCCACCACGCCGTTCTGCGTGATCACCGCCATGTCCGGCCGCAGCCCGTCGCGCGATCCCTTGTCGATGGTCAGCATGTGCGTCTGCTCGCTTCCGCTGGCGCCGATCACCTCGGCCGCCACGGTCGATCCGACGTAGCTCTCCCTGAATCCCAGCATCGCCTGCAACCGCCGCCCCTCCAGCGCGTCCTCGGAGATCGCCGCCTCTTCAATTCGCATCCGCGCCAGTTGCTGCTGCAACTCCTTGTTCTGCTGGCGCACATGGCGCAGGTCGATGTAATCCGACCACGCGTGGCCTGCGCCGCTGCCGACGGCGTGCGTCGCGCGCTCCACCGGCGTCACCGCCGTCATCGCCCACATGCGGATCAGGCGCACGCTGGGGCCGTCCGGCTGCGCGGCATCCACCGGCCTGCGCACCTGCACCGCCAGAGCGATCGCCTGCGCCAGCAGAATCGCAATCAGAAACAGCGCATTCTTGTACTGCCTGAGAAAATCCATCGGCCTAAGAACATTATCCGCTACTGTCCGGCCCGCACCGCGAGCACAGTCCGCGCCGGCAACGGCCCCGGGACCCCGGTCGTGCGCAGGTACGCCGCCGCCGCGATCAGCCGCACCGGATACTTCTTGTCCGCAAACAGCGGGTAGATCGCCATCGACGTGGCAGTGTCGTGGTAGTCGGCCAGCGACTCCGCCGCCGCCGCGCGCACTGCCGGGTCCTTGTCGCCCAGCGCGGCCAGCAGCTTCTTGTGCACAGGCTCCGTCCTGTCCTTCGCCATCTGTACGATGGCCGAGACGCGCGCCAGGTCGCCGCCGCTCTGGTGGATGAACTCGAACGCCGTGATCCCGACGCCGAACGGCCCCAGCAGCATCGACGCGCCCTGCATCGCCCCCAGCCGGGCCAGCATCGCCGGGTTGTGCAGGTCATTGTCGATCCGGTGCTCGGCCCCATGGACCATCGTCGGCCCCGCGCTGCGTTCTCCATCCACCACCGCCACCAGGATGTCATCGCCGGTGTGGTCCCCCATCTTCGATAGCGTCATCGCCGCGGTGAACGCCACCTGCGGCTCCTTGTCGTCCAGCAGACTGCGCAGATTGGGCTCCAGCGTCCGGTCGCGGCTCAACCCCGCGGCCAGCGCCGCCGCCGTGCGTACGTCCAGACCCGGATCGGTCATGGCATCGGCGATCAGCTTCGCCGAGCGCGGGCTGCGCAGCAACCCCAGCGCCGTCAGCGCCTGCAGCCGCGTCTGCGTGCGTTTCGTATCCGTCGCCGCATCGGTCAGGATCTTCCACGCCTGGTCCGTCCGCTGCCCGGCAGTCGCCGTGGGCAAGAGCGTCACCGGCGGCGCCTCCTCTTCACTGCTCGCCGCGCTGGCAGGCTCCGCGGGAGCACTCTGTCCTTGCGCCGCCGTACTGGCAGGCTTCGCAGCAGCACTCTGCGCCCTCCCCGCCGCACTCACCATGCAGGCGAGAGCGAGCAGAAGCAGACCGCTCCGCTTCCAGTTGAAGAGGTTCGTTCGCGCACGGCTGGCTGGTGCTTTCATCTCTGTCTCCATCTTCCGCTCCTGTCCAACTCTGTCTGTCTGGTATTGTGATGCAAAACCCTGAGGTTCACCCTGGCAAAATTGCAAGAATTATTTCGCCGGCAGACTGCACCCGTAGCTTCGACGGCTTGCAACAGACCCAAAATGCTAGACTCATCCCGTCCGCAAACACACGAGTCCCGGTCGCCTCTATGCTCTTCAAAGCCCGCAGCGCCGCCGTCTATGGCATCGACGCCCACATCATCGACGTGGAGGTCGACTTCTCCGGCGTCGTCCTCTCCAAGGAAGAGTTCTCCACCGTCGGCCTGCCCGACGCCGCCGTGCGCGAATCGCGCGACCGCGTCCGCTCGGCGATCAAGAACTCCGGCTTCGACATTCCGCCCACGCGAATCACCATTAACCTCGCGCCCGCCGACATCAAGAAGGAAGGCTCCGGCTTCGATCTGCCCATCGCCATCGGCATTCTCGGCGCATACGGCGGGCTGCACATCAAGGACATCTCCAACTTTCTGCTGGTCGGCGAGCTCGGCCTCGACGGCACGCTGCGCGCCGTGCAGGGAATGTTGCCCATCGCCATCGCCGCCCGCGCCAAAGGCATCAAAAACCTCGTCATTCCGGCCTCCAACGCGCGCGAGGCAGCCGTCGTCGAGGGAGTCAACGTCTATCCCGTGCACTCGCTCAGCGATGTGCGCGATCTGCTCAACTCCGCCGCTCTCGGAGGCATCAAGGCCCAGCCGCTGCGCATCGAGGCCGCCAGCCTGCTCGACGAGCTGCAGCACTTTCCCTACGACTTCAAGGACGTGCGCGGCCAGCAGGTGGCCAAGCGCGCGCTGGAGGTCGCGGCCGCCGGCGGACACAACATCCTCATGATCGGCCCGCCCGGCTCCGGCAAGACCATGCTGGCCAAGCGCCTGCCGTCCATCCTAGCTCCGCTGCGTTTCGAGGAGGCGCTGGAGACCACCAAGATCCACTCCGTCGCCGGCGTCTTGGACGCCGACCGCGGCCTGGTGGCGCACCGGCCCTTCCGCGCGCCCCACCACACCATCTCCGACGCCGGCCTCATCGGCGGAGGAATGATTCCGCGCCCCGGCGAGGTCTCGCTGGCGCACAACGGCCTCCTCTTCCTGGACGAACTGCCGGAGTTCCCGCGCAACGTCCTCGAAGTCCTGCGCCAGCCGCTGGAAGATGGTACGGTGACCATCGCCCGCGCCGCCATGAGCCTCACCTTCCCCGCCCGCTTCATGC
>Ga0326728_10011480_pt1 | contig 20195 bp, 18 predicted proteins | sample MB3enrmetagenome_FD_207602 | JGI IMG/M metagenome (GOLD analysis project Ga0326728, IMG submission 207602) | Lab enriched peat soil microbial communities from McLean, Ithaca, NY, United States - MB31MN | ecosystem: Environmental > Terrestrial > Soil > Wetlands > Peat | place: USA: New York... | reverse complement strand
ATTTTCGTTTCCCGCCTTCTGCCCGACTCTTGACGGGCGCTGTTCACTAACCCATCTGTCGTGAGTCTGTGCTGACCTGTGTCCGATCACAACGTCAAATTGGAGGATTGTGGTCCGGGAAGATAGTGGGGCGTGAATTGCCTTTTCCGGGCCAGGGGCGTTCATGCTTTCGGAGGATTTAGAAGTCGCCTAGTAGCGCCAAGGTTGGATGTGCTTTCTTCCGTAAAGTCGGGCATCAATCGACCAAACTCCGGGGCCGATCATCGCCACCGTGGCGCCCAGGCAAGCCAGGATGATGGCGATCAGAGGATCGATTTGCCCGATCCGTTCGGCCCCATGAGAAGATGCAGCTTGCCGCCCGCAATCTCCAGTGAATCGATCTCTAAAACAAGGCTTTCCCCATTAGAAACAGCGATGCCAGCCAGGGTGTTCTTTTTCCAAATGATGCGTGCCGGCCTCTAAAAGCGGCGCTGAAGCCTGTTGCGGCTCTTCTCAGTCACCGATGTATTTACTGTATAGGCTGCGCGCTATGCCAATGTCGACAGTTCCCTTGATGATCGCGCGTCCATCCGGGAAAATCGTCATCTGATAGGGAGGAATATCGAACCGGAGAGCAAAGTCGTTTGCCCGCACGGAACCAGCCGCCCGCAGGCGCGAAGCGAGTTCATCGATTTTCGTGCTCTGCTGCACGATTTCACCTAAGGATACCGATGATTTCTTTCAGGCTATCCGCCAAGATATCGATTTCTTGCCTCGTATTGTAGAACGCCAAGGAAGCACGCGCCGTAGCGGTCAAGTGGAATCGGGCCATAATGGGCTGCGCGCAATGATGGCCGGTACGGACTGCGATACCCCTCAGGTCCAGCATCGCTCCGACATCGTGGACATCGATGCCGTTGATAACAAACGAAAATGCTGCAACTTTGCCCGGCGCTGTTCCGATGATGCGAAGGCCGGGAACGGTGGAGAGTGCGGCGGTTCCGTAAAGCGACAATTCGTGCTCATACGAGGCGATCTGGTCTATTCCGATTTGCCCAATGTAATCGAGGGCCGCGCCGAGGCCGATGGCGCCCGCGATATCTGGAGTGCCGGCCTCGAATTTGGATGGCGGATCGCCGAACGCAGTTTTTTCATACGCTACTGTTCGGATCATGCCGCCACCAGTCTGATAGGGGGGCATAGTTTCGAGAAGTGCGGACTTGCCGTAAAGCACTCCAATTCCGGTGGGGCCGAGAACTTTGTGACCGGAGAGCACATAGAAGTCGGCGTCCAGAGCCTGAACGTCAACCCGAAGATGCGGCGCCCCCTGGGTTCCGTCCACCAATGCGAGCGCGCCGGCATGGTGCGCCATTTCAATAATCTGACGAAGTGGATTGATTGTTCCCAACGTGTTTGACACGTGGGCGACCGCCACCATCTTTGTGCGCGACCCGAGGAGCTTTTGGTACTCTTCGAGAATCAGCTCGCCCCGCTCGTCGACCGGAATCCACCTGAGAATTGCGCCGGTTTCTTCGCACAGCAGTTGCCACGGGACAATATTCGAGTGATGCTCCATGGTCGAAATGACGATCTCATCGCCGTTCTGCAGATTCCTCCGTCCCCAGCTGGCGGCCACGAGGTTGATCCCTTCCGTCGCGCCCCGGACAAAGACAATCTCCTCATTCCGGGCAGCGTTCAAGAAGCGTTGCGCCTTGATACGCGCTGCTTCATACGCAGTCGTGGCGCGCTCGGCCAGTTCATGAACACCCCGGCTGACATTGGCGCAATCGAACTCGTAGTAATGGCACAGGGCCGCAATCACCGAGCGGGGTTTCTGAGCGGTCGCAGCGTTGTCCAAGTAGACGAGCGGGTGCCCGTGAACGAGCTGGTCAAGAGCCGGGAAGTCCTTTCTCACCTTGGAGACATCAAACGCCGCGCTATTGGCCATGCTCATAAACTTTCTGCGAGATTCGGCTCGCGATTATATCCCTATGTATTTAGCGTAGATGCTGCGTGCGACCACTGGATCGGACGTTCCCTTAATGATGGCCCGCGCATCCGGAAATACCGTGATATCGAACTCGCCGATGTGCGCACGCAGCACAAACTCGTTTACCTTGACTTCTCCCACAGACGCCAGTTGCTTGCCAAGGGCCTTGAGATCGATTGGTGTAGTCCTCTCAGAAATTTGCACTGCATTGCGGCCGCAAAGGGAGATGGGCGTGCGCGCTTGCCCTTCAAGATAATTGAATTCCTTTCGGCCACAGACCGGGCAATTCGGATTGCGAGGTGGGGCCTCTCCTTGCAACAAATCGCCGGACCACACATCGATTGTGGTCAGGAGTGGCTTAATTAGTGCTGCGTGGCCACAGAGAATTCTCAGAGCATCTGCAGATTGCAACGCGCTGATCGCCGTAGTCACCGGCCCAAGCACACCTGCAATTTCGCAGGTCGGCTGCACCCCGCCCGGTGGATCCGGAAGTATGCAGCGGAGGCAGCAGGTTTGGCCCGGGAAAATGGTCATAGTAATTCCGTAACTCCCCACTGCGGCCCCATAGACCCACGGGATCCCACGCTTAACCGCAAGATCGTTGACCAGGAACCGGGTCTCGAAGTTATCGGTGCCGTCCATGATCAGCTCAACGTCGCCAAGCAGATCATAGGCGTTGCCAGGCCTCAGATCTGCCACGCTGGATTCGACTTTAATGGTGGAATTGATTGCCTTCAGGCGCCGCGCCGCCGCAATGGCTTTCGGGCAAGAATCGCGCACGTCCTGCTCATCAAAAAGCATCTGTCGTTGAAGATTGCTGACCTCGACGTAATCGCGGTCAATGACCCGGATCGCGCCCACGCCGGCGCGCGCCAGTAATTCGGCCTGCGTACTGCCGAGTGCGCCACATCCGACAATCGCCACGCGAGCATCGGCGAGCCGCTTCTGCCCTTCCTTGCCCAACTCGGCGAATCGTGTCTGGCGGGAGTAGCGTTCGTCCTTTGCTGACGACACATCATCGGTCATCTTAGCCTCCTCCGACCATGGGAAACAGCGAGAGCTCATCCCCTTCCTTGAGGGTCTGTTCCAATTCGACAAATCGCCCGTTGATGAGCACAATGCCGAGATCCTTTTCGGGGATCTGAAGATGGCGAAGCACGTCCCTCACGCACGTATTGGGCGGATACTCCTTGGTTGCAGCTGAAAACCGGCCCGTGCGGTAATAAGCGAAGAGTTTGACCGAGATCTTCATACGTACTGCTTACTCCTCATCCTGCCTCGCGCCGTTCGAATCAGTTCTCAGCGATCCGTGCAGGAATAGCATGGGTCGATCGCTGCCTGAACAAGCGGAATGTCGGCGAGTTCGTTACCAGTCACCATCGGTACCACGGTGGGAATATTGGCGAAGCTCGGCGTGCGGACCTTCACTCGCAGCGGAGTATCGCTGCCATCGGAAGCCACAAAATAAAACACCTCTCCGCGCGGCGCTTCTACGCGGACCACGGCTTCTCCGGCGGGAACGGAATAGATATTGCCTGCGTGCAGCGGGCCGTCGGGCATGTTGTCGAGGACCTGTCCGACGATCTTGCAGCTCTCCAGCATCTCGAGCGCGCGCACCACGACGCGCGCCAGGACGTCGCCCTCAGCCCGCACGGGAACCTGAAACTGAAGATTGCCGTAAGCCAGATAGGGCCGGTCTCGGCGCATATCCGTATCGACTCCTGAAGCCCGGGCGACGGGACCGACCGCCCCGTAGGCGAGAGCATCGTGCATCGTCAGCACTCCGACCTTGGTGCAGCGGCGCAGGATGCTGCGATCGGTGGTGCAGATGGGGATGAGTTTTTCCGACACAATGGCGTGCACCGCGCGCACGCAGTCGCGAATCGCTTCAGGATTGCGCACATCGCGATTGACGCCGCCGATGCGATTCATGGAGTAGTTCACACGGTTGCCCGAGATGGATTCCAGCAGGTTCATCACCTGCTCGCGGAAGCGGAAGATCTGCATAAAGAGCGTCTCGAAGCCGATCTGCTCGGCCGCGACCCCCGTCCACAGGAGATGGGAATGGAGACGTTCGAGTTCGGCCATCATGACGCGCACATACTGGGCGCGGCGGGGAACCTCGATGCCTCCGATCTCTTCCAGCGCCATGCAGAAGGTCATGGAGTGGACATTGGAGCAGATGCCGCAAACGCGCTCCATGAGAGCGATGCACTGCGTGATGTTCTTTCTCTGGGCCAGCCATTCGATGCCGCGGAAATTGAAGCCAACCTTAATGTGAGCGCCGGTAACCGTCTCGCCCTGGCACTCGAGCTCGATTTTGTATGGCTCCTCCAGTGCAAGGTGGTAGGGGCCGATGGGTATGCGATAGCTCATGATTCTCTCCCGCTATTCCAGAGCAAAACGCCAGGCGCATCGTTTTCCCGGAGCATCAGGGGCGGCGTGTTGAAGCGGCCGTCGAACGCCACGGCATAGTAATCGCGGGTTTCGCGCTCGATCCAGTCCGCGCCGGGATAGATGTCGGAGATCGTGGGCAGCGGCTCGTCCGCCTTAACCGAAGTCTCCACCGAATACAACACGCCCTTGTGATCCCAGTACCACATGACGCGGAAGGAGCTCACGGCGCAGGGCATGCAAACGATGGTGACAAACCGCAGACCGTGCTTCCGCAAGGCTGCCGCAACGGCGTGTACCTGGTTTGGAGCCACCACGGTCTTTATGGCGTTGGAGGAAGCAACCCACGTTGCGCCCGGTTCTTTCAAGTCGATTTCCGCAGAATTCATGGCACCCCCTCTTTTCAGCGAATTCCCTCGGCGAGAAACAGGTTCCGCTGGTAGTAGCGGCGGCGGCAGCGTTCGCACAGCCAGGCCAGCCGCAAAGTTTCCTCAGTGACATGTCCGAAAGCCCGTGTGATCAGTTCCCGAACCACGGGGCGGGTGTGTGCGCCACACTCCGGACAGGTGGGCAGCGGAACAGGAGTCGCCGTGGACAATTCGCCCTGCCGGGTATATGCCGGCATCGCCTCTGGTTCCATGGACAGAGCTCCGCACGGGCAATTTTCCACGCAGCGCGCACAAAATGTGCAACGGCCGGGATCGAAGCGCCAGGAATAGGAGGTTCCGGCTTCCTGTCCCGTGACGGCGTTGCTGACGCACACGTAAGCGCAGGTATGGCAGGCTACGCAGCGGGACGGATCGAGGATCAGCCGCCCGCGGAAGCCTTCCGGAGTGGGCACGGACGCGGGCAGCCGCACCGTAGCCGGCCCACCGGCGACATTCCCAGCGATCATCTTTAAAATCTTCAGCATTTCAGTTTCCCCAATAGCGCAGATAGAAGGCAGCTCCCAGCGCGGCCAGGCCGGCGAGCGAGCCCCATATCCACAGCTGCCGCGAAGCCTGCACGATCTTGAAGCGCGCAGTGGAAGCGGCCAGCAAGGCGAGCAAAGGCACCATGGCAAGCGAAAGCACGATGAATGCCGCGGCATCGATCCACCAGATGCCGCTGCGCCACGGAACCGCCAGCGTCACCACAAATCCGGTGAGCGCCACCCATTCCAATCCGTGCGCCAGTTCCCAGAGTGCAAGCCTTGGACCGTCGAACTCGGTCAGTGGCCCGGCCAGCAGTTCCTGCTCGGCGTTGGCCAGCGAGAAGGGATTGAGTCGCAATTTGACGGGCAGGCAGATTAGGATGGTGAGCAGCGCCGGAATACGAACCGCCCACGGTGTTGCCGTGGCAATTGTGGTCAGCTGCAGGCTTCCGCATCCCCAGGCCATGGCGACGATACCCAGGAGAAATGGCACATTCGACGTGATGCTCAGAATAGCTTCGCGGGTCGCGCCCACTTCGCCGTAGATTGACCGCGAAGCGTACCCGGCGAGGACGAGGCAGAGCGGAGGTAGTTCGAGGAGCGTCACCAGCAACACAAGGTCGCCCACGAATCCGCTACCGCCCGCCACGACAGGCAGCAAAGCCAAGGCTCCGACGATCGAACCGACGGCCAGCAGGGGCAGGCCCGTGAAAAGCCCCCGGTCCGATACCAGCCGGCCCATGGGAGTCTTGGCCAGGAGCTTAACGAAGTCGTAAAACGGCTGTGCCAGGGGCGGGCCGAGCCTCCCCTGAAATCGAGCACGGCAGCGGCGCTCCACGCCCAGCATCAGCCATCCCATCGGCAACGCATAGACGAGGCCGGGAAAGATGAGCAACGCGAACAGCGCATACAGCGGATTCATCAAGCCACCTCCAGCTCGGTCTCGATCTTCCCGCTAGGCTTCTCTGCTATCGCCGCGCCGCGCTTCATTCCCAGGCACCTGATAGCTTGAGCGATACCCTGGATGATGGCGTGCGGCCTGGGCGGACATCCAGGCACATAGACATCGACCGGAATGAACTTGTCTACCGGACCGTCGATCACGGGGCTGCCGGCAAACACGTTACAGGATGCAGGGCAGGAACCGATCGCGACGACCGCTTTGGGATCGGGCATCTGCGAGTAGATGACCTCCAGCGGTTCCCGTGTGGTGCGCGTGACGGGACCGGAAACGCAGAGAATATCGGCATGACGCGGGCTGCCTTCGAGGCGGATGCCGACCTGCTCCACGTCGTAATAAGGTGTAAGGCAGGTAACCAGTTCAATATCGCAGCCGTTGCAGGCGCCGGCATTGAAGTGAAAGAGCCATGCCGAGCTGCGGCGCGCGCGATCCACGATGCTAAACATCAATCCATGCTCCGCAACGTTCATTGCAGGCCTCCTAACAGCCCGGGGCAAAAGCCGTTTACGAGCAAAGCGGCGGTGAACAGTAACACCGAGATCGCCAGCAAGGGGCGGCTATATGAGCGCGGTTTCGCATCCGGAGCCACAGCCTCGCCCCACCAGAAAACAGTAACGGCGCGAGCATAGACGGCGACGCTGAGCATGGCGGCAGCCGCCAGCACGGCGAGCAGCCGCGGATCGCGGGCCATCGTGGTAAAGATGCGCCAGTGCGCCAGAAAACCGAGCGTCGGCGGCACTCCGAGAATGGAAAGCGCGCCCAGCAGGAATCCTGCGGCGGCTACGGGATGACGGTTGGCCAGGCCGCGTGCATCCACCATGGCGGCTCCGTCCGCCTCAGGCGCCGCCACCGCGGCGAAAAGCAGGCCCTTGGCGAGAGCGTGCACGACAAGACCCAGCAACGCGCCGGAAACGCTGTAGGTACCGGCGATCACGAGCGCCGCCAGAATCATGCCCATGTCTTCCACGGTGGAAAAGGCCAGCAGCCGCTTGATGTTGCGCTGCGCCATGGCAAGCCCGGCCCCGATCACAGCAGAGGCCACAGCCAACCCCAACCAGAGCGGCAACGAGGCAAAGAGCCAGGGGTAAGCCGCATGCAGCGTGAGGATCTCGGCGAAGGCGGATACATCGACCACGGCCACTACCAGTCCGACGACCGTGGCGGGCGTGGATTCGGCAGCCAGCGGAAGCCAGAACCAGAGCGGCACCAGCGCGAACTTGACGGCAACACCCGTCACCAGCAGAGCCAGCGCGAGATGCGCATTGCCCTGTTCCGCCGCGATGGCGCCACCCACCATTCCCACCGCCGCCAGGACCACCGCGGCCAGGTAGCCGCTGCGCGCCTGGGCGCGGTCACTGGTTTTCCAGAGCAGCAGCAAAGCGCATAAAGCCGCGCCTTCCAGCAAAAGCGTGCGCGTCATGAAAGAGGACGCCAGGATTCCGCCGCAGGCGAGCGGCCCCGCCAGCGCGAGCCATGCAAGATTGCGCCATGGCATGCGCACCGCAAACGACGCCAGCAGCAAACCCGCCAAGGCCACGGCCACGCCCGCGGCGAGCAACGCGAGCCCGGGCACGCTTCCCTGCGGGGCTGTCGCTTGCAAGGGCACAGCCCACGTGGCCAGCGAAAGCAGTGCGCCGAGCGCGACCAGCAGCAAAACCGGAAAACGCTCGAGCATTTCCAGGCGCTTCGCTACCGCCGATGCCACAGCGCCCAGCCCGCGCCAGATGGCGAGCCAGTAGCGATCCACGTCGCAGTAGCGGAAGAACGGGGCAAGCTGCTGCTTCACGATCGCGGAGAAATCGCTGGCGCCGAGTCTGCCTTGCGCGGTTAGCGGCTCGCCTCCGGTGAAGGTACCCACGCCGCCTGCAGCCACCGCGCCGCGCACCGAGATCGGCAGCCAGTAGATGACGAGACCAAACAGAAGAGCGACCGCGCTCAGGATCAGTCCGCCCGACGCCAGCCAAGAACCCTCGCCAACGCTCAACCCGAACCAGCCGATACCCGTCAGCGGCTGGCATCCGAGAGCCGGCAACAACGGATTGACCAGGTAGGTCACGGCCAACTGCGGAGCCACGCCGATCAGGACGCAACCGGCGGCCAGTAAACTGCCTCCCAGCACCATCGTGTTTGGAACTTCGTGGGCGTGTTCCACGGCCGACCCATCGCTGCCGAGGAACGTTCCGCTGGTGGCCTTCATAAAGGAGAAGACCGTAAGCACGCTGCCGATCCACGGCAGCAGCGCGAGCACCGGCTGATGCGCTTCGAGCGCAGCGTTATAGAGCAGCCACTTGCTCACGAAGCCGTTCAGCAGCGGTATTCCTGAAATGCCGCCCGCGCAAATCAGCCAAACCCTCAGCGTCCGCGGCATCTTTCTCCCCAGGCCGCCAAGCTCATCCATGTCGCGGGTGCCGCAGGCATGCTGCACCGATCCTGCGCACATGAAGAGTCCGCCTTTGAACAGACCGTGATTCAGGCAATGCAGGAGGCCGGCGGCGATGCCCAGCGGCGTTCCCAGTCCCAGCCCCAGCATCATGTAGCCAATCTGGCTGACGGTGTGGAAGGCGAGCAGCCGCTTCAGGTCATGCTGCGCCAGGGCGAACAGCACTCCCACCAGGATGGTTCCCGCTCCCAGCCAACTGACTGTGAACCGCCAGGAGCCCGGCCAGACAACGAGAGTGTGCAGCCGCGCCACAAGGTAGACGCCGGCTTTCACGTAACAAGCCGCATGCAGCAGAGCGCTCACCGGCGTGGGAGCGGCCATCGCGTCCGGGATCCAGGTGTGCAGCGGGAATTGCACCGACTTGGCGAGCGCGGAGACGAGGATGAGGGCAAAGATTCCGCCCGTCAAAGCACCCTGGACCTTGGGATCGGTCCAAAGCGTCGATCCACTTCTTACGAATAGCAGCACCACCGCGGCCAATAGGCCGTAGCCGGCGAGATGCGTCATGGTGAGCACTTTGCGCGCGCCGAAGGCGGATTGCGGATTGCCGTACCAGAAGCCCACCAGCAGGAACGAACAAAGTCCTACCATTTCCCAGCTGAGGTAGAGCAGAAACAGATCGGCGGTGTAGACCAGGTGTACGAAGCCGCCGATAAAAAGGAGCATCAGGCAATAAAAACGGGTGTTCGCTTTCTCCTCCGCCATATAGGAGATGGAGTACAACAAAACCGCCAGGCCAATTCCGGTTCCCATCAAGGCAAACAGGAAAGCCAGCCCGTCCAGGTGGTAGGCCAGCTGGATGGGGCCGTCCCAGTGTCCAAATGCAAGGTCGATGGTCTCGCCGCGAAGGATCGCCGGCCAGGCCGCCAGCACGCCGGACAGACCGAGTAATCCTGCCGTAAATGCCAGCCACCCCTTGCCGCGCGGCGAGAGCAGCTTTGCGCAAAGCAGCTCGAGGAAAATTCCCGCAGCCAGCGCACCAAGCGGAAAAATTACCAACCAATGCAAAGCCATGAAAGCCTCTACTCTTGCTATCTCCGGCCTTCTTCATCGTTGCGATTGCCGGATGCGTCGATCACCGCTTCCGAACAGGGATCAAGCGCGGAAGCGGGTTGGCTTCCGCAGCTGATCTCAGAGCCCGTAGCGAAGTTCTCCCCATTCCGATCGCTCAGGCGATGGCCAAGGCGCCCGCAGCCTGCGTAGCGCCAATTTCCGCCAGCTCCAGTTCTTCCAGTTTTTTCTGCGTCGGCACGCCGTGCTCATCCCAGCCGCGCAGTTTGTAGTACTCGGGAAGCATCTCCGGAACGTGGCTCACCTCGCCCTTCGCCGGCCCGGTTTTGATGGGCTGCGTGGTCAACCGCAGCGGCAGCACATCGTCCTTGTCGGTGAAGCCGGCGTGGAGGTTGAACAACCGCTCCATATTCCAGATCCGCTCGCCTGCCTTGATGTATTCCTCGGGACTATAAGAGATGCCGGTCAACGAAGAGATCAGCTCTGCGTAGTTGTCGGCGCCCATCCCGAAAGTCCCGAAGATGCATCCGCCGGAAGCATCGATGGCCGCTGTCAGATCCTGGAAGATCTTTACCAAGGCGGGCTTGTCCTTGGTGACGCGGGGATCGAGTTTGGCGCCACTGCCCAGAACTTCGACTGCAATGGTGTAGCCCTTCACGTGGCATCCGCCGCGGTTGCAGGTTGCATACTCAAGCCCGATGCCCTGTACCCCGCGTGGATCGTAGGCAGGCATCTCCTGCATCTTCACCGTCATCGAGTACTCGGGGTGACCATACAGCTTGGCGAACCGGTAGGAGCCGAGCGCAAGCTGGTTGCCGATTCCCTCACGCAATCCGATCATCTCGGTCAACTTGACTATCGTGTCCGGGTTGCCGAAGCTCAGGTCCATGCCGCCGGTGTCTTTGGTGGTGATAAGACCTGCCTCGAACATTTCCATGGCGCAGGCAATCGTGGATCCCACAGAGATGGGGTCCAGGCCCATTTCATTGCACAGCATGTTGCTTGTGGTGATGGCGTCCAGGTTATCGATTCCGCAATCGGCGCCATACGACCATCCAGCTTCGTACTCAGGGCCTTCGCCCTCGCGCGCGTATTTTGGATCCTTGACCTTCGTCACGCGCCCGCAACTGATGACACAGGAGAAACACCCCTTGGGACGCACCAGCTGGTTGGCGCTGAGCGCCTCTCCACCGGTCTTGTCGGCGGTCGGAAAATAGCCGTCCTGGAAATTGCGGGTCGGCAGAGAACCGATCTCATTGAGGATGTTGACCAGGACCTCTGTGCCGTACGTCGGCAATCCCTTTCCACCCACGGGGTGAGCGAAGAGCTGGTTGCGCCCTTTGACAACGGCGTCAAAGAACCGCTGCGGCTCTGCGATTCGAACCGGCTTGCTTCCCACCACGGCGATCGCCTTCAGGTTCTTGGAACCCATGACGGCGCCTACGCCGCCGCGGCCCGCCGCCCGATGCATCTCGTTCATGATGGCGGCGAACAGCGCCAGCTTTTCGCCGGCCGGCCCGATACACGCAACTTTGGCGCCGCTGTCGGTCTCGGCGCGAACCATATCGGTGGTGTCGGGCACCCACTTGCCCCACAAGTGCGAAGCATCGCGGATCTCGACTTTATCGTCCTGAATCCACAGGTAGACCGGCTTCGCCGCCTTGCCTTCAATGATCAGAGCGTCGTACCCGGCATACTTCAGTTCCGGCCCAAACGATCCGCCCGAGTTTGCTCCGGCAATCGTGTTTGTGAGCGGACTTTTGGTGACCACGTGGTATCGCCCGCCGGAAGGAGCAAAGGTGCCTGTAAACGGACCGGGCGAAAAGACCAAATTGTTTTCCGGCGAAAGCGGATCTACCGTAGCATCCACTTCGTCCATGAAGATCTTATCTCCCAGGCCACGCGCTCCGAGAAACAGGGTTGCATCCTTGCGATTGGTGGGCTGCGTTGAAACAGCGCCGGTCGTCAAATTGACGCGAAGAATTGTTCCACTCCATCCAAACATGGCTATGCCCCCTCGACTGCGGTCTTGAGTTTGTTTGCAAATGCCCGTTTGCGAGCACGCGTTGAGATGTTGTCTTCAACGAATTCGAGTGCGTGAACCGGGCACATCCGCACACAGGACGGGTCGCCGTCGCACGTATCGCATTTGAGAATGGATTCGGTCACGCTGTCATAAACGGCGTTGCCGAACGGACAAGCGATGGTGCACATGCGGCAGCCGATACACTTTCCGCATTCATACTGGACGAGGGTTTCGCCCTTTACGCGATGCAGGGCGCCGGTTGGGCAAACCTTCATGCAGGAGGCGGTATCGCATTGCTGACACATGATGGGAACCGAGAAGCCCTCGCGCTCCCAGGTGAAGACATGGACACGGCTTGCAGCGGGGCGGAATTGCCCTTCATGTTTAAAGCTGCAGGCCAGTGCACAGTTAGAACAGCCGGTACATAACTCCGGATGAATCATTAATACTTTGGACATAGGTAACTCCAATTCGCCGATTACAAAGGTTGAAGCGCGGCCTGGCGCAATCGCTCCAGGCGTCGCGCTCAGGCCGCATGTTTCGAGTTAAAAGGCCCAGGTGATCTGCGTTCCATAAGAGTGCCGCGCATTCAGGTCGACGACCTCGCCGGCGCGGTTGTTGAAGATGCGTCCCGCGACCTGCGCCACGCCGAAGTCGACGTTGACGTGGTACTTCGGGACGGGAACAATGCGCGTGCAGTAGGTCAGAGTCGTGGGAATGCTCAGGGGCAGTCCGCCCTTGTCGCTAAAGGACGTGTAGCCGTAGGGATGATGGGGCTGCATGGAGGCTTCGGCACCGAAGACGATGGAGCTCTTTTTCGGCCCGGTGAAGGCAAACGCCGCCGCGCCGAAGGGCTTAGCCTCCCAGTCCGGCGAGTTGCCGGCCATGCCCCACAATTCGGCATCCGTGCCGCGCACGCCCGCGCTCAATACAATCGGAACCTTCTTGCTAAACTGGGTGACGGTCTTGCTGGCAACCAGGTAAATATCCTCGTTGTGCATGCCGCCATTTTTGGTGTCGTTCCAGGTCAGATAGTCGCCGACATTGCGCACGTCGGTGCGGGCAATGAAGCCGACCGAGACCGCGGGAATGTAGATGTTCTTGTGGAAGTTTTCGGGCAGAACATTGACTTTGCCGTTGAAGATTTCGAAGCCGTTTTGCCAGAGGTAGTTCAGATTGTCCGTGCCTGTGGGAGTTATGAGTCCACCGTTGCCGCCCAACTCATGAAACTCATGCATGTACCCCACCTCAAAACGTTTGTCAAAGCCGATTTCAGTCGCTATCTCGTGAAAATCCCCGATGATGGGCCCGGCATGGAAGTAGTGATAGCCGACCGAAGGGTGAACCTTCTCTCCTTCCACGTTGGACGTATATGCAAGCGGCGTCACGAACACGCCGGTTTCACCTTCCCAACCTTGCTGAGCATGAAGTTTGGAATTGCAAGTCGGGAGCGATAGAAAGCCGCCTAGGCCGATGGCAAGCAGCCACAGGCCCCTATGATTACGCAAATTTTCAATCAACCGCATATGTTTTCCCTCACCTGTTCTCTTATTCACCAGGGCGCCCTTGAGCGCTCCAATTTCGCAAGCAGCCTTGGAGCAACCCCGCCGCCGGCCGTTCAGTTGCGTCGAGAACATGCCCCATGCAGTGCAAGACTCGTTCCAAACTCGCCATGCGTGATCGCGGGACGCAAGCCCCCTTGCGCCCCGCCGAAGCGCGGACTGGCCTTTTCGCCTAGCCCTTTGTTCGGGAACAATTTAGCCTCTTTCCTCAACGCTGGGATTGAGTAATCAAGACGCCAAAATCTGGGGGACGATCCGCTTTGTTATCAAAAAAGCTTCCCGTAAGCTGCAGGAGGTGTCGAAATTGTCACGTCAGTTTCGGAATCCCTGACATATGACAACGAGGCAGTGTGCAGAGTCTGCGCCCCAACCTTAAATAACTGGTCAAAATGTGAGCACTCCAGGTTCAGTCGTGCCGGGGACGGGATAACTTTCTTCGCTTCTGGATTGGCTGCTGTGCCTGCTGAAAGCAGGTATTTCCAACACGGGAGGGGCTTTGCGATCCGAGAGAATCCTCTCGTCCCAGACGGGACAGGGCAGGATCCCGCGCGAGCTATTTGCCCGCCTAGCTTTCCGGGTGGCCCGGGCGGCGGAAGCGCAGTTTTGGTTACAAGATTGCTCGTCAAGAATAAAGCGCAAGCGCTTCCCGGGCCGTCTTGCGAAACCCATGGGACTTACCGACAAATTCGGACGAACCATCGACTATCTTCGCCTCTCGGTTACAGATCTCTGTAATCTGCGATGCTGCTACTGCATGCCGGCCGAGGGCGTTCCCAAGCTTTCCCACGACGACATTCTGAGCTTCGAGGAGCTGCACCGCGTCGCGGTCCAGGCCGTGTCTCTTGGCGTCGAAAAGATACGCGTCACCGGGGGTGAACCCCTGGTGCGGAAAGGCGTTGTTCCATTTTTGGCGTGGTTGGCAGCGATTCCGGGACTGCGTGAACTCGTGCTAACCACAAATGGCATGCTCCTACCGCGGCTGGCTCCCGAGCTCCGCCGCGCCGGCGTCGCGCGGCTGAATGTCAGTCTCGATTCCTTGCGCGCAGACACCTTCGCAGCCATCACGCGCGGCGGAAACCTGAGCGTGGTGTGGAAGGGAATCCGCGCCGCAGTAGACGCCGGCTTCCCGCCCCCCAAGATCAACGTTGTCGTCATGGACGGCGTCAACGACAACGAGATCCTTGATTTCGCCGGACTTACACTCCACCAGCCCTATGCGATTCGTTTCATCGAATATATGCCGACGCTGATGAACACCGGGTGGGATGTACGGTCGGTCAAGGCGCCTGAAATTCTGCGCATTCTTGAAAGCCGCTACTCTTTGCAACCGCTGCAGCACACGCACAGCGCAGGACCCGCGGCGGAGTTCATAATTCCCGGCGCCGCCGGCACGCTCGGTGTCATCGCGCCGCTTTCGATGCCCTTCTGCAGCAGCTGTAACCGGCTCAGAGTCACTGCCTCCGGGATGGCCCGGGGCTGCCTGTTTTCCAACGATGGCATCGACCTGAAGCCTTTTTTGGCGCGCGGAGATCAGGATTTGAGAGAGGCTCTTCGCCTGGCGGCCGAAAACAAACCCAGAGGGCATCGCTTAATGGACAAGGAGCCGCAGTTCACGCCGTTTGCCATGGCCCAAATCGGCGGATAAGTCGGATCCGATAAGGAGGTTCACGTCAAATGGAATACCCCAAAGGAATCGTGGTCGCGGCCTGCACAAGTGAAAAGACGGGAATCCGTAAAACGCCAGTACCCACGGTCGAGTTGCGGCAGGCGCACGGAATCGTCGGCGATGCGCATGCCGGCCCATGGCATCGCCAAGTGAGCTTGCTGGCCATGGAGAGTATCCGTAAGATGCAGGCGATGGGGCTCAACGTCGGCCCCGGAGATTTCGCTGAAAACATCACCACGGAGGGCATTGACATCAAGACGCTGCCGGTCGGAACCTGGCTGACCTGCGGGAATGTTCTCCTTGAAATCACGCAGATCGGCAAAGTTTGTCATGCGCGCTGCGCCATTTATCATCAGGCAGGCGATTGCGTGATGCCCAAAGAGGGAGTTTTTGCCCGCGTCCTTCGCGGCGGAACGATCACGTCGCAAAGCGCCATCGAGGTGCTGGAGTGCAACCGTGCGCAAGCCCCCGGTAAAGCCGAAGCGGATTTGCCTGCCTCAACCGCGCAAAGAGCCAACGTTGTTTCGCTTGGCACATGATGACGCCCGGCAATTGCGGCCCGACCGTGCATCGGCTGATTGCCAATGGACCCAAGCGCAAGCCATTGCGCCGACGGATTGAATTTTGGCGATGGACACGCTTCTTCAAGTACAAAGCTTGGCAATGGACGGGTCCGGAGCGGCTATCGGTTTGGGCACAAGGCGCGGCTAGTGAGATTCGTGCCCAGGCAATTGGTCGAGCAGGACCACATTGAGCAGCGACTTGTGCACTTGGATGCGGCCGTTGTAATCGATAAAGCCAAGCTTGCGAAAGCGATTCATGAAGAAGCTGACGCGGGACCGCGTAGTGCCGATCATCTCCGCCAGGGCTTCCTGCGTAACGGGGGGGATGGAAGTTTCCCGTTCGCTGGGCTTGCCGAATTCTGCCATCAACAGGAGAATCCGCGCCAAACGCTTTTCGCTGGAGTTGAAAAGTTGATCGACAAGGTCCGCCTGGGTCCTCATACTGCGGGCCAGCAGGAATTTCAGGAACAGGTCGGAGAAGGTATGCTCCTGATGCATCACGCGGATCATTTCATCCCTTCCAATCCTGAGCGCCATGCACGTGTTGATCGCGGTGGCCGTGGCCAGGCGCAGTCCAGGCACCGCCGCGAGGGACTCTTCTCCTACGAAATCTCCGTTGGAGAGAAGCGTGATGGTGGCCTCTTTGCCTTGGTGCGAAACCACAGTAAGTTTTGCCCGGCCGCTCTGAAGATAAAAGACGGAGTCTGCCGGTTCTCCCTGGACAAAGAAGGTCTCTTTTGGCTTCACGTCGGTGATTCTTCGACCCACGCCAGCGCGCGCGAGGTAGGAGATTGGGTCGAATGTCAAATTACTCGCCGCGGTGTTAACCATGGAGCCTCCTTTGAGGCAGTTCGGGTGCGGATTGCGGACTATAGCAGGTTGATCGAAGGGTAATGGGGGAGGGCTCCAGAGAACAGGAGCAGAGCATCCTTCGCAACCTAACAGCGCAATGTGAAGCTACACTTTTGCAGCCTGCCCATAGTGTGCTGCACGTGGAATAGTCAGGCTATCGGGGATGCTGCTAATAATGAGGGGCCTTGTCCGGGAAAACCCTGACAAAAGGCGCAGGCACTTTATATATCGGCACAGAAGTGCGGCATGGAATAAAGCTCCTATCAAGCCGAGCCGCCCGGCTCACTCTCCAGCGCTTCCGGGGTCAATAGGCCCATCTGCACGGCAAAACGAATCACGTCCCGACGCGTCCGAAGTCCCAACTTCTCAGCAAGACGCGAACGATATGTCTCGATCGTTTTCACACCCACAAATATCTGTTTCGCTATTTCCGCACTGGTGTAACCGCGCGCCACGAGACTGAGCACCTGCAACTCGCGGTGGCTAAGGATGTTTACCGGCCGTGTGGAACCAGCTTTTGTCTTTCCCTTCGCCAGCACGTCCTGGACAAGAACATTGGCCAATCGCGGATCCACAAAGATCCCTCCGCGATGCACTGCGCGTATAGCGGCAATCAGCTCCGCATCCACCGCCCTCTTCAACAGGTAGCCCGCGGCCCCGGCAGCCAGTGCCGACCTCAAATACGCAGGGTCATCGTGCATGGTGAGGACGAGCACCCGGGTTTTCAGGCAATCTCGCGCCATCTTTTCGAGCGCCTTCATACCCCCAACCCGAGGCATGGTCAGGTCCAGCAAGGCCACGTCCGGTCTCGTTTCCCGTGCCGTTTCAACCGCCTTCTCCCCATCGGAGGCTTCCGAGACAACTTCCATATCCGCCTGGGCATTGACCAGCATTCTCAACCCCGCGCGAAGAATGGCGTGATCGTCCGCAATCATGACCCTGATCTTATGTTTGCGCGCCGGCATTTCAGGTGCTCCTCTGTCCCGTTATGGGCTGGGAGTGCTGGTCGGCAAGTGGGACTTGCACCAGGATCTTGGTTCCCTTGCGCTGCGAGATGAAGCTGACCGTTCCGCCTGACATTGCCGCTCTCTCGCGCATACTCTGAATCCCCAGGCGCTGCGAGGAGATAGCCACGGCCTTGGCGTCAAAGCCACATCCGTCATCGATGACTGCCACCTCGATTGCCTTGGGCATGCGTGCAAATCGAATGCTGACCGCCCTGGCTCCCGAATGTCTGGCTACGTTGGTCAGGGCCTCCTGGAGAATGCGGTACAACGCGATCTGAACCTCTGATGGCAGGGCGCTGGAATCAACCCCGTTGAGTGCGAGATCCACAGCTATTTTGTGGGTCTTTGTGTACTCGGCAGCATATCGGCTCAGTGCAACCCCGAGGCCATGATCGTCCAGCACCGTGGGGTGAAGTCCGCGGGCGAGCCTGCCTACTTCGTCGATGGCCTGAGCGGTGATCTCCCGCAGCCGCTGTCCCTGTGCCTTCGCATCTGCCAGTTTCCGGGCGTCTTGCAGGGTTCGCAGGCCAACCAAAAGAGCGGTCAGCAACTGGCCGGCTTCGTCATGCAATTCGCGGGCAATCCGGCGCCGTTCCTCCTCTTGCGCCGAAAGCGTGCGTTCCAGGAGGAGCCGCTGCGTCGCTTCGGCCTGTTTGATTTCTTCGGCCTGCTTGCGTTTTTGCTCACTTAGATCGGTGATCACCATGCCCAGGGCCTGGCCCTTGAATCCACGTAACCGGTTGAGCGACAGATAGACCGGAATCAGCCTTCCATCTGCGCAACGCAGGTTGAATTCACCTTTTACGATCGTCTTTCGGGCATCGGTTAGCAATGTATTGAATCTGTCTCGCTCGGTTTTCGCAACCAGCGACTGAACCGCAGCTCCGATAAGTCTTGCTGGTGGCCTGCACATCATCTCTGCAAACCGGCGGTTCGAGTAGAGCACGGCGCCATCCCGTGACAGAGTCGCCGCGCCTTCACTCATGGCCTCCACCAGCATGCGATAGTTGGGTTCGCCGCCTTTCAAAGAAACCACCTGCTCCCCGCGACGGCCGAAGACCATCAATGCATCCACTTCACCGGACTGAATGGCGCTGAGGGTTTCTTCCGCAGTTTTCAGCCGGGCGCGAAGCTTGGTTTGCTGATTAGAAGCCATGGGTGACGGAAGTTTATCTGAAGTTGGCCCGGAACTTCTGCGAGATCCTTGCGGCGTACCGGCTTTGCCGTGCAGCCGTCTGGGGAGGACTCGGCTATCGGAATGCGCTCGCTTGTTGGCCATCTGCTGTTTGAGCCTTCATTTCAGCGTGCTGGTTGAAGATCCAACCCCACAATGACATTCTCGGTCTTCGAGAGGTTCCCAATGATTTTCTTGACCGGCGGCGGGAGCCTTCTCACCAAGGTGGGAATAGCGATGATCTGATCGCCCTTGGCCAGTTGCGGCTTCTCAAGTAAATCGACGACTTCGATGCGGTACTTGCCGTGCAGCTTTTCCTCGCAGATCTTCTTGAGGTTCGCGATAGCAACAATCGAATTAGGGGTTTGGCCCGCTATATAAAGCCGCAAAATGAAAAAGTCACTACGGCTGGTCTTGGGCTGCCGCTTCTTTGCTGGACTCTTCTTCATGTCGTTGCTCGGATTCCGGCCCCAAGGGGCCAAACTTGCTACTCGCCCGCCGCGGCTGCTCATTGGCCCGCAACGTGTGTGTCTACCGTATGATCGCTCAGAACCACGCCCAGGTCGAGGCCTCTCTTGCTCACGATCAGCTCGCGAACTTCGCGCGAATGCGCCATGCCGCGGGATTTCAGTACGTAAAGCTCGCGTCTCGGCCGTCCATTGGGCTTGCTGTCTCGCAACACAATCCAGGTGTCCATGAGTGAAGAAACCGCGGCCGCGGTTCTTTCCTGTGGATCTCCCGCGAAGGTCAGATTCGTGAACATCGATGTAATCTGTTGCACCTTGAGGAAATCGACCAGGCGCACCAGCATCGATTTAATGTCATAACTGCCCGAGGCGGAAACCAGGTTCGTGATGGGGTCGATGACCACCACGCTTGGCCGAAGCTGGGAGATCAGTCTGTGAATAACTGCCAGGTGTCCTTCCAGACCGGTGCTGGTTGGCCGCATCGCGTTGAAGTGCAATAGGCCCTTTCCTACCCACCGCTTCAAGTCAAGGCCAACCGAGCGCATGTTGCGCAGAATCTGGCTGGGAGACTCTTCAAAAGTGAAATACAGGCAAAGCTCGCCGCGGGCGCACGCCGCGCGGGTAAAGTTCGCCGCCAGGCTGGATTTCCCGGTCCCCGCAGTGCCAGTCACCAGCACGCTGCTCCCACGGAAAAATCCCTTGCCTTCCATCATTTCGTCCAAAGCTGGAATTCCCGTTGAAACGCGATCCGCGAGAGCTTTGTGCGTAAGCAAGAGGGAGGTAATGGGCATTACCGAGATGCCGTCTTCATCGATCAGGAACGGATATTCATCGGTGCCGTGCGAAGTGCCACGGTACTTGACGATGCGCAGCCGCCGGGTGGAAATCTGTTCCGTTACCCGATGATCCAGTGCAATCACGCAGTCGGCGATGTATTCCTCCAGCCCGTGACGGGTCAACGTATCGATTCCGGCTTCCCCGGTAACAATCGCGGTAAGGTTGTGGTCTTCAAGCCAGCGGAACAGCCGCTGCAGTTCCGACCGCAGTGTTGCTGAGTCGCCTACGCCGGCAAAGAGCGCCTGGACGCTATCCAGGACAACGCGCTTGGCTTTGATCGTATTTACGGCGTGGGCCAAACGGACGAACAGGCCATCGAGGTTGTATTCGCCGGCCTCGGTAATCTGGCTTCG
>Ga0326728_10011479_pt1 | contig 20196 bp, 17 predicted proteins | sample MB3enrmetagenome_FD_207602 | JGI IMG/M metagenome (GOLD analysis project Ga0326728, IMG submission 207602) | Lab enriched peat soil microbial communities from McLean, Ithaca, NY, United States - MB31MN | ecosystem: Environmental > Terrestrial > Soil > Wetlands > Peat | place: USA: New York... | reverse complement strand
GTTCTCAGCTTTCAGCCGTCAGCCTTTCCCCACCCGCCTAGCCCATTTTGCGGTGCGCAATCTGATGCTTGCCTACTGCCTGTTCTGCCCGGGCCTGGGTTTGTTTTTGGGTTTGTTCCCGGGCATTTTCCTTTGTTTTCAACAACTCCTCGGCTTTGTTCCTGAAAAAAAAGGCCTCCCCTACTGGATAGCAGGGGGCTGCGTCCAGCCCACTGCTGCCTGCTGACTTGCCCCCCGCAACCTTCCGCCAATGGTGGCTTCGTTCCTGATTCGACCGCGTGCCGATCCTTTGTTTTCAAGCAAATCGGTGGCTTCGTTTTTGAAAAATCTTGCGGGAGCACTTGCCCATGCGCCCAAAACCCGTTCGGATCTCAGACCAATCCGCTGCCCATTTGCAAACGATGAAATATGACACGCGATTTTGCTTGTAACTTATTTATTTTCATATAGATCGTGGCATACCAAAGATAAGTGCCTTTGTTTTCATCAACATCGTGGGACTCTCCAACAACGCTTTTCACGGTCCTTTGTTTTCATCAACATCGTGGGACTCTCCTTCATATTGAGTATGTGCGGCGGGGGTCGGGAAACGGGTTTTGGCGCGGATTCCCAAGATTGCTGATTGACGATTTTCGATTGACGATTGAAAAAGGAGAAAGTCGAGAATCGAAAGTGGAGAGTCGGGAAGGCCAAAGATCGTTGGTTTTCACTCCGTTCTTACTCTTACTCTCGACTTTCAACTTTGGACTTTCGATTTTCGAGTTCCTTCTCTTCCAATCGTCAATCCTTCGCTCGCTCAGGCCCAATCTGCAATCGACAATTCGGGCTTCGCCTTCTGCCTTCGAGCAGGAGCCATGCCGAGTCTCGGCGTCGCGCAATCGCTCCAGGCCCTCGGGCGTGGCCGGGCCCTCCGACTGCCGGTCGTTCGCCTGATTGACGGCGATTCTAGAGGGCGTCAGACCGGGCGACTTCATCAGGGACATTGTGGCTCCTTGGGCCGTCCCGGTCTGAGAATCTAGGCCAGGTGCGTACGATTCCATAAGGAGTAGATAACGGAACAGTATGACAAGAACGGCGGCACCTGTCAAGAAAAATATTTGCGCCCAGCGTTGGCGTCGGGGCTTCTCAAGGTTCGCAGCCCCCCCCATTGCATCGGCAGGCGTATAATAAGACCGTGTCCCGCCTATGAGATTATTATGAGCATCGCAGAACAGGCCGTCGAAAAGTCCCGCGAGCTGCCACACGAGAAGCAGCAGGACGTTCTGGACTTCGGGACTTCCTGAAGGAAAAGAATGGCCCAAAGAAGCCGCTTGCAAGCTTGCGGGGACTTTGGAAAGATCTGAACATTGACATCACAGAAGAAGGCATCGCGCAGGCCCGCCGCGAAATGTGAGGCGACCTTCCCCGGGACATCTGGTGCGGGGTACCGTACTCGGTACCGACGCAGTCTTCGGGATTAACGCCCTCTCCCTTTGGGAGAGGGTGGCGCGCCAGCGCCGGGTGAGGGTCGCACCGTCTGCCATAGATGACAACAGAAGTCGATTCGCATGTAGGGGTACGGCTTGCCGTACCCTCTTGGTTCGGTCGCGCACGATGCAATAAAAGGGTACGGCAAGCCGTACCCCTACATGCGAAGAACGCCAGCGCCGGCTGGCAGTTCGGCAAGGGACCACGGACAAAGGACAAGGGGCAACGGACGCTCTTCCCGTGTTAAATTAAAGGTTATGCAAACCATCGTTGAGTGTGTACCGAATTTTAGCGAAGGCCGGGACGCCGGCAAGGTCGACGCCATCGTCCAGGCGCTTCTCGACGGGCCCGAGGTCTACCTGCTGGACAGAGAAATGGACGCCGACCACAACCGCTCGGTGATCACCCTGGTGGGCTCGCGCGAGCGGATCGGTGAGGCGGCCTTGCGCGGCATCGGACGCGCCGCCGAGTTGATCGACCTGAATCGCCATCAGGGCGCGCATCCACGGCTGGGCGCAACCGACGTGGCGCCGTTCGTCCCCGTCTCGGGCGTCACGCTCGAAGACTGCGTCCGTATCGCCGAATGGGTGGCGGAGCAGGCGTGGCTTCGCTTCCGCATTCCCACCTATCTCTACGAGGCAGCGGCGCGCCGGCCGGAGCGCAAGAACCTGGAGAACATCCGGCGCGGCCAGTTCGAAGGTGTGCGCGAGGAGGTTCTGACGAATCCCGACCGGCTCCCCGACTTCGGGCCCAAATTCGGCGAAGGCGGCCTGCATCCCACCGCCGGCGCCACGGTGGTGGGCGCGCGCAAGTTCCTCATCGCTTACAACATCAACTTGGCCACGCCCGACGTCTCAATTGCCAAGGCCGTCGCCAAGAAGATCCGCGCTTCCGGCGGCGGCTTCGCCTGCGTCAAGGCCATGGGGGTGGACCTGTCGGCGCGCGGCCTGGCCCAGGTCTCGATGAACCTGACGGACTACGAGACCACGTCGATCGGCACCGTGTTCGACGCGGTCACGCGCGAGGCCGCAGCGCAGGGCGTCTCGGTGGCGGCGAGCGAAATCGTGGGCCTGATTCCTCGCCGCGCGCTCGAAGACGCCGCCGTCCATTACCTCAAGGTGGAGAATTATCACCCGGATTTGATCGTCGAAAACCGCCTGGCCGCTCTTCAATCCAAAATCCAAAATCCAAAATCCAAAATGGAAGAATCGTCAATCGGCGGTCAGCAGTCGTCAATCGGCAATCAGCAATCGGCAATTCCTCTCCATGCTCTCGCCGCGGGCTTCGTGGACGCCGTCGCCGCCGACACGCCGACGCCCGGCGGTGGCAGCGTCTCGGCGCTGGCCGGGGCGCTGGCGGCGGCGCTCGGAGAGATGGTGTGCCGCCTGACGCTCAAGAAGAAGTCGTACGCGCAGCATCACGAGGCGGTGCGAGCGGCGCTCGAGAAGCTCGCCGACTTGCGCGCCCGGCTGATGGAAGCGATCGACCGCGACGCTGCCAGCTACGACGCGGTGATGGCAGCCTTCAAGCTCCCCAAGATCACTGAGGCCGAGCAAGCGACGCGCGCCAGGGCCATCGAGGAGGCCAGCAAAGTCGCGGCGACCGTCCCGCTTGAGACTGCTGAACTGACCGTCGAAGCGGCTCGCGTGGTCAGAGAACTGCAAACCATCACGGTACCGCAAGCCGCCTCGGACCTGAAGGTGGCGCTTGCGCTCGCCGCCGCCGGACACGCTGGCGCGGTGGAAAACGTCCGCGCCAATTTGCCTTCCATCAGCGATCGCGAGTGGATCACGCAGATCGAAGCCAAGCTGGGCGGCTTTCCGGCAATGTCACTCTGAGCCTTTCTTAGATTTTGGATTTTGGATTTTGGATTTTGGATTGAAGAAAGCAGTGGCGAGTGGTCGTCGTCAGTGGCCGGGGAAAAAAGCACGAGAAGGACGAGCAATAATGAAACAATGAACTCAAGCTGGGATTTCTTCATTCCTAGTCGTTCATTCCTAGTTGTCCATTCCTCGTCACCGTCGACTCGTCACCAAGCGCTGTTTTCTTCAATCCAAAATCCAAAATCTAAAATCCAAAATCAAAAAAGGCTCAGAATAACATGCGGGCGAAATCAGGACGCTACCAAGGGTCAATTCCTTGCAGGCCTTGCGTTCGGCGGTAAGAAGAGCTATCTTTACTGTAGGGATGGTGAGTAAAGATGCCATATTTCAGTGCAATTAGCAGCAAGGGCCAGGTGACGGTACCGCAGAAGATCCGTATTCATTTGGGACTGAAGGAAGGCGATCGTGTGGAGTTCGTGGTAGAGAATGGAAACACCGTCATCCGGCCCGCTCGCGCGGCGGAGAATCCCTTTGAGGCGTATGAGGGGGTACTGCCGGGGCCTTTTCGCGGCCGGGTTCGTGAAATTAACCGCTGGGTGGACGAGATGCGCCGGGACGAGCGGCGGCAATGAGAACGGCGATCGACACCAACGTCATTTCCGCCCTGTGGTCCGGAGAGCCAGCGTCGAAGGGGATAGCGGCGTTGCTGGGGAGCGCGAAGAACCTGGGCGGCTTGGTGATATGTGCCCCGGTCTACATTGAACTGCTGGCGTATCCCAAAGCGACGAGGAGCCTGCTGGAGCAGTTCCTCGCCGCTACCGGCATTGTGACGGACTTCTTGCTGGAGGAAGCCGTGTGGCAAGAAGCCGGAGCCGCCTATGCCGCCTACGCGCAGAGACGGCGACGGCAAAGGGCGGGCTCCCCGAAGCGCCTGCTGGTCGACTTCATCGTGGGAGCGCACTCGATGTTGAAGGCTGATCGATTGCTCACTCTGGATGCGGCCCGCTACCGGGCCGCCTTCCCGAAGCTTGTCACCGTACCGTAGCGGCGGATAGGACGTCCGTAATCTCCCTGCCTCTTCAAATCCAACTCTAACCGGGCGCCACTTGCCGCCCGCCTGGGCTGTAGCCCAGGTGTTAATGTCAGGCACACCTTGACAGCCCTCCGTCTTAATTGCTATAAACAAATGTTCTTAACCGACGTTAATGAAACTTCGCAGCTCTTTCAGCTCGCTGGACGCCTCCGGCTCGCCCACTTACGACGGCGCTCCAGCCGTCCCCTCGCTTCGGGAAGTGCACCGCACGATCAGCGTGGCGCACCTCGGATTCTGGAGAAAGCTTTTTGCCTTCTCCGGCCCGGGCTTCCTGGTCGCGGTCGGCTATATGGACCCGGGCAACTGGGCCACGGACATCGCCGGCGGGTCGCGATTCGCCTACACGCTCATCTTCGTCCTCATGCTGTCCAACCTCATGGCGATTCTGCTGCAGACGCTCTCGGCTCGGCTCGGCATCGTCACCCAGCACGACCTGGCGCAAGCCTGCCGCGCCCATTACTCGCGGCGGACCAGCCTGGTGCTGTGGGTGTTCTGCGAGATCGCCATTTCCGCCTGCGATCTGGCCGAGGTCATCGGCTCGGCCATCGCGCTGAACCTGCTCTTTCATATCCCGCTGCTGTGGGGAGTCTGTCTGACAGCGCTCGATGTTCTGGTGATTCTTTACTTGCAGCACCGGGGATTTCGCTACCTGGAAGCGATCGTGGTGGTACTGATCGCCACCATCGGCCTCTGCTATCTCATCGAGATCATCTGGGTGAAGCCGGACTTCCTGGGCATCGCCCGCGGCTTCGTTCCCACGGCGCAGCTTTTCACCGATCGCGAGATGCTCTACATCGCCATCGGCATGCTGGGGGCGACGGTGATGCCTCACAATCTCTATCTTCATTCTTCGCTGGTGCAGACGCGGGCCATCGAGCGGACGCGCGAAGGACTGCGCACCGCCATCCGCTACAACTTCATCGACTCGGCGCTGGCCCTCAACTTCGCCTTCTTCATCAACGCCGCTATCCTCATCATGGCCGCCGCCACCTTTTACCGGCACGGCATGAACCAGATTGCCGAAATCCAGGACGCTTACCATACCCTCGCTCCTCTCCTCGGCATACCCCTTGCCAGCTTCCTGTTTGCGGTGGCGCTGCTCTGCTCGGGCCAGAACTCGACCCTGACGGGCACGCTGGCCGGCCAGATCGTGATGGAGGGATTCCTCAACCTCCGGCTCCCGCCCTGGCTGCGCCGCCTCATTACGCGCCTCATCGCCATTGTCCCCGCCATTATCTGCGTGGTGTTCTACGGCCAGCGCGGCACGGCGCAATTGCTGCTGCTGAGCCAGGTCATCCTCAGCCTCCAACTCTCCTTCGCCGTCATTCCCCTGGTGCAATTTACGGGCGACCGGAATAAAATGGGCGAGTTCGTCAACCCCGCCTGGGTTAAAGTACTGGCGTGGCTGACGGCGGTCGCCATCGCGGGACTGAATGCTTATCTACTGGTGCTGACGTTCCGCGGCTGGCTCTCTTGATTTTGGATTTTAGATTTTGGATTTTGGATTGAAGAGAAAGACGTCCGTAGTCCTTGGTCCGTTGTCCGTTGCCCAGAAATCAGCGCCTCTTGCCACGAACTACTGACTACGGACGACGGAACAGTCTGGTCTTCAATCCAAAATCCAAAATCTAAAATCGAAGCGACTGCCCTGTCAATGTTCAAAAAGATTCTAGTGGCTCTCGACCACAGCAAGGCTGACGCGGCGCTGCTCCCCCGCGTCAAGGAGCTGGCGCGCCTGACGCAGGCGGAGATTTTTCTGCTTCACTGCTCCACCGGCTGGGCGGCACAGTGGCAGAACAAGCTGAACCTCACCGACTCGCCGGAAATGCAGGAAGATCGCGCTTACCTGGAAAAGGTGGGGAACGACCTGCGAGGCGAGGGCTTCCGTGTCACGTGGCGCCATGCGGCGGGCAAGCCGGCGGAAGAAATCCTGAAGACGGCGCGCGCCGAGCACTGCGACCTGATCGCGATGACCACGCACGGCCACAAATGGCTCGAGGACCTGATCTACGGGACCACCATTACCAGGGTGCGGCACGAAGCCGAGATTCCGATTTTCCTGGTGAAGGCTAGCCCGGACTGAGAACAGCGCGGCCGTGGACCGCAACCAAAGGCAGGTCTGATTGCCGATTGCTGATTGCCGATTGCTGATTGGAAGAAGCCGTCAGCATTCAGCGGTCAGCAGTCAGCAAGAAAATGACCGGACCATTAGGCTCCGCTGGCTGAAGGCTGAGCGCGGATGGCTGATTGCTTCTTTTTCAATCGGCAGTCCTTCGCTTCGCTCAGGACCAATCGCAAATCGGCAATTCGCAAAAGGGGGTCGATATGAGGAATGAATACAAGCAAGAGTTTAGCGTTTCCGGGGAAGATTTGCTAAGCCGGGTCAAAGAGCTGATTCACGAGGGAAATGCCACCAAGGTGATCATCAAGAACGAAAGCGGCCATTCCATCATCGAAATACCCCTCACCGTCGGAGCCGTAGGGGCGATCCTGGCGCCAGTTCTCGTCGCCGTGGGCGCAATGGCCGCACTTCTCACAAAATGCACCATCGTGGTGGTCAGGGAGAAGGAAACCTAGAAGAAGCTTTCAGCCGTCAGCCCTCAGCCTAAAGCAAGACACGCTCACCGGCTGCTTGGCTGAAGGCTGATAGCTAAGGGCTGGAGGCTTAAGGCCGTTTTTCCCCGTGAGATGGCGCACCCGAAGGAATGCCTGTGAGCTCAGACCAGCAACTCGTGCCGGGCTGCGCCACGCCGGAAGGGACGGCGCGCTACCGCGACCGCTTCGCGAACCACCGCCCGGGCCACTTCCGCGACGCGCGCGGCCTGTGGCTCTCTTCCATAGGTCTCGGCACTTATCTCGGTGAACCGACGCCGGAATGCGACGCGCGCTACCGGGACGCGGTGACGCGCGCACTCGAAATGGGCGCCAACGTCATCGATTCCGCGTCCAACTACCGCCACCAGCGGAGCGAGCGGGCCATCGGCGAGGCCCTGGCGGCCATGATCTCCCAGGGCAGCGTCCGGCGCGACGAAGTCTTCCTGGCCACGAAAGGCGGCTTCCTGACTTTTGACGGTGAGGAGCCCGAAGACCCCGCCGCGTACTTCCAGGAGACGCTCATCGAGACCGGTTTGATTGAACCCAGGGACGTTGCCGCCAACTGCCATGTGATGTCGCCGCGCTACCTCGAGCATCAGATCGACGTGAGCCGCCGCAATCTGGGCATCGAGACCATCGACCTCTACTACCTGCACAACCCCGAGACTCAACTGAGCGCCGTCTCGCGTCCCGAGTTTTACGGGCGTCTGACGGACGCCTTCACCGCGCTCGAGAATGCGGTGGCAACCGGCAAGATCCGCGCCTACGGCGTCGCCACGTGGAACGCCTTCCGCGTAGCGCCGGCGGCGCCCGACTCTGTTCCTCTGTTGGAGGTGATGCACGCCGCGTCCAAGGCCGGCGGACCCGCCCACCATTTTCAAGCGGTCCAACTGCCTTTCAATCTGGCCATGGTGGAAGCGCTCACCGCCAAGACTCAGGCGCTGGATGGTGATCTCGCGCCGGCGCTGCGGGCCACGCGCATCTGTGGCCTCACCGTCTTCACCAGCGCCAGCATCCTGCAGGGCCAGCTTGCGCAAGCCATGCCCGACGAGCTGCGAAGCCGGTTTGCCGGTCTCGCCACCGATGCGCAGCGGGCTATCCAGTTCGTGCGCTCCACGCCCGGCGTCGCTTGTGCGCTGGTGGGCATGAGCCACCGGGAACACGTCGAGGAGAACCTGGCAACGGCCCTCGTCCCGCCGCTCAGCCGGGAAGGCTATCGAGCCCTGTTCGAAGATTAGTCTTGTCTGTTGGGAAAGGGCTTGCCCTCGCCTCTCTGGGATGACGTGGCCTGGGTGGGTACGGCAAGCCGTACCCCCGACGCCGACTTTTTTCGGCGGCGACCGTCTAAACAAGCGAGGGAACTGGGCATAAGCCGGCCCGAAGCGGCGCCCGAGATGGCCCGGCGATGAGCATTGGCGCCGCCCGAATCCTATCCAAAGAAGGCCTCTGGCGGTGAACGAGAAGCTTAAAGAAAAACTGGCGCAAGCGACGGACGCTCTCAACCAGAAGCACTTCTCTGTGGCGATTTCACTCCTGGGCGAGGCGACTGCGGAGGAGCCGGAGAACGCTGCCCTGTGGCGTCAACTGGGTCACAGCTATCTCGAGGCAGGAAAGCCCGATGACGCGCTCGAAGCCCTGACGCGCTCCCTTCGGCTCAATCCCGGCGACGCCACGGCGCATTGCCTGCTGGGCAACGCCTACGGGAGCACCTGCGACCTCGAGAAGGCAGCCGCGTGTTACCGGCGTGCCCTCGAAATCGAGCCGCAGCACGTGAGGGCGGAAGAGTTGCTGATCAAGACGGAGTCGCTGCTCGAAAGCCGCGCGCACTACCGGGCCGGCCTGAAACTACTGTACTCCGCCTCGCCCACCGCGCCGGACCTCAACCAAGCCTTGCGCGAGTTGCTGCAATCCATCGTCATCTTCGAGAGCTCACCCGCACGCGATAACCTGCTCGAGTGTGCACGCAAGCTTGAGGCGCTGAGAAGCGAATGGAACGTGCCGGTGGCGATGACGCCGGAACTCGATCCTTGGGCCGAAGCCTGCCGGCGCGGCTACGAGTCGGCGTTGCTCGAGAAGTGGTCCGAGGCGCGCGAGGCCTACCACCAAGCGCAGAGTCTTCGGCCCGGCGACGCCTTCGTCCACCACGCCCTCGGCTTTGCCTCGGCGGAAGCCGGGGAGATCGATGCCGCGGTCCGCGCCTGGCTTCGGACCCTTGAACTGGACCGCAGCTACGATTTTACGCAGTTTGGGCGCGTGTAGTCCGCAGCGCGACTTGTGGCCGCAACCAAAAGGCGCGCCGAATTGCTGATTGCCGATTGCTGATTGAAGAGCGGGATGGCCTTCCTTCTGGCTCAATCGGCAATCGTCAATCGTAAATCGGCAATTCGACCCGCCATGAGTCAGGCCCCGTTCGGAGAGATTCTTCGCCCGGCGCAAAGAATCTCGGAAGTAGTAGTAGAGAGGGATTGTGCCTCGCAGGACTATCATTACGTTCACCACCGACTTCGGCCTGACGGACCCGTTCGTCGGCATCATGAAGGGCGTCATCCTGAACATCAACCCGGAGGTCGAACTGGTGGACCTCAGCCATCAGGTGAGCTCCTACGACATTCTCGACGGTGCCTTCACGCTCGTCGAGAGCTACCAGTTTTTTCCGCCGGACACCATCCATCTCGTCGTGGTCGATCCCGGCGTGGGCAGCGGGCGGCGACCGATCCTGGCGCGCACGATGAACTATAGGTTTGTGGCGCCCGACAACGGGGTGCTCTCAATGATGATGGACCGTGAAGAAGCAATCGAGGTCCGCCACATCACCGCCGATCAGTATTTCCTGAAACCCGTCAGCGACACCTTTCACGCTCGCGATGTATTCGCTGCGGTGGCAGGCTGGCTCAGCCGCGGCATCGAGCCTGAGAAGTTCGGCGAAGTCATTACGGACTACGCCCGGATCGCGCCGCCCAAGCCGCAGCGCATCAGCGCCAACGAGGTGCGAGGATCGGTGCTTAAGATCGACAAGTTTGGAAACGTCATCACCAACCTCAGGCCGGAAGACGTCCCGGAACTGTTTGGCGAACACCCGGCGCTTCTCAGGATCGTGGTCAACAAGCGCGAGATCACACGATTGGTTTCGGCATACGCCATGGGCCGTCCTCGAGAAGTGTTCGCAATTCTCGGCAGCGCAGGGTTCCTCGAACTGGCGACAAACCTGGGCTCGGCGGCGCAGCTTCTGGAAGTCAGTCGAGGAACCGAGCTAACGACATTTTTCGAAAATCATACCACCGGCTTCGACCAGGGTAAGGACGGAGCGTAGAGTCATGTCGCGGGCGGCTTGGGCAAGCTGGCGGCCGGGCTCGCGGGCGCTCCGAGCACTCTCTCCACTCGCACCTTGGCGATGCGGTGGCCCTGCATCTCTGCCACGGTAAACCGGCGCCCGTCAAAGACCAGGTTCTCGCCGCCGCTCGGGATCGCCCCCAGGCGAGCCAGCATGAAACCTGCCAGGGTCTGGTAGCCGGCGTCGCGCGGCAGGGCGATGGCGTAGTCGTCCTCGAGCTCGTGCAGGCTCAGGGAGCCTTCGATCTCCACTGCGTTCTCGCCGATCTTGCGGATGCCCTCTTCTTCCTGGTCGTATTCGTCCTGGATCTCTCCCACGATCTGTTCGAGCACGTCTTCGATCGTAACGACCCCTATCATGGTCCCGAACTCATCCACCACCAGCGCCATCTGCGAGTGGCGGCGTCGCGCCCGCTCGAGCATCTGGCTGAGCGGCATGGTTTCGGGCACGATCATCGGCTCATGGAGAATCGCCTTCAAATCCAGAGGTTCATCAAGGGGTATTCCCTGCTTCATGCGCTGAAGGACCACTCGGTGGAGGTCCTTCGTATAGAGGATACCCACAATGTGGTCCCGCGACCCCTCGTAGATGGGAATGCGCGAGTGCTGGTCGGCGACGATGTGATCGAGAAGGACCTTCGGGTCCAAAATCACCGGCAGGCAGGTAATCTTGGGGCGTGGCACCATGATCTCGCGCACCAGCACCCTGTGCAGATCGAAGATCCCATGGATCATCTCCTCCTGCACTTCCCCCAGGAGGCCGCGCTTGCGGATGCCGGAGACGATCAGCTTGACCTCATCCGCCGTGTGCGGCGAGCGCTGCAGCTTGCCGGGGCGATGACCGAGGGCGCGGAGCACAAGGCTCGCGGCCCCGTTCAGCGCGGCAACCGGCGCTCGCGTCAATTGCAGGAAGACGCTGATCGGCTGCGCCACGAGCATGGCCGCCCGCTCCGAGCGCTCGTAAGCGAGCGCTTTCGGCACCAGCTCGCCCAGCACCATCAGCAGGGCCGTGATCAGGATGAAGGCTATAGCGGCGGCGATGGAATGCGCGGCGAGCCCAGCGTGGCGCGGCATGACGTTTTCAAAAGCCGCCTCGAGCGGGCGGGCCAGAATCCCCTCACCCAGCCAGCCGAGCAGGAGGCTCGCGGCGGTAATGCCCAGTTGAACGCCCGAAATCAGCAAGCCGAAATCAGCCAGCAGCGCCTGCGCGGCCCGTGCCCGGGTATTCCCCTGGCGCGCCAGTTGTTCCAGGCGCGACCGACGCGACCCCAGCAGCGCATATTCCGCGGTCACGAAGAAGGCGTTCAACGCAATCAGCGCGACAATCAGAAGAGCCGGTAAGATCTCTATCACAATAGTTTAATTATGACATAGCTACCTCTCCTGATGCTCGGTGCGTCGCGGAAGCGCGGGCCGCATCACTCGAGATGCTGACCGACAGCGCCATCGCCGCCAGCGCGAGCTCCATCCGCCGAGCCGACCGGCGGCCTGCCATCGCCAAGCTGGACCGGCCCGTGCTCATACCTGCGAGTCGGCGCTGAAGGTCATGGCCGCCGACCTGGTCAAGTCCATGGTGTCGTCCGCCCCGCGTTGAACGGTTCGAGAATGCGGGACACGCCTTGTTCGTTGATGACGCTGATCGCTTCAATGCGGTGCTGGAGGATTTTCTCCAGCACCTGCCATCGCCATAACGACGGGATCCAAGACGAAAGGTATTTCTGCCGAGGCGGCAAGAGCAAGTCCAGAATCGAAGGCAGAAGGCAAACAATGAAAGGGGAAAGTATCCTCACAGCGACTACGGATTCGGGAGTGGGCTGCGCCCCGAGATGGGTTGCGACTTTCCTGCGCCTTTTTATGGGAAGGGGTGGCGAAAGGCGGCGCGCATGGCCTTGTTGCGCCGCAGGTCACGCGTCAGGATCTCGAAAGCCTGTTGGGGCGTGTCGGCGTAGCGGATGGACGTCATCTCGTCGGGCGAGACCGTTCCCGCCTCCAACAGCCAATCCATGTTGACCGTTCGCTTCCAGAACTCCGTGCCGTACAGCACCACGATCGCATGGTGGCCCAGCTTGTGGGTCTCGATCAGCGTGAGAAACTCAAAGAGCTCGTCCAGGGTTCCAAACCCGCCGGGAAAGACAATCAGCGCGCGCGAGGGCTGGGCGAACCAGAGCTTGCGCATGAAGAAGTACTTGAACAGGAAGCTCAGTTCCGGCGTCACATAGGGGTTGGATTCCTGCTCGAAGGGCAGCTTGATGTTGAAGCCGATGGAGACGCCGCCCGCTTCGGCAGCGCCCCGATTGGCCGCTTCCATGATGCCCGGGCCTCCGCCCGAGCACACCACGATGAAGTGCTTGCCCTTGTGGTGGGAGAGAGACCATTCGGTGATCATACGCGCCAGTTCGCGCGCCTCCTCGTAATAGCGCGACATCTCCAGCGCCATGCGCGCCGCCTTGAGGCTGTTCGCCTCGCCCTCCGCCGATGCGGGCGAGGCGCCCGGCCGTGCCTTGCCTCCGTTCGCTTGAATCGCGGCTTCAAGCTTGCGCAGGTTTTCATCGGCCACGTCGCGGGGCAGCAGCCGCGCCGAGCCGAAGAAGACAACCGTATTCTCCACTTTGGCCCGAGAAAGGCGGGCCTGCGGCTCGAGGTATTCGGCCAGGATGCGCAGCGTGCGGGCCTCGTTGGTGTCCATGAAGCGACGGTTCTTATAGGCGAGCTGCGGGTTGGGAGCCCAGAGCGAGTGGTCCTTCAGAGCTTTCTTGTTCCCACGGTCATTCATGCGTCCTCGGCGCTATTGCAGGATGCCTAAAGGTCCAGCATAGCAGACCTCATGCCGTTCGCCACATCATCCACGATTGGAATAGCGGACGACCACAGAGCCGATGATCTCGGCCACTTGCCGACGTCTCGCGCTGTCACTATCGGCTTAGCTGTCAGCCGCCAGCTATCAGCTATCAGCGCTCAGCAAGAAGGCACCTTGTTTGCTGAAAGCTGATGGCTGAAGAGCTGATAGCTTGTGGCTGCTCTGGACATGATGGCAGTAACCGACTATGCTAAGCACTTGGCTGGCCGCGCCGGTGGTTGCCGTGGTCGAATGGCCGGTTGCGCCGCCCGCCAGAGATTGGAGTTCCAAAATGTCAACTACCATGGAGAAACTTCGACTGGCTGAACGAATGTCGCGCCTGGGCACCGAGACGGCTTTTGAAGTCCTGGCGCGCGCGCAACAACTCGAGAGGAGCGGACGCAAAATCATCCACCTCGAGATTGGCGAACCGGATTTCCCGACCGCCGATCACATCGTCGAGGCCGGGGGCCGCGCCCTGCGCGAAGGATGGACGCACTATGGCCCCTCCCCAGGCCTGCTCCAACTGCGGGAGGCAGTGGCGGAGGATGTGGCGCGAAGGCGCAACATTGCCGTCGATCCCTCGGAGGTCGTCATCACGCCGGGTGGTAAGCCCATCATGTTCTTCGCCATCCTGGCGCTGATTGACCGCGGGGACGAAGTCATCTACCCCAACCCCGGCTATCCCATTTACGAGTCGATGATCGAATTTGTGGGGGGGCGCGCCGTGCCCTACGGGTTGCGGGAGGAGCACGATTTCGAGGTCGACGTGGGCGAGATCATCCACAAGATCACCGACCGCACGCGGATGCTGGTCCTTAATTCGCCGCAGAATCCCACCGGGGGCGTGATCCCGCGCGAGGCCCTGGTCGAGCTGGCCAAGGTGCTCGTGGACCGGGATATCTTCATTCTCTCCGACGAGATTTACAGCCGCCTGATTTACGAGGGCGAGCACGCCAGCCTGGCGCAGTTGCCGGGGCTCCGGGAGCGGACCGTCATCCTCGACGGCTTCTCGAAGACTTACGCCATGACCGGATGGCGACTGGGCTATGGCGTCATGCGCCCCGACCTCGCGCAACAGGTTGCCAAGCTCCAGACCAACGCGAATTCCTGCACCGCCAGCTTCACGCAGATCGCGGGAGTCGCCGCCCTGCGTGGCGACCAGTCGTGTGTCGACCGCATGCGTGAGGAGTTCCGGCGGCGCCGCAAAGTCATCGTCGAGGGGCTGAACAAGATCCCGGGTTTCCGATGCCGCCAGCCGCACGGCGCCTTCTACGTCTTTCCGAACATCACCGGCACCAAGCGCGATTCCAAGACGGTTGCCAACGCGATCCTCAACGAAGCGGGTGTGGCGTGCCTTTCCGGCACCGCCTTTGGCGCCTCTGGGGAAGGGTATCTACGGTTTTCGTTCGCCAATTCGGTCGAAAACATCCAGAAGGCACTGGATTGGATTGGAGAGTGGGTGAAGAAGAATCTGTGATTAGTGAAAGTCGCAAGTGTAGTAGCCGTTATGTGACCTCCGACTTCTGAGCGAACTCGAATGAGCGAGAGGCAAGCACGTAAGAGCCGCTTTGGTGTGCGCCCGAGCGTTTGCTGGCTAATGCTCTCGGTCCTTTCGATCCCGCCGGCCTATGCGCAAACCCGCAGCATTCAGATGGCGCCGGTCAGCCGCGAGGTCATCGAACAGCACGTACGGGAGTTTTCCGACAAGGATTCTGAGCGCGAGCTTGTCCTCCGCAGGCTCTTTGTGGAAAGCGGATGCAAGGAGGACCGCTTGTCTGAACAGTGGGTGAGACGAAAGGACCCGCCGAACCTCAAGTGCACGCTTCCGGGAAAAGGCGCCGGCGTGATTATCGTTGCGGCGCACTTCGACCACGTCAGAGCTGGAAAAGGCGTTATCGACGACTGGAGTGGGGCTTCGCTTCTGCCCAGCCTTTTTCAAAGCCTCAGCGGCACGGAGCGCAATCACACTTTTGAATTCGTCGGCTTTACTGACGAGGAAGAGGGACTCGTCGGGTCGAAATACTTCGTCAAGCAGTTGACGCGCGAGCAGGCGGAGAATATCCGGGCCATGATTAATCTCGAATGCCTCGGGCTTACCCCGACCAAAGTCTGGGTAAGCCACGCCGACCGCGCGTTGCTCGCGCACTTCACCAGAGTGGCCGCAAGCATGAAACTCCCCATCGCCGGCGTCAATGTCGATAATGTGGGTGACGACGATGCGGACTCGTTCAGGGGGCGCAAAATCCCCACGATAACAGTTCACTCCGTCACGGCGGAAACTTTTTCAATCCTGCACAGCCGGCGGGACGACCTGCCTGCCTTGAATCCTGATGAGTATTACGATTCGTATCGCCTGGTCGCAGGCTACCTGGCATATCTTGACGCTGTGTTGAATTGAACCTGCAGTGTTCCGCGCCGTACCCTGTTGGCGCGGGTTCCGGTCGCCAGGAAGCTAGGCAAGCCTTACCTGCCACGGAGCCCTACATGGATAGGCGCGCCGCTAGGGGGCCACCCCCGCCCGCCGCCTCGTACAGCTTCAGCACGCGTTCAGCGATGTGTTCGGCGCTCAGCCCGAAGGCGCGCATCAAATCCCACGGCTTGCCCGAGAGTCCGAAGCGATCGTTCACGCCCAGCATATCAAAGAGGAGCCGGTGTTCATAGTTCCGGCGATGTTGCAGAATGGCTCCGGCAATGATGTTGCCGAAGCCGCCCACTTGGTGCTCTTCCGCCGTGAGGACGATTTGGGTTTGGTCTGCTGCTTGCGCGAGCGCCGCCACGTCCAGAGGCTTCACCGTGTGCACGTTCACCACACGCGTCTCGATGCCGCGTTCTTCCTTCAATAGCCAGGCCGCACGCATGGCTTCCGGCACCATTGGCCCGCAAGCCATGATGGACACCTCCTCGCCTTCTCCGGCATAGTCGGTGGAGAGGAAAGTCTCAAAAGCATCGATGAAGCGTGACTTCTCGCCGCGATAGCGGATGACGTTGGCCACGCCGAACTCGTAAGGCGTTTGCTTGGTGGTGACCACCGGAGTCGCCTCGCGCGCAAAGCGAAGATAAACAGGTCCGGCTACCTCCAGCAGACTGTGGAAGGTGGCCCGTTCTGTCTCTACCGAATCGCAGGGCACCACCAGATGCATGTTGGGAAGGATGGCGGTGAGCGAGATCTCTTCCAGCGACTGATGGGTAGCCCCGTCGGGCCCCACGGAGATGCCTCCGTGCGCGCCCGCGATCTTCACATTCATGTCCGAGTAGCACAGAGTGGTGCGGATCTGGTCCCAGCAGCGGCCCGAGGCGAACACGCCGTAAGTGCCCGTGACCGGGACCAGCCCTTCCTTCGCCAAGCCGGCGGCCACCACCATCATATTCTGCTCGGCGATGCCCACACTGAACACACGCTTCTTGCGCTCGGGGTGCTTGGCCTCGAAATCCGTGATGCGGATGGAGCCGGAAATGTCGGCGTGAATGGTCACCACGCGCTCGTCGGCGCCTGCGGCTTCGAGGCCCCTGCCGAAGCCCATGCGGGTAGGGTCCATATCCACGCGCATGGTTCCGCCCGTGTTCCACCAGTAGTCGTGCTTGAAGCGCGGCAGGGCGTCTTTCGTCTTTTGCTCCACCGCCGCGGCATTCTCGGCGGCGCGGGCGAGCAGGGCATCGATGCGCTGGCGTGGCACGGCAGGCGTCGCCAGATCCACCATAGCACGCTCAAACTGCTCGCGATTGGGAGCAATGCCGTGCCACCCGGCCTCGTTTTCCATGAACGACACGCCCTTACCCTTGACGGTGTGGGCCAGAATCACGGTGGGGCGCCCGGGGGTCGAGGCTGCTTGCTCGAAGGCATCAAGGATCTGGGCCATGTCGTGCCCATTAATCTCGAGTGCATTCCAGCCAAAGGCCTTGTATTTCTCCGCCAGCGGCTCCACGCCCATCACGTCGCGCACCCAGCCGTCAATCTGCAGCTCGTTGCAATCCACAATGCCGCAGAGGTTGTCCAAGTGATATTGCCCGGCGGACATCGCCGATTCCCAGATGTTGCCCTCCTGCTGCTCGCCGTCCCCCATGAGGCAGTAGACGCGATAGGGCCGACCCAGCAGTTTTCCCGCGAGGGCGTTACCGACGGCGATGCCCAGCCCCTGGCCGAGCGAACCGCTGGAAATCTCCACGCCCGGCACCTTGAGCCAGTTGGGATGGCCTTCAAATCCTGAACCGAGCTGCCGCAACAGTACGGTATCATCAAGCGGGAAATAACCCGCTTTGCCCAGGGCCACGTATAGGGCTGGCGCCTTGTGCCCGGTCGACCAGAACACCCGGTCGCGCTCCGGCCAAGTGGGATTCTGAGGATCGTGGTTCAACACGCGCAAATAGAGAGCCGCCACCACATCCATGATCGATAGCGTTCCGCCAGGATGGCCAGACCCAGCAGCGAAAATGTCAACCAAGTCGATGGCACGCATCTCCGCCGCGGCTTGGCGGAGCTCCTCCATACTCAGTCGGGGTCCGCGTTGTTCACGTGTTGAATCCATGGCTCAGTTCCTTTCGGCAAAATGGAATGGGGGAATCTCATCTTGCAAGCCCACCCCCAAGCTACCACCAAAGACAATCATGGTAAGGGGAAACTCGCACTGGCAGTAGGAGTGCCGTCACAGGCGTTGGTGATGAACGTCACAGCCAACCGTAACGCCGCTGCGCAAGAATGGCACGTTTCGGGAAGACGGTCGTCTCAACCGGAAGCAGCGGTCGTGGGGAGGCGCCCATGTTTACTCATTTGCTTGTGGTTATCTTCCTTGTGTCACTGGCGGTTTCATCCATTGTGTTGGCAGTTTTCCGCAGGCCTATCGGCAGCATCTTGAGTCGAATCATCTCTGACGAAATCAGCCGAGCTTGGTTGAAGTACCTCACGTTCGCCATATACGTGGTAGGTATATCAAGTGGCGTAAGAGTGTGGGACCTGGAAAAGTACATCACCCCCGCAGCGGGCAAAGAGGCGGTTGTCCTCACGCACGACCGATGGGTGCTTGAGGTTTACCGAAGTATTATCGGATCGCTCCAGGGCCTCGCCTGGCTGTTGCTGGTTTTCTTTATGTTCGCTCTGATCGCTTTCGTAATCGTGCGAGCTTTTGAACTGCGTCGGCCCCGCGGTGAAAAGCCGGCCCCGGCCTGATCTTTTCTCAATGAACTGTCCGCCCAATCGAGACTCCTATGACTGACCCGGTATTTGCCCATCGCATTCAATTCGCCATGACGGTGATGTTTCACTACCTCTTTCCCATCCTCACCATGGGATTGGGGTTCTTCATCGCCGTTTACTCCATCCTGTACCTGCGCACCGGCGACCGGCGCTATCGAAACGCAGCCCGGTTCTGGGCCAAGGTCTTCGCCGTGAATTTTGCCCTGGGTGTGGTGACGGGCATTCCCCTGGAGTTCGAGTTCGGCACCAACTGGAGCCGATTCTCCAGCTACGGCGGGGGCGTCTTCGGCCAGACGCTGCCTATGGAGGGCGTTTATGCCTTCTTTCTGGAGTCTGGTTTTCTGGGACTCTTTCTCTTCGGTGAAGGCCGCGTCAGCCGCACCGTGCACTGCCTGGCGGGCATCGGCGTGTCGCTGGGCTCGCTGCTATCCGGCTACTTCATCGTGGCCACAGACGCCTGGATGCAGCACCCCGTTGGTTACGCGATCGACGCCAACGGCGCCCTCCGCCTGACGTCTTTCTGGCAGGTCCTCCTCAACCCTTACGCCGGCTGGCAGTACGCGCACACGATCAACGGCGCGCTGCTGACGGCCGCGTTCTTCATCGGCGGCGTGGGGGCATTTTACTTGCTGGGGGGCCGCCACCTGGAATTCGCACGGCTTGCGGTGAAGACGGCGGTGATCGCGGGGACGATCCTCGCCATCACCCAGGCTTCTCCGACCGGAGATTCAAACAGCAGGAAGATTGCGCACTACCAACCGGTGAAGCTGGCCAGCATGGAGGGATTGTTTGAGACCAGGGCGGGCGCGCCCATCGCCATTGTCGGCATGCCGGATACCGAGGCGGCGGAGCTGATCGACCCCGTCTACGTTCCCGACGCGCTGAGCTTACTCGCCTATGGCAGCGCCCGGGCCAGCGTGGACGGCTTGACCAGCTATCCGAAAGAGCTGTGGCCTCCCGTCGAGCTGACGTACTACACCTACCACATCATGGTGGGCCTGGGGACGCTCTTCATCCTCCAGATGTTGGTGGGTCTGCTCCTTTTGTGGCGGCGGCAACTCTTCACCAGCCGCTGGTTTCTTTGGACGCTGATGTTTGCGGTTCCTTTCACTTATATCGCCAACGAGGCGGGCTGGATGGCGGCGGAGGTGGGCCGGCAGCCTTGGGTGGTGTATGGTCTGCTCAGGACGGCGCAGGGCACGTCACCCAACGTGCCCGCTGCAGAGACGCTGTTTACCACTCTCGGTTTCGCCGGGATTTATGCGCTGCTGGCTTTGCTCTTCCTGTTGCTGGTGGGGCGGGTGATCTTGAAAGGACCCGAAGAAGGGATGAATCCACAGATTGCGCAGATTTAGCAGATATGAAGACAGAACAGCTATGCGTTCTCTATAGGCTGAGATGCTGCTACGAGTTGATGAGCGAGCGCGAGCTGGTCTTAGAATCTCTGTAATCTGCGTAATCTGCGGATTGACTTGGTGATTCCTATGAACATCATCTGGTTCTGGACCCTTGGTGCAATGCTGATCGCCTATGCCGTTCTCGACGGCTACGACCTCGGCGTGGGGACGGTCTCGCTCTGGCTGGCCCGCACCAACGAGGAACGCCGCGTCGCGCTGAATGCCATCGGCCCGGTATGGAATGGCAACGAGGTGTGGCTGCTCGCCGCTGGCGGCATGCTGGTGGTTTCGTTTCCGCGCGTCTACGCGGTGGGCTTCAGTGGGTTCTATCTGGCGTTGATGGTGGTGCTGTGGCTTCTTATCCTGCGCGGCGTCTCCATCGAGTTCCGCCACCAGATCGACCACCCGATGTGGCACGCCCTGTGGGACACCGGCTTCTGGCTTGGAAGCTCCCTGCTGGCGCT
>Ga0326728_10011478_pt1 | contig 20202 bp, 16 predicted proteins | sample MB3enrmetagenome_FD_207602 | JGI IMG/M metagenome (GOLD analysis project Ga0326728, IMG submission 207602) | Lab enriched peat soil microbial communities from McLean, Ithaca, NY, United States - MB31MN | ecosystem: Environmental > Terrestrial > Soil > Wetlands > Peat | place: USA: New York... | reverse complement strand
GCCTGCAGCAGCGCCCCCAACGCCGCCGAAGCCAGACCCTTGCCGAGCGAGGAAACCACGCCGCCGGTGATGAAGACATACCGCGCCATGGGATTCGACATGTAGCGGATCGGGAGCGATTCGGCGAGAAAAGATTTTCGCGGCGCGGCAAAATCTGTGGGCGGTGCCGGGCGGGCGGCAAGGCGGGCGGGGGACAAGGCCGCCGCGTCGATGGACGCGTCGGCCAGTTTCGGCCCGGCGATCGCGAGCGCCGAAGCGCCGTGGCGGCTCGAACGCCCGCTAAGCCGCCGTTCCCCACAAATCGTAGGCGTCGCTTCGGTCGATCCTCACGCTGACGATGTCGCCGGCGCGCAGCAGTCGGCGGGTCGCGATGTGAACGGCGCCATCGATCTCGGGCGCGTCGCCCTTGGAGCGGCCCTTGGCGCTCGAAGCGCCGCCTTCGTCGACGATGGCCTCGATGCGCTTGCCGACTTTGGCCGCCAGCTTCTTGGCGCCGATCGCCTGTTGGCGCTCCATGAAGCGCCTCCAGCGGCTCTGCTTGATCTCCTCGGGCACGCTCTGCAGCCCAAGGTCGTTGGCGCGCGCGCCGGCGACCGGTTCGTACTTGAACGCGCCGACGCGGTCGAGCCTGGCTTCGCCGAGCCAATCCAGGAGAAGGCGGAAATCCTCCTCCGTTTCGCCGGGAAAGCCGACGATGAAGGTCGAACGGATGGTCAGCTCGGGGCAGATCGCGCGCCAGGCGCGGATGCGCTCCAGCGTCTTTTCCTGGTTGCCGGGCCGTCGCATCGCCTTCAGCACGTTCGGCGCCGCGTGCTGGAAGGGAACATCGATATAGGGTAGCACAGCGCCGCCGTTCATCAGCGCGATTGCCTCGTCGACGTGCGGGTAGGGGTAGACGTAGTGCAGGCGCACCCAGGCGCCCAACGTCGCCAGTTCGCGCGTCAAATCGAGGAAACGCGCGGCGACCGTTTTGTCGCGCCACGCGCTGGCGGCGTAGCGAAGGTCGAGGCCGTAGGCGCTGGTGTCCTGCGAGATGACGAGCAACTCCTTCACCCCCGCCTTCACTAATCTTTCCGCTTCGCGCAGCACCTCGCCGGCGGGACGCGAGACCAGCGGGCCGCGCAGTTTCGGGATGATGCAGAAGGAGCAGCGGTTGTCGCAGCCCTCGGCGATCTTGAGATAGGCGTAGTGGCGCGGCGTCAGCCTGACGCCCTCGCCGGGTATGAGGTCGACGAACGGATGGTTCGGCGCCGGCGCGACCGCTCGCACCGCCGCCATCACGCTCTCGTAGGCCTGCGGGCCGGTGATCGCGCTGACATTGGGGTAGGCGTCGCGGATGGCGTCCGGCTCGGCGCCCATGCAGCCGGTGACGATCACCTTGCCGTTCTCGGCCATCGCCGCGCCGATCGCCTCCAGCGATTCTTTTTTGGCGCTGTCGAGAAAGCCGCAGGTGTTGACGATCACCGCGTCCGCGCCCGCATGGCTGCGCGAAAGCTGGTAGCCTTCGGCGCGCAATCGGGTGAGGATGCGCTCGCTGTCGACCAGCGCCTTGGGGCAGCCGAGCGAAACGAAGGAGATGCGCGGCGCCGGCTTGGCCGGGGCGGGGGACGGATCGGTCATCGCGGAGCCTTGCCACAGAGCGGGCCGCCGCGGCAAGACGGACGCGCCTTGTCGGCGGTCGCGAAAATGTGCGGCGCGAGGCCGCGCCTCAGTCGGAAAAACGCCCAGCTTGTGCGCGAGCCTGAGTTTGCAAGCCGTTTTGCGCAAGGGGGGAGGACCCGATGGCAACGTTTCCACGAATTGCCGCCGTCGCGTTGGTTTGGTTGTTCGTCGGCGCGGCCCATGCCGAGGAGGCGCCGCTCGTCGCCGTTCGCGCCACCATCGAAGCGGTCGCCGACGACGGGGCGAGCCTGAGCGTCCGCACGCGTTCGGGCGAGGCGGCGACGGTCCGGTTGAAACCGGCGACCTCCGTCACGCTGGTCATTCCGGCCACGCTCGCCGACGTCAAGCCCGGCTTGTTCATCGGCGTCGCGGCCATGCCCGGCGCCGGCGGCGTGCAGAATGCGCTGGAGGTTCACATTTTTCCCGAGTCGATGCGCGGCATCGGCGAAGGCTTTCGCCCGTTCGACCTGGAGCCCGGCAGCACCATGACCAACGGCGACGTCGCCGCGAGGGTCGACAGCGTCGAGGGACCCCGACTGACGGTGACCTACAACGGGGGCCAGCAGACCATCGTCGTCGGCGTGGCGACGCCGATCGTCGCCTTGGCGCCCGGCGCGCGCGACGACTTGAAGGCGGGCGCGGCGATCGTCGCCCGCGCCGCCAAGGCGGCCGACGGCGCCTACGAGGCGGCGCGGATTCTGGTGGGCAAGGACGGGCTGACGCCGCCGATGTGAGGCGGCGGCCTTGGCGGCGCGAGGCGGCCCCATCCCTCGGCTTTCGCGCCGCCCCGCCTGGCGCGTATAAACGCGCCATGCGTCCCGCCCTGCTCGATCCCCTGTTCGCCCCCGCCGGCGCGCTTCCCGGCGTCGGCCCGAAGAACGCCAAGCTGTTCGACAAGTTGCTCGACCGGCCGCGGGGCGCGCGCGTTCTCGACGTGCTGTTTCACCTGCCCTACGCCGCGCTCGACCGGCGCGCGCGGTCGAAAATCCGCGACGCCCAGCGCGACGCGATCGCGACGCTCGAAGTGCGCGTCGCCGAGCATCGCCCGCCGCCGAGCCCGCGCTCCAAGGCGCCGTACAAGGTGCTGGTCGAGGACGAGACCGGCGACGTCGAGCTGGTGTTCTTTCTCGCCAACGTCGAATGGATCAAGAAGCGCCTGCCGGTCGGCGCGACGCGCTGGGTGTCGGGCAAGCTCGAAATGTGGGACGGCCGCCTGCAGATGGTCCATCCCGACCGGGTGATGGACGCCGAGGAGCTGGCGAGAATGCCGGCGGTCGAGCCGGTTTACGGCCTCACCGAGGGGCTTTACCCGCGGGTGGTCGCCAGGGCGGCGCGAGGCGCGCTGGCGCGGCTGCCCCCCTTGCCCGAATGGATCGACGCGGCGACCGCGTCGCTGCTGAAGGCCCCCAGTTTCGCCGGCGCGCTCGGCGCCCTGCACAACCCGAGCGCGCCCGGCGACATCGACCCCGCCGGTCCCGCCGCGACGCGGCTCGCCTACGACGAATTGCTCGCCAACCAGCTCGCGCTATTGCTGGTGCGCGCGCGCATGCGCGGCGCCGTGGGGCGCGCGCACGTCAGCGCCGGGCGCCTCGCGCAAAGAATCGTCGAGGCGCTGCCGTTCGCGCTGACCGGATCGCAGGCGCAGGCGATCGCGGAAATCCGCGCCGATCTCGGCCAGCCCAAGCGCATGATCCGCCTGCTGCAGGGCGACGTCGGCTCGGGCAAGACGATCGTCGCGCTTCTCGCGATGGCCGACGTCGTCGAGGCGGGGCGGCAGGCGGCGCTGATGGCGCCGACGGAGATTCTCGCGCGCCAGCATTTCGAGCGCATTCGCCCGTTCGCCGACGCCGCCGGGCTGCGCATCGCGCTGATGACCGGCCGCGACAAGGCGCCCGAGCGCCGCCAGGGGCTCGCGGCGCTGGCGGCGGGCGAGATCGACATCGTCGTCGGCACCCACGCGCTGTTCCAGGAAAGCGTGGCGTTCCGCGATCTCGGCCTCGCGGTGGTCGACGAGCAGCATCGCTTCGGCGTGCATCAGCGCCTCGCGTTCGCCGGCAAGGGCGAAGCGGTCGATCTCTTGGTGATGACCGCGACGCCGATTCCGCGCACGCTGGTGCTCGCCTATTTCGGCGACATGGACGTTTCCGCGTTGATGGAAAAGCCGCCCGGCCGCCTGCCGATCGATACGCGCGCGATGCCGATCGAGCGGCTCGACGAGGTCGTCGCCGCGGTCGGCCGCGCGATCGCCGGCGGCGCCCGCGCCTATTGGATTTGTCCGCTGGTCGAGGAGAGCGAGGCGCTCGACGTCGCGGCGGCCGAAGAGCGCGCGGCGGCGCTTCGCCAGTTTTTCGGCGATGCGGTCGGGCTCGTGCATGGCCGCATGAAGGGGCCGGAGCGCGACGCGGCGATGGACCGGTTCCAGCGCGGCGAAACGAAGGCGCTGGTCGCCACCACCGTCGTCGAGGTCGGCGTCGACGCGCCCGACGCGACGATCATGGTGATCGAGCACGCCGAGCGCTTCGGCCTGGCGCAATTGCACCAATTGCGCGGCCGGGTCGGGCGCGGCGCCGGCCGCTCCTCCTGCCTACTGCTCTACAAGGGGCCGCTCGGCGAGGCGGCGCGCTCACGCATCGAAATCCTGCGCGAGACCGAGGACGGCTTTCGCATCGCCGAAGAGGACTTGCGGCTGCGCGGCGAAGGCGACGTGCTCGGCGCGCGCCAAGCGGGCGTTCCGGGATTCCGCCTTGCGCGGCTCGAGCTCCATGGCGCGCTGCTGCGCCTCGCGCGCAATCAGGCGGAGGCGGCGCTGGCGAACGGCGAACGGCTGCGCGGCGAAGCGAACCGCGGCCTCAGGCTGCTGCTCTACTTGTTCGAGCGCGACGAGGCGGCGCCGCTGATGGAGGCGGGGTGAAGCGGCCGGTAGTGGGCTCTTTTGAAATGCCTTAATTCGATCCGCGCTGGAAACGAGACGGCTGTCGGTCCGTAATCCGATCATGCCAAAAAACCTACCCAAACCTCCCCGCGATCCCGCCCAACTGGCAAAGCTCATGACCGATATCGCGAGTGGCGAGGTCGTCGATCAAAGACCAATGCCGGATGACGCCAGCAAAAATCCTGCCGCTGTCGCCCTCGGAAGGCTTGGCGGAGAGAAGGGCGGCGCGGCGAGGGCAGCCAAACTCAGCGCTAAAAAGTGCAAGCAGATCGTACAAATGGGCGCTGCCGCGAGATGGGCAAATAAGGCGGGAAAAGAGTCCTAAAAGTTCCCGTTCTTGCTTCTCCGGCCGGTTACCAACTGGTCGCTCATCGGCATTGCCATGAAGCGCAAGCCGAGTCTCGATTTCTGTGGGGACTGGCAGAGGCATTCGGCGGCGTAACGATCCCCGGCCTTCGCCTAGTGGTGCCCAAAGACGTTCCTGATTTGTCGTCGCCGTCCCCCTAGTTGCGCATTCAATGGCGAACTGATATAGAGGGATTCGCTCACGTCATCGCGACTGGCGCTATTTGACACGGGAATCGTACGGTGCGCGACATTCGGACAGACTTGAAGGAACGGCTGACCGCGGCAGAGACGAAGCGCGCTCAGTTGCGCGCGGAGCTTGGCTCTCTCGACGCAGAGGTAAGCGCCGTCATGAGTCTAATGGAGATTGAGGATCAACGCACGACCGAGGGCAACGGCCAACCCCGGAAGCGGCCACTACCGCCGCTCGAAGAATTTATCACGAATCAAGTTCGCGCGCGGGCGTCGACCAAAGCTGATCTCAAAGTTGCGGCGCAGACCGCCGGCTACGACGTTAATGGTCGTAACATCCACGGCCATTTGTTGAAGCTTGTGCGCAACGGCGCTGTCAAGAAAATGGGGGACGACACCTACGTGTCTTCGGCGACACCGTGAAAGAATTGGGCCGCGACTCACCTCGCGGCCCTTTAGGTGGGAATTCTAGAGTTCCCGCTTAACCTCCCCGGTCTCCAAAACCGGGCATCAGGGACGGCGACGCATCGGGTCCAAACCGATGCGTCGCCGCGCACGTCTCTTTTGCTAGCATATCCGGTCCGCAATTGGAATCTTCTATTTTTTGACGCCCCACACTCGCGCCCCCTTCACCTTGCTCTCGCCTGCGATCGTCCCCCGCGGCCAAGCGGCCGAGGGGTTGGACAAACGCGCGCCGAGGTTGTTTAATCCTGCCGCCGCCCGGGAAGTCGGAGGCCGTCAGTCCCCGTTCCCGCCGCGTCCACCCACAACTGGAGCCGACTCTTGCCGACCTGGATCATCGTCGCCGTTCTCAACATCGCGTTGATCGTGCACGCGACCAAGACCGGGCGCTTCATGCCCTGGGGTTTCATCATCTTGCTCCTGCCCGGGATCGGCGCGCTCGCCTATGTCGTCGTCGAGCTTCTTCCCGAATGGTTCGGCTCCACCAAGGTTCGACGAACGCGCCAGCAGATCGCGGGCGCGATGAATCCGACCGGCCGCTATCGGCAATTGCAGGAAGAGCTCGAAATCGTCGACACCATCGCCAATCGTTCGGCGTTGGCTGGGGAATGCCTGACGCTCGGCAAATACGAGGAGGCGCTGGCGCAATACGACGCGATCCTCGCCCGGCCGCTCGGCGAGGAGCCCGGCTTCATGCTCGGCAGAGCGCGCGCCGAATACGGCTTGGGGCGCGCGGGCGCGGCGCTGGCGACGCTCGACGAACTCAAGCGGCGCTGGCCGGACTATCAGTCGGCGGACGGTCATCTGCTTTACGCGATGGCGCTGGAAAGGGAAGGGCGCGACGACGAAGCGCTCGCCGATTACGCCGCCGTGGGCCAGTATTTCCCCGGCCCCGAACCGCGGGTGCGCCAGGCGCAATTGCTGCAGCGGCTCGGCCGCGACGGCGAGGCGCGCGCGCTCGCCGAGGACGTCGTGCGGACGCTCAGCCGCGCCCCCGCGCATGTGCGCAAGAACCAGCGCCAATGGCTGGCGAGCGCGCAGAAGCTTGCGAGGTCGTAACCGCCGTATCGCGAAGATCGGCGGCAAGGGGGCAGGCGATGGGCGTGTTGGTGGACGGCGTCTGGCGCGCCGACGGCGAATTCCCGAAGGACGCGTCGGGGCGCTTCGTGCGGCCCGACGCCGCGTTCCGCGATTGGGTGACCGCGGACGGGTCGGCTGGGCCGACGGGCGAGGGCGGATTCGCGGCCGAGGCGGGCCGCTATCGCCTCTATGTCTCGCTCGCCTGTCCCTGGGCGCATCGCACGCTGATTTTTCGCCGGCTCAAAGGCCTCGAAGCGATGATCGGCCTGTCGGTCGTCAATTGGCGCATGGGCGAGGAGGGCTGGACCTTCGCGCCGGGGCGGGGCGTCGTCCCCGATCCGGTGCTCGGCGCGAGCCGTCTCTATGAACTCTATACGGCCTCGCGCCCTCGCTACACCGGGCGCGTCAGCGTGCCGGTGCTGTTCGACAAGGCGCGCGGCCGGATCGTCAGTAACGAGTCGGCGGACATCATCCGCATGTTCAATTCGGCGTTCGACGGCCTCGGCGCGACGCCGGGCGACTACTATCCGGCGAAGCTGCGCGCCGAGATCGACGCGCTCAACGCGCGCATTTACCCGACCGTCAACAACGGCGTCTATCGCGCCGGCTTCGCCTCCAAGCAGGCCGCCTACGAAGAGGCGGCGGTCGCGCTGTTCGAAACGCTCGACGCGCTGGAGGCGCGCCTCGCCGATAGACGCTTTCTGTGCGGCGATCGGGTCACCGAAGCGGACTGGCGGCTGTTCCCGACGCTGGTGCGCTTCGATCCGGTCTATGTCGGGCTGTTCAAATGCAACATCCGGCGCATCGCCGACTATCCCCATCTCACGCGATACCTCGGCGATCTCCGCGCCTGGCCGGGAATCGCCGAGACGATCGATCTCTTCCACATCAAGCGCCACTATTACGAGAGCCTTCTGTTCATCAATCCCTCGGGAATCGTGCCTTTGGGGCCGGCCGAGCCGTGGTGAGCCCGGCCGCGAGTTTGCTGTCGCGCTTTGCATGGGCGAGGTTTCCCTCGCCGCCGCCTCGCCTTACAACGGGCAAGCGCAAAATGTTTGGCGAGCAAGTCGAATGAGTTTTTCGAGCTGGCCGCGGGCAGCGCGGCGCTTGGCCGCCGTGGCGCTCGCCGCCCTGGCGTGCGTTGCGGGCGCGCGCGCCGCGCCGCCCCCCAAAGTCGACGTCGTCGCCTTCGGCCTGTGGGGCGACCAGAGCGTCTTCGCCAGCGAAGCCGCGGGGGCGGCGCGCATCGTGGCGCGCCGATACGGCCACGGCGGCAAGGTCATCGTGCGCGTCAACACCGAAAAACGCGGCGAGGCCACCGAAGAAGATCTGCGCGCCACACTGGCCTCGCTCGGCGCGACGATGGACCCCGAGCGCGAAATCCTGTTTCTCATTCTCACTTCGCACGGCGACGAACAGGGCGTCGGCGTCGCCACGCCGCGCGAAAAATCCTTCATCACGCCGATCGAATTGCGCGAGATGCTGCGCGAGAGCGGCGCGCGGCTCAGCGTCGTCGTCGTCTCCGCCTGCTATTCCGGGATATTCGCCCAAGCGCTCGCCGAGCCCGACACGCTCGTCATCACCGCGGCGGACGCGGACCATGCCTCCTTCGGCTGCCGCGACGGCGCGAAATGGACGACGTTCGGCGAGGCGTTCTTCGACGAAGCGCTGACGCGCACGAAGACCCTGCCCGACGCCTTCGCCCTGGCGCGAAGCCTGATCGCGGCGCGCGAACAGGCCGAAGGCTACGATCCCTCGAACCCGCAAATGGCGGGCGGCCAGCATGTGCTGGAGCGCCTGCGGAGCGGGGAGTGAGGCGCGCTCGAAGCCGCGCGATCGCCGCCGGGCCGCGCCGTTCGCGCCCGTTCAATTGACGAGCGAATCCTTACGATCGCGACAATTCGAGGAAGTTTTCGCAAGAGACGTCAAACATTGTGAAGCCATTCTATAGGCTGACGTACGTAATGCGCCCCCGCCGTCGTCCCGCGATCCCCGCCCAATTACGGGATTTGGCGGCCTCGAGCGTCGAGCCGGAAGGGGTGAAGCGATGATCCAAGGGCCAGGAAAGAACTGGGGCCTCAGGGCGGCCGTCTGCGCGGCGGTCGTCGCCTGGCAACTCTACGACATGGCGAGCGCGCGCGTGGTCGCGTCGAACGAGGGCGATGCTTTGCGCTATATCGTCATCGGCGTCGCGCTCATCGGGCTCGTCGCCTCGTTGGTGAAACTCAGCACCGACTATTAGCGTGTGATTGAGCGCCCGCCGCGAAGGCTGACAATCCCGTTTGCGCCCGCTATAAACTGCGCGGCGTCCGGCGCGCTCCGAGGCCGCGCCTCCGCGAGGGGAAACTCATGTCTGGCACCGACCTTTCCAGCGCCGGGCTCGACGCGCGGCGGCGGCGCGTGTTGTTTCGCGCCTGGCGGCGCGGCTTGCGTGAGATGGACCTCGTCATGGGCCGGTTCGCCGACGTCAATCTGCCCGGCATGGACGAAGCCGACTTGAGCGAATTCGAGCGTCTGCTCGATTTTCCCGATTGGCGGGTTCTCGCCTGGATCACCGGCGAGGAGCCGACGCCGCCGGACTTCGACACGCCGCTGTTCGCGCGTCTCAGCGCCGCGCCGCGCCAAGCCTTGACGAAGGAAGCCTTGACGAGGGAAGCCGCTAACAAGTGAAATCGCTCGCCGCGGCCGTCGGCCGCCTCGCTCACGGCGGCGCCGTCACGCTCTGCCGCGCGCCCGAAGGCTTCGACGCCTTCGTCGTCGCCGAACTCGCGCGCTCTTTCGCGCGCGCCGGCGAGCAGCGCGCCGCGGCGCTGGCCTTCGTCGCGCGCGACGGCGTGCGCGCGCAGAGCTTCATCGACGCGCTGGGCTTCGCCGCGCCGGAGATCGAGGCGCTCTATCTGCCGTCCTGGGATTGCCAGCCCTACGACCGCGTTTCGCCCAACGCGGCCGTTTCGGCGCAGCGGATGACCGCCTTGGCGCGGCTGGCGCGCAGCCGCGGCGCGCTGGAGCGGCCGCGCGTCCTTATCGTCACCGTCAACGCCCTCGCGCAACGCGCGCCGCCGCTGAAATTCGTCGCCGGCGCCGCCTTTTCCGCCGCGCCGGGCAACAGCGTGCGCATGGAGGACCTGGCGCTGTGGCTGGAGACCAACGGATATGGCCGGGCCAGCACGGTGCGCGACGTCGGCGACTACGCGACGCGCGGCGGCATTCTCGACCTTTATCCGCCCGGCGCGCCGGCGCCGATCCGGCTCGATTTCTTCGGCGACACGCTCGAGTCGATCCGCTCGTTCGATCCGGAGACCCAGCGCAGCGTCGGCCAGTTGCGCGCGCTCGATCTGGTGCCGATGAGCGAGGCGCGCCTGACGACCGAGTCGATCCGCCGTTTCCGCCAGACCTATGCGGCCGAATTCGGCGCGCCGCGGCGCGGCGACGCGCTCTACGAGGCGGTCAGCGAAGGACGCCGCGCCATCGGCCTCGAACATTGGCTGCCGCTGCTCTACGAGTCGATGGACAGCCTATTCGATTACGCCGCCGGCGCGCCGTTCGTGCTCGACGCGCGCGTCGAGGACGCCGCGCACGCGCGCTTCCAACAGATCGCCGACTATTACGGCGCGCGCCGGGCGGCCTACGAGGACGATCCGGCGAAGGCCGATTACCGGCCGCTGAAGCCGGATCGGCTCTATCTGAGCGAAGACGAATTTCGCCGGCGGCTGGAAACCGCGCCGCTGGCGCGGCTGACGCCGTTCGAGGCCGCGCCGGGCGCGGCGAACGCAGTCGATTGCGGCGGCCGGGTCGGACGCGATTTCGCCCCCGAGCGCCTAGCCGAAAACGTCAACGTGTTCGACGCCGCGGTTCGCCATATCCGCGCCTTGCGCGACAACGGCCTTCGGGTCGTCGTCGCCGGCTGGAGCGACGGCTCGCGCGAGCGCCTGAGCCACGTGCTCGCCGAACACGGGCTGAAATCGCAGGAGCTGGCCTCCTCTTACGCGCAGGCCAAGTCCGCGCGTCCGGGCGCGCTGCCGCTGGCGGTCATCGCGTTGGAGCACGGCTTCGAATCCGACGATCTGGCGGTCGTCGGCGAGCAGGACATTCTCGGCGATCACCTGGTTCGCCAGCAAAAGCGCAAGCGCCGCGCGCAGGACGTGCTGGCCGAAGCCGCGGCGCTCACGGCGGGCGACCTCGTCGTTCATATCGATCACGGCATAGGGCGCTTCGTCGGCTTGGCAACGATCGAGGCGGCGGGCGCGCCGCACGACTGCCTGGAAATTCATTACGCCGGCGGCGACCGGCTGTTCCTGCCGGTGGAGAATCTCGAACTGCTGTCGCGTTTCGGCTCCGAACACGGCGAACTCGATCGCCTGGGCGCCACGGGCTGGCAGACGCGCAAGGCGCGGCTGAAGAAGCGGGTGCGCGAAATGGCGGGCGAACTGGTCCGCGTCGCCGCGCAGCGTATGACGCGCGCCGCGCCGCGTCTCGTCCCGCCCGAGGGGCTCTATGAGGAATTCTGCGCGCGTTTTCCCTATGACGAAACGCAGGATCAGGCCGCCGCCATCGAGGCGACGCTCGACGATCTGGCGGCGGGCCGGCCGATGGACCGGCTCGTCTGCGGCGACGTCGGCTTCGGCAAGACCGAGGTCGCGTTACGCGCCGCCTTCGCCGCCGCGATCAACGGCAAGCAGACCGCGATCGTCGTTCCCACCACCCTGCTGGCGCGCCAGCACACCGGGATTTTCATCGACCGCTTCGCCGGGCTGCCGATAAGGGTCGGCCAGCTTTCGCGCATGGTCGGGGCCGCCGAGCAGCGCGACGTGAAGAAGGGCCTCGCCGGCGGCGCGCTCGACATCGTCATCGGCACCCACGCGCTGCTCGGCAAGGCGGTCGCCTTCCGCGATCTCGGTCTCGTCGTCATCGACGAAGAGCAGCATTTCGGCGTCGCGCACAAGGAGCGGCTGAAGGAGCTGCGCTCGGAGGTGCACGTGCTGACGCTGTCGGCGACGCCGATCCCGCGCACGCTGCAGTTGGCGATGACGGGCGTGCGCGAACTGTCGATCATCGCGACGCCGCCGGTCGACCGGCTCGCGGTGCGCTCGTTCGTCTCGCCTTTCGATGCGCTGATCGTGCGCGAGGCGCTGTTGCGCGAACGTTATCGTGGCGGACAGTCGTTCTACGTCTGCGCGCGCATCGAGGACCTCGACGAGGCGGCGGCGTTCCTGCGGCAAAACGTTGGCGAGGCGAAGTTCGTCGTCGCCCACGGCCAGATGGCGGCGAGGGAGCTCGAGGACCGGGTCGGCGCCTTCTACGACGGCGAATACGACATCCTGCTGTCGACCTCGATCGTCGAATCCGGGCTCGACATCCCGCGCGCCAACACGCTGATCGTGCATCGCGCCGATATGTTCGGCCTGGCGCAGCTCTATCAGTTGCGCGGCCGCGTCGGGCGCGCCAAGACGCGCGCCTACGCCATCTTCACCACGCCGCCCCACAAGCCGGTGACGCCGCAGGCCGAGAAGCGCCTCGCGGCGCTGCAGTCGCTCGACACGCTCGGCACCGGGTTCCAGCTCGCGAGCCACGATCTCGATCTGCGCGGCGCCGGCAACCTGCTCGGCGAGGAACAGTCGGGGCACATCAGGGAAGTCGGCTACGAACTCTACCAGCAGATGGTGCAGGAGGCGATCGAGCGCCTCAAGGCGGGCGTCGAGGAGCCCGCGCAGGAAATGTGGTCGCCGACGATTTCGCTGGGCTCCCCGGTGACGATCCCGGAAAGCTACATCCCCGATCTGCCGACGCGCCTCGCGCTCTATCGCCGGCTTTCGGCGCTGGAGGAGGACGCCGAGATCGACGCGATGGGGGCCGAAATCGTCGACCGCTTCGGCCCGCCGCCGCCCGAGGTGGCGCTGCTATTGAAACTGGTGACGATCAAGGCGCTGTGCCGGCGCGCGCACGTCGAGAAGCTCGACGCGGGCGCGAAGGGGCTGACGCTCGCCTTCCGCGACAACTCGTTCGCCAATCCGGCGGCCCTGGTGAAATGGGTGGAGCGCCAAGGCCCGCTCGCGCGCGTGCGCCCGGACATGCGCATCATCGTCGCCGGCGATTTCGAGGAGCTGCCGGAACGGCTCGAGGGCGCGGTCAAAACCCTGCGCGAAATCGCCAAGATCGCCGCGAGGAAGGGGTAGCCGAGGCGGGGCCGACGGGGCCAAATTTCTCCAAGCCATTCCAAGGAAATTCCAAGCTTTTGCAAGGAAATTCCAAGCTTTTTCCAAGGAATTCCAAACATTTTCCTTGGCGGTTTCCAGCGAAATCAAAGGCTTGGCGGCGGCGCCGACGATTTTGCTCTTCTTGCAGCCGGCGCGGCTGAAATCCCTTTGAGCCGAAACCGCGCCCGGCGAGCGCCGAGCGATCGCGGAGCGATCGGCCGCCGCGGCCGACGCGAACGTCCTCGCCGATCTTCGATTTCAAGCTACCACCAATTCTGTTTTTCCGGAAGGAAATGTCGCGAGCATTACGGACGCAGCGCACGCATCACACTTCTGCGCGGCGACCGCCACGGAGAGTTCATGCGGCGATAGTTAAGCGCACTGTCGCCGTAGCCCCATCATCATAGGGCCGCAGACGCGGCCAGTTGCTTACCCCTTCCTTACACCATCCCGTCGAGCACGGTGAGCACAGGTCAGCATCGTCCAGCACGTCAGCACCCCGAGCACAGTGCGCGTTCGGACAACATACTGATATGTCAGCGCTATTTCGTGATAGCTGGATTCACATGTGCAAACTCGATGCAAAACATTGCGCGATAACGCGTAATCTGTTATGATTGAATTGTGACAGTTGGTAACTCGCGATCAGCGAGTAAATATCTAAGTCATTGAAATAACAGGTGTTTCGTTCTACTATCCCATTCGTCGATGCAGCGTCGGGGTCCAAACTCGAAGGCGGCAAGACCAAACGAAAAGGGCCGGGGTCCAAACCCGGCCCGCCCCTCGCTTCCAACACGGCGGGTCCGCCGATCTCTACAAGCCGCGTCCGCAGCGGCCCCTCTCTGGAGTTTAGAACATGGCCACAATTCGAGAAAAGAATTCGATCGTAAAGAAGCAGCTGGCGCTCAGGGACCTTATGTGGCCGGGATGCGAGCCGCAGTTGTGGCATCGCAAGGCGAATAAGGGCTTTGCCACGATCCCCAAGACTATGCCGCTTATCCTTCAGATCATGAACGACCTGAGCGGCAAGGGTAAGCCCGTCTCGTCAACGTATTTGGGCTTGTGGTGCGAGACGTGGGACAATTCGATGGTCAATGCGACCAAGCAGCAAGAGATGGCGCACGCCGCAGGCTTCACGGGGCAGCGAGCGATTTACACGTGGGGAGCCCGCGTGCATTTGCTGCATGACCTCAAATTTATCCACATCAAGGCGGGAAGTTCCGGCCCGATCAGCCACATCCTGATTTTGAATCCTCACCGGATCATCCGGTGGCATCATGACCACAAGACCCCCGGCATGATCGACGCCAATTTCAATGCGCTCCTGTCGCGGGCGCAGGACGTCGGAGCGAACGACATGATTGAAGAGCAGGAACTCACGAAGCCCCCTGCGGAGCCGGTCGCGTAATATCATCGAGAGATCGTGGCGTGACCCCGTAGGGGTCCGGGCTCTAGGCGCGAGCACCCCGCGCCGCTTGCGTCGCGGGCCAGCCGGTGACGATCCCTCACGCGCTTCATGTGCTTACAGTGACAGTGCACGTATCACACTTCTGCTCGGCGACCGCCATGGAGACCTCATGTGGTGATAGTTAAATGCACTGTCACCGTAACCCCCCACACTCCAATCGCCTGACGACCCCTTCCTTGAACGCCGTCGAAAAAACACGCATCGGATGATCTGACATAAAGCCTCCTCAAAAGGCCATGTCACTCATTTAGCGTGTCTCACTTTCGGGGCGCAGTCCAATTGCGCGAACGTGAAATGAGACACGTTGCCGCTCACAAGGCGTAGGTCGGTGGATCAAAAGAAAAGACTCCACCGCCAACCATGCTTTCGCGGACCCTGATCGGCCTTAAACCAATTTGCAAGCTGCTCAAATTCACAAAATAAGAGATCGTTTCCTAGTCTAGTACGTAACGCTGTTGCAAAGGGACGAGCATAGTTCCAGTATTGTATTACGGTCGACCTATTCCACATTTTGAACAGGTCATAATCAATGACCCCCTTTTGTACCCCAATAGAAAAAAGCTCAAAGAAGTTCATTGTCAAATTGATTTGTTGGTGTTCTATTGACGTTTCTTTATCGGATGCCGCATATGGGCTCAATCCATCGTTAGATTTGGCAATTTCTATGAACTTGCGCCTGGCGTCAATTACATCTTTGTCAGTTAGAAATTTTACGATTTGTTGATAGGTAAGCTGTCGTCGAGCTATGGCCCTTTGGGATACGACGCCCCAAACCGCTACGATAACGGCCAAAATGGTGGTTGTGGCAATGGCGGTAGTGGTGTCGTGGTCCCGCATTATGGACAGCAGAGATAGTGCGGTTGACCAATTAATCAGCACCGCCGTAACCACAGCGCCTAGCAGGAAATAAAGAATGGCCGGTACGATCCGCATACCGACCATTTTTAACTGGCATTTTAATTCCCTGCAAGAGATGCGGGAACTAGCTCAGACCGCCCCAGCCCTCAAGGTTCACATGAGCGCGCATCGCGTGTCTCCTTCCGCGGTTCCCTCCGATTCAGGAAGTGGAGGCCAAAGCGCAGCAGCATTTTGCATGCCTGAAACTTAATGACAAGTGAACACGTTTTCATCCCCCTCCGGGCAACTGCGTCCAGACTCATCGAAAGGGGGCTCCAATAACCGTCCGTTGCGGCGACCCGCCACCAGCGTTGCTAAGCACAAAAGCTCATTTCGTCAAACTGAGACACTACCCGATCGGCCGCCGCGGCCGACGCGGAAGCCCTCGCCGACCTTCGATTTCAAGCTACCACGAATTCTGTTTTTCCGGAAGGAAATGTCGCGGGCATTACGGCCACAGTGCACGCATCACCCTTCTGCTCGGCGACCACCATGGAGAGTTCATGCAGCGATAGTTAAGCGCACTGCCGCCGTACCGCGTAACGCGCGGCTTGGCGCGGCCGTCGGCATGAGTAAACTGCCCCGGCCAACCCGTCGCTGAGAGGCTTCATGAGGATCGTCGTCATTTCCGCGCTCGCCCTGGCGCTCGGGGCTACGCTCGCCGTCGCCGCGCCGCGCCACTTTGCGCCGCGCCATCACCCGGCGCCGCGTCACGCCGCGCTGCGCCACGCCGCGCCGCCGCAACTGAAGACCCAGCCCTTCGACGTCAAGCCGGGGATGGAGCTGACCATCCCGATCGCGATCGTCGACGGCAAGGCCGTGGCGGGCGTCCCGCGCTTGGCGACGCTCGGCGCGAGCCAGCCGACGGACGGCGAGATCACGGTCGGCCTCGAGCGCGAGCAGGGGACGCTCTACAACCAGATCGCCGTGGTCGAGAAGACCGCGCAGCCGATCAAGTTCCTCGTCACCGGGCTCAACGGCGACATCAAGATCGACGAAACGGAGATCTGCGGCCGGCTCGACGCGCCGATCGCCGCCCACATCGGCTCCGTGCCGTGGCGGTTCTGGCTCAACGGCTTCGAAGTCGGCAAGGGCGGCGGAAGCTGCGAGTAGGGCGCGGCGCTTCGTCAGCTTGGCGGCGGTGGCGGCGGCGCTAAACTCACGCGCATCCGTCACCGCCGGAGAGGCGCCATGGGAACTTTCGTCATTCGCGCCAGCGCCGCGGCGCTGCCGCTTCTCCTTGTCGCGCCGTGCTCGGCGGACAGCCTGCCGCAGAAGCCGACGCCGTTCGACCTCAAGCCGGGCCAGGAGCTGACGATTCCCGTCGCCGTCGTCGACGGCCAGGTCGTCGTCGGCGCGCCGCGCCCGTCGAAGCTCGGGACCGCCGCGCCGAAGGACGGCGAGATCACCGTCGGGCTGACGCCGGCGCCGGCGGGCTCGTACTACGAGACGGTGACGGCGAAGGAGAAGACGGCGGCGCCGATCGACTTCCTCGCCACTGGCGTCAACGCCTATGGCAAGATCGACGAAGCGGTGATCTGCGGCCGCCTCGACGCGCCGTCCTCGGCGCGCATCGCCCTCGCCTCGTGGCGCGTGGTGCTCAGGGGGTTCGAGATCGGCAAGGGCGGGGAGAGCTGTCAATGAGGGCGAGGCGGCGGCGCCGACCCCGCTTCCGGCGCTCTTTCCAATGCCCGACCCTTCCTTCAACGGGGCGGCGGTTGCGAGCCTTGACAGCCCTGTTCGATTGGAAAAGGTTCTCTTCCAAGAGATCGACGGCGAATTGCGGCGGCCGGCGCGCCTCCCGGCATCGCCGCGACGGCCTGCTTAACCCCGTATGGCGATCTTGCGAATTCGAATTCGGGGTTCAGCGAGCCGCCGCCGCAGCCCAGACTTGAGCTGAACCGACGGTTGTCCCGGGAATGTCGGTTTGAGCCGAAGCGTCGCCGGGCGGGATGGGCGTCGATGCGGCGAGACGAGAAGGAGCGTTGGCGATGCCGCCGAGAACCGACGTCAAGCTCGATCTTGCAACATTGCGCCTGATCCCGCGCTCGATATGGTCGCTCGGATTCGTATCGCTGCTGATGGACGTCTCGTCCGAGATGATCCACGCGCTGCTCCCCGTCTATCTCGTGAGCGTCATGGGGACCTCCAATCTGACGGTCGGCATGATCGAGGGGGTCGGAGAGGCGACCGCCAATATCACCAAGATCTTTTCCGGCGCGATCAGCGATTGGATCGGCCATCGCAAGGTCGTGGTCGCCCTGGGATATGGGCTTGCGGCGTTCAGCAAGCCGCTGTTCGCGCTCGCGCCAAACGCCGGCTGGATCATGGCGGCGCGTTTCATCGATCGCATGGGCAAAGGCGTTCGCGATGCGCCGCGCGACGCGTTGATCGCCGATCTGACGCCTGAGACGGTGCGCGGCGCGAGCTACGGCTTGCGCCAGGCGCTCGACACCGTCGGCGGTTTCGTCGGACCGCTGCTGGCCATCCTGTTCATGTGGGCCACGAGCGACCGCTACACGGTCGTGTTCTGGATCGCCGTCATTCCGGCCTTTCTGTCGATGGCGTTCATGATCTTCGGCGTTCAGGAACCGGAACGCGCCGGCAAGACGCGCAACGCGCCCGCTCCGTCCGGGCGCGCCGCGCTTGCCCAGCTTGGCTCCGCCTACTGGATGATCGTCGTGGTCGGAACGGTTTTCGCGCTCGCGCAGTTCAGCGCGGCGTTCCTGATCCTCAAGGCGAGGGCCGCAGGGCTGCCCGTCGCGCTCGCGCCCTTGGTCTACATCACGATGAACGTCGTGTTCGCACTGGGCGCCTATCCGGCCGGCGTTCTTTCCGACAGGGGAGATCGCACGCAATTGCTGACCTGGGGGCTCATATTCCTGATGCTGGCCGATTTCGCGCTGGCGCTTTCGTCGAACCTCATCGGCGTCGCCATAGGGCTCGTCCTGTGGGGGTTGTACCTGGCGTTCACGCAGGGCGTTCTGTCGGCGCTGATCGCCGACAAGGCGCCGACCGAACTTCGCGGCACGGCCTTCGGCGTCTTCAATTTCGCGACGGGCGTTGCGCTGCTGGCCGCCAGCTCCGTGGCGGGCGCGCTATGGGACGCCTACGGCCCGACCGCGACGTTCCTCGCCGGAGCGGCGTTTGCGTGCCTCGCGCTGATCGGACTAGTGATCGTGCGCGGGCGAATCCGCCCCAAGGACAGAAAATCGTCCGTTGCGCCGGAGAGCGCCGCCCCCGGAACCGGAACGCCTTGACGCGCGACGCGAATATCCCGGCGCGGACTCGCTGGCGTTCTCGCGCTTCCTCGCGCGTTGGCGTATAGGCTGCGGCCCGGCGACGCGGGTCGCAGGAACTTTTCGCCGGCGGCTTCGCGACGGTCCGGCAAACGAGAGGGCGTTCTAGTGAGCCGAATCGTCTACGTCTTGAACGGCCCGAACCTCAATCTGCTCGGCAAGCGTGAGCCGGCGATCTACGGCCATGAGACGCTCGGCGACGTCGAGGCCTCCTGCCGGCGCGTCGGCGCCGAATTCAAGCTGGAGATCGTCTTCCGCCAGAGCAATCGCGAATACGAGATCATCGATTGGATCCACGAGGCGCGGGAGCGGGCGGGCGGCGTCGTCATCAATCCCGCCGCCTTCGGCCACACGTCGGTGGCGATTCTCGACGCGCTCGCCACGTTCGAGGGGCCGATCATCGAGGTGCACATCTCGAACATCCACAAGCGCGAGCCCTTTCGCCATCATTCCTACGTCTCCGGCGTCGCCACGGGCGTGATCGCCGGCTTCGGCGCTCAGGGCTACGCGCTGGCGTTGCAGCGCATCGCCCGGCTGATCGACGAGAAGAAGGCTTGAGGCGGACCCGCGGCCTTTCGGAGCGCGGACAATCGACGTCGTCGGCGGGGGCGCCAGGATTCCGACCGGCGACCGCCTCCTCTGCCAAGCCATTGATTTTATTGTTGATCCCAGAGCGCATGGTTCGTTGCGCCTCACCAACGCGCAGCGATCGCGTGCCCCGGAGTCAATCCAACGGATCGCGTCCGGGGAGGGGAGCCCCTTCTGGTCGTGTTTCAGCGGCGGAATGGGACCCCCCCGCGGAATCCGATCTAGCGCATTGATGTAACATCGAAAATTCCGGTATCCTGGCGCAGCCGCCACAAGCGGCAGGACGCCGTGAGGGCCGCGCTTTGGGGGCCGCCACCTGATTGCTATTGCGCTGACCCGCGAGCCGAGTCAGGGATAGGTGGATGTCGTGGACCCTGGCCGTCCAATTGTGTGCCACCTTTGGCCCCATCATTCTTACAGTGATGGGGGTCGCAATGTCGCTTACTCCCCCATCTTCGAAAGGCGTTGGCCGTTTTGTCTGGTTGGTGGCATTTGCCGTTGTCGGCATCTCAACAGCAGGTTCTCTGTTCGTCGAACTACGTGGTTCGGACTCCTTGCTTGATCACCTCGTGTCGCAAGTCGATCGGCTTATCCCAAGTAGTGGTGGCCCTTTGGCCGGTTTGACCAACGAACAATTGAAGCAAAAAACACTATCGTTTGCGCAAGACATACGTGAGTTCGAATTAAAATATACTACTAATGTTGCGACTATCCTAATGAACGAACACGCTACATTTGACCCGCATGAGGATCAAAGCGAGCTCAATAGGCGTTTCTGGGCCGCTGCGAAGTCTGTCACAGAAATTGAAAATCAAGAACGGCACGAGTTTATGGATAAATATAGAGCGGATGCTATTATTCTACGAGACGAATTGCAACGCCGTCTCGGATCGCTGCCTTATCCAAACGATATAAACGGGGCAGAAGGGAGAGAAATATTTGAAAGCACCACCCTGGGCGCAACCGTTCACATTCCCCCGTGCATCGCTCGAATGACGCGGAGTCGGTCGCCGTCAGAATCGCGAAGCAGGGCTTGCGCGTTGGCGCGAATAGGATTCTACGCCTTGTGTGCCTCACCGATTC
>Ga0326728_10011477_pt1 | contig 20203 bp, 14 predicted proteins | sample MB3enrmetagenome_FD_207602 | JGI IMG/M metagenome (GOLD analysis project Ga0326728, IMG submission 207602) | Lab enriched peat soil microbial communities from McLean, Ithaca, NY, United States - MB31MN | ecosystem: Environmental > Terrestrial > Soil > Wetlands > Peat | place: USA: New York... | reverse complement strand
AATAAGGCGAGCCCTCGGGATAGAGGTTCGTCCCCGCCACTATGCGCGCGCTGACCTCGAAGGCGTATATGTCGAGCTCCTCGGTGATTATGGTCTCCACGCAGAACGGTCCCATCAGGCCGCCGAAAAGGTCGAATGAGGTCTCGCTTATCTTCCTGCCTATTTCCATGTAATCGTAGAGCAGCGATTCCCGGAGCACCATTGGTTCGTTGCCTATGACCGTGAATGCCATCTGCGGTTTCATGCCTATGGACACCGCGCGGGCTATCTCGTCCGCGCTGCTCTCCACTCTCCGGTCCACGCCCAGGAGCTGGAGCTCGCCCTGCCTGGTTGCGTAGCCCCTGTTCCGGAACGGACTGAAGAAGTAGTGCGGATAGGCACGCACGCCTATGATGAATTCCTGTATGACGCATTCCTGCTCCCTGACCTTCTGCCTGAACTCCTCTTCGGAACGCACTATGATATAGCCGCGGCCGCCCTTGGCTCCGGGAAATTTCACCATCACCGGGCCGTCTATCTTCTCCGGCGTGTACACTTTGGGCGTCTTTATGCCCGCCTTCTTTATCCAGGAGAGCATCCTGTCCCTTTCGCGTTCCCACATTATGCTCCTGCGGTTGCCGTAGACCGGCAGCGGCAGGTCGTCGAACTTCTTTCCGACGTATTCCACGAACGAGCCGTGGGGGATGACGATGGCGTTCTTCGCTGCCAGCTCCTTCCACGGAACGTCGGCATAGCTGTCCACTTCCATGAACTCGTCCGGGCAGCCGCGGGGGAACGATTCGTATAGCTTGCGCTTGTCCTTGCGGACTATGCCGATGGTCTTTATGCCTTCCTCGCGCGCACCGCGGAATATCTGGAGCGAGGAGTGGGAGCAGATAGTGGCTATCCTGAAACCACTGTAATGCGATAACAAATCGTCTATGCTTTTCTTGTCGAGCATATAAGATAATAGGCGGGGCGGTTAAAAAACGTTTAGTTTCGAGGTTTGTGCTCCCGGGCATCGTCCGAAGCAGCATTCGGATAATAAAGCCTCTTCAGGAATACCGGCCTTTCGGAGCCGCCGGTCCGATGCGCCAATCTTTTCATGTAGAGCATAATGGTATTTTATGTATGTTATAGTTTATAAATGATAGCGATTTTGACATGGTTTAAAAACGGGAACGAAGAAAGGATATTCATGAAAGCGGTGATTCTGGCTGCAGGCGACGGCAAGCGCCTGCGCCCTCTGAGTGAGACAAGACCCAAAGCGATGCTTCCGGTAGCTGGCAAGCCCATATTGCACCATCTGCTGGAGGAGGCCAGGAAGGCAGGCATCAGCGAAGCGGTCGTGATAGTGCGCCACCTGAAAGAGAGGATAACTGAATACTTCTCGAAGAACGACTGCGGCGTGAAACTGGAATTTTTGGAACAGGGCGCCGAGAACGGCACTGGCGCGGCCCTGCTCTGTGCCAAGGGCAGGATAACTGATACGTTCATGGTGCTCGCCGGAGACATCGTGACCGACTCTTCGGTCATAAAAAGCGTGATTGCTGCACACGACGGCGGTATCAGCGTGGCGCTGAAGAAAGTGCCGAACCCGCACGAATACGGCGTGGCCGAACTCTCCAACGGCAGGATAAGCCTTTTCGAGGAGAAGCCCAAGCACCCCAAGAGCGACCTGGCCAACCTCTCGGTTTATTGCATGGAGCCGGCGGTTTTCCGGGAACTGGAGTCCCTGGGGAAATCCGAGCGCGGCGAGCACGAGCTGGTGAACCTTTTCACCGGCGCCAGAGGCGTAGTGGTCGACGGGTATTGGCGGGACATAGCGTACCCCTGGAACCTGCTCGAGGCGAACGAGCATGTGCTCTCTGGCATGGAAGCGCGCACCGGGATGATAGAGAACTCCACCATAAACGGCAAGGTCATCATGGAAGATGGCGCGAAGATAATCAACAGCTACGTGGAAGGATGCGCTTACATCGGCGCGGGTACGACTATCGGCCCCAACGCGTATCTGCGCGGCTTCAACTCCATCGGGAGAAACTGCCACATAGGAAGCGGCACCACAGTCAAGAGCAGCATACTGCTAGACCGCGTGAACGCCAAACATCTCTCTTACATCGGCGACAGCGTCATCGGGGAGAACGTGAATTTCGGCTCAGGGACGCAGGTCGCCAACTACCGGTTCGACGAGAAGAACGTGCTCGTGCTCACGGAAAAGGGCTGGGTGGACTCCGGCAGGAACAAGCTGGGCGCGTTCGTGGGCGACAACACGAAATTCGGCGTGCTGTCCTGCACCATGCCAGGAAAGTGCATAGGCGCGAATTGCCAGGTGCACTCGGGCGTCGTCGTGAACCGCAACGTGCCTTCAGGCACCAGCGTCTTCATCCGCACGCCAATAGAATTCGGGAAAACCGAAGAATAGATTTTAGAATGGTTCGAGCCAAAGGAAACGATTGCCAGCTTTGATTGAAAAATCACCGGCCGTGAGATTGGATTCGGCCTCATGAAGTTGTCAAGCCATCGTTTCTACTGTGAGGTTGGGTTCAACCTCATGAAGTTTTATGAAAATTTATCCTAGTCAAACTGCAGGAAATTTTCAGCAGAGGTTGCCGAGTGGTCAAAGGCGCCAGATTCAGGGCACCTTTTTGGGCTGCCTAGAAAGCTGCACCAAAAAGTGTGGAATGTCTGGTCGGTTAGTCCGTTCGAGAGTTCGAATCTCTTCCTCTGCATTATCCGCACAGTAGCCAGAGGAAGTATTTGGACGGAACACCGTCCAAAAACTCTTCCCCTGGATTTTTGTTTCCCGCGCTCGCTCGCGAGAAACACTGATTTTGTTTGTGCGAAAATGCCGTAAGCAGCTTTTTACCCTGCTTCCCCTGCATTTTTTCTCCCGGGCCCGTCCAAGCGGCCCGCTGGGGAAACTGATTCGCGCCGCTTCTGAAAATGCATATAAATATTCGCTGCCCACTAAAACGCGGTGATGAGATGGGACTTCTGTATACGAGCATAAGGGTCAAGGACCTGAAGAAGTCGCTGGCTTTTTATACAAAAGTCATGGGACTGAAAATAATCGGCAGGAGGAGCGCGGTCCCGGGCGAGAAAATCGTGAACCTCGAAGATCGGGCCACCAAGCAGCGGCTGAACCTCATGTGGTACGCGAAAAGCTGCAGGTGGTACGTGCCTTACAAGATGAACGGGGTGGAACTGGACCACCTGATGTTCGAGGTAAAGGATGCCCGGAAGGCCTATGCGCGGCTGGTAAGGCGAGGCGCGCCGGCTGCCACGAAGCTTTTCGAAGGCAAGGAGCGCACCATGGGCCTGGTGAAGGACCCTAATGGCATCTGGATAGGAGTCATGAGCCGGAACAAAACGCGGAGATAACCATCGGATTTTGCGTCAATGGCCTCTGAGGCCCAGCCGGGTTACCCCTTCAGGCTATGCACTTTCGGAAAGAAGACGGGTCTCGGGCAGTTCCCACACGCGGATTTCTATCCAATGGCCTCCCCATGCATCCTGCCGAATCCTGATGCCCGGTCTGCCGCCGATACCCGGTTTTACGTTTTTTTACCCCGTAAACATTATTGGGAAATTGTGTGCGATTGGGAGTGGTCTACTGGCGATAAACAGGCATCTCTTTATAAAATATTCTGTTTTAAATGATATACTGTAATGTTCATAGGTGAGGAGGGAGTCAATGCCTGGCGAGGGACATAAAACTGCAGATTTAAATGCTCATTTAGCGAATAGAACTAGGCGTATTCGTGCCTTAAGGAGATTGCTTGCCAGCGCGCTGGCCATCTCCACTATCATAGGCAGAGGTGGTGCCATGGCTCAACAGGTTAAGGAAAGCCCCCAGGGGCAGATTGGGAAGGAAGCGCTTGGTTTGAGTACGAAAATCACAGACCTGAAGAATACTTTCAAGGCACAGTTTGATGCAGCCCGGTCTTATGCGTACAAAAAGGAGATGGACCATTACCTTGCGCCTGAAACCGGTAACGTGGTACCGCTCCCATATGCAACCGTGCAGGAAGCCAACAGGAATCTGAGGGAGCCGCTCATAAAGACGCTGAACAGCATAAACGCCCTCTGCAGGGAGTACAATGTCGTTCCAGCCGTTACGCCGTCGGACGCCTATCACCTGAAGCAGAGCGCAAATGGCGGCATCGCGCCCTCAGACGCCAATTACCTGGGCACGGCTGCGCTTGATATGATAAAGAGCCAGGTGGATAACGGGCTGGGCGCGCTTGCGGCCGAGGCAGACTCGCTTAAACACAGGGCAGATTCGCTTGACATCGTGGAGGCTTTACAAGACATGACCCCGGCTGCGCCGCTCACGGTCCATACCTATTCCAGACCGCTCGATACCCCTTCTGTATCCGGCATAGCGGGCCTGAGAATCATCAAGCCGTACGTCGCCAGTCCATCACCCGCAGTCTCCCTGCCGCAGCTTTCTTCAACTGAACGTGAACGCTACTTGAGCATCATCCAGTCGCTCTCAGGCATAATCGACGCGCCAGCCGGAACTGCCAGGGCACCTGGTCCGACCGACGCCGCCAGAAAGCATGCAATCGAGCTCATGGCCGATATAGGCGCCGGGCTTGCGGCCTGCAATGCCCCGATTCCGTCCCAGCCGACCAAGTTGGATGCCGTGCGGGCTATCAACACTATCGCGTCTCTTCGGGCCATGGCCTTGGAATACGCTTCCGCTCCTGAGATTCAGGCTGCACTGAAGGCGGTCAAGGGCGGGGCGGTTTCTTCCGGGAACAGCAACACGCAACTCCTGTCCCAGCTCTCTGACGCCAATAAGGAACTCCTGGACATACTCGGGGATTCTAAGCGGAGCGCTGAAGAGAAAGATTATGCTAATAAAATACTGGCCGCGTTTAAAGAGAACGTCTGGCTGCTTTCAGAGGATGAACCCAGCATGAGGTCCGGGACCGCCTCGGCGCTGGACATATCGGTATCGCCCCGGTGGGGGATGTTCCTTCATCTGAGGAAAGCGGCTAACCTGCTAAACGGCAGCGCGCTGAGCGGTGTGGATAACGATTATAAGACCGCCGCGCTGAGCAGCGTGGATAACGAGTATAAAACAGCGATGCATATCTTCGAAGGCGAGCAGCAGCAGCTGGCGCAGAGGCTGGACTTCGTGAAGCGCCGCCTGGAGCAGACCCTGTCACTCGCAGAAACGCTTCCTGACCGCAGCCAACTGCTGGAGATGGAGCAGAGCCTCGCCATCCGGACCGTCGCGAAAAACCCGGCAGAGCGGGACCTGATAGAGGCCGGCAGGCTTTTGCGCCAGCGCGCCAATGGAAAAGACAACAGCCGCGAGACATTCGAGGCTACCACGAACAACCGTCTGAACCAGATAAATATGGCCATAGCCACCAATGACGGCAGATACTCGTTCGACTGGATCTCGGATCTGGAAAGGACCGCGCAGAGCGACTACATCGCCATGGCAGGTCTGACCAGCCTCTGGAATCATGCCCTTAATAACGGGCTGTCCACAGAGACGCGCATACCTGAGAAGGTCAGCGCATGGCTCACATATGCAAACGCAGCCGAAGCATTGGCGAACCCCGGAAGCGCGAGCTTCGTGCCTTATGACGCCTATCCGAAGGAACTCCGCAACATCCTCATCCTTCAGTATCGGAAAGCCACCAACAACTTCGTTGATCCGGAAAGTAAGATTTCGCAGAATATCAGTGATGCGCTCATGCGCACACCCCAGTATTTCTACGAGGACGCGCTCTACTCGGTCTACAACCTTGCCTGCAGCTATACCCCTGCCAACGCGGATATCGGACCACTGGCGCAGACACTCGGCGGCCTGAACGCGGCCAGGACCCTGTGGAACGTTTATCTTGATTACGGGCAGTATGACCTGGCCGGCATGTCCAGTCCCGGGATATTACAAGCCCGCCTGGCCGATGCGACGTATTACGTGAATACCGCAATCGGGCTTCTGGAGAACTCCGGCCTAGCGGCCGATGACCCGCGCATTAGCGCCGCTAACAAGTGGCTGCACCTGGAAATCCCCGGAGACGACCAGGGCAAGAAGGCTTATGCGGACATGCTCTGGGCGATGGCAATAGACATGGTCTCCACAAGGGAAGCTCAGATGTGGCTTGCCAACGCCGGCAAAATCGGCCGCGCCGACCAACCCGGTCAGGCCAGCCAGGTGATAAATGCCGCCCTGAGAAGGTTCGAGGACTGCTTCGGAGTGCCGGAATCATGGTCCCCGCAATCCTACAATTATCCTGAACTTGCCAGGAGCGTCAGTGACGTGGCGATACGCTCCCTGCTGGCCCCGGTGGCCTTCCAGACCACGGAGGTGCTGGCGACTTACGACCAGCTCGCCCTGAGCTATGAAGGGAGCCACATGCAGGCCGCCCGCATAGCTGCCGGAAAAAAGGAGCTGGAGTTCTCAGCTCTGCGGTCTGCGCAATTGCAGGACCGCGATATGTCCTTCACTACCAGCACCAACGCAGCGGCAGGGCATGTCCGTCTGATGGCAAACGTGAAGGCAGACTACACCTTCGGGCGTCCTTCGCAGTCAGCTTCCGATGAGGTGCTCGAGGCAGATTACCTGCTGCTGAACCGGGACGTGGGAAAACGGCCGATAGTCGCTGAAATACCACGCTTCATACCTACGCTCTCCATATGCGACCGGCACCGTGACCAGAATCTCAAGCCGCATGAACGCTGGGCGGTCAATCCAGAAGGCATCTACTTCGCCGAGGCCCAGAGGCAGGTGGTGCTGAATGGCGATGTGAACGTCCCATTGCTCCTGAGGCAGTTCGACGCATCGAATTTCACCGATGCCCTGCGCGAAATCTCCAGGATGTACGGCGTGACAGTGGACGGCAAGGCAGTGACCGCCGAGGCCCAGATGTCTGCCATCAACGGAGGATTCATGACAATACTCGATGCCAAGATTAAGATGCTTGAGGACCGGCTGAATGGTTCCATCGTGCTTGATGCGGACGGCAAATCGTGGCGCATCAGCGACCTTGACAGTTCCCCGGATCCGAGGGCCGCCCTGGTGCGCAATGCAAAGGCAGACCTGTCCGAAGTCAAGGCGCTCCGTGCCCAGTACGGGAGCGATATGGCGGCCAACCTGTTCAACGGTTCGATGGCCATGACGCCGCCACAGTCCATAATGACCATGGAGCAGGCGCTCGCAGGCCTGACCGACGAGAACATCAAGGGCATAAAGCCTTCATCACCCGTACATGAGGTGGAACTGCTGCCCGGGCCCATAGACCTCGCAGCAAATCGAAATCTCGAAAAGGGGGTCATGTACTGGGATATGCAGGGCCACTGGGGCATACCCCATGTGGAGTTCGATGCGACAGGGAAGTTGCTGGACCCTGATGACACCACGCGGCTGATAAGCCTCGATGAATTCCAGAAGCGCATGGCAGAGGAAGGCAACAAAGAAGCGCTCAAATTCAGGTGGATGTTCACCCTGAACGATTTCATACGCAATCCGCACCAGTATGAGCCGGATGCGAACGGGAAAGTGAACACTGCCGGGGATGCTGCGCTCATCCTGAGAGGCTATCCGCAGACGTGGAAAGACAGCAGCACTGCTTACCCAGTGATACGGATAGTCCAGACAGAAGACGGGCCTGTGCCTGCAGACAAGGATGGCGTTCAGATACCCGGGATAAAAGCGGTTCAGATACGCAAAGGGGCAGACAAAGGCAAGTGGGTGCTCGCAGACAACAATGACGTCCAGATACCCCTGACCGACCAGTACGTGGTCTTCCATGTGAAAGACGCGGACGGGGGCGGCTATGTTACCGAAGAGAGGAACAGGGACATTGACGCGAAAGTGAGGGATGCTATATTCAAGTACGGCGGCAGCGCGGTGACACCAGTCTATGCCGGTTCCAAGATGCTTGCTTCGGTCCGTGCAATCCGCGTTTTACAACCACAAACTACACAAACAAAGCAAAAATGATAACCGATATGGATGGGATAACCAGAAGGAGGTAGGAACATGAAATTCCGTAGAATGGGTGGGAGCTCCATGATGCGCAAAGCGGCATTTGCCGCAGGCGTTCTTCTCTCAACGCAACATATTAATAGTGTTGCCCAACCAATAGATTTCACAGCATGATTTTCATGCGGTGACTAAAAATGGGTGGGCAAATGGCAGTACCGGTGGTAAAGAATACCGATGCAACGGAGCAGTTGAACCTACTTGCAAAAATCAGCCGTCCTAATGGTTATGATGTAGTGACCATGCAACCGCAGGACCTGGCAGACGACGCAGTCCGGCTGTGGAGCATTCTTAACATCGTACGGGGTGGCAAATCAGCCTCAGGCAACTCGACGATTTACAATCAGGCGCTGCAAAGCCTCGGCAAAAACGACGAGGGCACGGCTCCGGAAGTCGCAGCGAAGCAGAAACTGCTGCAGGCGTTCTTTGACAACCTGAACGCGCTCGGTCCGCGGGTGCAGACTAGCGCAGATGCCGGCAGTAATGCGTCAGCACTAAAGACGATACTCGGCACCATGCAATCGGAGATGACCACCAGAAACCCGTATTATGCCGATTATGCGGATTACCGTACCAGGAACCTCTCCAACCTTATGCGGGCACTAGACAAGAAACTCACGTTACCCCCTTTCGGTCCGTCAGGTTTGCCGCCCGCTCCCCCGGTTTCAATCTCTGACAGTATGTCCGCTCCTTTGGCTTCAACCCTGAAAAGCACGCCCATCGTTTCTGCGGCAAACGCGTCAACAACTGAAGAAAAGGAGGTCGTTGCTCCCCCCGGCAGCAGATTCGTGAACCCGACGGAAGTCACAGGCAATTACCATTGGGTGCAGCTCAGTGGAAATCTGGCAGTCGTGGGCATAGGCCAGACTGCTCCCCAGAACACGTGGGGCCTTTTCAAAACCACCACAGTAACCGCGGAACAAAATGCTAACAACTTCGTTACCGCCCTGGATTATGCCAACGTGGCAAACCCCCTGAATCCGACCGCAGCGCTTGCCGCCCTGAAGACTGCGCTTGGAGTCACAACCACAACGGGCCAAAACGGCACGACAACAGTGATGGCCGGCAACATAGCGAGTAAGCAGCTGCTTCTTGACCAGAATTTCCAGAATGCGCTTGCCATCCTGGCAGGCACCTTGGATAAAAATTACACTGATGCCCAAAAGCTCACCGCTGTGATGAATTATCTACAGCAGGGCAGCTTGGCGGGTTTCCTGGGTACCCTCCTGACTGTAGCGCAGAACAGGGCAGTCGCAACAGTCGACTCGAAAGCAATCGTGCTCTATAAAGGCAGGGCCACATTCACATTCATTCCGGATGATTCTACAAGCAACGACTACCAGGACTGGGTGATGCGCTCGGGAAAAACCAAGTGGACCGGCGGGCTTGTCTGGGCGCTGTCACAGAGCTTCCTATATGAGGACCTGGCTGTGACAGGTGCACTGACCTCGATAAACGTGGACCCGAACACCGGCAATGTCGCCACCAGCACGCAAAAGCTCACTGGTTCCGGCAACGATGTCAGTACCACCACGCAGGTATCTGCTGCCACCAGCATCGGTGCGAGGCCGGTACAGATAACCGCATACTTCAACGTAGGCTACCAGACAGTCGCCCTTCCGACGATAGATGCACCATCGGCGATTGCCGGCGTCGGGCAGATAACACCCGGAGAAAAAGGCTGGCAGGTGAATGTCTATGGCCTGCAGGGAAGTATCCTCGACCGTCCTGACGTCAGCAGGTTCAGGTACGATCTGGGTGTTGCTGGAGTGGGGCGGCAGGGCGGGTTCGCGTATGCAACCATATACTATACCTTCTCTCACTCGGGCGAGAGGACCGTACAGTTGTATGTCATGCCGGAGTACCAGCGTATGGTAAACAGCCTGGGGCAATGGGCAGTGAACCTGCCTGCGGCTGAGATAGGGGGGAAAGTTGATAACGCTTTCACCTTGTTCGGGAGGAAGGTTTCCCTGAATGCGAGTACGAGAGTTGACCGCAACCCGACCGCTCGTTCATCCGACTTATCCGTAACCGGAGGGGTGAACGTTGCACTAACAAATGCAATCCATGCCTCAGTCAATATAGGCGCAATCGGCACGGTTAATGACCGGAAGAACACTGCCAGCAGCAACCCTCTCACCCCGACTGTCAGTGGAGGCCTTACCTGGGATGCTACTGCCACGTCCGGCGGCAATGCGGCATCGAAAAAGCTCGAGATGGCGCCCGCATGGAACACGGATGTCAAGGCCGCATATGCAGATGCAAACGGCTACGTTGCCGGGGGAGAGTTCATCGCTGACAGCACCAAGAACTTCGCGGATAAGCTCGCGCAGGCCATCGGAAAGCAGCTCCTCGGTGATCCTGATTTGCAGTCGTCGATTATTAAGCACAATCTCAGGCAGCAATACGATGACGCGATTGGGAATATCGAGAATGCTGCTACGGGGAAGTCAAAGCACCCGGAGAGATTCCTGGAGAAGGGCCTGAACCAGCTAAAGAAGGCCGGATTCTTCTAGAGGTGTGACCATGGACAGGACCATAAGCATTTTTTGCCTTTTCGTTTTGTTCGCATCTGCCGCCTATGCCACTGGAGTCAATGCGGCATGGACGACTTTCTACCTGCCATCAAACTACAGTTTCACCACTGGCATGGGACTGACCACGAGCTTCAGCATTTCGACCTCTCCAGCTGATGTGGTGAGTGGCAGCGCTTCCAACCTGCAATCCGGAGACACGGTCTGTCGCGGCGCCGTACTGGACGTCACTCCGATCGTGAGCAGCACATGGGCCACATCCGGCGCAATTAAAATATTCTCATCGTATCCGCCCTGTGGCAAATCCTGCCCGGCACTTCCGCCTGTAGGCGCGACGACCAACAATGCACAGATAAACTGGCTTGATTCTGCAACATATTCATCTTACTATGACGCCATCACGAGCGGGTCGGCTCCTTTCTACCTGGCCTGGCCAGGTGCAGGCGATTTGACCCAGACCGCGTACGATGCTTTCGCGCCATTCTACGACCAGCCAGTGTCCTATAATAATGGCACTACCGTTACTGCAAATAGCGAGGGGAACGTGAGCGTTCTCTGCGCCGGCAACCTCTCGGTGATGGACAACGGCACATTGGCAGGGACTTCTCCAATGCCAACATCCGCACCCTTCGCTGTCACGCTCACCAGCCCGGGCCAGAATACCATAGCCACGAGCCTTTCCGGAATGTCCTGCTTCGGCGCAGTGGCCGTGGCTCCATTCAGTTCGACCGTCGACCCGAACTATTTCTCGTTATACCTGTTCGCGAATAGCAACCAGTTCCCATTGCCCTCGACCACCGGTCAGGCCACCACAACGCTCAACGTGGTGTCCAGCAGCGGCAACTGCTCCATCACTCCCACTGCCTGGACCGTAACCCGCTCCGCAACCGCCAACGGCACGACCCTGATTGAAACCACCATCCAGAACAACGCCGACCAGATACAGGTGGTCAACGTCACGGCAACGAACCCTGATTTCAGCGCCATGCCGTTCCCGACTTCCCTGAGCAGCATCCTCGGCTTCAGTTCGGTTATATCCTCGAACGGTTTCAACACCACAATCAATTCCGGAGCGTCAGAGGACCTTTATGTCCTTGTTACGACCACCGCGACATCAGAGACAACCAATCTCACGTTCAATGCCCGGACCCTTTCCTCAGCATGCGGAACGCCCGCAACCTGCAATGCAACCCTCGACTTTGGTCTGAATCCTGCCACGTGCAGCATATCCCCCTCGTCACTCGCGGTCCTGCCGCTCGAGGTAGGCAAGTTCGCAGTGATCTGCCAGGACCTCGCAGGCGCGGTCGTCCCGTGCGCAGGCAACAACGGCTGGACTTCTGACCCTGCCCTCAACGGCACTTTCCTCTCGGAGGACAACACCCAGGCGCAGATATTCTCGCAGGCTACCCCGCCTGTCAGCGGCTTTGTCAACTACACCTCCAACGATGGCACAAACATAGCTTATTGCGGCGCCAGCCTGGATGTGACCACAGCCGGCAGCATACCGGGCAATACATACGCGTGCGCGTTCGCCCCGCCCAGCGCGGACCTTGGGACCAATCAGATACAGGATTTCAATCTCAGCTGCCTTGAGAACGGGGCGACTCCGCAGGCACCCAACAGTGCGGATTATAGCCTGATAAACGGCCTTATAGGTACCCCGGTCCCGAGTGCGGATGGAGTGACGTATACAGCTCCGGCAACGAGCACCAGCGGCGACCTGCAGGGAGTGGGCTACTTCGGTGTGCGACCAAACGTCATAGGCGCGGTGGCGCTCGCCCCCATAACCGTAACCAACAGCGGGCCAAGCTGCAGCATACAGCTGCTCTCCAGCCCCGGAGCCACTTCCACAAGTCTCGGGATGAACGAATCCGGAAACTTCTCAGTCACGTGCACGGACGCCGGCACGCCGGTCCCCTGCGTGGGGACATGGGCATGGTCAGGTATCCCGGGCGGCTTCGTCACAGCCGCGACCAGCAGCACGCAGGCATTGGCATATCCCACGGTATCCTCTGGCAGCGGCAACCTTAACTACACCAGCGGCACGGCAGCATGCAGCTTCCCGGTCACGGCGATTCCTCCGGGTTACACCTGCGGTTTAACTCCGACGAACGCGGTAGTGGCGACGGGCGGCACGCAGCCCTTCTCAATCCAGGTCTATGACCTGAGCAGCGGCACCCCGATACCCATAAGCGTCAGTAGTGCGATATACGACCTCACAGGAGGCCTGGGCGGAACTCTCACCAACAGCACCCCGAGCGGAACCCTGTACACTGCCCCTGCCACTGCAACAAGCGGCCAGCTGCAGGGCGCTGCGGTAGTGGACCCGGCAGACATTCCGGTGTGCCTCGCCACGATAACCGTGACTCCAAATCCGCCATCCGGTTGCAGCATACTGCCTGCATCAGCAACCCTGGGGAACCAGGAGGCAGGGTTATTCACTGCCACGTGCACGGACAGCGCCGGCGCAGTTCCCTGCGTGAGCGGTACCTGGGCATGGTCAGGCATCCCGGGCGGCTTCTACGCAGACGAGACCAACAATGTGCAGGCCGAAGCATACCCGCTGACATCTTCGGGCACCGGCTTCCTGACCTACACGAGCGGCCTGGCATCATGCAACTCCACGGTCACGGCAATTCCGCCGCCTTACACCTGTACGTTTACCCCGTTGAGCTGGACAACGCAGAACACGTCTGATACCGAATACTTCGCAGCAACAGTCGTTAACGTCACCGGCACAGTGCCCGCCTCAGACTACACGGACAGTTACGATTTCGCCAATGGCCTCATCGGAATCCTTACCAACGAGACTCAGAGAGGAGTCCAGTACACCGCCTCCGGAGCCAACACGAGCGGCCAGCTGCAGGGCCTGATGACAATACTGGCCGATCCAAATAATGACACCCCGGTCTGCCTTGCTTCGATAACGGTCGGCAACGGCGGCAACGGCACCTCCGGCTCCAACAACACTTCACCCGGCGGTGGCGGGGGTAAAGCCGGCATGGTTAATGGCCAGAGCCAGTACTGTACAATATCCGGCAACGATGTCCTCTATCCGGGTGATATCGAACTGTTTTACCTCATGTGCAATAAGCCCTCCTATGGACCCTGCACGGCTGGCCAGTGGATAAATCCAGTAAATGCGACTATCCTCTCCAATGCCAATGACAACATGAGCGCGGAGATAGCCATCACCGGGACCAGTGGCAGCATAACTGCCGCGGTGAACGGCGTCCAAACCGACATCTGCACCATGACATTCTCCTCCAGCACCACCTGCGCCGACACCTCTTAGCTTTTTTCCTTTCCTTATTCCGGTCTTATTCTGTCCATCCACACACAGTTCCAGGCCTAAAAAAAGGGCATCCAGAAACAGCCAAGCTGTTCCTGGGAAAGGGTGCCGGTATGAATGCAACGGATAACAAGGGCAAGACCGCGTACGATTACGCCATAGTCGAAGGCCACAAGGAAATCGCCGACCTTCTGCGTAAAGCGCTGGGTAAGTAGTCCATTCTGCCTCTGAGGGCGAGCGGTAGCGGACTCCATTCAGACTGAGTACGTATCAAGCAGCCTGGGCACTATTACCTCGTACCTCTTCTCCAGGGCCTCCCTGAGGTCGGTCTTCTCCCCATGCATAAGGAATATCCTCTTCAGCCCCTTCACGGAGTTGGCGAACTGTATGAGCTCGTTGAAATCAGCGTGCCCCGAGAGGCGCACGCTCTCCACGCGCAATCCCAGCTTTATCTCCCGCCCGCGCGGGTCCTTGGGCTTGAGCACCTTCTCCCCGGCCAGCACCCGGCTGCCGGGCGTGCCCTCTGCCTGGTAGCCCACGAATATCATGGTGTTGCGAGGGTCGCCGCCGAGCTTCTCCAGGTAGAACATCACCGGGCCGCCGCTGAGCATGCCCGAGGTGGTTACGATGATGGACGGCTCCTTGAGCACGTCATCGCGGGATTTGGAGCGCGGATGGTGGAAATTCGGGCTCTTGAACGGGTCGTCCTCGCTCATGAGTATGCGCTTCTTGATATCGTCGTTGGCGTAGAACGCGTTATGGCGGTATATCTTCATGGACTTGTCTATCATCCCGTCGATGAATATCTTGGTCGGCGCGAGCGCCCCTGAGCGCATGTAGTCGTCGAGGGCGAGCAGCACTTCCTGGGCCCTGCCTATGCCGAAGCTCGGTATTATCACGTGGCCTCCCCTGTTCAGGGTCTGGTTGATTAGCTGTATCATCTTCTGGTAGCTCTCCCTGTAGCTGGGGATTATGTCCCCCTTGCCGCCATAGGTGCTTTCCATGAGCAGCGTCCTGGCGTGCAGGCCGCGCTCGCAGGGGTCCAGCACGCGCGTCTTCCTCATGCAGATGTCGCCGGTGAAGAGTATGCCGCCGGCCTCTGCCACGTGCGTCATCGCGCTTCCCATGACGTGGCCGGCATTGTGGAAGGTGAGCCGGAAGTCGCTGGTGAACGGCTCGTTGTATTCGTGCATGCGCGCGTCACGCAGGACGTCATCCACGTTCTTCGAGGTGAAGAGCTTGCGCGTCTCGCGCTCGCCCTGGTGTATGCGGTAGTAGTCCGGAAGCAATACGCCCAGCAGGTCTCGCGTCGGCTTGGTCAGGAATATGCGCGGCCTGGCGCCCTTGGCATAGACGTGCGGCAGGTAGCCGCTGTGGTCGAGGTGGGCGTGCGATATGGTCACGTTCCGTATGCGGCGGAGCTCGTCGTCGTGGAGCAGCGGGTATTCTGTCTTCTCGCCCAGCATTATGCCGCAGTCCAGCATGAGGTTCTTCTGGCCCTCTTCCAGCACCATGCAGGTCCTGCCGACCTCCCCAGCGCCCCCGTAGAATGTCAGTCTCATACTATCCCCAGCTTTATCTTCGCCTTCTGGCTCAGGCGCTCCGGAGTCCAGAGCGGCTCGAAGGTTATGGAAATTTCGATGTCAGTGTCAGGTATCTCGTCAAGCTTCTCCTTCATCTGGCCCAGCATCTGGTCCATCATGGGGCATGCCGGCGTGGTGAAGGTCATCCTGATGTAGGCCTGCTGCGGCCTGCCCTTCTCCTTCTTCCTGATTTCTATGCCGTATACCAGGCCAAGGTCCACGACGTTTATCCCGAGTTCCGGGTCCATGACCGTCCTGAGCTTGCCAAGGATTTCTTCCTTAGACACCATGAAATGATAAGACAGCGCAGATTAATATCTGCTCTTTTTTCGGTCCGCGGGGCGAACCCGGTTCTGCCCTCCTGATGGCGGAAACCGGAGAAAAACATATAATCCTGCCGTAACCAATAACATGAGGGTGGTGTGGATGAAAGAGATAATCGTCATAGCCGGCAACGGGCTGGGCTCGCTGGCGGCAGTGGCCGAGGCGCTCGGCAGCACCGGTGTGAACATAGAGGCCATCTCCGCCTACGGGATGGACGATAAGGCTGTTTTCAGGATAATGACCAGCGACAGCACGAGCGCGGTCAAGGCGCTCTCTAAGCTCCCCGGCGTCAAGGTGCACGAGGCCGATACCCTCATCTACCGGATGGTGAACCGCCCGGGCGAACTGGGCAAGATAACGCGCAAGCTCGCCAACCGCGGCGTGAACCTGGAGAGCCTCTACATCGTAAGCAGGAAGCAGGACTTCACCGAAGTCGCCATACGGCCATCCCCCAAGGACATGGCCAAGACGATGGAGGTCCTCGGCATAAAAGGCTAAAGCTTAAATTCGGTGCCTGCCGAGTGAGAGCATGCCTCCGAGAGACGTGGTGCTCGACACCAACTTCCTCCTCCTCCCCTTCCAGTTCAGGATAAATATAATAAAGGAGCTGGATTATCTTATCGAGAAGAGCCACCGCTATGTCATATCCTCGAAGACGATGGACGAGCTGAAGAAGCTCGGCCGGACGGTCGGGAAGAACGGCATGGCCGCCAGGCTCGCTCTGAAGATGATAGGCGCCAGCAGGATAGACGTGGTGAAGAACGATATGCCGGTGGACGACTGGGTGGTGCGGTATGCGAAGGCCAACAATGCCATAGCATGCACCAACGACCGGCTGCTGCGGAAACGACTGATGGAGCTGAACGTGAAGGTCGTCACGCTGAAATCGAGGTCGAAACTGGGGTTTGCCTGACATGATGGATTTCGACATGCTGTTCGCTTACGCTTGCGCCGGAACGGTCATAGTGCTGTGCGTCCTCGCAATCATCTACGTCCTAGTGAGCGGCTTGCGGCAGTTCAGCTACAGGAAGAAGGCGATGGGAACCCAGACCTCGCTGGTGGTCACGGCGAACCGCAACCTGTTCCGCATAGGGGTCCTCGCCAGGTTCAACAAAGAGGAGATAGCATTCGAAAGGAGAAGGGTACGGAAGGGTCAGAGCGTTGAGTTCCTCTATCCCCTCTCCGACCGGAAGGCCAGGCTCACAATCGAGGCGGAATCGGGCCATGCCCAGGTCTATGAGGTCTAACAGGCGCCCCTGATTCTGAGCGGTGCCGCAACGAAATGCATATAATCCACGCGCCCGAAATCGCTCCATGCAGCTGCTGCTCTACCAGGGGGAGGAATCCGACCCGAACTTCTACTATCATGCCGGCCTTGACATAGACCACTCCATGCTGGTCTGCGTCGGCGGCAGGCGGACGCTCTTCGTTTCCAGGATGAACGAGGCGCTCGCCCGTGCGGCCTTCCGCGGGGAGGTGGTCGTTTTCGACGATGCTCTCAAAGCGCTCTCGAAGCGCCTAGGCGGGAAGAAGGTGCTTTTCGACGCGGATTCGCTCAATGCGAGGATGTTCTCCAGGCTGTCCAGGATATGCCGGCTGAAGGACCACTCCCTCGAGCTGCTCCGGATGCGGAGCGTGAAGAAGCCCCATGAGGTTTCAGTCATAAGGACTGCGGCGCGTCGTACGAAGGAGCTGCTCGATTCGCTGGATTTCGGGAAAGCGAAGACCGAGCTGGGCCTGCGGAAGCAGCTCATGGTGGCTACTGCAGAAGCCGGCCTCGAGCCGGCGTTCGACCCGGTCATATCCACCGGCTCCAACACGGCATACCCGCACCACGAGGCATCTGAACGGAAGCTCGGCCCGCTGGTCATGGTGGACTACGGCCTTATGTACGGGCATTACCGGTCGGATATCACCAGGTGCTTCATAAGGGACGGCGATGCGAAGAAGAAGGCGCAGTACGAGGAGCTGCAGGGAATCTGCCGTTCCATAGTGGACGAACTGCCGGACCTGCGCCGGGGAAAAGACGTGGCTGCGTTCTCGGCAAAGCTCATCAAGCGCGCAGGCTTCCCGGAGCTGATACATTCAATAGGCCACGGCGTGGGGCTGGAGATACACGAATTGCCCCGCCTCGGCTCGAAATCGGACGACCGCATCGCAGGCACGGTGCTCGCCATAGAGCCGGCGTTCTACCTGCGGCATTACGGCATGCGCTACGAGGAGACGGTCTATTTCGACGGGAAACGGGCGAGAATACTCTGAAAGGCAGGGGCTTCGGGCTTCTGCCCCTAAGCTCTGGCGGCGTGAGCGAGTAGCTCGTCGACCGACCATTGGTCGTCGGCATGCTTGCCATATTTGACGGCAATGACACGGCCATCGCTGGCTATGAGGAAGTCTGCCGGAAGGCCGAGAAGCCCGCCGGTCGGATTGAGCGGAAGGATGCTATGGTGGCGGAGAACCCAGCGTATCCCGTTCAGCGTGAATGCCGGCAAGTTTGCCAAAATGCGCAGATTGAGTACGGACCAAACCGAAGACTCGACTCCGAACTCGCGATAGAGGCGCTTGGCGGGGTCCGCGACCATCTCGAATGGCAGGTCTGGCCCATATCTGCGAAGCTCCTCAGTGGTCGAATGGAAGACGACTATCTCCCTGATACCTGCCTTGAGAATCTCATCTTTTCGCATGACGAAAGACCGCAGGTGCAGGTTGCACACCTGGCACCCTGCAAAGCGCCGCAACTGGAGGTGTACGAGGCACTTCGGATCCGGGATGGGAATGGGTCCGGAAATCCCCGCGAGCTCTTGTTCCGGGATGACGTCTCCTACGGCAATCCTGCGCCTTTCTCTTGCTTTTGCCATAATTCCAATGCGGCGTTTATCTTATTATAACTTCAGACAACGCCCTCCCCAATGTGCGGGAGGAAGGGCCTCAGAGCAGCTCTGAGGTCTGACCTTTCCTTAACGCTGTGATGTCAAATTTGGCATCAGGTAAAAACCTGGCTTTGGATCAGCTTGTGGATGGCGAGGGGTTCAAGAATCTCATCGGTGTATACTAACCCTTATTATACTCTATTTTATACTTTTTATTATAAAAAGATTTATAATAACTTCTAAATATGAACATAACCGGTGATTTCCATGTCAAAAGCAGAATTCATACTTACACCTGCAACAGGTAAATATTTTATCGGCAGAAAAGAACTCATAAGCGAACTTTTCAAGGAAGCGCTTAGAAAAAAATCCCACATCGGCTTCTGCCTTTATGGAAGGCGCAGAATCGGAAAAACATCTGCTTTAATGGAACTCAAATATCTCCTTAGAGATAAGAAAGATGTAGTGGTTGTCTATCTTTCATTATACGATCTCGCAGACCTGTCTCTGAGGACATTTGGCCAGGAACTGGTAAACATCATTTCGAGTGCTTATCAGGAAAAAGGCCTGCTGCCCATCAAAATCAAAATGGGGAAATTACTGGGTGCATCATTAGACGTCGTTATGGAATTATTAAAGAACGCAAAAATACAGGCAAGTGTTTTGGAACAGATAAAGCTCATTATAGAGAGCGGTGAAAAAAAGGAGAATTATTCCGAATATATACGCCATGCATTTAATCTGAGTGAAAAATTAGCCGAATCCACATCAACAAAATGCGTTCTGATACTCGATGAATTCCCGGAGATACTGCGAATCGAAAATGGGGCCCAGCTTGTAAAAATGTTAAGAACCCAGTATGAGACCCAGAAAAACGTATCCCTGATAATTTCTGGTTCAATAAAGAAAACCCTGGAGATGGTAGCTATTTCCGAAAACTCACCTTTCTACAAGCAGCTTGTGCCGAAGCATTTGCTGCCATTCAGCGAGGAAGAAACCGAGGAATTCCTGAAATCGTATATGGGAAAAGTGGATAGGGCAGAGGCCCGGAAATTGCATAAACTGACCGGAGGGCTCCCGTTTTATCTCCAGTTTATCGGCCGCTCCACCGAATACCGCGGGGATATCGACCAGATTATAGATAATTTTGTTAAACAAGAGGGCAGCCTCTTTTTCAAAGAAGAATTCGAAAAATTAAGTGATAAAGAAAAATTAATCGTAATCTCATTGTCAAAAGGAATGAAAACATTGACGGATATCGCCAAGGAAACAGAAGAGCCTACGACAACGATTGGCAGATACCTGCCAATACTGATGGAAAAGGAAGTAATAATCAAAGAATTCAGGGGCAGTTACCTGATACTGGATAGCCTTTTTGGCTATTGGGTCAAACAAAAATATGGGAATGCGCCCTGAGGCAGAACACATAATACAAATAAGCCCACCAGAAAGCGCTAGGGCCGGATTTGAGAGCAGCTGCGTTTCTCGCCGAGCGAAGCGAGGCCGAGAAACAAAAATGCAGGAGGAAGGATTTGAACCTTCGAAGGCGCTAAGCCAACAGATTTCCCATTTCCCTATTGAAAGGGGAACCGACGCAGCTGCATCGG
>Ga0326728_10011471_pt1 | contig 20213 bp, 18 predicted proteins | sample MB3enrmetagenome_FD_207602 | JGI IMG/M metagenome (GOLD analysis project Ga0326728, IMG submission 207602) | Lab enriched peat soil microbial communities from McLean, Ithaca, NY, United States - MB31MN | ecosystem: Environmental > Terrestrial > Soil > Wetlands > Peat | place: USA: New York... | reverse complement strand
CGTAGCCGCGTCCCTTGACAAAGGCGTGAGCGCGGGAGGCCTGCGCAAGAAAGATCGTGGCCCGCGGAGAGGCGCCGAACTGGATCAGACCCTTGAGATCCAGTTTGTACTCCTGCGGCTTGCGCGTGGCGAAGACGAGTTCGACGATGTAGTCCTTGATTCGATCGTCCACATAAACTTCCTTCACGATCTCCCGCAAGCGGAGTATGTCCGCAGGGGCAACGACTTTGGCGACGCTGACGGGATCGCTTTGCGACATCAAATCCAGTATCTGCCGTTCTTCTTTTTGATCCGGATAATCAATCTTGAGCTTCAGCATAAAACGATCGATCTGCGCCTCAGGCAGCGGATAGGTGCCCTCCTGCTCGATGGGGTTCTGGGTGGCCAAAACCAGGAAAGGCTCCTCCAGAGGGTAAGTGCGCTCTCCGATCGTCACCTGTCTTTCCTGCATCGCTTCCAGCAAGGCGCTCTGGACCTTTGCGGGGGCCCGGTTAATTTCATCCGCCAGGATCATGTTGGCGAAAACCGGACCCTTCTTCGGTGAAAAGGTCCCGTCTTTCTGACTGTAAATCATGGTTCCGATCAGATCGGCGGGCAGCAGATCGGGTGTGAACTGAATGCGCTGAAACTTGGTATCGATAGCCGAGGCGAGAGTCCTGACCGCCAGCGTTTTGGCCAGCCCGGGAACGCCTTCCAACAGGATGTGGCCGCGGGTGAGCAGTCCGATCAGGAGGCGTTCGATCATGTACTTCTGGCCGACGATCACACGGTGCACTTCCGTGATCAGCTTTTCGACGAAGGCGCTCTCATTGCTGACTTTCTGGTTGATTTCGGCGACGTGAGCAGCAAGTTCCATTGTAGTTCTCCGCAGTGGTAGAGAAATTTCAATACTAGTGAACTGCGGCAGGCAAGTCAATTCCGCGGGAATGGCAGGGGACCTGAGGTTTCCAATATTCGGGATTAGCTTCGAGCAGGCTCGTCGGCAGTGGCGGGCGCGGCCTTGACGGTGAGGGGGCAAAGATTAGCCTGAAACATTCGCCTCGGGCAACTCGCGCCGGATTAGGGTCGAGTGCAGGGAGCCCCTCTATAAAGCGGAGAGAGACGGAAAGTCAATCCATCGCTAGCCCTTGTTCAGAGAGGTGAGAAATTCGGAGTTGCTGTCCGATTTTCGAAGTTTGTCCAAGAGAAGGTCCATAGCCTCGTCGATGGAAAGCGGACTCAGGACCTTGCGGAGGATCCAGATTTTGTTCAAGTCGGCATTTTCGACCAGGAGTTCTTCTTTTCTGGTGCCGGAGCGGTTGATATCGATCGCAGGGAAGATTCTCTTGTCCACGAGCTTCCGGTCGAGAATGATTTCCATGTTGCCGGTGCCTTTGAACTCTTCAAAAATGACGTCGTCCATCCGGCTGCCGGTATCGATCAAAGCCGTTGCCATGATGGTGAGGCTGCCCCCTTCCTCGATTTTGCGGGCCGCACCAAAGAACCGCTTCGGTTTTTCCAGCGCATTGGCATCGACGCCGCCGGACAATACTTTCCCGCTCGACGGCACGACCGTATTGTAGGCGCGCGCAAGGCGCGTGATGCTGTCCAGCAGAATCACGACATCCTTCTTGTGCTCGACCAGGCGTTTTGCTTTTTCCATCACGATTTCGGCAACCTGGACATGTCTCGAAGCAGGCTCGTCGAATGTGGAGCTGATCACTTCGCCCTTGACCGAGCGTTCCATATCCGTGACCTCTTCCGGGCGTTCGTCGATCAACAGCACGATGAGAAAAATCTCGGGGTGGTTGGTGCTGATGGAGTTGGCGATGTTCTGGAGCAGCATGGTCTTTCCCGTCCGGGGCGGGGACACGATCAATCCGCGCTGTCCTTTCCCTATGGGGGTGAAAATATCCATCACCCTTGCCGAAAGGTTTTCCCGAACGGTCTCGAGCCGGATCCTTTCCTGGGGATAAAGAGGGGTCAGGTTGTCGTAAAAGATGCGGTGCCGAGCCTCCTCGGGGGGCTCAAAGTTGACCGCATCGACCTTGACCAGGGCTAGGTAGCGTTCCCCCTCGTTGGGCATCCGGATCTGTCCTGAAACGATGTCCCCGGTGCGCAGATCGAACTTGCGGATTTGCGAAGGAGAGATGTAGATGTCATCCGGCCCCGGCAGGTAGCTGTAATCAGGGGACCGCAGAAAACCGTAGCCCTCCGGCAGCACTTCCAGAACCCCTTCGGAGAAGATAAGCCCGTGTTTTTCAGCCTGAGCTTGCAGGACGGCAAAAATGAGGTCCTGCTTGCTCATCTTGCCTGCTTCCGCAATCTTGTATTTCTTGGCGATCTTGGCGAGCTCCTTGATGTTCAGAGCCTGCAATTCGCTGATGTGGAGTTGCTCTCCCTCTTTGTCCAGAGCTTCCTGAATGGTGATTTTCTTATCGCCAGGAACGTTATTCAGCCGGGTATCCTTGTCTGCCATGTTACTCCTGTTTGGGATGAGATCTGCGCCGGTGCAAGTGTCAGTGTAGATTACGAACCACTGGAGATGTTAAATTTACACCTGCCCCGCAAAAATTACCAGTGATTTTTGGACCGATTGATTCCCGGCGGAAGCGAAATATCCAACAACTTAAACCGCTGGCTGACCCCGGGCCCTTTGGCGGCTTCAAGGTCACGAAAGGCGCGAGCCTCTCAAACGGGCGCCAACGGCCTTATTTCACTCCCAGATCGGATTTTGCCTTGGCCAATACCTGATCAAGCCCGTCTAAAGAGTTGTTGTGCCGGGCCTTGTACAGCTCCTCCATGTGCTCCTGGGCCTTCTTGGCGGAGGTCTTATTCAAGGCCACACATTTCGCGAAAGCCTCGATCGCTCCCTCGGGATCTTTGTTCTGCCATTTGGACATCCCGATGTAGTAATAGGCGTCCCCTTGTGTGGGGTCAAACTTGACAACCTTCTCGAACATCTCCAGAGCCTTCGGGTAATCCTTTTTGCCGTAGGCTCCCGTGGCGATGACTCCGTAAGCGAATGCCCTTGTTGCATTCCACTGGGCTTCGGGAACGTTGGACGGCACCTTGTCCCCGTAGACATCCATGATCTTGGTCAGTATGTCTGTCGCGGCGGCGATGTCTTGTTTTTGGATATAGGCCTGTGCCATCTGCAGAGCGACAGTATAGGACTGGTCCATCGGGAATTCAGCCAACACCTTCTGTCCGACCGTCAAGAACTTATCCACGTTGAACCTGGAGTAAATATCCGCCATCGCGGGCAGGAGAGACTTGTCCGGAGCAAGCTCATAGATCTTCTCTGCCATTTCCGCAGCTTTGGGCCAGTTTTGCGATTGATAGTATATCCCGAGCATGGATTGGAGAATCAGTTTCTGAGTCGGCACAAGCTGGTCTTTGGTAAACTCCGCCACTCCCGGTGTCACCCCTTCAGGAATCGCCGATTGCGCGGCCTGCACTGTCGGGAGTGCGGACCACAAGGCTTCTTCCATCGCTATCGCTTTTGCCCAGTCTTTCTTGTCCAGGAGCGGTTTGACGCAAGCTACATAGTCCGCCGCGGCAAAAGGCAGAATCCTCGAGACCGGACGCGCTTTGATGAATGCGAGCAAAGCGTCAGCCCGCTTCTGGACATCGGCTTCTTTCTTGATCGCCTCATATTGAGGGAAATCTTTCTTGTACTGATAATCGGAAAGAGGAGAGACTTTTTCCTGCGCAACAAGACTGGCCACTCCACTGAAGAAAAGGATCGCAACGGTCAAGCCGGTAAGTTTACGGGTCATACGAGTAACTCCTGGGAAATAAGGCCCTGTCAACACCCCCCGAGCTGTTTTGGGTTAAGGTTCTAATGGACAGGGGCCCTCTGTCAAGGCGAAATTGTCGAAACTGGCCATGGACTGCACCGCCGGGGCGCCTGAAACCCACCTTTGAGCTCCCCGCGGCGCTTTGCGTCCTGGCGCTTGCCATCAACTTCCCCCGTCAGTCCGCAATTTCGTTAACAGCCAGCGGTTGCCGGGATACCAGCGCATACGCCGAAACTCGTATCGGCCCGATATCTTGGCTCCGGTGAAGTCGAGAACCAGGAGCCTGGCCGACGCAACCTCAAATTCCACTTCCCCCTCGTCCCAACGGGAAACGCGTCCGAGGCCGAAAGCCTCTTCTTCAAAATTCTGGCTGTTGATCGAATCCACGGAGAAGCTCTCTCTTTCAATGGCAAGCCGCTTCTCCCCCTGACGGCGGGGCGGTTCCTTCAGAAGCGACCAGGATCGCAGCACTCCATTCTCCACAACTCTGAGATCAAAATGCGACCTGCCCGTCTTGTGTTGGTGGACTACAAATCTGGAAGCCATAGAGTATCGGCGCGCTTGCTCCCGAGGTCGAAATGTGACAGTATTTTGGCCTAAGAGGCCATGGAGATCCAAGTCGAATCTAGCGGGAATCGCCGAATCGTTCACATCAAAGGAAAGATCACCTTCGAATATTGCCCGGTGCTGCAGAGCCGCCTCGATTCCCTTGTGGACGATGGGGTGCGCGAGATCGTGATCGATTTTAAGGAAGTCCCTTTTATCGACAGTTCCGGGGTCGGGGAAGTGCTGCGGCTTTTCAAACGCATGAGAGAAAGCAGCGGCGAAGTGATTCTGATGAACCCGAATCGGAAATTGCGCGACCTGTTTTCCATGTACCGGTTTGAACAATTTATGCAAATCCGTCAGGACACGGATCTGGATGCCAATGAATAACAGGATATTCCGGGCGGGCCGGCAAGGGCGTGCGCGCGGCGATCGATCAGCAACGTTTTTCCTCGTACTGCTGTTTTTGGGGGTTGCATGCCCGGCAATTCCGGCGCAGAGACAATTTCCAGTTCCACCCAACCAGCTGCCGGGCGCGAAGGTCGACAAGGTTTCTTTGCTGAAGATGAGGGTGGAGGAGGGCAAAGTAACCGCGGACATTGCCGACAGTCCCTTGCAGGCCGTGCTGCGGGAACTGGCAGACCGGACGGGGATTATATTCGAGGTGCGCAGTCACGAGAATCCGTTGGTTTCCATACACCTCAAGGGAGTGTCTGTGGAGGAGGCTATTAAGCGAATAACCTCCGGAAACAATGCCCTCTTTCTTTATGGGCAGGGAGCTGAGTCCGAGCGGATCACCATGGTCCGGGTTTTCCCCCGCACCGCCCCGGTTCAACAGCCCGGACTGGTTTATCTCGGGACTGGCACAATCACGAAGACCAATTACACCATTGATACGCCGGAGCAGGCGCTCAAGGTCCTGTCCACGAATGCCAGCATACAGGACCGGGAGATCGGCATAGGGGTCCTGGCCAAGACCAGGAGTGACGAAGCCGTCAAGGCTTTGATGAATTGCGTTTCGGACCCCGCGCCCGAAATCCGGGTTGCCGCCCTGGAAGGACTCGGGGCCATGGGCGCGCACGCCGCGCTTCCCGTCGTTCTGAAGAGCCTCAAAGACGCCAACCCAGGAGTCCGCCAGAGCGCCGCCACAGTCGTTGCTTTGCTCGGGGATGCCAGAAATCTGAAGGATCTGGGGCCGTTGAGCCTCGATCGAGATGCCAGCGTAGCCGCTGCCGCAGAGGCGGCGATCCGCAAGCTTTCGGCCGCTGGGAAAAAATGAGGACAAATCCTTGCTCAAATCGATATTTCTGAATGGCCTGCTGCTGACGGGCTTTGCGTTTCAAGCCCTCTCCCAGACCGCAACCGATGAAGTGAAATCCAAAGTTGACGCCGTGATTATAAAAGCCTACCAGTCCGCTTCGGTCCGCTTCCCCTGTAAGCTGGGAACCGGCAAGGCAAAAATGCTGAGATGGCAGGGCATAGAAAAGTGTTTGAACTACGCCAATGATCGAGTGGATTGGACCGACGTTTCACAGCAGATCCAGAAGATCGGCAGAGATTACGGCATGCGTGGCGGCGAAATGTCCGGATTAATCGAATCGTCTTTATTGTCTCACGCTTTGCCGTACGACAAGGTCTTTAGCGTGAAGCAGAATAACGCTCTGCTGCCCTTGTCGAGTTCACTGCTGAAATTCCTTCCCGACAACTCGCTTCTCGGCCTGCCGGTTCTTAACAACGCAGGGAAAGAGGTGGGGACCTTTTCAGGGGCCTATTCTTTCGAGAAAGTTGGCGACGTTTCAGGAAACCTCAACCGCCACCGCCTCTTTCAATACACCGACTTGAAGGGACAGATTCAGGGATCTTCGGAAAAACTGCTTTTGGATTCCTTCGCGGTTCCCTGGAAACAGGCCAAGTCCCAGACGGGTTTCTCCCTCCCCCCGGACAAAATTGTCGTGAGGTAAGCCCTATCGCCGCCGGGCGATCCCTATCCTCGGTTTTTCCTCGTCTCCGCGTACCACCCGATCTGGCGCGCAATGCCGCGAAGCACCCCAACGTCGGACGGTTCCAGGCCGGCTCTGCCCAACATTTGCCGCAGCGTGAACATCATGTGCGCGGCATTCTGAGGCTGCAGGAATCCAATTTCCAGCAATGCTGTCTCCAGCTGCGCGTACATCGCTTCGACCTGTTCCAGCGAAGCCAACCGGACGACACGGGCGGGCTCTCGTTCCAGGCTCCCGAGAAACAGTTCATAACCCACGATCATCACCGATTGCGCCAGATTGATGCTGCGTCCCTTGTGCTGCGTCGGGATGCGGATCAGCATCTGGCAGAACTTTAGATCCTCGTCGACCAGTCCCGTGTCTTCGGGGCCGAACAGAATCCCGGTCTTCTGCTCGGCCGCATGAGCCAGGATTCTTGGGACGAGTGTTCGCGGTGCGGAAGCCTGGGTCCGGTGGCCGCCGCTCTTGCCCGTTGTGCCGGCGAGAAAACGTATTCCTTTCAACGCGCCTTTTACGGTTTCGCATGTTTTTGCCGAATCAAGGATGGATTTCCCGCTCTTGGCCATTCGGTAGGATTCTTCATTGATGGCGCACTGAGGCGCCGCAAGAACGAGTTGAGTCAGCCCCATGTTGAACATGGCGCGTGCGGCAGATCCGATGTTGCCCGGGTACTTGGTTTTCGCGAGAATGATGGCCACGTTGTCGAGAGACATGAACGTACTCTAAAACATGTGGCCTTTCCCCGGCCAGTTATTTCGCGCGCGCGGGGAATCACGGGGGGACGGTCAGCCTGGCCAGCCGGGAAATAAGGTGTGACTGCCCCCTTAATTCTTGAGAAAATGGACGGAGTGTGAGATCTAAAATCCTGGAGGGAAAAACGTGCGATACCCTTTGCTTTGCATCACGGCCGTTTGGCTCCTCGTCGGACTTTCCGATGCACAGACCAAATCTCAACTGCCAGCTCAGCAAAAGCCCCAGTCCGCTCCTCGAGAGGAGTTGACACCGGATCAGATTATTCAAAATTTTGCGAGCAAAGAAGAGGCGTTCTACGAGGCCTGGATGCAGTACACCTACGTGCAGAGTGCCGAGATCCGAATTGTCTCCGTTGACGGTGTCCCTCAAAACGAGCGAATGACCCTCGTTTACCAAGTGGTCTTCAATGATGACGGGAGTCGCGAACTCCAACTTGTCCGAAGTTCCGGCCAGCTTCGAACGGTCTTTTTCACATCGGAGGATAAACAGGCTATCCAGGACATCAATCCGTTCGCACTGACCAAGAATCAGCTTCCCCTCTATAACCTGAAGTACGAGGGGAAGGAAAAGGCAGACGAGCTGGATTGTTACGTCTTCTCGGTCTCGCCCAAGAGCACGAAGGGGGGGAAGCTATATTTCAAAGGCAAGATTTGGGTGGACGACCGGGACCTGCAGGTCGTCAAAACAGTTGGGAAACCTGTCCCGCAGACCAGTGAAAACCAGTTTCCCGATTTCGAGACGATCCGCCAGATGATTGACAACAAATACTGGTTTCCGGTTTGGACCCATGCGGACAGCAAACTCAAATTTACTGATAAGGAAGTGCGGATCGAAGAAACGATCACTTACGGAGACTACAAAAGATTCGGCTCAAAGGCCACCATCCTGTTCCCCAGCCAGAAATAATCCATAGCTCTACCCGGCCAGGTGAAACTCGATCTCCGCCATGTCTCCGAATGATTCGATCATGTACTTCTTCAGCTTGCCCACCAGTTTCTTTTCCGCAATCCGCACCGCCTCCCGCGAAATGCCGTAGCCGTCTGCAATTTGCTGAAGGGTCTCCGGATCGTCCGCAATGAGACGTCGAGTCAGGATTTTGCGTTCGCGCTCGGAAAGGGTTTCAGCGAAATCGGCAAACTTCTTTTCGAGCATTTCACGAAACTCCCCCTGTGCGATCTTTTCATCAATACTCTGTTCCATGAGGCGAAGAGTATCGATGTAATGCGTGTCCCCGTCTTCGTGTCCCACGGGCGCGTCCAGCGAGACATCCGGTCCGGCCATACCCTGTTCCACATCCCGAAGTTCCTGTTCGTCGACCCCCAGGTTTTCCGCGAGCAGCTTGGAGGTGGGAACGATTCCCTTGGCTTCGAGCTCCCGTTTTTCCCGGTTCAAATTCATCAGAATTTTGCGCCGGACATTGGTAGTCCCTATCTTGACCATGCGGGAATTATCCAGAAGGAATTTCAATATGTAGGCTTTGATCCACCATGCGGCATAGGTTGGGAGGCGCGTGCCGCGAAACGGGTCAAAACGCCTGACCGCCTGAATCAGCCCCAAATTCCCCTCCTGGATAAGGTCCAGAAGGTTTCTGTAGACCTTGTGATAAATCATCGCAATTTTTACCACAAGCTTAAGGTTCGAGGTTACCAACCGGTAGGCCGCCTCGTGGTCTCCGGTTTTGTGATAGTGGATCGCCAGCTGGTGTTCCTCATCCCTGCTCAAAGGTGTAAATCGGCTGATCTCTGCAAGGTACCGGCGGAGGGGATCAAATTTCGCGAGCTCTGTAGAATCTGCCCTCGGGATTTCAGTATCCTCGAGGGAATCATCCGACAGGGGCTGTTCGTCCGTGCTGCTTTCCTCTGGTTCCGTCATAAGATCCATTATAGGTCATGCGCTCCGGCTCGCAAAGAACTGGACTTCAAGTCGCAATTATTGGATCTTGTTGCCATGAAATGCACAAAGGAGGATTTATGCGATCCCGTCTATTGAGTTGGGCTGTTCTGCCGGCTTTAATCCTATCACTTTGGGTCATGGCAGCGGAGAAGGGGGATGCCGCGCGAGGCAAACAGGTCTTTAAGCGCTGCGCCCCCTGCCACGGAGAATCGGGAGAGGGGAACGAAGCTATAGCTAAAGCCTTTGGGGTGGCAATGAAGCCGTTCAGTTCCAAAGAAGTTCAGGCGCTGGATGATGCGCATCTCAAAAAGGGCATCATCGAAGGGAGAGGGAAAATGAGGCCGGTCAAACTGTCGGACCAGGAAGCCGCGGATGTGATCGCCTTTTTGCGCACATTGAAGAAGTAGTATCGATGGTCAATTGAAAATAGTTTCGACGGTGTGGCGGGCGCGCAGCTGGTAAGGACGCTCTTTGACCGGGGTGGAAGCGGATGTTTGGATCTCGAAAATATCGGCGCTTTCTGCCGCCCTGAAATCATTCAGAATCGAACTGTCGGCCTTGCCCCGGTATTCCCGTCGAGATTTGACTCCGATCCAGGCATTTCGTCCACTGTTCTTAGCCAAGTACAGACAGCGATCCGCCAGGCCCAGAACCTCCTCCCAACCTAAGGCGTCCGGCGCATGCTTGAAGAACGGCCAGGAGGCGAAGCCGATGCTGCACGTCAACCGGATATTCTGGTCCTTAATTACGCTGAAGGTCGCCGATTCCAGTCGCTTGCGGATGCGTTCGGCCAAAGCTGGGGGATCGCTCCTCTTTGGATTGCGCGCGATGATCAGAAACTCCTCCCCCCCCCATCGCACCGTCGTGTCCGACTCCCGCACGGCGGAAGACAAGACCGCGCCCATTTGACGAAGCACCTGGTCCCCGGCTGCGTGTCCGAACCGGTCGTTGACCAGTTTGAAGTGATCGATATCGACAACCAGAAAACTGATGGTGGCGCTTTCCTCACCGCAGCCGTTCTGCTCGGCGTCCATAGGCTGAAGAGTGCGGCGGACCCGCGCCAGGTCCTCGACAATCGAAAACTCAAGGAAGCGCCGATTCTTTAGGCCAGTCAAGGGATCCGTGATGCTGAGTCGTTCCAGGTCCGCGTTTGCCATGGCCAGTTCGATCGTGCGGGCACAGATCAGGCTTTCCAAATGACGTGTGCGCTTTCGAAGGTGCTTCATGCGCCAGCGAAATGCCGCAAAAGACGCGGATGCAATCAGGAGCAGCCAGGCTGCAATTGCGGGCCAGGTGCGCCACCAAGGCGGCTGGATTTCGAACGCAAGCGACGCCGACCGGCTCCAAGGGCCGGACCCCAGCCTGGATCGCACCTCATAGACGTAGGAGCCCGGAGACAGGCCGGGATAGCGAGCCTCCCGGAAGCGGGAATTGTGCCATTCGGTTTCAAGCCCCTTCAGCCGGACACCGTATTCGAGTTCGGACTCGTGGAGAAAGCTGAGAACGGCAAACTCGACCTTGAGCGTGTTGAACTCGTGCGGGAATTTCGGAATGCTGGCACCCGATAGGGACAGGATCCGCTGTCCGAGGCTGGCGCTCAGAAAAACCGGCGCTGGAGCCTGGATCAATTCGGGGTCCGCCTCGCTGCGGTACAGGCTCAGCCCTGAACTGGTCCCGACGAAGACCGATCCGTTCGGTTCGACAAGGAAAGCCATGGCATCGGTATCATCCCCTGCAACTCCGTCCCGTTTTGAAAAGTGCATGACGCCCTCCCGGGAAATAACGTCGATGCCCCTGCCGGTCCCGACCCAAAGCTCATTATTGAGGTCCTCCCCAAGCACATAAACCTTTTCCGAGGACAAGCCGGTACTCTTGTCCATATGCTCAAGAATCTTGAGCTTATCCCCCTCCAGTCCGAATCGTATGATCCCTAACGGTTCGAAGTAAGACAGCCAGAACTCTCCTGAATCAAGCTCGGTGATGTAGGAAACGTGATCCTGCAGAAGACCGTCGTTATGGTCGAAGCGGCGCCATTTCCCGCCGCTCCTCAGGAGCAATCCGTGTTCTCCGGTGACCCAGAGCCGGTTTTTCTTGTCGCGAATCATATAGCGAAATGCCTCTTCCGGAGTTCCACCAGGCACCATTTCCCGTATAAAATCATTTCTCGCCGCTCGGTAGCGCAACAATCCTGCGCCATCCGTGGCGGCCCACAGCTGGCCTTCACCATCTTCTGTGATGCAGAGAACGCGCTGGCCTGTCACTCCGGATGAGCTTTCATACCGATAGGCCTGATGATCGGCGGGATCATAGCGGAGGATTCCCGCAGGAACGAGGCCAAGCCAGAATCGACCTTTTGAATCCTCGTAAATTCGCCGTACGACTGTCCCCTCCGTGCCGGGGAGGACGCGCCAGCCGTTAGTCGTGGCAAGGCACAGGCCCTTATCCGTCGCGACCCACAGATCACCGTGCCGGCTGCGATAAATATCCCAGATCGTGTCGCTTGGAAGCCCCTCCTTGCGAGTCCAGGACATCCATGAACCCCGGCCGGCCAACCTGTGGATGCCTAGGCTCCCGATCCAAAGCGACCCCTCGCGGTCTTCAAAGATGTAGCGAGTCCAGTCCGTTGGCAGTCCGTCTTTTGTGCCAAAGTGCTGCCACCGGTCGCCGGTCCTGCAACTCATGCCTTCATCGGTGGGCACCCACAACCTGCCGCCCCGATCGGTGGAGATGACGCCCCTGGAGGAAACTGTCGGAATCCCGGTGCCGTCGTGGCGGAATTCGGCAGAACCCGGCTGTAAATAGAATAGTTTTCGCGCACTTTGGGCCCATATTCTACCGGAACCGTCGGCGGCGAGCGAATCAATGATCTCCGCTGACCTTTGGTCTATCGTGTATTTCGCTTGGATGCGGTAATGGTCGATGCGGACGACAGTCCCCCTGGCGCCGGCAAACACGGAATTCGACGGCCCGGCGAGAGACACGATGGCGCTGGCAGGCCCTGCAGGAAATCCAATGATTCGTTGGAATCGCTCGTTGCGCCGATAATACAGTCCATCGTTGTGAGCCACCCAGATCAGCCCAAGGCTGTCCTGGGCGACGGCATTGCACGGACCGGCAGGCAAACCGCTGGGTTCGCTCCCGATCACTTCGAATTGTTCGCCCTGCTGCACCGCCAATCCTCGAGGCGTGCAGACCCACAAATTCCCTTCGGGCGTGGCGAGCAGGTCAGTGATCCAGGTCGATGGCAGGCCGTTGGAAGAATCAAAACGAGTGAATCGATCCCCATCATACCTGTAAAGCCCATCTTCGGTCCCCACCCACAGGAAACCAACTTTATCCTGCACGATCCGGCGTGCCGCAAGATTCCCAAGGCCCGAATCGGCGCCATAGCTGTGAAAGGGGAAAAGCGAACGCGGGAGTCCGGCGGGACGGTCGAGCATCAGTGGCAGTTTCGAGGATTGAAATCCCGCCCCGGTCCCGTCAGCATAAACAAGGGTTGAAAAAGCTGTAAGTAGTGCCAGGCCAACAAATAGGGAGTTTTTCGCAATTGTCCGGACCAAACGAGGAGATGTACCAACAAAGTCAAACAATGCGGCTCGCAAGACAGCTGCAGATTGGATCATCAATAGCTCCAGCCGGGATGTTCCATAGGCTTCTCCTCCTTTTCGGCTTTTTCTTGCTGCCGCATGAGCCCGGAAATGGTTTTATTTCACTTTTTTGAGACGACCTGCCGGGAGCGTTCTATGCACGCGCCAAGGAATGAGGCGACTGGCTGGCAAACGCCTTTTCCTTGAGCACCGCCAAACCCGGCGAGTTTCGTTTAATTAATCAAAAAACGGGGCATTCAGAACAACGAGACTTTGGGGACTTTTTTTGCCGTCGGGCCCGCGCAGCCGATCTTTCACCCGATGGAACCGCTGGCTTGGAGTGTGTCCGGACTGCGGAACTGGACACGGCCAGTCCTGGCACGCGTCGGCGCATTCCGTTTTTGCTCCCTCAATGTCCAATTTGACCAAGTCAGCGCGGGGCGGCTTCAATTCTCTGACCGGATGGTTCGGCCTCTCCCTGAATTCTGGGAAGATGGCGACGCTGCCGGAGTCCCCTGTTTGTCCCGGACATCCTTTTTTCGCCAGAATCACCCTGCCGTTTTTCAGCGCTTCCGGAAAATGGCGTCAGAAAGCGAGGATATTCGACTTTTCGGGGTCGGCGGCTCAACCCGTCTTGCCCCCGCCAGAAGCGCCGTGCGAGTAAAGCGGCCGATGTAACCGGCGCAATCAATGACAATGTCGCCGTTTGTCGCTGGGGCAGAGGAAGGGTCGTAGATTTTTTCCGCCGCCTGCTCCCATTCGAGGGGCTTGATGACCTCAAATCCCGGCCCGGGTATCCAGCGCTGCCTGTTTGACCTGTCGCATTCATCACCCTTCCGCCAAGAGTGCGAGCCAAGGCACCAAGGAACAGGATTCGTTTCCCTAACCGCTCGGGTCGGGCTCTTCGGCAGCGGCGCCCGAAGTGCGCCTTCGGAGATCCGGATATATATCCAGCCCAATACCAGGGCGCCCCGCGGGCGCGATTTCATTTGAACTCGTCCACGGGGATTTCGCGATAGATCTCTTCGACGCGGGCCGTGCCGTATCTGTCTTCCAGCCGTTTGATCACGAAATGGCCACGCGCCATCTGCTGGAAGTGCTGCATGAAAACGAAATTGATGGCTCCCCCCGCAAAAGCTCCGATAATTGGGACCGCCTTGGCCGCCATTTCATCCGTGATCACGGCGCTGAACCTCGAGGCGATCGTGGTGATCAAGCGCACAATGGGAGGCGCGCTTTCCTCGGCGAGCCCTCTTTTCCCGATGTAGGCGGCTGCCTGAGAGACAGATCTCGCCAAGGCCGTCCTGACGACCCAATACCCCTCTTCGACCGAATCATCCCAGGAGCTTCGACCGCCAAGCGCGAATACCTCCAGGCATGATAATCTGGTTTCGATTAGAGAAATGTCCTGTCCCTCGTCGCGCGCAATGTCCGCGATGGAGCGGAGCATGATGGTGGTCGAAATCGGAATCTCGAGGGGAATGGCCGCCATTCCTACCGCGCCTCCGGCAAAACCCGAACCGGCCACCAAAACCCTGTGCAGCCTGTCCCTGGATCTGCCCCGATTCCCGGATCCCAAAGTTCCGATAGCGATGTCCAGAGCTTTGAGCAGCGCTTTGCGGGCGATTTGGATTGCCTTTTCGTTCCATCCCGGAGGAAGCGCTTTCAGTCCCCGATTGATCGGTTTCCCGACCAGGTCGGCAAGCCGGGCGGCCAGTCCGGGATGCTCCAGCCTCGATTTTGCGATGATCAGATCGTGGAGGTCGGATTTGCTGAAGTCATTTTCAAGATTGGCTGTCATTTCTGCATTATATCTCATCGACTCGAGGCTGCCTCTGCTTTGGCGCTCGAGCGGAGTCCGGCAATGAGCTCCGGACTACTATATCACCCGGGGAAAGAAGGCAGAACAGGATGAAGGACACAAGATGCGGGATACAACTCGCGATGCTGCCTCAAAATGGATTTTCACTTGTGCGCCGTATGGGGATTGGCCTATAAGTAAAAGGTTCGGCTCCATGGAAGCGCAAATTTTATAATCGAGCTTGAGGGAGAGCGGCAGAATGCACCATTTTCAGTACCAGGGTGATGAACTCTATTGTGAAGACGTTCCGCTTCGGGAAATCGCCTCGAAAGTGGGCACCCCGTCCTATATTTACAGCAGTGCAACCCTGAAGCAGCACTTTACGGTTTTCGACCGTGCGTTCAAAGGCATGCCGCACTTGACCTGCTATTCAGTGAAGGCCAACGCGAATCTCGCCATCCTCGGGCTTTTTTCCGCCTTGGGGGGAGGTGCCGATATCGTTTCGGGGGGCGAACTATACAAGGCGCGGCAAGCGGGGATTCCTGCAGAGCGGATCGTCTACTCGGGTGTCGGCAAAACGGTCGCCGAGATCGATTACGCGTTGCGCGAAGATATCCTCATGTTCAACATCGAATCTGCCCAGGAGCTTGAGACGATCAATGCTCGTGCCGCCGCCCTGGGTTGCAGGGCCAGAATCGCGCTCCGCGTCAACCCGGACGTCGATCCCAAAACTCACCCCTACATTTCAACGGGGCTGAAGAAGAATAAATTCGGCATTGACATCGAAACGGCTCTGTCTGCCTATCAGCGGGCCCGGGAGCTCGAGCATATCGAGATTCTTGGAATCGACTGCCACATCGGCAGCCAGTTGACCGAAATCGCTCCCTTTGTCGAGGCCTTAAACCGGCTCAAATTGCTGGTCGGCCGCCTGGAAAAGATAGGGATCGGGGTCCAATATCTGGACTTGGGAGGAGGCTTGGGCATTTCCTATCACGAGGAAGAGCCGCCGCATCCACGAGAGTATGCGCAGGCCGTTGTAGAGGAATTGCGCGATCTGCCTTGTACTCTGATTCTGGAACCTGGCCGGGTCATTGTCGGCAATGCCGGATTGCTTTTGACCAGAGTCCTCTATACCAAGACGACGCAAAGCAAGGAGTTCATCATCGTGGATGCAGGGATGAATGATCTGGTGCGTCCGAGCCTGTACGGTTCCTACCACACTATCCAGCCGGTGGAACAGAAAGACCGGGAACCGCGCATCGTGGATGTCGTTGGTCCGATCTGCGAGTCTTCGGATTTTATCGCGCGGGAACGCAGCCTTCCGGAAATGCGGCAGGGAGAATTGCTGGCGGTCATGAGCGCCGGCGCTTACGGTTTCTCGATGTCCTCCAACTATAATATGAGAAGCCGGGCGGCCGAAGTGCTCGTCGGAGGCGGCCGTTTTTACGTCACGCGGGAACGGGAATCCTGGGCGGACTTGGTCCGCAATGAATCGATCCCCGAATTTGTAAAGCAGGCGGCGACATTATGAACCCGCCATCCCTGCCGGGGATTCATTTTTTTAAAATGACCGGGACCGGCAATGATTTCATTCTGATCGACAACCGGAGCGGATCTCTCGATGCGGACCACTGCCAGGATCTCGTGCGGCGTGCGTGTCGCCGCAAGCTCTCCGTGGGGGCGGACGGAATGATTCTCATTGAGAACGATCCCGAGGTGGACTTTAGGTGGCGCTTCTTCAACGCCGATGCCAGCGAGGCGGAAATGTGCGGCAACGGCTCGCGTTGCGCTGCCCGATTTGCCTATCTCACGGGCATTGTCAGCAAGCCTCAGATGAGTTTTCGCACGCTCGCAGGCATCATTCGGGCGGAACTGCTGGACAACACGGTCAAAGTCCAGATGACGCCTCCGTACGGATTGCACCTGGATTTGGTCGTTGAAGCCGAAGGGCGTTCCTTCCGGTTGGATTTCATCAATACCGGCGTGCCTCACGCGGTCTCGTTTGCGGCGGACGAGAGTGAACTGGAATCCGTGGACGTGCAGCGCTGGGGAAAAGCTCTGCGCTTCCATCCGCAATTCCAGCCCGCAGGAACGAATGTCAATTTCGTGTATATCCAGGACCCGCGTCACATCGTCGTGCGTACTTACGAGCGCGGAGTCGAAGACGAGACGCTTGCCTGCGGCACTGGGGCGATGGCGTCGACTCTCATTTCAGCCGCCAGAGACCGGGTCGTGTCTCCCGTGGAGGTAAGGACACGCAGCGGAGAGTCGCTGACCATCCATTTCGAGTTGTCCCGAATTCCGCCCTCCGACACCGCGGAGTTCAGGGAGGTTTTTCTTCAAGGGGAAGCCAGGGTTGTGTATGAAGCGGACCTCTGGCCCGACACGATCCAGTCGCAGATGCAGGCTCCGGCTTAAGCCTTTATCCCGCATCCCGTGTCTTGTCCTACACGAGGTGAGAACCGAGCCGCTCGAGAAGGGCGTCTTTTGACATGGCGCCCACAAGGGTCTGGACCGGCCGGCCCTCTTTGAAGAGGATCATGGTCGGAATGCTCCGGATATTGTATTGAGCGGCCGTCGTGGGATTCTGGTCCACATTGATTTTTAGTATTTTGATCTGTCCCGCTTTGTCCCGAGCAAAGTCCTCCAAAACCGGGGCCGTCATGCGGCACGGCGCGCACCATTCGGCCCAGAAATCCACAAGAACAGGGGTCGAGGTTTCCAGTTCCCTGCGAAAACTGATATCGGTGCCGGAGACCACCCAGGGCAGAGAACTCTTGCACTTTCCACAGATGGGGACGTGATCCGGCGGCGCGGCTTTGAGCCGGTTTTTGGCGCCACATTGAGGGCAGGTTGCGACCGAATCTTCCATCGTTTTCCTCTTTCCGTTTCCCGTTCACGCTTTTGCGGGTTGGGGTGACGTTCCCTCACCCGTGCCAACGCGTAAACCCGCGACTCCGTGAACGTCCTTCAGTCCTTAACAAGATTGCGCAGTATGAACAGAACGTTCGCCGGGCGTTCGGCAAGTCTCCTCATAAAATAAGGGTACCAGCGCATTCCATAAGGAATGTAGATGCGCACTCCATACCCCTCCCGCGCGAGCCGGGCTTGAAGGTCCCGGCGCACTCCGTACAGCATCTGGAATTCGAAACGGCTCTTCGAAATATTCTCTGAACGGGCGAATTCGGTTGTGGCGCTTATGATGGCTTCATCATGTGTTGCGATGGCGTTGTAGGTCGCGCCCTTGAGCAGCGTCTGCATCAGTTTGATAAAATTCGCGTCCGTGTCCCTTTTCTTCCGGAAAGCCACGGTTTCGGGTTCCAGGTACGCACCCTTGACCAGCCGGATCCCGATGTTCCGTTTCAGCAGTTCGAGCGTGTCCTGTTCGCTCCGGTGAAGGTAGGATTGGATCACCGTACCGACGTTATCCAGCTGTTCGTGTACACGCGTGACGATATCGAGTGTCCGTTGGGTATAGGGACTGTCTTCCATGTCCACCCGGATGAAATTGCCCTTTCCCCTCGCACATTCGACGATCCGCAGCAAATTCTGGTAGGCCAGATCGGTGTCCAGCGCTAGCCCGAGTTGGGTCAGCTTGACCGAAACATTGCACCTCACATTTTCAGCATGAACTCTGTCGAGAACACCGAGAATGTCCCGGCAAGCACCCTGCGCATCATCCCGGGTTAGAGTATTCTCTCCAAGCAAATCCAGGGTGCCGGAGATCTGTTGCTGGTTGGCCTGGCGCACGGTTCTGATGGCGTCGTCAAGGGTTTCCCCAGCGACGAATCTGGAAGCCGTGTCGCGGAAGAACTTGAATTTCAAAGCAAAATTCTTAAAGCTTTCTCTCCGGGCAAGGAATAGAAGGAAAGCCCGCACTGGTGTACCCTCCGCACGCTTGATTGTACCAGAACACAGTCGGCGGTCGTTAGCAGGCAGTAAAGAAGGAGGAAATTGGAACTATGATTTTGACGTAAAGGCAGCCGACTGCTACGTTGACGTGGAGGCAATCACGGCATAATATCGAAACGAGATGATCGTCCCACTATTTCCTTTGCCCAATGTTGTCCTGTTCCCCAAAACACCAGTGCCTCTCTACATTTTCGAGGAAAGGTACCGGACGATGATCCGGGAATCCGTCGCGGGGGCGGGTCAGCTGGTGATCGGGCTGCTGCGTGCCGGGTCCGAGTCGAATTATTCGAGCATCTCCGCGGTGCATGAGATCGCCTGCCTTGGCAAAATCGAGACCTATGAAGAACTCGAGGACGGCAAGTATAATATTGTTGTCGTCGGCATTCATCGGGTGCGGATCATCCGCGAAGTCCAGCGTTCTCCCTACCGGCTGGTGGAGGTCGAAAAGGTCGAAGACGTCGCCCATGATGAGCGCTCCCCTGACGTTTTGAAGCGCCAGAATCATTTAGGGGGGCTTTTTGCTAGATTTACCGAGCTTGCCACGGGAGTGAATCAACACGCGTTGGACCTCATGCCGCAACTGGATTTTGAATCCCTGGTCAATATGGTGGCTATGACCCTCAACCTTGCCGTTGAGCAAAAGCAGGACTTGCTGGAAATTCATGATGCACTCCAAAGATGCGATGTGCTGATCCCGATCTTGCAGCAGCAACTGGAAACGCTTACGCTGGTGCGCCAGTTTGAACACATCAAGCCCGAGAATCCGAACTTGAATTGAAGGGATCCCCAAACCGGATGGCGCGCAGATCCGCAACAATCAAAGGGATTTATCCTGCTTACCCTTCGGAACCCATTTCCGATATCCGGGAGATGTTCCTGAAGAGCACGAGAAAAAATGCGGGGGGAACCGCCCTGCAATACAAGAAAGACGGACGCTGGATTCCGATCTCCTACGAGCAACTGCGGGCCGAAGTCGAGTTGACTTCGTGCGGGCTCGCGGCTCTCGGGCTTCAGCCAGCGGCGGGCAAGCTCGCGATTGTCGGGGACAACCGCCCTGAATGGGCCATCGGATTTCTGGCGGCTGCCTGCACCGGCATCGTCTGTGTCCCGATCGACAAGGATTTGAAGGAGACAGAAGTTTACAACATCCTGTTTCTCTCCGGTGCGCAGGTCCTGATCGGCGACGACAAGCACATGGATCTGATCCTGGCAATGAGACCCAGGCTTCCCGAACTGATGGCTGTCGTCAACATGGACGACACACGTGCAATCGGTAAAGTCATGGGCTTTTCGGAACTCAAGAGCCGGGGTAGTGAACGGATCAAGGCCGGCAAGAACGATTTCGACGAACGAAATGTGTCGGAGGATCATCTGCTTTCAATTCTCTTCACCTCGGGGACCATGGGGAACCCCAAAGGCGTAATGCTGACCCACGGGAATGTCGCCTCCAACCTTGTGGATGCGATGAAGTGGGTCGATCTGCGGGGCGAAGACAGGTTCCTTTCCGTTCTCCCGATCCATCACAGCTACGAATGCACGGATGGATTCCTGTTGGCGCTCCATCTGGGCGCCACGATTTCCTACGCCGAGAGCCTTCGCCGCATTGCCGAAAATATAGCCGAGACGCGCTCCACCGCCATGCTCGGCGTCCCGCTCCTCTGGCACGCCATTTATAAAAAGATAGAAGCGGGAATGGTGGAAAAGGGGATGTGGAAAGCGAACGCGGCCAAAAAGCTGGCGACGTTTGCCGAGCATTTTCTGGGGTTGAATATCCGACGCCTGCTGTTTTCAAAAGTGCACGCGAAATTTGGAGGCTGCCTGCGCATCCTCATTTCCGGCGGGGCGGCGGTCGACCCCGCCGTTGCGAGAGGATTCCGTGAGCTGGGGATCACCTTTCTCCAGGGATATGGCCTTACGGAATCCGCGCCCATCATCACGG
>Ga0326728_10011470_pt1 | contig 20213 bp, 28 predicted proteins | sample MB3enrmetagenome_FD_207602 | JGI IMG/M metagenome (GOLD analysis project Ga0326728, IMG submission 207602) | Lab enriched peat soil microbial communities from McLean, Ithaca, NY, United States - MB31MN | ecosystem: Environmental > Terrestrial > Soil > Wetlands > Peat | place: USA: New York... | reverse complement strand
CTTCGGGCGTGCTGTTCGGCTTTGTCATGCCTCTGCCATGCCAAAAGCTGACACACAAGTCTAGTCGGAAATTGATATTCCCAAGAGCCTCAGTCCGTTCCCCGACCCAGATGAAATGACCCCGGGCAGCTACAGCGACCGAGGGTCCGGCGTGCAAAATCGGCCTGGAGACGGCATTTCAAGAAGTAAGCAGCATCCGCTCGTTCCGTTAAAGACCCGATGCCCCATCCGTATTGATAGGAGATGCGCCTGAGATGTTGCCGGAGTAGGGTTTTAGTAGCCTTCCTTTTCAGGTTTGCGTCTTGATTGGGTTGGGAGCGGCTCAGGGGACTGGGCCGCTCCTTTTCTTTTGATTGTGAACGAGCCGTTCCCAGCCTGCATCCAACGCTGCCAGTCCTTCGGTGCTGTTTCCGGCATCGAGCCGTAAGCGAGGCCGACCGTCATTTACTTCCAGAGCGGCTCCAAGTCCGGGTCATCCAGTGCCGCCAGCCTCATCCTCTTGGCATCGCCCAGCTTAAACGCCTTCGCCACCTTCAAGCCGAATAGGAAGTTGTCTGGCGTCTCGGTGACCATGCCTTCCCGATATTGCTGGCTGGGGAAGGTGTAGTACGCGGCGTCCACGCAGACTGTCTTGAAAACCTCCGCGTACTACGCCAGGCAGTCCCGTTTGAACCGAGTCTCGGCGAACTTGCCCCGGTATTCGTAGCGCGCGCGGTCGTAGAGTATCCCGCACCAGCCGGGGTATTTCCACGACGACGTGCCAATGCAAACGCCCTGCGCTGAGAGTGAGGCAGCTTGGTCGGCCAGTTCCTGCCGGGCGAGAGTCACGTCTCTTGGGGCAGACCCACCGGCTTCCATGCGCAAGTTTCAATAATCCCTGAATCGGCGAAACAACCAAAAGCCAACCGCAATGGCTCCGCCAATCCCCAACAACCAAAATCCGCGATGTACCAACGCCACGGCCAACTCATGCTTCTCGGCGGGTGCGCGAACGGCCACAACCAAGGCAATCACTCCCAAAATGATAAGAACCACCGCGATGAACACCACCAACACCGCATATTCAGAAGGCGTCGTCTCTCTCGACGGAATTGGAAAGCGCATAATTTCTCAAGGCAGTGGCTGCTAACGACCAATTACGAGGCACTCGGCCCGCACGCAAGCCAGAAGTAACAGGCGCGTCCGAAATGCCGCCCGACCGCATCCAGGCGGGGTCCGGCTATTCTTCCGGTGTCGGCGGCTGGGCCTGCTCGAAGGACTGGAGCGCGAGGTAGCTCAGGCCGAATCGCTTGATGTTCTCCCGTTGCTTGTCGAACTGGTCGTAGTGGCCTTCCTCGTCATTGACCAGCGCCTCGAAGACCTGCTTGGTCCCAGCGTCGGCGCTCTGGCCACTTTGCGGGGCGAACTGGTTGTAAACGGTGACGGCCTCTCGCTCCATTGCCGCCGCCTTGGCGAGCATTTTCTGGGGGTCGGTGACCTTCTCGGTTGGGCCAGCCGCCGCCATCTCCACGTCGCCTTTCAGGAAAATGATGCGCTCGGCCAGGCGTTCGACGTGTCCCATTTCCTGGATGGCGATGCGCTTAAACATCGCCGCCAGCGGCCCGAAGCTCTGGTCGGCCAGGTGGAAGTGCCAGTACATGTATTGGTGAACGGCTTGCAGTTCATCCGCCACACCCTTGTTCAATAACTCGATGCTCTTGTTCGTGCTCATAAACCACGTTGTTTGTTGCCGGGCCGGATGCTACCTCCTGGGCGCGACCTGCTTCAAGGCTGCCTTTTCGAGGGCTGGCGGCACGCACTGGTCCAGTTCCGCTCTGGCAGCGGGCCTTCCTGGCCTGGTGCCGACCGGCATCGTCAGGTGCATACGGCCTGGTTGGCTAAGCCAAAGTGCGGTTTGCATCGTGTCAGGCTGGCAAGGTGCGCTTGCTGTGGCACGGCGGTTCATACTCTGAATAACCGACTGCTGGTGGGGGTCTAAGCTAATGGATGTAATGTTGTGAAAACGAGAAACGTGAGTTGGTTGGCAGTGATGGCATTCCTTGCCGTTCCTGTGTTCGCCCAGGATTCCCCCACCCCGGCGGCCTCCGAGGCCACTCCCGGGCCGGTGGCACAAGTGCCGAGTGCTCCGGCGCTAACCTCGCCTGCTCTTTCTCCGAATGCCGCCGAGGTGGTCAAACTGTCCGGTGCCAGCGTGGGGGATGGAGTAATCATAGCCTACGTCCAGAACTGCCCGGTGCCGTTCAATCTTTCGGCCAGCGCAATTCTGCGTCTTAAGGAAGCTGGAGTGACCTCACCGGTCATCTTGGCGATGTTGACCCACGACAGTTCGCTGCGGAATCAGAACCCGCCCGCGCCGGATGCCGCCAGCCAGCCGCCGCAACCGGTTGTCCCGGACATGGTGCCAGCGGACCAAGCACCGCCGCCAGTACCCGCTGAAGTGATTCCGGTGGCCCCAGGCCCGGATTACTATTGGATCCCGGGTTACTGGGGTTGGAATGGCGGTTGGATTTGGATTGGCGGCAGTTGGGGTTACCGGGGCGGCTATGGATGGGGTGGCCGAGGATGGTATGGCTACGGGGGTTCAGGCGGCTACTATGGTGGCGGGCGCTATTACGGTGGCGGGCGCTACTACAGTGGTGGGCGCTACTACGGTGGCGGGCGCTACTACGGTGGCGGGGGCTACCACGGCAGCGGGGGCTACCACGGCAGCGGGGGCTACCACGGCGGCGCGGGCGGACATGGCGGCGGCGGCCACGGGCGGTAGTCTCTCCAGCGCCCGCGATGCCACCTCGTCAGGGGGTTGGCAAGTTAGCTTCTCTGTCGGCGGCGAATAGTTCATGGACCAACCGGCTCGCCTTTCGGCCTGATACTCGGATTCTGAAGTCAGTGCGCCAGGAACCTCGGTTGCGCAAGGTCGTGTCGCGGAAATTCAGCAGGTCCACGGTTGCTTCCTGCAAATCCGTGGCTGCGCCCAAGTAACGGATGAACTTGAAATCCGCTGCAAAAAAATCCGGGTTCAACCTCCGCAGCACGGGGGCCAGCAACCTTGCGTGCCAGTACAGACACTTCTTGAACGCCCTCGCCTCATACTCCGAAGCTGGGCATTGGAACCGCTGGCAAAAAAGCGACTGGAATTGCTGGCTAGCCACCGGCGAACGTTAAGATTGGCGTCAAGCGTTGTGCAACCACAAAGAGCGACAAGGTGAACTGAAGGAGCGCCCGTCACGATGGTCAGCCGTCCGGTGTGGTCGGAGACGCACCGCTCGGCTGGTGCCCAAGCTGCCAACCAGGTAAATCCATCCGCTCGGCCAGTCCGGCACCAGCTTCACGACGGCGCTGGCGATGTCAGCGCACCGGCCCAGTTCCCAAGGTTGGCGTAAATCTGCCAGCGGACTTTCAGCACCTTCGGGTGAGCGCGAAGGCGGAGGACCACATGGACGCCGTGTGGGGCAGCAGTGCCAAAAAGTTGCCTGCAAAAAGGGACACTTTCCCTTCGACCTAATCCAAGCAATATGCTCTAATTGGCAGGCAGGGATTTTAGAGCGCGAGTTCGAGAGGATAGCCTATGAAACGGCCATCGGCTCTTGGCAGGCGAATAGGAGCGGAGCTTACAGCGACACGAGAGGGTCTGCTGGCCCCGCCCCCGGCATCCACTACACCCTCGCGATGGCGACCAATCTGTCCGGCCCCAACTGGACGGCGCGGGTCACCAATTCACAGGCCATAGGCACCTTCACCGACGCCAAAGTGCCTGGCTTTAGCAATCGATTTTACTGTGCCGTTATGGTTCTATAACCGCATGGGAATGCCGCTTTCCGAATATCTCTTTGCACCAAGAACGTAGAAAGGAAGGATATGAAATCAAGTCGCTCCACCACCTCTTGGCTGGCGCTCGCTGCACTGGCAGTTTCCAGCCTTCAACCCCCAACGGCCTTCGCCCAAGGCACGGCGTTCACCTATCAAGGCCAGCTTCAGAACAACGGCAGCCCGGCCAGCGGCACGTATAACCTGACGTTTGCGCTGTTCAACACCAACACCAGTAGTGTCGCCGTGGCGGGGCCGGTGACCAACAACGGCGTCCTTGTCAGCAACGGCATGTTGACGGTGCTGGGTGATTTTGGCCCCGGCGCGTTCACGGGCGCGACCAACTGGCTGGAAATTGCCGTGGAGACGAACGGGGCCAGCACCTTCACGCCCCTGACGCCGCGCCAGCAGTTGACGCCGACGCCGTATGCGATTTATGCGGAAAGCGCCAGCACACTGGCCATCTCTGCGGGCATGGCGCTCATTCCGGCGGGGGCGTTTACGATGGGGGACACTCTGGATGGCGAGCGCGATGCCATCCCCACGAAGGTATATGTGTCGGCGTTTTACATGGACGTGAACCCGGTGAGCTACAGTCAATGGCAGTCAGTATATTTTTGGGCCACGAACCACTTATACAGTTTTGACAATGCGGGTTCTGGCAAGGCGGCCAACCATCCGGTGCAGGCGGTAAACTGGTATGACGCTGTGAAGTGGTGCAATGCGCGGTCGCAGTAGGCGGGGAAGACGCCGGTGTATTATACGGATGCGGGGATGACTCAGGTTTATATCAACGGGGATTCGGATGCGGTCTATCCGAATTGGGCGGCCAAGGGCTATCGGTTGCCGACGGAAGCGGAGTGGGAGAAGGCGGCGCGGGGTGGGTTGAACCAGACAGCCTGATACACTGAGCTAAGCATGAAGATGTTCTCTCTGGTTAGCCGCCTCGGCCACTCCCAAATTCCCCGCCGCATAGCCGTCCTGCTGGTCGCGCTGGCTTGGAGCGGCCTCGCCTTCGGCGGCGAGATTCATGAGGCGGCCAAGAATGGCGACATGGGAAAAGTCAAGGCACTGCTCAAGAGCAACCCTGATTTGGTTTTCAGCAAAGACAACATCGGCAGGACGGCCTTGCACTTGGCGGCGCGGGAGGGCCACAAAGACGTGGTGGCATCGCTGCTGGCCAACAAGGCTGAGGTCGATGCCAAGGACGACATCGGCAGGACGCCTTTGCACTTGGCGGCGGATAGGGGCTACAAAGACGTGGTGGCACTGCTGCTGACCAACAAAGCCGAGGTCAATGCCAAGCACGACAATGGCTCGACGCCTTTGCACTTGGCGGCGAGAAAGGGCCACAAGGACGTAGCGGAATTGCTGCTGGCCAAGAAGGCTGAAGTCAATGCGAAGGACAAGGACGGCCAGACGCCTTTTCAGTTGGCGACGGATAAGGGCCACAAGGATGTGGCGGAATTGCTGCGCCAGCACGGCGGCCACGAATAAACTGCATGGAAACCAAGCAATCTCTTAACTGACAGGAGACTGCTCTACCGAGCGCACGGGAACCGGTTTCCGGCTGGGGGTTGTGGTGCCGATACTCATCGGAGCACGGCCTCCAGCCCCTTCTTGCTCAACAGCCCGGCCTGATAGAATTTCTTCGCCATGTCGCGCTGGCGGTCGCCGATCTTGGCGTTCTTGCTCTCGTTCATCCGCAGCGGCATCAGTTCCAGATTGGCGATCACGTTGTCCAGTTCCGGCACGACCGCCCGTGGGACGATGTGGTCCACGGAAAGCTCGTCGCCTTTGTACGGCCCCTTCCCCACCGTGGCGGCCTTGCCGCGCCTCATCGCGGCGAGGCCCGCGTTATCCAGACAGCCCAGTTTCTCCGCGATGTCGAGGTTCCGCAACAGCGCTTCCTTGGTCAGCTTGGCGGCTTCATGCTTGTAGCCCACGAGCGCGACGGCTCGGTCGAGCACCTTGGCGGGTTTCTCGCCCTACTTCCGTGCTGCCTCCAGCCAATACACGGCCTTCTGCACTCGGGTAATTCCCTTGACTCATTGCGACGGTCGAAGAACGCTGACGACATGCCGTATCCGTTTGACGCGTCGCAGAGCACGATGGTATTTCGAGTCGCATCAACGAGCCGGTAGGTGTTGTATGATGCGGCTTCCGGTGTGCGGCTGTGGGACTTCTCTAATCGCAATCCCCGCCGCTTTGCCTCGTGGCGCAATGAATCTTCAACCGCCTTCACTGCTCTGCCTATTCTTGTGTCTCTTGCGTTCATTGTTGCCTTTTGTTCTCCCCGCGAAATTGCCGGAAAAGAGTCCCGATGCCAACTATGGCCGCAACGGTCCAGTTAGCACGTTCGGTAGTCTTGGGGCGCAATCTCACCAACTCGGCCTGATAGAGTTTCTTGGCCATGTCGCGCTGGCGGTCGCCGATCTTGGCGTTCTTGCTCTCGTTCATCCTCAGCGGCATCAACTCCAGATTGGCGATCACGTTGTCCAGTTCCGGCACGACCGCACGCGGGACGATGTGATCCACGGAAAGCTCGTCGCCCTTGTACGGCCCCTTCCTCACCGTGGCGGCATTGCCGCGCCTCATCGCGGCGAGGCCAGCGTCATCCAGACAGCCCAGCTTCTCGGCAATGTCGAGGTTCCGCAGGAGCGCGTCCTTGGTCAGCTTGGCGGCAGTTTTCTTGTAGCCTGCAAGCACAACCGCCCGGCTGAGCACCTTGGCGGGCTTCTCGCCCTCCTTCCGGGCGGTGGCCAGCCAGTACACGGCCTTCTGCACACGCTGGTTGGCTCGCTCGGCATACCTTTTGCAAACCGGACTGCTTCTTCCTTATCGGCCCCGCTAAGCTTCTTTCTCTTGGGAACCAACTCCACACACCACAGTTCCTGAGCCGACCCACCGCCGTTCAGATTCTTCATAAGCAGGTGCGGATGCTGCCACAGGCTGTCCCTTTGGAACATCCCGAAATTCACCCTTATGGACTAGCTGTCAGGTCGAACCGATGTGCTTCCAGAGCGGCTCCAACGCGGGCCAGCCGTTGAGATGTTAGCGAGCGGGGCCGGTTTGGGCCAATCGCTTCTTTTCTATCTTCTTGGCTGCGTAGCGGGCCGCGTCCCGCTTGGCAATTCGCTCCCGGTTCGCGACATAGTAGGCTGCTCGTCGCTTCAGAATCCCGCCACGATTCGCGGCGTAGTAGGCCGCGTGGCGCTTGTTAATCGCCTCCCGGTTTGCTGCGTAGTAGGCCGCCTGCTGCTTGTGAATTCTATCCCGATTTGCCGCACGGTAGGCCGTTCGGCGCTTTCTGATCTTCTTCCGATTCACTACCCCGTACACCGCGCTGGAGCACTTTCGACCGCAGTAGCGCTGCTTTCCGCTGCTGGGTTCAAACGCATTACCGCAATGAGGGCAATGCCTGCTCACTTGCTGCCTCCCTTCTTTCGCAGCAACGCATAAAACGCTCTTGTGTCCTCGCTGCTTCATGCGGCTGCCCATGCCTTTTCAAGAACTTCTCGAACAAAAGCTCATTTGACATGCTTGCCGTGGCTACCCTTGCGAGCAGAGCAGACCCTCCGCGTCTTGGAGGGGTCGTAGGGCGGGCCTCCCAAGGCTTCCAGCACGAGGGACTGCGCCCACGGCGGCGGTGCCTGCTGGCCGCGCTCCCACGCCTGCAACGTGCGCGTGCTCAGTCCGTGTATCAGTCGGGCGGCCATCGCTTGAGAATATTGGTCGCGGCGGCGCGCGGCCTTCAGTTGGTCGGCGAAAGTCATGGGTTCAGCCTACGTGAAACACGTATAGTCATCAATCAGCAAACCAAGGGGGGCAAACGAGGCGCGATTCCGCCTCCTAACCTCCAGTACAGATGCACCGCGACAACGGCGAAAATCCTGTCAAGGGATTTATTTTCGATGCGTGTTCACAAGGGTTTCCACCTGTGGAATCAGGCAAAACCAGCCTTTCTCAAAAACCTCTATGATAAAATATGGGATGATGAAATTCAGTTTACATCGCCGAGCCGCAGTGCCTCCGAGCGCAGAAGCGACCGGCAACGCGAGCGTGGAGCGGATGAGAAAGGCAAACGATGAAGAACTGGTTTGAAGTGGACAAACAGGGTCTGGCGCGGCTCCTTGAGCGCAAGGGCAAGGAGTTCGTGCTGTTTGAGCTTATCCAGAACGGCTGGGATGAGGCGGGGGTGACCAAGGTCAGCGTGTCGCTCGAACCCCAAGGGCGGAACCGGGCGGTGCTGGCGGTGGAGGATGACGCGAAAGAAGGCTTCAGGGATTTGACCCATGCCTTCACCCTGTTCGCCGACTCGGCCAAGAAAACCAACCCGGAACAGCGCGGGCGGTTCAATCTGGGCGAGAAGCTGGTGCTGGCCGTCAGCGATGAAGTCACCATCCGCACCACCAAGGGCGGCATCCGCTTTGACGCCGCAGGCCGTCACAGTCTCCGCGTCCGCCAGCCGGTCGGCAGCCGGATTGAATGCCTGCTGCGCCTGACCGCCGAAGAATGCCGCGCCCTTGAAGCACACGTGCGGAAGCTGATTTCGCCAGAGCACATCGCCACCGTATTCAACGGCCAGCGGCTCGAACCGCGCCTGCCGCTGGAAGAGTTCACGACGACGCTGCCGACCGAGGTCGCCGACCCAGACGGCCTCCTGCGCCGCGTCAACCGGGCCACGACCGTCCGGCTCTATGCGGTGCTGCCCGGCGAGACGGCGCTGCTCTACGAGATGGGCATTCCCGTGGTGGAGACGGGCGACCGCTGGCACTACGACATCGGCCAGAAGGTGCCGCTCACCCTCGACCGGGAGAATGTCCCGCCCGGCTTCCTGCGGCAGGTCCGGGTCGCGGTGTTCAACCGGATGCACGGCCAGTTGACGGCGGAGGACGCGAACAGCGAGTGGGCCGAAGCCGCCGTGGCCTCGCCGGATTGCCGGGCCGAGGCGGTGGAGAGCTACTTGGGCAGGAAGTTTGGGGAGAAGCGGGTCAGCTTTGACCCGTCCGACCCGGAAGCTAACAAGCTGGCGGTCAGCCAAGGCTACACCGTGGTCCACGGCTCCATGATGTCAGGCGGGGCATGGAAGAACGCCAAGGCTGCCGGAGCCATCCAGCCTTCCGGACAGGTCACGCCCGGCCCCAAGGTCTGGACAGGCGAGGGCAATCCCAACGCCATCCCCTTCGAGGACTGGATTCCCGAATCGAAATGGACGGACGGGATGCGGGCCATTGTCGCTTTCGCCACACGAATGGCCGACAAGGTCTTGTCGCGCCAGATTGTCGTGAAGTTCTGCGCTACCACCCACCATCTGGGCGGAGCATCCTACAGCCCCAGCGGCGAGTTGGTCTTCAACAAATTCCGGCTCGGCGCGGACTGGTTTGAGCAGGGCATCACCGAAGACGTGGTGCGCGTGCTCATCCACGAGTTCGGCCACCAGTACAGCCCCGACCACCTGAGCGCCCAGTACCATGAGGCGTTGTGCCGGATTGGAGCCAAGTTGTACTCACTCGCTCGACGCAGAGATATATGACAGCTTCAATCGCGTGCCCTACTGTATCGCTCAGGAAACGCTTGGGTGGGCGAATTGGATATGCCGAGTTTCAAAGAGCATTGTGACGAAAGCGAGCGGCTGTTAGGACGGCCCTACCCAGAAGTCCACAAGTGGCTGGACGAGTTCGCCGGGCGACCGCCGTGGGGCATGAAGCATCGCCGTTTCCGGCATCATACCGCTGGCATCGAGCAGGTTCGCAAGCTGTTCGGTGATGGGGCGGCAGCGGCGGCCCGCCAGCACATCATTGCTGATTTGAAAATGGAAGGCTGGACCGAAGACCAGCCGTTTCCCAGCGATGAGCAGGATTATGTCAGGATGGGCCTCTTCTGAAGGGCTACACCTTGCCTGCTCTGGTCAGAGAGGCGAGAATCCGGGCCGTGAACAAACGCGCACTGGCCCGCTCAAGAACCGCACGGCGGAGCATGGCAGCACCAGTGCCTCTTGAGGGCGGCGGCAACGCAGCTAAAGCAATCCCGACCGTGAACCCGTTGAGTACATGTGACGGACGCCTCAAATTTGGCTCGCAAATCACGGTGCAGGTTGCATAACAGATACTGGTATGCGCTCGCTGCTGTCTCCCAGCAAGCCAGTCACAATGTGAACGAATACATCACACCAACGGAACTGAAGGCTCAAGGCTGGACCGACCGCTTGATAGACCAACATTTGGGCCAACCCGATGCCACAGCGCCAAATCCCCACTACAAGACCGCTGGAGCACCGATGCGTTTATACTTGCGCATCGGTTACGGAACCAGCGCGGGTGCGCCGGGGACTGACCAACGGGGCGTGCCGCGCCCGCAAGGCGCGGCGGTTGACATCGGGGCGGTGGAGGTCGTCGCGACTTCTCCAGTCATCACCGGGGCCGCGATGCTTACAGGCTCAGGCTTCGACCTGAACGCGGTTTTCGACGCGACCAACAGCTATCGGGTTCAGGGGTCGACAAACTTGAGGAACTGGAATGATCTCACGAATTACGTCGGCGGCGGCTCGCATAGCTTCGTTGACACGACGGCAACCAACCTGAACCGGCGGTTTTACCGCACTTCGATCCCTTGAGAATTATGCCTGCGATTTTCGCCGAGAATCCCGCCAAGCCGTGGCCACGTTGTTGGTTTCGATGGCGTTGGGCCATAAGCCTGATGTGTGGTGCTGCTCTGGTCGCTGGTTGTGGGGTCAACAGTCTTGAGAGTGCCCGTACACAACTTGCGCGGCTAGGAATGACGAATTCCCCAGCGGCTTTCATTAAGGCTGCCCATAAAGGCGATCTCGTCGCAGTGCGTTTGTTCCTGAAAGCGGGCATGGATGCCAACAGCCGAATAGAAACAGGGGCGGGCTCAGTGACAGCACTTCACGCAGCGGTGGACGGCGGAAACAAGGAAATCGTCGCTCTGCTACTTCAGAAAGGAGCGGACGTTAATGCCACTGCGTTTGGCAAAGACACACCGCTCCATGTCGCCCTCGGCAGAACGAACTCCAACTTGGCTCTGGTGCAATTGCTCCTGAACAATGGGGCAAACGTGAACGCGGTTCGTGAAACTGGCGGGACGCCGCTGATGCAAGCCGTGGTAGTGGGCAATGTGGAAGCCATTGGCCTGCTCTTGAGCAAAGGAGCGGATGTTAACGCCAAAGAGATCGAGGGTTACACGGCTTTGATGTTCGCGGCCCTCGACGGCGACCTAGAGGTTGTCAAATCGCTGCTGAAAGCCAAGCCGGATTTGGAGGCCAAGGCTGGGAGTGGAGGCCGGACGGCCTTGGAAATGGCGCGTGCGAAGGGGCACAGCAATGTCGTGGAAGTCCTCATTGCCGCAGAGAAGGCGGGGACGAGCACGCCCGCAGCACGCGTCGCCTACGAGGATCGCGAAAAGGCTCGGCTCAAACTGGGCCAGATGGGACTTCAGTTCACAGCGGATGATTTTATCCGCAAGGGGGTGTGGAATGATGACACTGTGGCAGTGAAGGCTTTCTTGGACGCTGGCATGGATGTGAACTCGACGGTTCCCAACCAAGACGGTGGAACGTGGACAGCGCTGGCCTTTGCCGCAGAGAAAGGCAATCCAGAACTGGTGAAATTGCTGTTGTCCCGTGGCGCGAAGGTCACCACCGAACTGTTTGACGAAGCCAGCGGGGGAAATCTCGAAACCGCGAAGTTGTTAGTCCAACAGGGAGCACCGACCAGAGTGGGCTATGATGAATTGTATGGATGGGGCAAGGCTCCTCTTTACAATGCGGTGTATAAGGGGCACGTCGACGTTGTGCGCTTCCTCTTGGAGCACAGAGCATACGCCCCGAACTTTGAGTCTGCTGCCTCACTGGATTACGCCAAGTCGTTCATGGGAACGGCGATTGACCAGTGTCAGGTTGAAGTTGTCAAAGTGCTCCTTGAGCATAAGGTGGATTGCGGCACTTCGGAGACAACTGCGCTGGCTCTGAAAGAAGCGAAAGAGATGGCTGAACTAACCCCGCAGAATAGTACGTTTTACAAGGACGCCACGAAATCGAAGCAGATTTTGGAATTAGTGGCCGAGGCATTTCCGCAGAAGACACCCTGATGGGGACCACTTGGGCGAAAGGCGAATATTGTTGCAACCTTATGGCAGCCTTGCGAAACGAACCAAACCCGGCCCTCACGGGAACGGACGCTGATCGCGAGCCTTACCAGTTCGACGCTCTCGACGAGTGGATTTTGCAGAATGCTCGCGTGGACGATCCGGTCGAACTTCGGCGCAATGACCTTCATGGCTGGGCCGAGGCGGCAGGGTTCTCGGATATTGACGTGCGCAATCTGGGCCAGCCGGATTTTTGGGAGATGCGTTTCAGCCGGGGCACGAACACGGAATGCACGACGGCTGCCGAGGCGGAAAGGTGGTTCGGTTATATCGCCCGTGGTTGTCAGTGCAGATCGAGCCGGGCCAGTTTGTAGCCATTGTTGATGGCGAGCAGATTGCCGCCCGGTTCCGGTTGCAGCCCAGGCCCCAGCCAGCTTGAACATCCCAGTCAGGGCTTGCCCTAAAACAGACCGCTCAGGCCGTCCCGCCGCGCCCGTATCCGGGCACTGATTTCCTCGTTCACCGCCAGATGGGCCTCCTTGGCTTCGGGTCCGAACGCGACAGCCAGTGCTAGGGCGGTCAAGCCTTCCCAAGGGTTGCGACGCTTGGCCTTGATAGAGGCGCTGATGGCCTCGTTGACCCGGCAGTGGGCTTCGAGATCGGCCTGCGGTACGCCCGCCAGCAGATGCGCGGCAAGCTTCCGGTAGCGGTCCCAGACGATCTTCGCGATTTCGATGCCTGAATCGGTAATCCGGGCCGCTTCGGCATAGCTGCGCCGTTCGGCTGACTTCCTGACCTCGATCAGTCCGCGCTCCGCGTAGTCTTTGATACGGCGGCTGAACTTTCCGGGGTCGTGGACAAGCGCTCGCCGCAGGTCGCCCACAGCGACGAAGCCGTCGCGGTCGACGGGCACGTCCGTCCAGCCGAGTTTGCGCAGGCCATAAAGCAGGGTCAGCGTGTCGCCTTCGTCCACAGTGAGGGGCAGTTCCTTCAAGACCGCCTTGCGGATCGGCAGCAGCAGGTCGCGGCGAGCGGTGAAGATGCTGGCCAAGCAATCCACCGGCTCGACCGGAGGCGCGGATTTCTGAGGCGTCTTTTTCATTCACGACACCCTACGCCGGACCCTATGATTCGTCAACGCAACAAGCATGTTGACATTATCAACATGCCGAGTATAGTAATGCGAGTTATCTGAACGAAAGAGTGATGCGTGAAATACACCGTTGAAGCACAGAGGATCGAAGGCTGCCGTTGTGATGACTGCCGGACGGGCAGGCATCTCTACGCGCTCCACCGCTGGCTGGGCGGCCAGTGGCAGTTCGTCGGGATCAGCCTCCAGAGCTACGCCAGCGCCGCCGAATGTAAACGGTCCCACTGGTGGGGAATTGAATTCCACGCCGACGACGTGTGGGAGGACGGTACGCCGATCACGCCGCCGAAGCACATCGAGAAACCAGCCTCCGGCACTGGGCGCAAGGTCATGCTCGATACGGCTGCCCTTCAGAAGGCGGCAGAGAGGCTCAAAGGACACTGGCTGCGATGAAGAAGAAGCTGCACTGCGCCTACCTGTTCGCCGACGGCCATGCCGTGCTCGTCTACGAGAAGCACGACCGTCGGGCCGGGGACACCCACTGGGCCGAGGCCGTGGAGAAGTTCGGCCCGGAGTGCCGGTTCACCGGCTGCATCGTGTTCCACCGGGGCAGCAGCGACCTGCTGAACTTGTGCCGCAAGGCGGAGGCGGTGCGGGCCACCGCTGCCACCCTCGAAATCCAACTGACCGAAGGCCGTCTGCACAACGTATGGGTTCAAGGTCTGTCCTGCGTGCTCGGTACCCCATACACCTATCAGCCGGAGCAGGACGAGAAGTTCGATCCTGAAATCTCCCACTGGGCCGATTGCCGTGTGGCCAAGGTCCACCGGCTGCCTGCCAAGCGCCAGCCTACCCAAGCCGAGCCGGGCACAGATGCACACAAGCCATGACCGGAACATCCCATACTCAAGCTCCCGTCGAGACGGACCCCACCGAAGACCTCCGCCGCACGCTGCTGGTTCAGGTGAACGCAAACCCCAGCCACAGGACCGCGCTCGAAGCCCAGCACGGTCAGGTCTGGGACACGGCGGAACTGGCGCGAGACTTCGGAGTGGAGGGTTTCATGGCCCCGTTCGTCGTTGTCAGGCGGAAGGCCGATGGTGTCGTCGGCAGCCTGATGTTCCAGCACCACCCTCGCTACTACTTCGACTGGGTGCAAGACAGCCAACCCAACTCAAAACCGTTATGAGTCCCGACCAAATCAAGCTGGCCGACGCCGTGGCGGCGCAGCTTGGCCTGCAACCGGCCCCCGGCTTTGATGGCCACTGGTCGCGGGTCTTCTCCCTGCCTGATGGAGGCAGGCTCTATTTGCAAGCTGGACGGCAGCGCGGGCAGTTGAGCATCTCCACCAGCGTCGCGAACGACTTGCGCGAGCACCGACCCTACTACCGCACCGGAGAAGCGCCCAAGACCAGCATCAACGTGTCGGAGGCCAAGGATGTGAAGCGGATCGCGGCGGATGTCCGGCGCAGGCTACTGCCCGAGTACCAGTGCGATGCCTCCGCCTGCAAAGCTAACAAGGCCCGGCATGACGAAAACAATGCCCAGCGGTTGCTGGCGCTGACCACGGTCGCCGCGCCGTTCGGGGAACGCGTTCAGTGCGACGAGCGCTCCGGCGAGCCGCGCCCGCTCTCCATCGACCGGGAGGGCAAGTTCAACCTCACCGCCAAGCCCTGCTGCGAGGGCGTGAGGCTGGAAATCAACGCCAGCCCGGAGATTGCCGGGCGCATCGCTGCTCTGCTGGCGGCTCTCTAACCATGCGCCTTCACCTGCTCAAAGGAATCCCCCAATGGAAGCTCTGACTCTGACAGAACCGGCGCTGCGCTCTAAAGTCGAACAGGGACCGCAAGCCCAGACGACCTTCCCAACGCTGGCGCGATTCCTAGCCAAAGTTTACGACGACCATGTGGCTCCGCACGAGGCGAGGCGGGCGCTGTTCGAGCCGCGCCGGGTCGCCACCCCGGACGGCTATCATTCGACCAAGTGCGTGGCGGCTGGACTTTACGCCCTACTGACGCAGGCGAGGCTCGCGGCGGAAGACGGCGAGGTTCTGCCGACCGAGGTCACGGGTTCGACATTCTGCTACCGGGTACTGGAGCATCGCGTCCCCATCTATTTCGTAGACGACGAATTTGCGCATGCGGTCGCGGCCACCCAACTGCCCGACGATTTCACGTTCGGCGACCTCAACTGGCCCCAATCGGGCATGGTCATCGGCTGGCCGCCAAGGTTCATTCGGGAATACACCGGGCGGGACTTCTGTTACGTCTACGCCGCTAACTGCCCGGCAGGCAGGTATTGGCCGAAGGGTCTGGAGCGAGCGCCAGTCATCGAAGTGCCGGAGGGCCGCAGCAAGATCGGATGGTTCTACTACGCTTGGGCGAACGGCAGGCCGGAGTGCTTCGTCTCCGCCTACCTGATGAAGGACAAGCTGGCCGAGGGGATTACCGGCTACACCTACACCGACTTCATGGGGGAAGAAGCGGGCAAGGTCCAAGCTGACAAGGAACTGACCGAGCGCGTGTCCGCTCTCATGCTCAAGCTGCTTGTGATTCTGAACCTGCGGCCCTCACTAATCACCCACGGCACTCAGGAGCAGCCCCGAAGGGTCAAACACGCCAGAGAATGGAAGCGCGAACTCTGGAGTGCGAACTTCATCGGGCGGGGCTACCGCATGGTGCGGGAGCGTCAGGGGACTCACGCATCGCCTCGGATGCACATTCGCCGGGGCCATGTGACGTGGCAGGTCGCCGGGCCGCGCACGGCTGACGCGTTCATTTCCGCCAGCACACTGCCTCGCAATGACCGGGGCGGCGTCGACTGGGAAAAGGTGGCACCGGAGACGCGAGAGAAGTTCCTGCGCTGCCATAAGCGTCTATGGCTGGAGCCAGTGCTAATTGGCGGGAACGGGTGAGAACATGCAAAACCAACCTGACAACCTGTGGGGCGACTCCATCTTCAGCTATACCCGCGCCCAAGCCATCGCCGACGGCGTGCTGGTGGACCTGACCACAGCCACCGACGCGGCAGGGCACCGGCTCTGTCCGCAGGCGGGATTCAAGGTGCAGGTGGCCATCACCCGCACGGCATGGGCACAGACGATTGAGGCAGGCGGAAGCTGGAGGCCAGATGGGGAGGGTGAAGTCCTCGAACTGAAGGGCGGCCAGTCACTCACCGGTCGGCTCTGGGATGTGTTGTGGATGCTGCGGACAGCCTGCGGGCAGACGGGCAGCACAGACCGGGTTCACTTCCAAGTGCTGGTGGATGTAGAGGGCGATGGCCGTCGCGCTGTGGTGAAGCTGTGGGCGCTGTGCGGCCCCGGCGATGACGCTCAGCCCGTGATAACCATCATGCTCGAAGGAGAAGACTGATTTGCATGGCTATGCGTAACCCTCGAATCAACCCTCGCCCCGGCGACCGGCTGGCCAAAGTTCTGACAAACCGCGCCGGAGTATCCGGCGTGTTCAGCCGCCGCGTGCTGGCGCTGGAAAAGCGCTTTCCAGACGGGATCGTTGTCGTCTGGACACGCAAGCGCCCAAACCGGCCCTGTCGTTGCACACTAACCGAATGGCGGGCATGGGCCAAGGGTGCCTCCAAACCGGCGGCATAGTCGTATCGAGATGAAACCTCAGATTGATTTGGTCAAAGCCTACGCCCGCGCCCGCCGTACAGCATGGGCGAAGCTCAACAATGGCGACCCGGAAGCCAAGCTGCCCCCGCAAGACCCTCGACACGACCTCCACGCCCGCATCATGGACAGGCTCCATGCCCGCGTCCTGCTTGCCCTCAGCAACCGCCAAAACGCAGTGCCCTCCCGCAATCGCAATGAGAACCAGCCCGCCTGAGAACCTTCAGTCTATTGCCCGCCAGCTTGGCCGCGCCGGGCAACCGGCTGGGGATTCCCTGCGCCTCAACCTGCTCAAGCGGCTGTTGGCGGTTCCGACCTGCTCCCGGCAGGAGGGTCAGATGGTGGAGTTCCTCGTCCAGCACGTGCGAGAGCGCGGTTCAGCGCGGTGCGGCGAGATCGGGACCGACGCATGGAACAATGTCTTCATCCGCAAGGGCGGCCCCGGAATCGTCCCCTGCGTGGCGGCGCACATCGACACCGTTCACCCGCTTCGCCCGGTGGAGATCGTCCAGCAGGAAGGCATCCTGTTCGGCCTCGACGAGAACGGTCAGCGCACCGGGATCGGCGCGGACGACAAGGCGGGTGTTTACATCTGCCTCGAACTGTTGGAGCGGTTTGATGACATCGCCATCGCCCTGTTCGCCGCCGAGGAAATCGGCTGCGTGGGTGCAGATCACGCGCCAGCGGTGTGGTTCGACGACGTGGGCTACGTGATAGAGTTCGATTGTCCCGGCTGCGGCTTGGTGTCGTACACGTCGAGTGGCACCCGCCTGTTCGCCAACGACGGAGAGTTCATCCAGACCGCCGCGCCGGTGATGCAAGCTCATGGGCTGACCCGCTGGCAGCGTCATCCCTTCACCGATGTCATGGCTCTGCGTCAGCGCTTCAACTTCTCTTGCCTGAACCTGTCCTGCGGCTACCACAACTGGCATCGCTCCGATGATTATGTGGTCGTGGAGGAAGTGGAAGCGGCAGTGAACGCAGGCGAAGCCCTGATCGCGGCGCTAGGGTGCCGGTCGTACCCCTTCGATGCTGGGGCAGATGATGTAGCTACGCCGCTGTGCGAGGTCACTGGTCTGCAAATCGCCTGACAGAAAGGAAACACATGGAGGCTCTTAGCCAAACACCAGAACCCTTAAAATCCGAAACCGAAGCCGCGCCGGATGCGCTGTTCGGCAACAGTGAATCCTTCGCCGAGGGTTTTGACGCAGAATCGCTCTTTCGCAGGCTGCTGCCGGACACCATCCGCTTCTTCGACCTGCTGGTGCTGGAGCGCTTGTACCGCCGCCCTTACCACCTGCTCCGACTCCGGGGTTCGTTCCATCTGGCGCGACTGGTGCGGGACCATCGCGCTCAACTGCTCCGCAGCGAGTGCTCCCAGAGCTTGAAGGGAAGAACGCACATCGACCGGCTGATATTCGACTTGGGCGGGGGTGTCTATGCGTTGTATGACCTGCTGGAGCTATCAATCTTCGCGCCGACCACGCAGGCCGCCGCCGAAGCCGCCGCGCACCTGAAGCGATACCGGAAGCTGGAAGCCGAGAAGCCCGGCTTTAAGCTCATCAGCGTGGCGGGCAACGTGCCCATCACGCAGTTGGTCACCGTGGACCAAACCACCCCGCTGAGCGAAAGCGAATTGCGCCTGCATTACGGGGCTGACCTCGCGCTCTGGGAGGCGGAGTGGCTAGGGAAACTGCGTCATCGGCACAGCGGCGTGAGCATCCTGTTCGGGCCGCCGGGGTGCGGCAAGACCACTTACCTGCGAAGCTTGATGGCGCGGCTGATCGACCGCTTCACCTTCTACTACCTGCCGACATCAACCTTCGACGTGTTGAGCAGCCCCAACTTCGTTAAGTTCTGGATCGACGAGAAAGAGGGCGCGGGCGGCAGGCAGAAGATCGCCATCATGGAGGATGCCGAGGAACTGCTTCTGCCCCGCGACGAGAGCAGCCGGACGAAGGTCAGCAACCTCCTGAACATCGCCGACGGGTTTCTGGGCGAGCATCTGCGGCTGCATGTGATCGCCACGACCAACGCGCCCGTCCGCAAGCTTGATCCGGCCCTGCTGCGACCGGGGAGGTTGATGGGGACACGGGAGTTCCGTCGACTCTCCCGCTTGGAAGCGCAGCGGCTCGCCGAGGCCAAGCAGTTGACGCTGGTGGATCAGCCGGACTATTCCCTCGGCGAAATCTACTGCGGCGCGGTCAGCGGTCCAGTGTTCAACGTGGATCGGCAGGTCGGCTTCGCCCCATGAAAGGACCGCCCGATGCTGGAGATTATAGTTTTCATCCTGCTGTTCCTTACCGCAGCCAGTTGGCTGATGGGCAAGCTGGCCAAACGGCCCGACGCCGGATGCAGGGGCATGACGTTTGGCTGTGGCTTGTTCTTGGCCGTGTTCATGACGGTGATGTTCATTAAGGCCGTGACCGATCCCAACATGGAACTCATGGCAGCCCTGGTCATCGTGCCGTGGATCGCACTGGGCGTCATACTCATAGCCGAGGCGGTGAAGAACCAATGAGTCGCAGCGAGCTTCCCATGCTGAACAGCCGAGTCGCAGTCCCGTGCGGCGATGAAGAACCCGCCTCAGATCGGGACGAAAAGCGTGTCTCACAAAACGTTCGTTACTTTATACACCACTGCCCAGCGGTCGCCCGATGCGGATTTCCCAGTGTTCGCAGTCTTAAAAACTCATCTCCGTATTCATTGTACCATCAACTCATGTGTGCCTTCGTTTTTGAGATATGACTACAAGATCATCCTCCCGGCTGGTCGGCTACGCCCGCGTCAGCAGCAACGGTCAGGAACTCCGACTCCAGCTTGACGCCCTGAAGAAAGCTGGGGTTGCCAAGGCCGATGTATTCACGGACAAGGTGTGCGGCGCGAAAGCGGCCCGGCCCGGCCTCGATGCGTGTCTCCAGCAGTTGCAGGCGGGCGACACCCTGCTGGTCTGGCGGTTGGACAGGTTGGGTCGGTCAATCCGTCACCTGATTGACCTCGTTGAAGAACTCCACCAGCGCGGCGTGAAGTTCAAGTCGCTCTGCGATGGTGCCATCGACACGACGACCGCCAGCGGGGAACTGATCTTCCACGTCTTCAGTGCGCTGGCCCAGTTTGAGCGGCGGCCGATTCAGGAGCGCACGAATGCCGGACTCAAGGCTGCCCGTGCGCGTGGACGGCTCGGAGGTCGCCCGCCGATGTCCTTGGACGACCCCCGGATTCAGACTGCGAAGAAGCTCCACGCCGACAAGAGCATGGCGGTAAGCGCCATCTGCCAGACGCTCCAAATCTCCCGGCCAACGCTGTACCGCTGGTTATCCGTCCAGCCGCAGCCGACCAGCGCGTCGTGAGGCTGGGCGGTTCCGGCAGTGCTGCCCAAGGCCAAGGATGGAGATCGCCCTCCTTTATTGGCACTTCCCGCCCAGCCGCGCCACACCGAAAGCGAGTACCAGCGAACGCCTAGCAGCCTGTCGGACTTAACAAATGGAATTCCAGCGAGGTCGGGCGTGATGCGGGATACGAGGCTATACAACCGCCCGGCGGAATCGGAATCTGCGGATTTTGCTGGCTCGCGCCAGCGCTCCC
>Ga0326728_10011469_pt1 | contig 20215 bp, 16 predicted proteins | sample MB3enrmetagenome_FD_207602 | JGI IMG/M metagenome (GOLD analysis project Ga0326728, IMG submission 207602) | Lab enriched peat soil microbial communities from McLean, Ithaca, NY, United States - MB31MN | ecosystem: Environmental > Terrestrial > Soil > Wetlands > Peat | place: USA: New York... | reverse complement strand
CGAGGTTTCGTTTCTTCCACTCGCGCTCGTAATACGCCAACGTCGTCTTTGCCTTCAAATACTGGCCTTTCGTGTCCACGCCAACGACGACGCCGGCATGGAGGCTGGGAATCACCGAGATGTGCGTGACGGCGGCGAACACCTCGCCTTGAGCCGCGTCCAGGATCCATTCGCGTGTACCGCTTTTGTTTGCGGTGATCTCCGTGTCGCCGATCAACTCCCTGAGCGCGCGTAGCGGTTCCTCGAGGAACGCCTGCACTTCCGGTTCATGCCAGAGCGCGCACAGGGCCGTGCGCTGGAACTCGGCGCGCGAGCGGGCAAAATCCGGCGCGTCCAGAAACAGGAGCGTGGATTCCGGCAAGAGTGTTGCGGCTTTGGGGGCCGGTCTGCCACGAAGCAGATAAGCCAGCACCGCTGCGATCATCACAAGTAAAATCAGCGCGCCGAGCGCAAATCGTTTCATGAATGAAGCAGTGATGCTAATGGGCGGTTGTGACCAGCGTCAAGGAGATAGGGTTGGGCGCGGTTCGAAGTGGTGGGCATGGAGTGTAGATAGCCTACGAACCCTCACCTTGATCCTCTCTCTCCCAAGCAGGGTGAGGAGATTTCCCCCTCCATTTCCAAGGAAGAGGGCAGGGTGAGAGTTGCTTGCTTGGTCGATTGACCCCCGCTCAGAATTAGACACGCGCGGCTCACGTTTCTCCTTGCGCGCTAAAATCAGTCAGGGATTTCGGCGGCCACGCGGCGCGCAGGGCGTTGAGCACGACGACGACATCGAGCACTTCTTGGGAAATCGCGCCGGCGACGGGCGGCAGATGACCGAATGCGGCAATGACCATGCCGGCGATACTCAAAGCCATCCCCCCCACCGCACTTTGCAGAGCGATGGCGCGCATCCGCCGGCTGATGTGGAGGAATTCGTCCACCTTCTCCAGTGATGTGGTCATGATCACCGCGCCCGCCGCTTCGCTGGTGATGTCGCTGTTCTGCCCGAATGCAACCCCGACCGAAGCGGCCATCAACGCCGGGGCATCGTTGATGCCATCGCCAAGGAAAAGCGTCTTCGCCTTTTTCGTTTCGCTGCGCACGATCGCGAGTTTCTCTTCGGGGCTTTTGCCCGCATGAAGTTCGGTGATGCCGACCTGTTCGGCGAGGTAACGGACTTCGGATTCGCGGTCACCCGAGACGAGCATGACCTTGTCGAACAGATGTTTTGGTCCGAGATGGCCGATGAACGAGACGCCTTCGGTGCGCGGTTCATCGCGGAAGCGATACGTCGCCGCACAAGCGCCGTCGATGAGGATCAAACATTCCAAGCCGCCGCCGGCAGGAGGCAGTTTTTCGGCGAGAGACGGCTGTCGTACCGCGAGTTGGTTGCGGCTGGTGATTTGAATCTTTCGCCCGGCAACGGTTCCGTGCAATCCTGCGCCGGGGCGTTCGCCGATTTCGCTGACAAGCTGCAACGTGACGCCGTCCTTGTTGGCCGCTGCGAGAATGGCGCGGGCCATTGGATGCTTTGAGTAGCGCTCCACGCTGGCTGCGAGCACAAGAACGTCTCGCTGAGCGAAGCCGGGCGCGCAGAGTTGTTCGGTCAACTTAGGTTCGCCGTAGGTGAGCGTGCCGGTTTTGTCGAAGATCACGGTGCGGCAGGTGGCTATCTGCTCCAGCACAGTCGGATTTTTCACGATGATTGCGCGCTTCGCGGAAAGCGAGATGGCACCGATGATCGCCACAGGAATCGCGATCAGGAGCGGGCACGGCGTCGCCACCACCAGCACGGCAAGAAACCGGTCGGCATCATTGCTGAGAAGCCAAGCAATCAGGGCAATAACCACGGCGACGGGCGTGTAGTAAGCGCCAAGTTCGTCGCCGAGGCGGCGCAGCCGGGGGCGCTGTTGCTCCGAAGCGCGCATGACCTGCATGATCTTCGCGTAACGGGAGTCGACGGCGAGCTTGGTGGCACGGATCGTGACCGCGGTCTCGCCGTTGATCGCGCCCGAGAGGACTTCCGAGCCGGGAGTCTTCGACATCTGGAACGGTTCGCCGGTCAGATACGACTCGTCCATCACGCCATGACCTTCGATGACCACGCCGTCCACCGGGCAGATGTCGTGCGGATACACCAAAAGCGTGTCCCCAATGGCGATCTTGTCGAGCGATACGTCGATGACTTCGGAGTCGCGCTTCAAGTGTGCGATGGACGGCATGCGCTTGGCCAGCGCTTGGAGAACCGAAGAAGCGTGGCGCACGGCATGGTTTTCGAGGGCTTCACCTCCCGACAACATCAAGACAACGAGCGAACCGGCGAGATACTCGCCCAGCAGCACCGACGTGACAATTGAGATGCCTGCCAGTAGATCCGAGCCAAATTGGCGTTTGAAGAGTTTAACAAGAAGCTCGTAAACGAGTGGGATTCCGCCAAAGATCAGGGCCGCATACAGTGGCCGGTCATACGTGCTGGCGAGAGTGTGGAAACCGAAGCGGAGCACGAGATTCAGAATAATCGCTGCAATCGTAAACACCGCGATCACGCTCTGCCTTCGGCTCTCCGGAAATGATTTCGACTCCTTGGTTTTGTCGCTCGGCATCCAAAGTTCTCTGCGGGCGGAAAGGCGCGGCGTTATACCCGGCCACTCGGAACAAGGCGAACTGCCACCGGTCCCACCCTGTGATCCTAAGAGACCAGCGATGTTGTGTCAACAATCAGTCCGCAGCGGGCGAAAAACAGTGACAGCATCACGGCGGTCTGCTATGCAAGACACGAAGGAGATTTCCGATGAAGACTCGCGCATTCGTTTTCGCCGTCCTTTTTGGAGTGACCGCAGCCAGCGCGCAAGAGTCGACCATGGCTGCTTCGCCTCCCGCCGTCGGAATGCCGCACATCGCTTCCAGCCAACACGCACCTGAGCCGCACATCAACGGCCCGCGAATCGTTGGTGCGACGCCGGGCAAGCCATTTCTATTCTTGATTCCTGCGACGGGGGACGGGCCGCTGAAGTTTTCAGCGAAAAGATTGCCGGCCGATCTGACGCTGGACGCAAGCACGGGCATCATCAGTGGTTCGCTGAAGCGGGCCGGCACGAATGTGGTCGAGATCATCATCCAAGGACCGCATGGCGTCGCGCGCTGCACACTGACCATCGTGGGCGGGGAACACAAACTGGCTTTGACGCCGCCGATGGGGTGGAATTCTTGGAACATCTGGCACCGCAACGTGGACGAAAACAAGGTCCGCGTCGCCGCTGACTGGATGATTAAAACCGGTTTGGCAGCCCACGGGTATCAGTACGTCAACATCGATGATTGCTGGGAGGACGGACGCGATACCAACGGAGAGATCACTGTGAATAAGAAATTCGGCGACATGAAGGCGCTGGCGGATTACGTGCACGGCAAGGGGCTGAAGCTGGGCATCTACTCGTCGCCCGGGCAGAAGACGTGCGCTGGCTTTGAGGCCAGTTTTGGACATGAGGATCTCGACGCGAGAACTTACGCAAGCTGGGGAATTGACTACGTGAAGTACGACTGGTGTTCGTACAGCCAGGTCGCGCGGGAACTCACGCAACAGAAGTTCGCCGCGCTGGTACCCGAACTTGCCGACCAACTCAGAGCGCTCACGGATCAAGCCGCCCGGCTGTCGGCAAAACGTCCGCGGTCGCAGCAGGAGAACGATCAGTTGAAATTGGCCAACCAACAACTGGAGGAGATTTTCCAGAAGCTGGATCCGGACAAGCGGAAACAGATTGATCTTGAGATTTTTCAGGCGCCCTACAAGCTCTTCCGCGCGTCGCTCGACAAATGCGATCGCGACATCGTTTACAGTCTTTGCCAGTACGGCATGGGTGACGTCTGGAAGTGGGGCGCGGAGATCGGCGGCAACCTTTGGCGCACCACCGGCGACATCACCGGCACCTACCGAAGCATGTCGGGTATCGGCTTTGGACAGAGCGGCCACGAGAAGTTTGCAGGGCCAGGCCACTGGAACGATCCGGACATGCTCTGGCTGCACTCGCTTGCGCCCAACGAGCAGTTAACGCATCTCTCGCTCTGGAGTCTGCTGGCCGCGCCGTTGCTCATCGGCAGCGACCTGTCGAATCTGAACTCATTTACGCTCGACGCGCTGTCCAACGACGAAGTGATCGATGTTGACCAGGACCCGCTCGGCGTCCAAGGCAGCCGCCGCGCCAAAGACGGCGACTTGGAAGTCTGGGCGAAACCTCTCTCCGACGGCACGCTGGCCGTTGGCTTGTTCAATCGAGGCAGTGATCCCAAGGATGTGGTCGCCAAGTGGTCCGAGCTTGGGTTAAACAGCAAGCAACCCGTGCGCGATATCTGGCAGAGAAAAGATTTAGGCCCGTTCACCGATGCCTTCAGTGCGGCCGTCCCCAGCCACGGCGTGGTTTTGATCAAGGTGGGAGCGGCGAAGTCGTCAGATTGACTGTAGCGGGCTTCTGCGAAGTGCCGGTGAATCGTTTACGGACGGGGGACGATCTTTTGCAGCGCTGCCGGCAAACCTTTCCAAAGCGTCGGATGCGCCTCGACAAGCCGGGTAATGTCGAGCAAATCCTTCTGACGTTTGCTGGGGCGGTGCTGCTCATCGCTCCAAGCCCGCACTTTGCCGTCCAGCGTGTCTTCCCGGCTGGCCACGCGCATCAGAATCCCGTGCACATCGGCCGCCACCGCGCGTTGCGGGAAGTCCGCGTAACGGGTTTCCGTGGTGATCTGGATGGCGACGGCGCCGGTGCCCTGCAAGTGTGATCGACCACTCGTGGCGCTCGACAGTGAAGCCAGCGGCTTCGAGGGCGGCGGCCGCTTCGTTGAGACGCTGCGCGGTGATCACGATGTCCACGTCGCGCGTGACCAATGGTTCGGCAGCCCAGTGGTTGACCGCCAACCCGCCGATCATGCACCACGGAATCTGCCGGCTATCCAGCGTGTCCGCCAACCGCCGCACATCGCCCGCGCCGCCGCTGGTTTGCCATTCAAAAAAAAATCGCGTGCCGTCATGATTTCACCGGTCCTGAAGTGTAATCCGAAGGCCGTTGACAGTTCAAGTCAACGAAGTACACCGAACAAGACGTAGAACGGGATCGACAAACAATCCGTGCGCGATCTCCGGCACCGAAAAGATGTGAGCGCATTCACCGATTCCTTCACCGCCATCGTCCCCGGCCACGGCGTGTGCTCGTCAAGGTTGGAACCCCAGAGGCGTCAAGGTAGCGGTTGTGGTGCATTTCATTGGTGAGCATCTTCCGTTTCTCCGCGATCCTTTATTATCGCATGGAAAGGCTCTTTGTGTCCTGCACCCCTGTAAATGTCGTTATGTTCGCCCGAGACAGTGCCGTATGGAAATGGTTGAAAAGGACTGTGGGTAGTGGTACAATTTGAAATTCTGCGGGCTTGATTCTGCCCGGATACCTGCCATGTTGTGGGTATGCCTAAGCGATCAAGCAGAAAGCGAGACCTGAACGAAACCGCGTTTGCCATCGTCCAGCACGCCACTGGGCAGGCCCCAGCGCAGCCAGAGCCGAAACCAGACAAGAATCCCGCAGCCGTGGAATTGGGCAGGCTTGGCGGATTGAAGGGTGGGAAAGCTAGGGCTGAAAAACTGTCAGCCAAAAGGCGGAAGGAAATCGCAAAAAACGCCGCTCGAAAACGATGGTCTAACCGCGGCGCTCCAGAGAGTCGGTCAGATAGTCGGTAATTGAGGCTCTGTCAGTCCAATTTACGATAGGCGATTTCGACACGTACTCCAGCCTAGCCAATCTGTTTTTGAACTTGTTTGGTTGGTAGCCTAAGGCTCTATCGTTTGCCAGCGGAACAATTGCAGCGATCAGTGGCCGAATACTGCTATCCTGAGCAAACTCAATGTTGACGATTGACTGAGAAATGCTTCTCTCAAAATAGGTCGGACTGCTTCCTGTGAGATAGCTCACCAACCACAGCCTTGAGCTTGTTCGGATTAGAATTTCGCCCGAATCCACCAAACACTGAGAGTCACACCCGCAATGGAAGCGGGCATTGCCGATCACGTTTGGAGCATTAAGGAAATCGTGGGGCTGCTGGGATGAATTTCAAACTGTACCACTACCGGACTGTGAACTGACTTGACGCGTAGAGCAGTTCCTTCCGTCTTCCAAAGTTCATGACGCCAACAATCCCCATGTCCCTATCGGGTGACTGGACTGGCAAAGCAGGATATGGATTACATTGAACCTGTGCTCTGGATAGCTAGTTGACCAGCACTTCCGTGATCTTGTCGCTGGTGCAAACCCCCGCCTCAACCGAAGCGCCAGCACCGGTCAGGAACATTACTTTGCGTTCTCCTTTATTGCTCATTGTAGAGGAAGTTGTTTGGATTGTTGTTGAGTCGTGGTCGGCTCATAGCTCAATCCAAAGGTACTAGCAAGACGGAATACCGTAACAGAGCCTCAGCAAGCGATTGCCGCTTTCAACCCTAAGCTGAGGGCTAACGGCCCGACGAATCGTTTTGAGCTAAAAACGCATCTTATCCTTGCGAGTTGGAGTGCTTGACAGGGGGACGAAATGACATATACTGGCGACAACATGCAATCTGAGGAGCTTGGGGGACAGCGCGGTGACGCCGCGTCCGTCGAAGGCTCAACCAAGGAGGACGGCCCCCAAAAACTGGAAGTGATGCACGCGGCTGACTGTCGTTTTGCGCCGGCCGGACGCGGTGCGTGGAACCACGTTTCCGATCACGAGTGGAACGACTGGCGTTGGCAGCTTCGCAATCGGATCACGACGCTCGACCAACTCGAAAAGCTGATGTCATTGACGAACGAGGAGCGGCTCGGCGTTCAATTGGCAGGCAGTCATCTGGCGTTGGCGATCACGCCTTACTTTTTCAACCTCATCGACGTTAACAATCCGCATTGTCCAATCCGGCGGCAGGTCGTGCCGCGGATTGAGGAAACCGTCACGGCACCGTGGGAGATGATCGATCCGTGCGGCGAAGACGAGCACATGGTGGCACCGGGGCTGGTCCACCGGTATCCCGACCGCGTATTATTTCTGGTCACGGACCGGTGCGCGGCGTATTGCCGGTACTGCACGCGCAGCCGCGTGGTCAGCGGCGTGGGAGAACAACATCTCCACACGGATTTCAGCGAAGCGATCCAGTACATCCGCGAACACAAGGAAGTGCGCGACGTGCTGTTGAGCGGCGGCGATCCGCTGCTGTTCAGCAATGAGCGGCTCGAACAAATCTTGAGTCAATTGCGCGTGATCGAGCATGTCGAATTTCTGCGCATTGGGACGCGGGTCCCGATCTTTTTGCCGCAGCGTATCACCGCTGAACTTTGCGCGATGCTGCGGCAGTATCATCCGTTGTGGATGAGCATTCACGCTAATCACCCAAAGGAAGCGACCGCCGAAGTCAGGGAGGCGTGCGGTCGGCTGGCAGATGCCGGTATTCCGCTGGGGAATCAGACCGTCTTGTTGAGTGGGATCAACGACGACGCGTCGGTGATGAAAGAACTCATGCACAGGCTGTTGATGATGCGGGTGCGGCCTTACTACATCTACCAGTGCGATCTGGTGAAAGGCACGCATCATTTGCGCACCTCAGTCCGCAAGGGGCTGGAAATCATGGAGGCACTGCGAGGTCACACTACTGGTTACGCCGCGCCGCAATACGTGATCGATGCACCGGGCGGCGGCGGCAAGGTGCCGATTGGTCCGGCGTATGTGCTGGCGCATGACGCCAAGCGCATCATCATTCGTAATTACGAAGGCAAAGTCTTCGAATACCCCGAATTAAACGAAGTATTTACCCCGACGGAGTCGGGGCAAGGTGTCCCTCCCGCACCGCGTAAAACTGGTGCAGAGCCTGCTTTCTCTAGCGCCACCATCGCAGAGACGGGACATGGATGCCATTGCAAGACGTAGTTCGGAAAATCATTTTGGTTTGGCTTGGAACTGGGAGCACGATCGCGATTTTATCAATCTGCTCGACCGTTCCTGTCTCAACACCGGCCTGAGTTGTTATCTCGTCGGCGGCCACAATCTTCAGCAGACCTATCTCGAAGTGCAAAACAACGAGCGCCGGTTTCACTATTTCCTCGACCGCGCCAGCGACGACGACCCGCGCTTCCTCCAGCTCAACCAGCTCCTCCAATCGCACGGCACGAAGTTCATCAACGCGCAGCATCATTACCAGCGCTCCATCGATAAGGCGAACATCCACGGCGAGTTGCTCGCGCACGGGCTGCAATTGCCATTGACGATCATTCTCCCGCCGTACGACACCGAACCGAATTTTGATCCGCGCGTCATCGAGCCGCTGGCGAAGCCGTTCGTGGTGAAACCGGCAAGGGGCAGCGGCGGATTTGGCGTGATGGTCGGCGCGACGCGGCCCGACGATGTGATCCAAACGCGCGCCAGGTTTCGCAATCAGCGGTTCCTCGTCCAGCAACGCATCGAGCCACAAATCCTCGGGGGCCGTCGCGCGTGGTTTCGCGTTTATAACGTGTGCGGCCAGATCATCCCGTGTTGGTGGGACGACACCTCCCATCGTTACGCGATCGTCACGCCGGCGGATGGCGGGCTGGTCAACGTGACGGAACTGTCGCGCATCGTAGGCATCATCGGCGAGGTGTCGCAACTTGATTTCTTCAGCTCCGAGATCGCGCTGGATCGCGACGACCGCTACGTCGTTGTCGATTACGTCAACGACCCATGCGACATGCGCCCGCAGAGCAAACATTTCGACGGTGTGCCCGACACAATCGTGAGGATGATCGCGGATGGCATCGTTGGGCACCTCAAAAAACAGTTTTCTGCCCCCGCCGACGCCCCCGTGAGTGAAGACGCCCGCTGGTGGCCGTGAGGTGTGTAGCCTTGCCGGTGTAGCTGCGCTTCTGTCAAGAGCAGATTCAGCGACAAATTACTTGGCGCTTCGCAGCAGCACCACTACAGTGCTCATCATGCCATCTGTCATCTTGAAAGCGAGCAAGGAACGGCGGCTCAGGGCCGGCCATTGCTGGGTGTACGCTGGTGAGATCGCGAAGATAACCGGCGAACCTGCCGACGGCGATGCCGTGGACATCCGTGACCATAAGGATCGTTTTCTCGGTCGCGGCCTGCTCAATGCGAAATCCCAAATCACCGTCCGCCGATTCACGACGCGGAAGGAAGAACTCGACGACGCATTCTTTCGTCGTCGCATCGAGGCCGCCATCCTCTACCGCGACGAACTCGGTGTCACCAGCGCGGGACGGCGCCTCGTGTTTTCCGAGAGTGACCTGTTGCCCGGCTTGATTCTCGACCAATACGGTGATTACCTCGTGCTACAGGCGCTGACGTTCGGCATCGACAAACACAAATCGCTTGTCGTGGACATCGCGCGCAACCTTCTCCAGCCGAAGGGCATCATCGAACGCAGCGATGTGCCGTCTCGCAAACTCGAAGGCCTCAAGGAAACGACGGGTGTGCTGTGGGGCGATGCTGACGGCAAAGTGCAATTGCCGTTCGTTGAATTCTCCGTCGAAGTGAACCTGCTCGAGGATCAGAAGACCGGTTTTTTTCTCGACCAACGCGGCAACTACGCGCGCGTCGCCGCGTTGTGCGCCGGCAAGCGGGTGCTCGATTGCTTCACCTATCACGGCGGATTCGCGCTAACGGCGGCGAAAGCCGGCGCAGCCAGTGTCGAGGCCGTGGAGATTTCGGAGGCGGCCGTGGCGCGGGCGCGGCGCAACGCGGAACTGAACGCGCTCGAAGGCAGGATCGAATTCTTGTGTGCCAACGCATTCGACGTGCTGAAGAAATACGACAGCGAGAAACGGCAGTTCGACGTTATCGTGCTCGACCCGCCGTCATTCACGCGCACGAAAGAGAACGTCAATGCCGCTCTGCGCGGCTACAAGGAAATCAACTTGCGCGCGCTGAAGATGCTGCCGCCGGGCGGTGTGCTGGCGACCTTCACGTGTTCGCACCACATCGGCGCCGAACTGTTCACCGCCATCGTCGTCGATGCGGCGGCTGACGCGAAGAAAACGGTGCGCCTGATGAAGGTCCTCTCGCAGTCACCCGATCATCCGATCCTGCCCGCCGTGCCCGAGACCGAGTACTTGCAGGGATTGCTGCTACAGGTAATGTAACCGGGACCATGACGGGGGCGAATCTATTTGGCAACCTGCTGTTTAGCAGTATCGGTTTGGGCGCGTTCCTGTACGGCAAAAAGCAGGCCCATTGGAAGGCGATGGTGATTGGGGTGGCGTTGATCGCGTATCCGTACTTCGTGCCGAGCACTGCCGCGATGTACATGTGCGGCGCGGCGCTGACAGTGGCGTTGTTCGTCTTCCGTGATTAACGTCATCCATCAGGCGCGCCATTTGGCGTCGCCTGCATGGTCTTGTTCGGTCCCTTCTCTATGAAACCTGGGATTTCCACCGGGTTCTGATCCAGAACCAACTGAACGTAACCATCGTCAATGCCTTCAGTTGCCGCCGAGCGGAACAGCTCGAACTCCACTGGGAAACCGCCACTTTCAAGCTGCCTGCGCCATAGCACGTGTGCTTCCCCGTTGGTCGAGAATTCGATCAGAACGGGCAATGCAGTGTGTGCGAAATGAAGGTCAGGCTTTTCCGGTATGTAGAACTCCTGATGAATGGCACAGTCAGTGACTTCGTCTCTGACTTCCGGACAGGCGGAGATGAAGAGCGGCCACAGACCAGGGCGGAGACGGGCTGCACGTTGGCCACCCATGCCGACCTACTGCGCGACTACAAGATGCTCAAGGGATGTGTTCTCAAGCACCCCGCTGCTTTTTTGAGGAAGTCCGATCCTGTCGAGCCTTGGTTTATAGCGCCGTTAAGCGGAGGGCATTGCGGCAATGAGGGTTGCTTCAATGTGACTGCGGTCATGTTTGTTTTTTACGACGAATGCCGAGAAGAAGTTCCAGAAATAAAAGTACCGATCACGCGAATTCCGGGCGTGCGAGTACAGGCGTTTCCAGAGTGTGGTGTCGGGTTTGCCGATGTAGTACGGGACACGGTCTTAGCAGAGGACATAGACACCGGGATTGTGAAGAATCTCCCTAACTTCCTCGCTCTCCGAGTCCTTTTGAGGGAATATTGCCTACTTGTCTAGGCCATGTTTCTGATATGACTTTTTATTGGGCTCATGGTGACACTCAAGCAAAACGCGGGCGGATGGTCAATTCACAGCGAAGCGAGTCGAGCCGCAAGCGGCGTTCTCCAAATTCGACGACGCTGTGTAGCCGGCCGATCCGTTTCCCTCTACAGTCTTGGCGGGACGAACACGCGCAGGGCTTGAGAGTTGTCGGCGAGCGGGGTGAGCGTATAATGACCGAGCGCAGCAGGGAGCAAGACAAATTCGCCGACGCTGAGGCGATCCTCCTTGCCGTCAGCAGCAAGCAAACCCACCGATCCCTGAACACAAGCGATGATGTGGAATGTTGTGCCGTCGCATCGGTCGAGCCACGCATTGCGCAATTCGAGTTTCTGTACTCCGAAGTATTCGCACTCGACAAGCCGCCAGAGACCGTTGCCTGATTTGTTCTCGATGCGGGGCCGGATTTTCTTCGGCTCGAAATCTTGAAAGTCAATGCACGCGAGCGATTCCTGAACGTGGAGCTGGCGCGGCCGGCCGTCCAAACCGACGCGGCCCCAATCATAGAGCCGATACGTTGTGTCGGAGTTCTGCTGAATCTCGAAGAGCACCACGCCGGCGTCGATCGCGTGGAGCCGGCCAGAAGGCACAAAAAACACGTCGCCCTTGACGACAGGAAAACGATGAACAAAATCTTCCAACCGCCAGGATGAAGGCGGTTGATCCAACGCGCGCATAAAGTCGGCGCCCGTCACGCCTCGACAAAGGCCAGCGATCAGGTGAGCATCTCTGTCGGCTTCGAGCACGTACCACATTTCAGTTTTTGGCTCGCCTTTCAGTTTCGCGGCGACGGCTGCGGGAGGATGCACTTGGAGGGAAAGCCTCTCGCGGCAGTCGAGGAGTTTCACCAAAAGGGGAAAATGAAGTGATGGAGTTGTGGATTGTTGGGTGGCGACGTTGGTGCCGAGCAGTTCCGCGCCATGCGCTTCGATGAGCTGGCGCAACGTTTTGCCTTTGTCCGGGCCGTCCGCGATAACGACCTGGGCTTCGTCGCGGTCGCTGATTTCCCAGCTTTCCCCAATGCGTTTGCCGGGCGGCATGGGTTTGCCGTAGCGGGTCAAGGTACTGCCCCCCCAGACCCGCTCTACCAAAACCGGCGTAAACTTGTACGGATATAACATCTTTGTGTCTTGCAGTTGCTCGGGTTTTTGCATACACTGCGTGGTCGCAAGGAGGCATTGCAACAACTTTTTATGGGGAAGCAATCCGAACACGCGCACGGACGTGAAATCTGTGCCGTGGTGTTGGTCGGCCTCGCGCTGCTGCTGTTGTTGAGCCTGATCTCGTTCGAGAAGTTCGACGTGGGCGACGCCGCAACGTCCGGCACGCATCCGCTCAAGAATTTCATCGGCCCCGTCGGCGCATGGATTGCCTGGGGCGCGTTTCGCGCGTTCGGGCTGGGCGCTTACGTGTTGATGCTGGTGCTTGGCGTGATCGGTGGAATGCTCCTGCTCGGCCAGGAGATCCCGTGGCGCAGCAAAGTCAGCGCGGGATTGCTGCTGCTGTTGTCGTCGAGTTGTCTGTTGCACATCGCGGATCTGGAACGCGTGCGACGCGCGCTCAACCTGCCCGGCGCGGGCGGCTTCCTCGGTCTTTTCGTTGGCGGGGTTTTCCAGCAGTGGTTGGGCACCGTCGGCACATTGATCGTGTTCGTCGTGGCCTACATGGTCAGCCTGATCGTCCTCATCAATCTGCGGCCGAGTTATTGGGTAGCGCTCGGTCTGGCAACAGCGCAGGACGTTTGGCGTCGCGCCCGCGGCAAACCGAAAACCGACACGCGCGACGAATTGCGCGAGCAGGAACGCGAGCTTCGCTACAAGGAATTTCAAGTGGATCGTGAACTGGCCCGCAGGGAACGCGAAGCCCGCAAGCTGACCGGCGACCGCGAGCCGCGACCCGAACCCAAGATAGAAGACCGCACAGTTCCAAAGCCGGCGACGGCGGACGAGCTGGAAAAGGCGTCGGCGACCGGAGAAAAAGCAGCGTCGAAGAAAGAACCTGCTGAAGCCGACAAGCCTGCACCGGCGGCGGGAAAGCCGAAAGCCGAGAAACCGATTGCCAAACCGACGGCGGCGCTGGCGAGCGCCGGCGCAGCCGAGGGTGAGCAATACGTTCTGCCGACATTGGGCTTACTGGAGCAGCCGCCCGCGCTGGCGCAACGGAACGTCATCGAAGATTTGAAGGCCAACGCGGAAGTGCTGCGGGCGACGCTGGAAGACTTCGGCATCAACGTCGAGTTGGGCGACGTAACGAAAGGCCCGACGATCACGCGCTACGAAGTCTATCCCGCGCCGGGTGTGAAGGTGGAAAAAATTTCGTCGTTGTCAAACAACATCGCGCTGGCGATGAAAGCGGTCAGCGTCCGCATCCTCACGCCGGTGCCCGGCAAGGGCACGGTGGGCATTGAAGTGCCCAACACGACGACGACCACCGTCTATCTGCGCGACATTCTCGAATCGGAAGAATGGCGGACGACGAAGGCGCGCATCCCCATCTCGCTCGGCCGCGATGTGGCGGGCAACCCCATCGTTTCTGATCTGAGCGACATGCCGCATTTGCTCGTGGCGGGCGCGACGGGTTCAGGCAAGACGGTCTGCGTCAATGTGATTCTTGCGAGCCTCCTTTACCGGTTTACGCCGGAAGATTTGCGGCTCGTGTTGATCGATCCGAAGGTGGTCGAGATGCAACATTTCAACGCGCTGCCGCATCTGATTGTGCCGGTGGTGACGGAAGCGAAGAAAGTCCCGCTGGCGTTGCGTTGGGTCATTAACGAAATGGAAAAACGGTTCCAGATTTTGGCCAAGGCGGGCGTCCGCAACATCGCGTCGTTCAATGCGCGGCCCCGGAAGAAACCGAAACGGGAGTCCGAAGCTCCCGCCGAACCGGAACATGATGGAGCCGGCGGCGCGTCCGAAGTCGCGCCTTCCCCGCCCGAGCAGGAAGTGCTCAAAATCGAAGTGCCGCGCGACGATGAACTGGTGATTCCCGACAAGTTGCCGTACATCGTGATCGTGATCGACGAATTGGCGGACCTGATGCTGGTCGCGCCGGCCGACGTTGAAAACGCAATCGCACGCCTGGCGCAGCTCGCGCGCGCCGTCGGCATTCACATGGTGTTGGCCACGCAGCGGCCAAGCGTGGACGTGGTGACCGGCGTCATCAAGGCGAATTTCCCGGCCCGCATCGCGTTTCAGGTCGCCTCGAAGCAGGACTCGCGCGTCATCCTCGACGCCAACGGGGCCGACAAGTTGCTCGGCAAGGGCGACCTGCTTTACCTCCCGCCCGGCTCCTCGAAGCTGATCCGCGCGCAGGGCGTATTGATCCTCGACGAGGAAATCAAACGCATTGTAGACTTCATCGGAGCGCGCGCGAAACCCCATTTCGAAACCGAGATTCATCAGAAATTGCAGAAGAACACGGTGCTGCCCGCCGATCTGGCCGAGGAGGAGGACGAAGAACTGGTCGAGCAGGCAATGGAAGTCATTCGGCAGACCAACCGCGCCAGCGTCTCGGTCTTGCAACGGCGCCTGCGCATCGGGTACACTAGGGCGGCTCGGATCATGGATCTGCTGGAGGAACGCGGCATTGTCGGCCCGAACAAAGGCGCAGAACCGCGCGACATCCTGATTGATCTGGACGGGAAGATCCCGGCCGAGCCGTAAATTGATTGCAGGCGCGAAGCTTCTTTGCGCCGATGTACGGTGCCGCGAGAATGTTTCGCGGCCACAACGCTATGGATTCGATTGGCAATACACTGCGCAAGGCGCGTCACGCCAAAATGGCGAGTTTGGAAGACGCGGCGCGCTCCACAAAGATCAAGATCGAGATACTGGAGAAGCTCGAAGCCGACCAGTTTGATCAACTGGTGGCTCCGATGTACACGAAGGGATTTCTCAAGCTCTACGCCGAATACCTCCGCTTGGACAGCCAAATGATCGTTGATTCGTACCTGCGCAGCCAGGGCGGCCTGCGGCGGCAGGGGCTGCAATTCGAGACGGAGGCGGCCATCCGCGCGCGCAAGCCGCCGGAGTTGCAGTTGCCGACGCCCAGCGTGATCCGGGTTGTAGGGGCGGTGACCGTCGCGGTGATTCTGGGGTTGTCGGTGAGGCACTTGTGGGCGCGGCACGGTCGAGTGAGCCAGCCGCGCTCGGAGCGGGGACAGCCCCCGCAGGAACAGAAAGTTGCGGCGACGGCGAAAGCGCCAGCGACTCTGCCGAAGGCCGATTTCGACGCGTATTATCAGCCGCAAACCAAACCCGCGCCCGATCTGTTGGATCCGTCCGGCAAATAGACGTGCTCGTGAGTTCCTCCCTGCCAATCAAAATCGGCCTGGTCAGTCTGGGCTGCGCCAAGAACCTTGTGGACAGCGAAGTCATGCTCGGCTCGTTGCTACGCGCGGGCGCGGAGTTGACGGAGGATGCGAAGGAAGCCGATGTCGTCATCGTCAACACGTGTGGTTTCATCGAAGGTTCGAAACAAGAATCCATCGACGCGGTTCTGAAGGCGAACGAACTTCGCAAAACGGGCAACTGCAAGGCGCTCATCATGGCGGGCTGCATGACGCAGCGCTACCCGAAAGATTTGCAGAAGGAACTGCCCCAAGTGGACGCCATCGTCGGATTGAACGAGGTCCCGCGCATTGGCGAGATCGTCCAGGAAGTAGTAGCGCGGGTGTCTCGGCCGCATTCGCAGGACGAACGACACGGGGGAGACACGCGCGCTGTTCTGTTCTGGTCCGGCCCGGCCAAGTACGTTCCCGATTACACCGCCCCGCGGTTTCGTCTGACGCCGAAACATTTCTCGTACGTCAAGATCGCGGAAGGCTGCAATCATCCTTGCACGTTCTGCAGCATCCCCCGTATTCGGGGCAAACACCGCAGCCGCCCGATGGATGACGTATTGGCGGAGATTCGGTCGCTCGTCGCCAACGGCGTGCGCGAGATCAATCTCATCTCGCAGGACACGACGTTTTACGGGAAGGATCTGGCGAGCGGGCGAGCCTTGCTCTGCTCGTTGCTCCTCGCAATCCAGCGGATTCCCGGGGACTTCTGGGTGCGGTTGCTCTACACGCATCCGGCGCACTGGAGCGATGAATTGATCGACACGATTGCCGACTGCAACAAGGTGTGCCGGTACGTGGACATCCCGTTGCAGCACATCAGCGACCGGATGCTCGAACGGATGCGGCGCGAGACCGACGGACGCTACATCCGTCGTCTCCTTCGCAACATACGGGCCGGTATTCCCGGCATTGCGGTGCGCACCACGTTCGTCGTCGGTTTCCCCGGCGAAACCGAGAAAGAGTTCGAGGAACTCCTGGCGTTCATCGAGCAGACAAAATTCGAGCGGCTCGGAATCTTTACCTACTCGCAGGAAGACCACACGCCCGCTGGCACAATGAAGGCGCAAGTGTCTGCGAAAGTGAAGAAGCAGCGTTACGGTCAGGCGATGACGTTGCAACAGAAGGTATCGCGCGAGATTCACGAGCAGATGATCGGCAAGACGCTGCGTGTGTTGATTGAAAAGCAAAAGGACGGCGGCTCTTCCCGCTTGGAGCAGGGTTGGATTGGTCGCTCGCACGCAGATGCCCCGGAGATTGACGGCAACGTATTCGTGACGGGCGCGGCACGGCTCGGTGAATTCGCGTGTGTGCGGATCACCGGGGCGCGCGAGTACGATCTCACGGGCGAGACATTGCCCAATGAGAGCGATTTCAACTGCGGATGACGCAGATGGGCGCGAACACTTGGCGGGCCACGCTCGTCGCGACCTCAACGGATTTGTCACGAGTCAGATGTCGCCCTCGCCTATAATGACACACTGTGTTTAAGCCTGTTCGTATGCCACTGATTCAAGTGTCTAGGCTAGCGATGTTTTCAGTTCGCACGCGCCGAGGTTTGCGCTACGTTATGGCAGATGAAACGGACTTTATCGGTGTGGCTGGCGACGCTGTTGGTGTCCGGATGCGTCAGCCCGGCGCCCCGTGATGAGAAAGAGTCGCCGAAGCTGGCGCCGGTGCAAGTGTCAGAATTGCTGAAACGCGCCAAGCCGGCTGACGAGTTGGGAATCAAGCTCGCCGGCCGGTCGTCACTGATCGGCGTCACGGGGATCAACGAAGTCTCGCTCCCGCAGCCGGTCACGGTTCCTCTCATCGGGTTGCCGACGACCGTGTCCGATGAGCTGAGCATGCGTTATCGCGTGCCCTGCATCCTCGCCAGCGTCAACGGGCATGAAGGCCGGCGCGTGCTGCTCGACAGCGGCAGCAATCGCGTCCTACTCGGTTACTCGCTGGCGCGCGACCTCGATCTGCCGCTGATCGCCGGGCTTGATCCCGTGTCCGCGCATGGCATCGGCGGTCAGGGAAAAGTGGATGCCTATTGGGCTATTCTTCCGCGAATGACGGTCGGCCCGCTGGAATTGCGCAAGCTTGTGGCTCTGGTCAGTCCCGACGCCGAGGTGCTGACGTACCGTCGCAGTTTCTGGGGAAACATGGAGGTAATGCTGCTTGGCGTCAACGCCTTGAAGGGATTGTCGTACCTGTCGATCGATTATCTGCGGGGCGAAGTCACGTTTTGTCCTCAAGCTCGATATCTGCCCGATGCTTCCGCGGCGTTCGTGACGGCTGCGCCACTGCGCTGGGAAGGGGACTTGCCTGTGGTGGACGCCATTCTCGAACGAAGGTATCACGCCTCGTGCGTAGTGGATACGGGCGGCGATTACGGTTTGTTCCTGCCGCGCGCCCTCGCGACCGAGCTGGATTATTGGAAGCCGGGTTGGGGAGCCGAACAAACCGGGCGCGGCATCGCAGGCGCACAGGAAGGCAAAGGTTACCTCGTTCACGAAGTGAGGGTTCGCGACGCGATCTTCAAACAGGTTCCGGCGCGCACGCAGATCGAAGGCCCCGAGCCGCTCGGTGGCCGCGTGCTGCTCGGCAACTACGAGCTTCGCCGCTATCGCGTGACTTTCGATTTCAAGAACAGCGTCTTGTGGCTGGAGAAGTAAACCGCGCGGCGTTTTGAGGTTCAGCGTTCACGGTTCGCGGTTGAAAGTGCCCGTGGCTGCCTCTATCCTATTGCGCCTTGGGCGACGGAACCGTGAACCAAAAATCTGCAACTGAGAACCGTCCGCGCACGCGCGTGTGCGCCGGCATGAGCGGCGGCGTGGACTCCAGCGTCGCGGCGTACCTTCTGAAGAAGCAGGGCCACGACGTCATCGGTCTGACCTTCCGCAACTGGCCGCAGGATTGCTTCAGCGGCGCTGAGAACAAATGTTGCGGGCCGCAAGCGGTTACCGACGCTCGGATGGTCGCGCACGCGCTCGGCATCCCGCACTACGTCGTGGACGAGATCGACTCGTTCCAACGCGACGTGATCGATTACTTCGTGGCCGAATACAGGAATGGGCGCACGCCCAACCCGTGCGTCGTCTGCAACGAGAAGATCAAGTTCGGCGCGCTGCTTCAGAAGGCGCAGGCGCTCGGCGCCGATTACATCGCGACCGGACACTATGCGAGGATTAGCAGGGCGGACGTCTCGCCCGCCTCTCCGTCCGACTTGCGGCGACCGGGACGGCCACGCCACTATCTCCGCAAGGGACGCGACGAACACAAAGACCAGAGCTATTTTCTGTTCTCGCTGCGTCAGGATCAACTCGCCCACTCGTTGTTTCCCCTCGGCGATCTCAGCAAGGAGACAACGCGCGCCATCGCTGCCGGACTCGGCCTCAAGACGCACGGCAAAGTGGAGAGCCAGGAGATTTGTTTCGTGCCGGACAAAGATTACGCCCGGTTTCTGCGCGACGGCGTGAAGTTGCCCGACCGGCAAGGTGAGATTGTGACTCGTGACGGGAGATTGTTGGGCCATCACGACGGTATCCAATACTTCACGATTGGCCAGCGCGAAGGCCTCAACCTCGGCGGGCAGAAGCAACCGCTCTACGTCGTCGCGCTCGACGCTGCGGCCAACCGCGTCATCGTGGGAACCGGTGATGAGCTGATGCGTGATCGGTTTGAAGTCGCCAATTGCAGTTGGCTCGCGATTGACGAACCGGACGCGCCAGCCGAAGTGACTGTCAAGATTCGGTACAACCACAAGGGCTGCTCAGCGGTCGTGGAGCGTGTGGGCAGAGAGCGCGTGAGCGTGCGTCTGCGGGAACCTCAGCGCGCCATCACGCCCGGCCAGGCAGCGGTTTTCTACCGCGACGACCTCGTCCTAGGCGGCGGCTGGATTTGGTGACCCGCGTTTCTCACCACGAAGACCAGCCGCAGGAGTACCGCGCCATCTCGCCGAAAATATCGACGGCGCTATCCATAACTGACGGGAAAGGCTGGCTCGCCACGTTTCACGCGGCTACGGAACCGACGCGAAGCGAAGACACCCGACTACGTCCACGGTTTCCTTAAACACGCGCCGCGTGTGTGGAACGACACGAAGTTCCTCGACGGCTACCACGGCAAGTTCGTGGTCCTCGTGCGCCGGGGCGAAGGTCGCTGGTATGTCGTTAGTGGCGAGCCGACCGTGAAAACCCTCACGCTGGACCTGCGCGAGTTGTCCGTCCGCGGTGTCGGCACGCTCGTCACCGATGCCGATGGCGGGAACCTTTCGTTCCGCCGAGAGACGGTCCACCTTACGTCCGATAAGAGGCAGCAAGTCACGCTGCAGCCGCAGGGCGGTTTTGTCATGGGTTTCAAGTGAGCGGGGTGACAATCGGCCGGATTACTTCACCCGCACCTTGGGAGTTGAAGACGTGACCGGATTGAAACTCACGGAATTCACCGGGGAGGCGGCCCATCTGGATCGCGACAGGGCCATCTCAATCCGCTGATCACCGAGTTTAGCGTTTTGGACTATGATAATGAAGATCAACCTGCTGCGCGTTATGGGATGTTATATAGCCGCGCATAATTAATTCGACATAGAGCCGCGATCGGGTATGCTGCTACGGCAGTATGAATCCTGTCTTCACTCACGGTAATCAGCGCACCGCGCGATGGCTCATCCAATTGCGCCGTCACGCCATCAGCGACCAAGCGGCCCGCGTCGCTCAACGAATCCATGCCATC
>Ga0326728_10011468_pt1 | contig 20217 bp, 24 predicted proteins | sample MB3enrmetagenome_FD_207602 | JGI IMG/M metagenome (GOLD analysis project Ga0326728, IMG submission 207602) | Lab enriched peat soil microbial communities from McLean, Ithaca, NY, United States - MB31MN | ecosystem: Environmental > Terrestrial > Soil > Wetlands > Peat | place: USA: New York... | reverse complement strand
GGAGGCGGAGGTGGATGAGCATCTTAGCCACTACGATGAATTACGCAACGAGGATGGACTGCGGGCAGTGGTCAGGAACGGTCACGCTCCCCGACGCTTAATCTTGACAGGAGTGGGACCCGTCGCAGTGCGTCGTCCCCGCGTTGATGAACGCGCGGCAAAGGGGCACGCGGGACACCAAGAGTTCAGCAGTGGCATTCTCCCACGCTTTGTGCGACGCAGTCCTACGTTGGAGGGAGCCCTAGCAACGTTGTACCTCAAGGGGGTGAGCACAAACGATTTCAGCACGGCCTTGGCGGCGATCATGGGGGAAGGAGTAGCCGGGCTATCGGCTTCCACGATCAGCAAGCTGAAGCAAGTCTGGGAAGAGGAGTATGAAGGGTGACGCAAGCGGCCACTAGAATCCAAGGAGTATGCCTATATCTGGGCCGATGGGGTGTACTTCAATGTTCGCATGGAAGAACAACGGTCCTGTATTTTCGTAGTCATTGGAGCCAATTATCAGGGAAAGAAGGAGTTATTAGCTGTTCGCGACGGATATCGGGAAAGTGAGCAGAGTTGGAAGGAGCTGCTCGTGGAGCTGAAGAGCCGAGGGTTGGAAACGGATCCGAAGCTGGCGATTGCCGATGGAGCACTTGGCTTCTGGAAAGCGCTTCCGCAGATCTTCCCGACCACTCGAGCTCAGCGCTGCTGGGTGCACAAGACTATTAACGTATTGGACAAGATGCCCAAAAGCGTTCGTCAGCAAGCCACCGGTATGATGCGCGACATCTACATGGCCGAGACCAAGGGGCGGGCTCTGAAGGCCTACCAAGTGTTTATTGACTCATTTGACGAGAAGTATCCCAAGGCTGTGGCGTGTCTCCAGGATGACGAGGAGGTATTGTTCAGCTTCTACGACATGCCAGCTGCACACTGGCAGCACATTAGGAGCACAAACGTCATCGAAAGTGTGTTCGCTACCGTGAGATTGCGGACCAAGAAAACAAAGGGCTGTTGCACGCGCCTGGCGACTCTTACCATGGTGTTCAAATTAGTGCAAGAGGCAGAAAAAGGCTGGCGTCGCCTACGTGGCTGGAGGAAGCTTGTACTAATTCGGGAGGGCCGCCGATTCGTTGACGGGGTTCTTCAAGAAGAGACGGCGGCATAACAAACCAAACCGAATGGGTGTCCCCTTGTCCACCAAGATTGACAGTATCTCTTCTCCGCTTCCTCTACGACGTTAATGTCTTCAGTCAAGTTAGGCATGGCGGCTAAGGCTTGGCGCATCACTGAATGATCGTCGATTAATTAAGAGGACGCGAATTCGCGAATTCTGGAGCGATGCTCGGTTTTAACCACCAAGCCAACGTTGGTACTTCTGCTAGCTTTGTCTTAATATCAACGGCAATTAGGCGTGAAACTTAACCGTTCCTTGGTCTCCCTCCCGCTTCCAACCCTGCTTTTGCAAATCGTTGCGGAGACAACCGACTTGTACCTTCCCTCCCTTTACAACTGCGCTGCCCGGCGTCCTTTCCACCTGAAGGTTGGATGCCGATCTTCCACATTGAATACATGCATTCTCAAGTTCATGGTTAGCTTTCTGGTTTTCATAGTCATCACGTCCATTCCAGTGGCAGACGAATTGCGAGTCGTTAGGGCCATCTACGATCTCGGTTAAGGTTCTCACCACTTTATCTCCTTTTCAAAACTATGACTTCGAGACGATTCGCGTAGTAGTGCACTGACGGAATCTATCCGGATGCGATAGGCTTTATCGAAATAGCTGTTAAATAGCGTTAAGCCTCCCTTCAGGAACCGTGCGCCGAAACTGTTCCAATCGTGAAAGTCTTGCTGACCGACGGCTATCGGGCAATGGTTTCGTTCCGTCGGTTTTGAATCTCCTAAAACATATGAAATCTTCCAGCAACCAGCAATAGACCCGTACGTGCTATTGTCCCGTCGTTTTGGGCTGTTCCTAGATAAATCAAACGTCGTAAGCAATAGTATATATCCTTGTAGAGAATGCAAACAACCCACAAAACAAGTTGCAAGTAGGACAACAAAAGCCGGCTTCATCCACTTGACACAGCGGGTTTTCAATAAGCAAGTTTCGCGCTATGCGAAAAAGTGATGCAAAATTCTGTAAAGCTACCACTTCAAGTTCTCTGACAAAAACTCGATAAACTCGCCCAATCTCTGAGCAAGCCTGTTTGTATGGTCCGCATCGTCTTCAATATATTCTGTACGCAAGCCCTTGTCCTTGAGTACCTTTACGAAATCCCCATTTGGTTGGATCACGCCGTATTCATCCTTTGTTCCCGCAAAAAGCCAAAACTGAATTGGATAAGAGTCCTCGTCGTGAGCCTTTGAGAACTGGTACAACTTCGGAGTAAAGTTTTGCAGACCGTATGAAGAAAAGCCTCCGACAATACTGAATAATTCAGGGTGCGTAACCGCCAAACACAACGAGTCGTACCCACCTGAGAATGTCCAGCGATTGCCCGAGACGCTCTGTCGGCAAGTGTCCGCAACTTTCTATCGACGAACGATGCAACGTCGTGGAGTAAGTACTCATTGTAAGGGTCTATTCCTACTCCCGTTTCTTTTCCTTCCAAACTTGTCCACCAAATTCGATCTACATCAGGGCAAACAACTATGAGAGGTTTTATCTTCTGTTCTTGAATAAGCATGTCAACAATGACACTGACGTTTGCCTCACTCATATGTTCGTAATGCCCCCCCAAAAATGTGGTATTGTTACCACCGTGCCCATGGATTAGGTAAAGCACCGGATACGATGCGCCGGATGTGTCATAGCCTTCAGGCAAATATACACTTAGAGTTCTTTGGGCAGTTTCTCTTCCATGCAAAAGAATCCTGCTCTGTATTTGGTATTGCCTGACTTCACCAGCGCAGAAGGCAGCAGATGATAGGAGAAGGGCTACGATTGAAAACACAACCATACCACTTCGCTTTAGGAACGCAACGTAAACTTCTCGAGATGAGGCGAAGGAATCTAGATGAAGACCAAACAATCGGGCGCGGAAAGCTCCCGAATGCTCGAACCCATCTCAAGGATTTCGTCAAGAGACATGGTCGGGTAGACTTCTTCAACCTTCGTTACGTGAGATGTGAGATGAGAGTGGGAGAGCTGATACTTCCGCGGGATGTCGCAAACAAATCACTGAAGACCTCTCGACGGGAAGAGGGGAAGGCTTCCTATGCGCGAACTTCAAAGCGGTTCAAGCTCTAGGCGCTTGCGGTCGTAAGATTTTCTCCCGCCTTCTGCTGTTTCTTGACGTGCCTTTCAAAATCCTGTTCCCGGACCTCGGCGATCCTTTCCAGGATGAAACTTTCTCTTTTTGACTCCTACACTTGGCAGATTTAGCTTTGGCTGCTTCTGCTCATACTGACTTGACCTGTTTCCCGATTTGACCAATGGCCCCTTTCCCATTTCCTATCGATGGGTACCTGAACTCGGCGATCCTGATCCTGTTCTGCGTCTCCAAAGTCTGTTTGCTCTGCTTTGCGAAAGTCCGGATTTTGTTCAGATGGTTGCTGTCTTGAGCCTAGGCGATTGTTTGAAACGTCGGGATACTAGTCCGCGGTTCTTTGGTTTTCCTTTTCTCTTCCAACAAATACTCGTCGCCGACCAGGTTTGCTTATTAGGTCTCCTCATGAGGTGTCTTCCAATGTCCAGCCATGGGCAAGTAAATAGGTGTGGATACACTCGACTTCCGCTCTATTGAGTTGTTCGTGCATGCTTGTACCGTGGATCATTGCCGTGTCTTCGTTTTGCAAATAATCGCACTGAACTTCATGTGTGCCGCAGCGTATTTGTGCTTCTTCAAACTCTTCCACAATATCCGTAGCCTCGTCCCAGACGCACTGAAAGTAATATCCGAGTTCAGGTTGAATGCTTGTTAGAGTCTTCAAAGTATGCTCCAGCGCCTCCTATTCTTTCTTGTCATGGCATTCTGAAGGATATTTAGGGTTTACGTCGCTTTTTGACAGCTCTGCGCATAATAGTGCTTCGTTGTGCGGTCTTTGCCTTCTTGGAAGGAACGCCATTATAGACATCTTCGAGTTGGCTCTTTGTGTAAAAGACCTTTTGTCCCTGTCTCTGTCCTTTGATCCCAAGTTTGCTCACTTTTGTTCGAAAGGACGAAAGAGCCAAGCGGGTCGCATAGGCTCCCTCCTCAGTTGAATATAATCTTTCCTGTTTTGCCAATTGGATGTCCTCCTGCCGTGTATAGATTATATAATACTAATAGATCGTGAATAGCAGTTCAAGGAGCCGTAGGAAGAGCAGCTTCAATGTGCAAACATACTGGCGATTTGCAGCGTAGACATGCAGTGAGTCGGTTTGATAAGCTTAAAGGTGTATCGATTGACAGTTGGGAACGATATAATTCATTACACGATCGCGTACAGTTCAAGAGCCAAGCACAAGAGGATTGTTATCGCGCCAGCTGGTGTCAAAGTCGTCCTTCCGGAAGGATCACAGGAACAAGAGGCGATTGAACTGATCGAAAAGATGAAGAGAAGAGTCTATCTTGCGAGAGCACGGATTTTGAAGCAAGAAGACAGGTTAAGGGGCTTCACCGATGTCAAATATATCTCGGGAACCAAGATACCTTTCTTGGGAAACGAAATAAGGTTGAGCATCTTCCAAGAAAAGCGGAAACGATCTCGTATTGAATACGATGGCGATTTGGAAGTGAGAGTTTGGGAAGGGTTGAAGTCGCAGGAAGTAGAAAAGGAAGTCAAGAAGAAAGTTGAAGGCTGGATCAAGGCGCAACTTTTCGAGACAGCCTCAGAAATAGCACAAATCTTTGGAAAAAGAATCGGCATACTACCCAGGGGATTAAGGATCAAAGCGCAGAAAAAGCTTTGGGGAAGTTGCGGACGGAACCATGTGATAAATCTGAATTGGAAACTAGGGTTATTTCCGAGGAATGTCTTGGAATATGTGGTTGCTCATGAGGTATGCCATCTACGGCACATGAACCATTCGGAAGCCTTTTGGAAACTTGTTGGATCTCTGATCCCAAAGTATAAAATTCATAGGGAATGGCTGAAATTTAGAGGTAATAAAGAGGCCTAAGAGATTCAAGTTTCACGATCAGGAAGAATTTGATTTCGGGATAGATTCAATTGTTCGGAAACTAAATTTTTAGCCGAGAGATAAATTCTGGCGAAAGACGAACCCATCGTCCTTCACAGTCGGATGTCCCTGAGAGTTCGGCGCGAAGAGAAGGCTATCCTTTTGCGGGCCGTAGACGGGGGTGTGGCCCTCAAGACGCTATCGGCTTGACCAGACCCTTGTCCCGGCAGTACCGGGCCACCGCATCCTCGATGGTCGGCAGTTCGCCGAACAAGTCCTTCTGTTTTTGGGTCTCACGGCTGACATAGCCGCCCTTTCGGATCCACGTCAGCACGGCGATCATGTCCCGGAGGGCCGGGACGAAACGGGCCACCAATGGCATCAGGGCGAAAAGGAGGGGCGGGAAGGCGGGTTTGGCGACCACCGGTCGGCCCAAGGCCCGGGTGAAGGCTGCAGCCAGCAGCGGTCCGGTGGCCGGAACGTTCCAGCATACATCCACGCTCTGGTTCAGGGCCGAGGCCGGCACGTCGAGGGCGGCCTGGGCCGCATACCGGGCGAGATCCGGGGTGTAGATCATACCGAGGGCGACTCCGGGGACAAGATCGGGGAAGACTCCTTTCCGAACCTTTGGGGCCACTATGTCCTGAGCTCGGTCGAGGAAGGCCCCGGCGCGCAGGGCGAGGTACGGCTGGCGTTTCTCGGCCAGGTATTGCTCGGTCACGAACTTTTGATGGAAAAGGGGCACCTCGGATGCCTTGTCGCATTCGAGAATCGAGATCAGGACTACTCGAGGCACGCCTGCATTCTTGGCCGCGTCCACCAGGTTCCGATACCCCTCGGTGTCCGTCCGGGAGTTGTCTCCCTTCGTGCGGGCCGTGTGGGCGCTGAAGCCCACGGCGCTAGCAACCACAGCCTCGGCCCGGGGTTCGGCAGTCAGGGCCCGCTGTAGCGAAGTGGGGTCCATGAGGTCGGCCACCACAAAATCCGTCACCCCGAGAGATTCGAGTTTGGTGCGGTTGCTGGTAGCCCGGACCATTGCCCTGACCCGGGCCTCTTTTTCGAGGAGGGCCCGGACGATCGCCGACCCTAGAGTTCCCGAGGCTCCCACCACTGTGACTATTCTTATTTCCATAAACTTCTCCTTTTGCTGGGTAAACAGATCACGATTTCAGAAAAGAGCGTGTCTCGCTTAAGCCGATGTTTCCCAAACAATTTGCCATTCGTGCCAGTCATAGGGATTCTCTTCCCTTCTTCAGATCATCCTTTGGTTACCCTACGCTTTTTGCTGCCGCTTTGGACACTCTTTTCTTCCCTGTCTCTTTGTTGACAGCGACGCTGTGCTCGAAGCCCACACCCTACCCTTCTGCCAGGCTGCGCTTTGATTCCATATTGGCTCTGAGAACCAACCATTCGCCCTGATGAAACGCAGTGTGCGCCGATCCTAGTGTTATACAAGATTGTCTAAACTGCGAGGGCAGGGATAAAATGGACTCGCCCGACCAACTGAAGCCCAAGCGCGCAGGGGGCTTCGTTCATCGCCGCTCAGCAGGAGGAATCGGGAAACATGCGCGTGGAGAAATTCGAGAGCCTGATCCTGTACGTATCGAGCCTTCCCAAGGCGAGGGCTTTCTATGTCGAATTGTTAAGGCTGCCTGTCCTCTTCGAGGACGAAATAGCTAGGTCAGATCGTCCCACCATTGGAGACATTTTTCCACCGCTTTATGACGCACCTTCCGATGTGAGCACATTGCTGCCGACTTGCCTCCCTACTCTTCTCTTTCGAGCTGCAAGATTTCCTGCCGCAGCTGCGATCAGTGCTCATTTCCTCCGGGGAGAGCTTATCATCCCCGGTGTTGGCACTCCTTACACAACCCGAAGAGGGTGATCGAGTGATCGTCGATATCGAAGCTTTCTCTCTTCCCGATGGCGTCAATTATGTCCGACTCCAGACAGAAGTCCAGCGCGATCACTCGGTGGCACCTTGTGCAGGCCAGATGGTGATGGTGTTTCTCGTTTGCGCACATACGAAAGGAATGCTTTCCGTCGGCAAACTCTATGCGGTCCAGCACCTTCATCCGCACAAGCTTCTCGATTGAGCGGTACACGGTTGCTCTGCCGATTCGCGGGTTGGTACGACGCAGTTTCTGCAGCAGGTCGTCGGCTGAGAATGAAGCACCGGATCTCCCCAGGCGGACCAGATTCCTGGCGATGGCCCGCCGCGGCTCTGTTCGTCTTTCTTCTAGCCCTTGAAATGCTTCGTTGACCCTTTTCTCGATGTCCATAGATCCGTCTTCGCGATGTTCCCCATGATAATGATTTTCCCTCGGGGTGCATATGCTTGCAGGCGACGGCCCGGCGGCCACCCGAGCGAGCGTTCTTTTCGTTAACGACATATCAAGAACCCGCGAATATCAAAGCGCTTCGCAGCTCGTCCAGCTGCCGCAACGTCCAAGTTTGGTACGTCTCACCCGGCGGCATGGTTTCTGTCAAGCCGACCACTGGAATGTTGACAGCTTTCGCCTCCGCTTGAGCCCTGGCTGTGGCGGGAGAGACAGTCTGATCGTTGCAGATCAGGATCCGGATCTGTCGTTGATGGATCTGGTTCTCTGCCTCCACTGTAGTAGCCGCTGGAGGTGCCCTTCCCTCGGCAATCGCCTTCTGGAATGCGAAAGGCGTAAGAACCCTCAGTCCAAGAGGGACTGCCTGGTAAAGGTAAATGGCTTCAGTTAGACCAATCGGAGTGCCAGCATAGCGGCTAGAGATGACTGCCATTTTCTCCCGAATCGGTTCGAGAGACCTTTGGAAAACTCCGTCGTTCCTCAAAAACACATCGGTGCTCTGCGGAATAAGCTTCTGGAGGCTCCGTGAGAGGGCAGTTGCTACGGCCTGGATGTTGTCAACGTTGTACCACACGTGCTCGTTTCCCGGGAGCTTTTTCGCGGCAAGATTGAATGCTTTCAAGACAATCCGGGAGCGGCTAGGGGAAGCGGACAGAAGTCTGTCCATCCAGCCATCGAATCCACCACCGTTCTCGATCACAAGACCGGCTGCGGCGACCGCCTTCGCATCCTCAACGCTGGATTCGTACTCACGGGGATCCACATTCGGGTCTGACATGATGCTGGTGACGCTGACCTGGTCTCCCCCGATCTGCTGGGCAACGTTGCCGTAGAAGTTCTCAGCTGCAACGATCCTGATGATCGGATAAGCCGAGACGCCAAGGGAAATGGTCATGAGAAGCAGCAATGTCCCTACTAGTGTGGTCAGCGGGACCAGTGGCCTGCATTTTCGCATTGGGCATACCTCCTTCGAGGGTTCTCATGCCGGACGGGCTCATTTGCTGACCTGCTCCAGGGCACTCGCGAGGACGTCGAACTGCTTCGACATCCAGGACTGGTAATGCAGTCCAGGAGGCATTGTTTCACTGACGGGCACGACGGGAATGGAAAGCACCTTTGCCTCATCCTGCAGCTTCGTCGTGATGGGCGTAATGGTCTGAACGTTGTACACGAGGATCTTGGTATGCCGGCTTGTGATCTGCTGCTCTGCGGTTATTGCGTCCGCTGCCGACGGATCGTTTCCTTCGGCTATGGCTTTGTCAAAGGTCCATGGAGTGAGAACGTTCAATCCGATGAGCTCGGACTGGTAAAGGAAGATCGTCTCGGTCAGGCCAATGGGGGTGCCGGCGTACCTCGCCTTGAGATCCGCCAGCCGAGCATCCAGCTTTTCGATCTCCGTCTTCAGGGCTGCAAAGTTCGAATCGAACTCCGCGGCGTCCGAGGGGTCCTTTGCTTTCAAGGCTTCGAGGATCTTCTGGGAAATCGCGATGACGTTGTCGGGATTGTACCAGACATGCTCGTTTTCCTTGAGATGGGTCGGAGCCACGTCAAACGCCGTGATGAGGATCCGCTTGCTGTTCTGGGTGGTGGCCATCAGCTTGTCCAACCAGGTGTCGTATCCACTGCCGTTTTCGATGATGATGTCGGCGTCCGCGATCTGGCGGGCGTTGTCCACGTTCGCCTCGTACTCGTGAGGGTCGACGTTGGGGTCCGAGATTATGCTCAGAACGTGAGCGTGGATGCCGGCGATCTGCTGGACTAGGTCGCCGTACGTGTTCTCGGCGGCCACAACCTGGACCCCAGAGGGCTTTTCAGCCTCGGCTTCGGCGAACGCGAAAGTGGACAGCGCGAAAAGCAACGCTGCGGTCATCAGCAGCTGGGCGCCGTTTGTTCTTCTGCGATTCATGAAATTTCCTCCTGTGATATGTTCTTGTGGCTGGCAGCAATCAATAGTAGATCGTGGCATTCAAGATCACCTTGCTGTACCCTGTCTTGGAAACGTCGAGATCGTAGTTGTACGCGTATCCCAAGGCCAGGATATGTGCCTTGACTCCGAAGGACAGTTTTACCCACGGGTTGAGCGTCAAGTTTTTGTGCGAGGCAACCAGCGAGTTGGCGTTCGTGCCATCTGGCGTACTAACTGTGTCACTGCCAGTCGGGTAATTGTTCGCGTAGTTCACGTCCATATCGAGGATGAGATCTGCTCCTGAAAAGACCTGAGAGAATGTGTAGTTCGTGGAGAAATACTCCTGGATGACGCCCGTACCCGAGGCGGGAATGAAGTAGAAAAGATCATCGGCGAAATTGAGCGAGTTTCCTGTTTGCTCGTTCGGGAAACTGTAGGCGACTGTGCCGGTGATATAGTTCTCCACCAGGGAGGCGATAGTCACATTGGTGTAGTTTCCGTACTCGGCGCCAATAGTTAGATTCTCCACGCTCAGAAGGGAGACGTTGATGTATGCAAGATTGGTGCCTGAGTTCGGCTGAATCAGAACGCCGCTGATGTCTCCGTTGTACGAGTTTCCATACCCGGCATCGATCTTGATAAGCTTGGGATAGTTGTAGGCGACGTTGACGTCGAAGTTGCCGATTGTGTCGCTGAACGGTGTGCCGCCTCCGGTTCTATCCCAGGGAATGAATGCGGCGAGGGTGAGGTTCTTGATCGGAGAGAATGCAAGCGCCCCGCCGACCAGCCCCTCCATGTAGCCGCCGATGGAGTTCCCCTGGAGCAGAAGGGTAAATCCGTTGGAGTTGTAATTCAGCACGTAGTCGGTAAAATTGGCAAAATCTCCCACTGAAATCTTCGCGGTCATAAAATGGTCAAAAAGCGTCCAATAGAGAAGATACGTCCCGTACGCATAGTCTACGCTAATGGGAAGCGAGTTCGTAGCCGCGGATGGGCTTACCAGGGGCGGGTAGAAGAGGAACCTCGCGTTGAACCCGACGTTCCCGTCGGTGAGAGTGGAACCAAACTTCAGCTCCGTCGGTCTGTCCGTTGCTGTTCCGCTGACACCGTCGTAGGTGACGCCCAGGTCCAGTTCACCTGTGAAAACGATTTTCTGTGGAGCAGGGGGCTGATCGTCCGCATATGCGGCGTTGAGAAAAAAACACAATGCCACGATCGCCAAAGCAAGCGTGCATAATCCACGCACGCGGCGACTTGTTCCCAGCATATCGACTCCTCTTCAGAAAAGACGTTAATGACACCAAATATCACTATTAATGATATAGGTATCAATATCGGGAATATAACGGTCGCCTCTGCTTGGGTCAACAGAAAAATCCGTGGGACCTGAAAGAGGAGAATCAAATGAGACCGCGTATCATTGACACAGACCTGCTAACCGCTGTAGTTTCCTTTCCAGAGGGTCGCCCTAACTTCCATGAAGAGCCGCGACAGTGAGGAAAAATGAATCAAATGCCGGCGTCACTGGAGCCAGCCGTCAGTCTTGTGCAGGTTTCCATCCGGCTGGGTGGCATGCTGATCCAGAACGGAATGACTTTCCAGCTCGCCGCCGGGGAGTTCGTTGCAATCCTCGGTCCCAACGGTGCCGGCAAAAGTACTCTGCTGAAGATGCTGCTCGGGTTGCTTCGTGCCTCCGAGGGTGAGGTGCTGGTCCTTGGCAAGGTTCCCCGGACCGGCAACCAACAGATCGGCTACCTCCCTCAGTTTCTGAACCTCGACAGCATGAACACCTTGCGCGCCCGGGACATCGTGGGTTTCGGCCTGGACGGCCACCGATGGGGCCTGGGGCTGTTCAACAGGGATCGTGAGAAGAAGCTCGACCGGATCCTAGACGAGGTGGATGCACTGGAGTTCTCCCGTGCCGCCTTTGACGAGCTCTCCGGGGGTGAACGGCAGCGACTCTTGCTTGCGCAGGCTTTGATTTCCGATCCCCAGCTCCTTCTGCTGGATGAGCCACTTGCGAGTCTTGATATCGCCCATAGCCAGGAAGTCATCGCGCTGGTGACCCGGATCTGCCGGTCAAGGGGAATCACTGTGCTTCTGGTTACCCATGACGTGAATCCTCTTATTGCGCACATCGACAAGGTGCTCTACCTCGCGAACGGGCGAAGCGCCCTGGGCCGGCCCGAGGAGGTGATCACCAGTGACGCCCTCAGCCGACTGTATGGCTCTCCTGTCGAGGTGGTCAGCTCTCAGGGGAGGCGGTTCGTCATCGGAGCTGAAGTGTAAATGGGCCTTCTACATCTCCTCAGCTACGCATTTCTCCAAAACGCCCTTGCTGCCGCCTGCTCCGTGGCGGTGTGCGCGGCGGTAATCGGCTACTTCCTCGTGGCTCGAGGTATGACATTTGCCGGCCATGCCCTGCCCAATATCGGGTTCGCCGGTGCCGCTGGGGCCGTCCTCCTTGGCGTCTCTCCCGTGTTCGGGCTTTTCTGTTTTACTATCCTCGCAGCGCTGGTCTTCTCTCTCCTCGGCGAGCAGGTCCGCGAGAAAGATCTCGGCATCGGGGTCGTCATGACATTCAGTCTGGGGCTTGGCCTGCTTTTTCTCACCCTGTATTCCGGATATGCCGAAAGGACCTACAGCATCCTGTTCGGAACCATCCTGGGCATCAGCCCCGCAGAGGTCCGCGTGACCCTAGCAAGTAGCCTTCTTACCCTCCTTTGCATCGGCGTTGTCTTTCGTCCACTGCTCTTTTCCACTGCATCTTCCGAATCAGCCCTTTCGAAAGGAGTTCCGGTCAGGTTGCTGGCGGCCGTTTTCCTTGTTCTGACCGCCGTGACGGTTTCACTCGCAGTTCAGGTCACTGGATCCCTTCTTGTCTTTACTCTTCTGGTGGGACCTGCTGCCACGGCGAGAACCGTTTTCCGTCGGCCTGTGGCTGTCATCGGCCTCGCCGTCCTGCTGGGGGAGGTCTACGTTATTGCCGGCATCCTGCTGGCGGCAGTCACCCGGACGCTGCCTGTTAGCTTTTTCGTCGCAACGCTCTCTTTCATAGCCTTCGTCCTTGCGCGGCTCCTCCAGAAAGGGAGAGCATGGGCGAGATAATCAGATCGGGGATATTCCAGAACGCACTGCTTGGCGGGACTCTGACTGCGTTGCTTTGCGCCGCCGTGGGGTACTTCATGGTTCTCAAAGCCCTATCTTTCGCCAGTGAGGCGTTGACGGACATTGGATTCGCGGGGATCACGGGAAGCGCCCTCCTCGGATGGAACCCCCTCCTGGGGATGCTCGGCTTTAGTCTGCTTGCAATCATTGCGATGGGCGCTCTTCGTGACCGGCTCAAAGGCCGGGATGTGGAAGTGGGAATGGTCCTTTCCTTAGCCCTCGGCCTTGGAGTCCTCTTCCTGACTCTTTATGCCCAGTCGAGTGGCACGCACGCAAGCTCTGGGACTGGCATCCTGTTCGGGTCCCTCCTCAGCCTCTCGGGTTCCTTCATCATCCTCCTCGGGGTGGTGGTAGTCGTGGTGCTGGCTGTTCTTGCAGTGATCTTCCGGCCGCTCCTTTTCGCTTCCGTGGACTCCGCAACTGCGCGGGCCAGGGGGGTCCCGACGAGAGTCCTGGATTCTGTCTACCTCCTCCTGCTGGGAGTAACGACTGCCGTCAGCATCTTGTCCATGGGGGTACTTCTTGCTTTTGCTCTTATCTCTGCCCCAGCGGGCGCGGCTCACAAGCTGACACGTCATCCGGGATGGTCGTTGTTTGTCGCTATGCTCCTGGGACTGGGGATCACCTGGTGCGGCGTTCTGGTGGCTTTCCTCGGACCATGGAAGAGGGTGCCCGTTGGGGTATACATCGCTTCTCTTTCGGGCCTCGTCTACTGGGGGGCGCTTCTGCAAGCCCGTTTCAGGCGTCGACCCAAGCGGGAAGCGAACCAACACCGAGACAGAGAGATTGGTGGCTAACCGGACTTGGTTGGGGTTTGTCGACTATCGCGAATGCCACGAAAAAATCGGCTTTCCCTTTGAGGTCTTCTAAGTCGTTAACCTCGATGAGCCGTGTATTCGTGTATTCATCGAGGAGACCCGTATGCTGTATGCTGGATACGACGCCGAAGTACATCCAGCATCTTCGATTGGATGTCAACGGCAACAAACTTATAATACAATGGCGTCGTAATGATGGACATGAGATGAAGGAACCGGCATTACCTTCGCACATGTTATGACGAGATTTGGATAATCTCTTTGCCAACGATGGTCGAAAGTATTTCAAGACCTGAGGCTATCTGTCGCTGGCAGTTCCTTTAGGTTTAGGAACCAGTCGTCCAACAGCGACGGTTCATACCTAAATAGGAATTGATTCTTTCTCCCCATGAGGAGGTCGCGACTTAACAAATCTTTCGATAGCAGAATGAACAGCTATCGGCGTCTGTTCTTGGACTACTTCCTCGTAGTAGAGCTTGGACTTCGCAACTGCTTCGATATCGAGATACCAAATAAGCGATGTAAGCGGCGAAACCCAGACAGGGCTGATATCAGTCTTGGCGTTCACCGCCCGGTCCCCGAACTGGCCACGCAGGCTGGAGCAGATCGAACTTACGATTGTGCTCTGGAATTTGATTGGCATGTTGGCGGTCATATACTCAAAAGCCTGTTGAAACAGCTTGGCAGCCTCACGGTTATTGGTGATGCTGGATACGGCAAGACCGGACTCCATCAGCTCCGACACTCGACGAAGCACCTCCGCATGGGAAACGCTCCTGCCGACGCCCTCAGTGCCGAATGCGGTCATGACATAGCGCTTGTCACACAGCTTGTTGGAGAGGCTGGCAGCAATGACGGAAACTGCATCGATGGCAGGAGTTCCCAGGTCGTATTCATCTCCGCGAAAGACTCCGTCGCACCCGCCATCTACGACAAAGTGATAGTCGATGCCTTCTTTTTCGTATAGCAGATTGAATATGGCAGCCAGCTGCTGCGCGGATACGGCAGCATACAAGTACATTTTAGTCGGCTCGTTGAAGGTCTTCTCCTGCCACTCGCAGAAGACCTTCTCGGGGAAGTAGCGCGACCATTCATCAGAACCCTTCATGGTGTCGGATGAGGTGACCTCTACGAGATGATCAGTGATGATTTTGGGTTGAGAGATTCCCGAGAGGTTCGAGAAGGTGTAGTTCGAATACACCACCCGGTGACCGCGCTTTTCCAGTTCCAGCCCAAGCGGGACGCCACAGAGGAAGTCGAATCCTCCCCCGCATCCGCTGAGCAAGACCGTGGAGTTCGGTTTCAATCCAAACGGAACTATCATGCTTCTTCCTCTTCTATCACTGGCAGTTCCACCAGGTAATCATCTCCATCAATGAAGAGTTCATTGCTCAGAAACCTGTCCAGATTCTGCCACATTACTTCGGTGGCCTCGGCGAGATTCGTTTTCATTCGTTTGTCAAAGAGTTGGACCAGCTTCCTATTGGGAAGTGGCAGCGCCTTGGTCGTATTCAGTAGCCGAGCCGCCTCTTCCTCTGAACCTGTCATCATATACAAGATCATCAGGGCAACCGCAGTAGATCTATGGACGCCAGCGTAGCAGTTGATCGTGTAGCCGGTGGCTTCGGTCTTGGTGGCTTGATAGAATCGTATGATTTTCTTGACATCAGCCATCGAAGGAACTCGTGGATGACTTTCGGGCGGCTTGTCGGTCTTCTTGTTGATGTCGTCAAACTCAAGGGCAAGGACCGCAGCAAAGTGACCCGACACCTCGATGCCCTCACCAGGATCGGCAATCGTGATGCAGTGGCTGTAATGAGGTTCTCCAAGTTCAATGACTTCTAAGAGATCAGCTTCACTGAGGACCTGAATAAATGGGAAGATCTTTATATTGCTGTTAGACATAAAGCGCCTCATTCATATATCGGTCTCATTCTCCCCCCTCTGAGTTTTGGCAGCTTTTGCAAGCAGTCCATTAGCGTAAGGTTCTTGCTCAGCGATAGGCAATTCCTCGATTCCGTCAGATGGGAAAAACACGTCAAGCTCATGATCTAATTGCTCGATGAATGCGGCTTGCAGGCGTGTTCCTATCGCGACAAGATTGGAACCAAGCAGACGATCAAAACAAGTCAAGAAAGTCAGATTCGGGCTGGGCTTTGGATCCGGTCTGACATTCAGCAAATACTCAGCAGCCTCCTCTTCGTTTCCAAGGATCATGTACAAGACCGCCAGAGCCGCTGCCGTTGATCGTGAGTGTCCGCCCCAGCAGTGGATTGTGTATTCTGTTGCCTTGTTTCTTGTCTTGCTAATGAACTCCACTACCTTTTTCGCGTCCTCTTCTGTGGGCGCCTGCATGTTGGTGACGTCAGCCACCGGACCTTCTAGCACATCAAAGAATTTCAGCTCAAGGACTTCCTTGAATGCATGCCGGAGATGCTGAGGCATTTGCATGTCGGGGTTTCGGATCGAGATGCAGTGACTATAGAGTTGTTTTCCCTCCGCGATTCGGTCGAGAAGCTCATGTTCTCCGAATACCTGTACTTCTGGTTTCAGTTGAACCGCATTCTCATTACCGGCCATACTCTCCGCCCCAACGACCGAGACGATCGCCCTTCTTGGACTTTTTCAAAGAGTTGTCGTAAGGATCAAGAAACCTTGGCAGCATCTTCTCTGCCTTACCAACAATCGACTTGAAAAAGGCATTATCTTCTGCTGGTGGCTCGGTATTGATGCAAACAGTCATCGCTGCCACAATCTTGGCAGCATCAACAAACGCGTTTGCTGGATATGCCGTTCCTGATGTCCCGACTGAGACGAACAGGTCGCAGTAGTGCAGTGATTCTGTTATGCCCTCCAGTATGCCTGGGGAAATGATCTCACCGAAGAAGACCATGTCAGGCCGGAGCACAGATCCACACTTGGGGCAATGCGGTGCTTTCCTGGCATAAAGCTTTCGATCAACAAACGGTGTGAGTGTACAATCCCAGTCCGAGCATCTTGTTCTATGAATGTTGCCATGCATCTCAATTACGTTTCTACTTCCTGCCTTCTGGTGTAAGCCATCAATGTTTTGAGTGACGACAAGAAAACTACGGCGCTTCTGTGCCTTAGCAATTGCTCTATGGGCTGCATTTGGGTTGGCTTCTTGCGACTGTTTGCGTAGGTTGCTATAAAACTTCCAGGCAGCATCGGGGTCTTCTTGCAGTATTCCTGGGTGAAAGAATTTTTCAGTTTCAGTGGTTTGGATGCCGTCTGGTCCCCGAAAGGGGGCTATGCCCGAGGCAACTGAAACACCGGCTCCGGTCAGCATGACGACATTATGGTACTTTCGAAATCCAAGCCAGCGTTTCGGCTTCGCGTGCAAATCGGCGCTTGAAAAGATCATACTGCTTTCCCTTCGGAACTGTTAGTTGGTCGTTTTCCCTGCTCATGATTCCATTTTATTATTCAGTCGCCAGCTCGTTCATACACCCTTTGGCTCGGTCAAGTTTTTCCATCCTGTCCCACCCCTCATGCTGTTTCCCCTCGGGTCTCTGCGACATGAAATCCCAACTTTTTCGCATTGATCAAGTAATCTTTGACCAAAGGAAGACCCTCTTCGAAAGAGTTAGCAATTTTATAGACGGCGATTTTTCTGCCCCGAAATATGTTCTCAAAAGAAATCGTCCAGGGATGCAGAAAATCGTGACCATTTTTCCAGAGATGGATTATCTTCTCTGAAGATGTATCTTTGGCCATCTTGATCCACAACTCTTTTTCCAGCATCATTCTTCTCTCTTGTTCGTTTTCGATCTACCGATGGGTCGAATAAGTTCTTTCATAAAAGACATGAGAAGACGATCCTTGCCCAGAGCACGTCATCAAGACTTGGCATGTTAGTAGATCACCGTCTTTGGAAACTTGAAGTTGTGTTTCGTCACGACAAGGGCGATCCGCATGGCGATCTTGGCGGCACCCTTTGTCGAAGGCTCGATAGGAGAAGCATCCGAGTAATCGTCAGGCTCACTGCACAGGGCGCGAAGGTCGATCACGGGGATGCCCACAGAGGTCGCTTGCCTCATGATGATCTTGTTGAAGAAGATGGAGAGAAATAACCGCTCCGATCTTTTGATGCCAGGACACCTATCGTAGATCGTACAGACGATTACGGGAAGCCCAGTCTCTTGGGCTTCTTGCAGAAGATGTTTGTAGTTGGACAGAAACTCTTGCCTGATCTTCAAGAGCAGCCTGACCGGATGGTCGCGAACCAATCGCTTGACAAGTCCAAACGGCGTGTGTCTCAGATTTACCAGTTCGTACAAACCATAGCGCACTTGCAGAGCGTCGTTCCCGCCGCAACTGATGACCAGATGCGTGGCATCGTTGAGGCGAGCCATTTGATCGAAAACATTCGCAGCGACAGCCCCATCCTGAGCCAGCAGCGTAGCATCAAGTCCAAAGGGTTGCAGCTCCCTGCGAAGATGGCCCAGGACATCTGCCTCGCCTTCCTTGAGGTAGGAGCCGTTGTCGAAAATCGAATCGCCCAAAAGAACCACATTGTTACTCATTTTCATGATTAAATCATATCCCGTCTCATTCTTCAAAGCGATCTGTGCGAAAGCACGTTCCAAAGCTCAATTTCAGCACAGAGTCTTCCGTGCTGTAGCTATGAACAAAGCGTGCATCAAACTATGCGTTTCACGTAAGCCGAATTTAACGGAAAATGCCCAACGCTCCGACGAGCATACCAATCGCCAAAAAGATGAGCAGCGTAAGAAGAGCAGCACGACGCGCCGACATGGGTTCGTCTGGATTGTAACCTGGTCGAAGATTGGGAGTAGGATTGGAAGACGGTCGAGGCTGCGGTTTGTACGAGGTGTGAGGATGCTCATCCTTCGCATACGCCATGTCATACCACCTGCGTCTCTCGGGATTGCCGAGAACCTCGAACGCCTTGTGGACTAGGATGAATTTCTCGTTAGCATTAAGTGAATGGTTTCTGTCGGGATGATATTTAATTGCCATTCGCCTGAAAGCGGCTACGATCTGCTGATGGGTTGCTGTCTTGTCCAATCCCAAGATTGCGTAATAGTTCACCGCCATAACCTCAACAACATTACGATACCGTAGAAAATGGAGATCAAGATAACGAAACCCGCAAGAGGCACGACAGGTGCCCACCTTTTGAGAAGACCATCTTGGCCCGAAGAACTCCAGGCAGGACGATTAGTGTGGGAAGAATACGTGTAGGCGCTGGTGTTGTAGTTGTATGTAGATGAAGAATGGTATTGAGGCTGCGGCTGAGGGTGAGTCTGATAGAATCGGCTGTCGTATTCTGCCCGTTTGGATGGGTTGGCGAGAACTTTGTAGGCTTCATGAACCTGGATGAACATCTCACTCGCGACTTGCGAATGGTTTCTGTCGGGGTGATACTGAAGGACCAACTTTCGAAAAGCGGATACGATCTGGTCGTGAGTTGCTGTCCTTTCCACACCAAGAGTTCCATAGTAGTTTTTCATATCAACTCCACTTAGCCCCTTCCTCTACCCGTCGCTCCCAGTTGGCAAGAATTTCCACTAACAGTTCCTTATGTTCGAACTTGCTGATGGGACACATTTCTAACCAGTCAGGATAGAAGACCGTTATTACTGAACTGCCCGTAGGTTCGATGCGTTCGTCCCGGTCGAGGACGATCCTACCCAAGTCCAAAAACTACTCGGTGAAGTAGAATTCGCCGACGTTGAGTTCATGGTAGTTCGCAACTCTGCTCCTACTCTTTGTTGATCTTGATATCAATCGTTGCGCCTTCGTGTTCGCTGTCATAGAGAACCTTTTCGTGTGTGTCAAACAACAGCCCGAATATTATCTCTATCACCTTCGGTTTCGCGAAAGCCAACATTCTACAAGACGTCTTGATCTCATCGACCGTTGATTCTCTTATCCAACCCTCTTCGATTTCCATGACATTCAACGGCTCATTATCGATCTTGAAACCTCCATCTCCTTTTACATGGATAGTCCACGACGGAGTGTGACCATAGATGACCAAAACACGATCGTTGCCAGGACCCGTGACTGTGTACCAAGTCCAATAGGTAGTGGTCTGGCTGCTCATACCTCAAACATAGCGCAGATGAGGCACACAAAAAGGGAGCAGTGAGACCCGAAGGTGAACCCGTGAGATGATCTCCGCGCGATCCTTTTAGCTGCTACGATGCACAACGCGAGTGCTTAACTTGTTGGAATACGACCCTTTGAGGTCGTCGACCTGCAGGATTGCGTAGCCAAATCTGATCGACCATTTCCACCTGAGCTTTATCTACGGTTTTGTAGCCCAGTTCGTGCCAGTTGACACTCGCCAGTCACGGCTTCCAGGTGAAGGCTGATGATGCAGCAGAAACTGGCAAGGGAGTACAGGCCAAGAACGAAGATGTGGAACAAAATCGTCGCTCTATGTTGCGAGGCAATCTTTTTCGAGACGATGGCGCCTTCCTCAGTACGTTTGGTAAGCCATAGGCATTTTCCCCACACGAAGAAATCTTTCGCATAGGCGGAGAGTGTCAGGTTCCTTTTTCCTGTGAGCTTCTCTTCATAAAGCCGTGCGGTACGTCGGGCAGCCTCAGCTTCATCGGCTGTTCCCAACGTTTGAGTTGATCGCCACTTTGTGTACCGCCAGCGGACTCGAAAATAAGGGGTGTGCCCATTTGGCTTAAGTAAGGAATATGCCTTCTTGCTCCTTCCCATCAGGTATTCCCCTCGCTACTCCCACATGACGAGCTCAAGCAAGCAGAAAACGTCTTCTGTTGTAGACTGCCGCGCTCCTGTCACGCTCGGCATCGCGAACTTGTGCGCGGGAATGACCGAGATCTGAAGCGTGCGTAGCACAACACGCTGAGGTGAAGGACCCGAGAATCTGCG
>Ga0326728_10011465_pt1 | contig 20222 bp, 15 predicted proteins | sample MB3enrmetagenome_FD_207602 | JGI IMG/M metagenome (GOLD analysis project Ga0326728, IMG submission 207602) | Lab enriched peat soil microbial communities from McLean, Ithaca, NY, United States - MB31MN | ecosystem: Environmental > Terrestrial > Soil > Wetlands > Peat | place: USA: New York... | reverse complement strand
CAGAATCAAGCCAAGTCAAGAGGATTCTGAGATTTGCAAAAATGCCAAACACGGAAGCTGGCCCGCAGGACGCTCAGGATAAATGGCCTTCGGCTCCGGCCGCGGCCGACCTTACGGAATCGCTGGGGCGCGCGCGGAGACCGGAGCCACGGAGCCGGCCAACCGAACAGAAAACAGCCCGCGGTGCGCTACAGTCAAAGATCCGGAGGTTCCGTGTCTCCCATCTCTCGCAAACTAGCGTCACTACTGCTGCTCGGCGCCCCTGCCTGGTGCGCCGGCCAGGTCTTCAATATCCTCGATTACGGCGCTCCGAACGACGGCTCGGCTCCCGCCACCGAGGCCTTCCGGTCGGCCATTCAGGCGGCTAAGGCGGTAGGCGGCGGAACGGTGTACGTTCCCGCTGGGCAGTACGTCACCGGGCCCGTCGAACTGGTCAGCAACCTGGTGCTGCACCTCGATGCCGGAGCCACCGTGCGCTTCCCGGTGGAGCGCCTGCCGTTCACTCGCGGGCGCGAACAGGGCATCGAGTGCCTCACGCCGGTTCCGCTCATCGGCGGGCACGACCTGGAGAATGTTTCCATCACCGGCCGCGGCGTGCTCACCACCAACAACGACGACTGGCTCAAACTCATGGGCCGCTCCAAGGCCTCCGGCTCCGATCCTGGCTCCGCTTTCGGGGCCGCTTGGGAACGCCTGCTGCAACTGCTGGAGTTGAAGAAGCCCGTGCCCGAAGAGGAATATCAGAAGGTCGCAGCCGAACTCCGGCCTTCGTTCGTTCGCTTCATGGAGAGCAAGAACGTGCTGGTGGAGGGCATTCACTTCGTGGGCTCCTCCATGTGGACCATCCACCTGCTCTACGCCGACAACGTGGTGGTGCGCGACGTCATTATCGAGACCTATCCGGGCGTACACACCGACGGCATCGCCATCGATTCCAGCCGCAACGTGCGGGTGTCGAACTGTTATATCGATACCGGCGACGACGGCATGGTCATCAAGTCCGGCAAGGATGCCGACGGCCTGCGCGTCAACCGGCCCACCGAGAACATTTCCATCAGCAATTGCACCGTGCACCGCGCACACGGCGCGGTGACCATCGGCAGCGAGACCTCGGGCTCCGTCCGCAACGTGGTGGCCAGCAATATCACTTGCCAGGGAACCCAGATGGGGGTGCGCATCAAGAGCCGGCGCGGGCGCGGCGGCCAGGCGGAAGATCTGCGCTTCGACAATTGGACCATGGAAGACGTCGGCCAGGGCATCAACATCACCAACTATTACATGATGGAGGGTGAGGTGAAGAGCGCGCCGGAACCGGTGTCGGAGCGCACGCCGGTGTTTCGCAACATCGCCATCGCCAATATGACCATCAACCGCGCGCGGGTGGCCATCGCGATCGAGGGGCTGCCGGAGATGCCGATCGCGGCCCTGCGCATCAGCGACGTCGTCGCTTCGGCCAAGACCGGTCTGAAAGCCACCGATACGGTGGCGCTGGAACTGCACCACGTGCAGGTGAACGCCGACAGCGGGCCGGCTTTTCAGGTGCAGGATTCCAAGGAACTGGAACTGGACGGCGTGTCCACGCGGAAGCCGCTGGCCAATGCCCCGGTGATCCGCCTGGACCGGTGTCCCGGTGCGATCATTCGCTCCAGCCGCGCGTTCGCCGGGACGGGGACGTTTCTCTCCGTGGCTTCTGGCGCGCTGAAGAGCGTGGTGTTGGAAGGAAACTCGCTCGCAGCCGCACGCCAGCCCACGGCGGAAGAGGCCGCGCCCAAGCTGGCGTCCGAGCCGCCCACGGAGGGGAACTGAATGCGGGGCCTCTTGTGGCCGATGCTGCTGTTCCTCGCCGCGTCGTACGCTTGCGCCCAGCCCCGCGCCGATCTGGAATCGAACTTTCGCCAGCCGCCCGCTTCGGCGCGCCCGCAAACCTACTGGTTCTGGATGAACGGCCACGCCACGCGCGACGGCATCACGCGCGACCTGGAAGCCATGAAACGCGTGGGTCTGGGCGGCGCCTTCATCTTCGACGGCGGAACCTATTTGCCCAAGGGTCCGGTGGACTATCTGAGTCCGGCATGGCGCGACCTGATGGCGCACGCCGTCCGCGAAGGCCACCGGCTGGGGCTCGAAATCGGGATGCACAACGGACCGGGTTGGTCTTCGAGCGGAGGACCGTGGATCACGCCCGACCGGTCCATGCAACAACTGGTGTGGACCGAAACCAGCGTGTCCGGGCCGCGGCAAATCGACACCGCGCTGCCGCAGCCATCCGCCAACCAGGGCTACTACCGTGACGCTTTCGTGCTGGCTTTTCCAACTCCCGCGGGCGAAGAGACGCCATACCAGGACCGCCTGGCGCGGGTGACGGCCGGCCAGACGCCCGTCGACAAGGCCGCGCTCACCGACGGCAATCTCGACACCAGCGTGCACGTGAGTCCGCAGGATCCCCTGGTGTTCGAATTCGCCGAGCCATTCGAGACGCGCGCCATCACCGTGTTTGCGAGCCGCGCGGGGCGCTTCCCCAATCTCACGCTGGAAGCTTCCGACGATGGCGTGACCTACCGCCGCGTCGGCTCCATCGGCAACCCGGGCCGCCGCGGCATTCAGCCTCCCGGCATCCTCGGTTTTCCGCCGGTGCGCGCGCGATTCTTCCGGCTGGTGCCATCGGGCGCGGGCGACCTAGCGGAAGTGGTGCTGCACCACGGCGAGCGAATCGAGGATTGGACGTTCAAGAGCAACCTCGCCTATCGCGCCGGACGCGAAATGCAGCCGCCGGAAGAAGGCGGCCGCGAGTTCGCCATCGACCCCACGCAAGTGCGCGACTTGACGGCGCAGCTTGACCGGCAAGGCCATTTGAAGTGGGACGTGCCCGCGGGCGCCTGGACCATCCTGCGCATCGGGCAGACGGCCACCGGCCAGATGAACATTTCGGCGTCGCAATCGGGGCAGGGTCTGGAGTGCGACAAGATGAGCCGCCAGGCCACCGAGTTTCATTTCACGCACGTGGTGGACCAGGTGATCGCCGCCGCCGGTCCCTCGGCCGCCAAGAGCTTCACCGAGATCGAGATCGACAGCTACGAAGCCGGAATGCAGAACTGGACCGCGCAGTTTCCCGAAGAGTTCCGCCAGCGCAACGGCTACGACATCCGCGGTTATCTGCCGGCCATGACCGGCCGGATTGTCGGCGACCGCGCCATTTCGGAGCGCTTCCTGTTCGACGTGCGCCGTACCCAGGCCGACTTGATGGCCGAATACTACTACGGCTGGATGGGCGAGCTATGCCATCGGCGCGGCCTCAAGTTCTATATAGAAGGTTACGGGCCCGGGACCTTCGACGAGCTTCAGGTGGGCGGCGTCCCAGATTTTCCCATGACCGAATTCTGGGAGCGCACCCCCTGGACGCCCAACCGCGTGGTGAAAATGGTGTCCTCGGCGGCGCATATCTACGGCAAGCCGGTGGTGGCCGGGGAGTCCTTCACCGGCGAAGAAATGACCGCCCGCTGGCTGGAATATCCCTACTCGCTGAAGATCCTGGGCGACTATATGTTCTCGCTGGGCCTCAATCAGATGGTGTTCCACCGCTTCGCGCAGCAGCCGCATCCCGACGCGGCGCCGGGCATGACCATGGGGCCGTGGGGCTTCTTCTTCGACCGCACCAACACCTGGTTCGAGCAGAGCCGGGCGTGGGTCGAGTACCTGACGCGCAGCCAGTACCTGCTGCGGCAGGGGACCTATGTGGCGGATGTGCTGTATTTCGTGGGCGAGCAGTCGCCCAATGTCTCGGAATTCGAGATTCCGGCGATGCCGCCGGGATATACCTACGACCTGGTCAACGCCGACGTCCTGCTGCATCGCGCGACGGTGCGGGACGGGCGCATCGTGCTGGCGGGCGGCGGCAGCTACCGCGTGCTGGTGCTCCCCGGCGATCTCAAGGGCATGACCCCGGTGTTGGCCCGCAAGCTGCGCGACTTGGTGGGGCAGGGAATGAAAGTCGCCGGCCCCGCGCCGGAGTTCTCGCCCACGCTGCGCGGGTATCCGGACGCCGATCGCGAGGTGCGCCAGATCGGGGAGCAACTGCGCGGCCGAATGCTGTCCGGCTCGCTCGCGGCGGTGCTGCGCGAGATCGGCGTGCGTCCGGATTTCGAATACTCCAGCCGCAATCCCGATGGTGCGCTGTCGTGGCTGCATCGGAAACTGGCGGATGGCGACCTCTACTTCGTGGCCAATCGCCAGCGCCGCAGCGAGGACGTGGTGTGTTCGTTCCGCGTCGCGTCGCGGCAGCCGGAGCTTTGGAATGCGGAGACCGGCGAGATCACCCGGCCGGCGATTTACTCGACGGACGATGGACGGGTGAGCGTAGCGATGCGGCTTGGCCCGGCGGAATCGGTGTTCGTGGTGTTTCGCGGGGCCGCACGGCAGCATCTAAAGACGGTATTGCCCTACCGCGTTTCCGCGCCGGCCGCAGCCAAGATCACCAACACCTTCACCATCGCGGTGTGGGCCAAGCCGGACACCGATCTGCGCCTGATGCCGCGCGAATCGGCGGCCGGAAGAATCGACGAGACCGGGAAGAACTACGTGGTGCCCGCGCCCGAGGGCGACACGCTGTACGGCGAAGGGCACGCTGCCGCGGGAATCGCCGTGGGGCGCAACGGGGTCTACGTGGTGGAGCGCTCCAGCACCAGCGCTCCGGCTGTATTGGTGTGGAACGGGCCGGTCTCGGGTTGGACGCATCTCGCGGTGGTGTATCGCGGCGGCACACCGCGGCTCTACCTCAATGGCAAGTTTGTGCGCGAAGGCGTGGTTTCGGGCCAGCGCGTGCATCCCGGAACCGGCGCGCCGCCGCCCGCTCCGGACGCCGTGTTCCACTTCGACGCGCTGGACGCGCTGCTGCGCACCTCCGGCCACCCGTCTCCCCCGTCGCAGGGGTTCGTTTACTATTTCGAAGGCAACATGACGCAGCCCGAAGTATTCGACGAGGCCCTGAGCGACCAGCGGATTCTGGAACTGGCGTCGGCGAAAATGCCCGCGCCCGAGGGACCTCCGGACATCCAGTTGTCGCTGCGGCCCGATGGCAAAGTGGAAGCGCTGGTATGGCGCACGGGCCGCTACGCGTTGGATAACGCCATCGGCGCGTCGATCGAAGCGCAGGTGGCCGATCCGGTGGAGCTTGCGGGTCCGTGGCGCGTCGCGTTTCCCGCCGGCCGCGGCGCGCCGCCCGCGGTGACGCTGCCCGAACTGGCGTCGCTGCACAAGCACGCGGACCCCGGCGTAAAGTACTTTTCGGGGACGGCCACGTACGCGCACGATCTGAACATTCCGCGCGATGCGCTGGGCGGCGGAAAGCGCGTGGTCCTGGACCTGGGCCGCGTCGAGGTGCTGGCGGAAGTACGCGTCAACGGCAAGGACCTGGGCATTCTGTGGAAGGAGCCATATCGCATCGACGTGACCGATGCGGTACACGCCGGCGCCAATGCGCTGGAGATCCGCGTGACCAATCTCTGGCCCAACCGCTTGATCGGCGACGAGCAGTTGCCTCCCGAGAACCAATACGCCACCGGCGCCGGGCACGGCATTCTGCGCGTCCCGGACTGGTATCTGAACGGCGAGCCGAAGCCCGCCGGCGGCCGCACGACGTTTGCCACGTGGCAGTTCTATAAGAAGGATGACCCGCTGTTGGAGTCCGGTCTGCTCGGCCCGGTGTGGATTCTGTACCCGGTGCGCCGCGTGGCGGGCGAGTAATCGCGGCTGCCCGAGGGGAATTGGGCGAAGTATCCGGATCGGCTGCCGTAGCGCGGTATGGCGATCCGAGCCGGCCGTTGAGATACCATCTTGATTGAAAACATCATGGAAGCCATAGAGACGTTTCACGGAAAGACGGCGCTGGTTACCGGCGCCAGCAGCGGAATCGGGTTGGCCACCGCGCTCGCTTTCGGATCGCGGGGCGCCCATGTGATCGTACATTACAATCGCCGGCGGGCGGAGGCGCAGGCCGTGGTGGCGCGCATCCAGGCGGCGGGCGGCTCGGGTGAAGTTTTGCAAGGCGACCTGGCCGCGATGGCCGGTGTGCGCGCCGTGGCGCAGGCCATCGCAGGACGGCCGGTCGACATCCTGGTCAACAACGCCGGCTGGCTGATCAAGCGCACGCGGGTGCTGGAATTCACCGAAGAACTCTGGGACCGGGTGCTCACCCTGAACCTCACCAGCGCGTTCTTCCTGGCCCGGGCCGTCCTGCCCGGGATGGTGGAGCGCAAGAGCGGCGTGATTGTCAATATCTCGTCGGTGGCCGGACGAAACGGCGGGGGCCCCGGCGCGCTGGCTTATTCCGCGGCCAAAGCCGGCCTTTCGGCGGCGACCAAAGGTCTCGCCAAGGAATTTGCCGCGCACGGCATCCGCGTCAACGCGGTATCTCCGGGCACCATCGACACCGATTTCCATCGCACCTTCTCGACCACTCCTATGTTGGACGCCGTTCGCGCCGCCACGCCCATGGGCCGCCTGGGCACCGCCGAAGATTGCGCCGACGTGATCGTGTTCCTGGCCACCGATGCCGCGCGCTTCATTCAGGGGCAGGTGATCGAGGTGAATGGCGGGTTCTTGATGGTCTGATCCCAATACCGGTTGAGAAGGCGCGCGCCTCTCGGGCCGTTGTGATGCCGTCTCCAACAGGCGGCCCGAAGGCTCGCCTTCTTACTTTGCTACAATTTGGATCTCAGCCCATGCCGAAAACCTTGATTACCGGGATTACGGGGCAGGACGGGTCCTATCTCGCCGAACTGTTGAGCGAAAAGGGGTATGAAATCCACGGCCTCAAGAGGCGCTCCTCTTCCCTCAATACCGACCGCATCGACCATCTCTACGAAGATCTGCACAACTCCGGCGCCAAGTTCTTCCTGCACTACGCCGACCTGAACGACGCCACCTCACTCGAAGGGCCGCTGGCCGATGTCCAGCCCGACGAGATCTACAATCTGGGGGCGCAAAGCCACGTCCGCGTCAGCTTCGATGTCCCGGTCTATACGTCGGACGTTACCGCCCTGGGAACCGTCCGCCTGCTCGAAGCCATCCGCCGCCGGGGCCTCCACTGCCGGTTCTATCAGGCTTCGTCGAGCGAGATGTTCGGCAGCACGCCGCCCCCCCACAACGAGGATTCTCGATTTCACCCGCGCAGCCCTTACGCCTGCTCCAAGGTATTCGCGCACCAGATTACGGTGAACTATCGCGAGAGCTACGGCCTGCACGCATCCTGTGGCATCCTGTTCAACCACGAATCCCCGCGCCGCGGCGAAACCTTCGTCACCCGCAAGATCACGCGGGGAGTGGCCCGCATCCGGCGCGGCCTCGATCGGGAACTCTATCTCGGCAACCTCGACGCGCGCCGCGACTGGGGCTTCGCCGGCGACTACGTGCGCGCCATGTGGTCCATGCTGCAACAGGATTCCCCCGGCGATTACGTCATCGGCACCGGCGAATCGCACTCCGTCCGCGAATTCGTGGAAGAGGCCTTTTCCTACGCCGGCTTGGACTGGAAAGAGCATGTGCGCATCGATCCGCGCTACTTCCGCCCCGCCGAAGTCGACGCCCTGCAGGCCGACGCTTCGCGAGCACGGCGCATTCTGGGATGGGAACCGCGCGTGCGGTTCCGCGAACTGGTTCGCATGATGGTGGATGCCGACCTGGCCGACCTGGAGCGCACCCTGGCCGGAGGCGCCTCGGCTCTGCGGCCGGCGGTTCCCGAATTGGGGCGGCGATAGGAAACGGCGGAATGGGCACGGATCTAGCTTCGAAACGCATTCTGGTGACGGGAGGCGGCGGCTTCTTGGGATCGCACATCGTCGAGCGCTTGCGGAGCCAGGGCTGCCTCCGGGTTTCCGCGCCGCGCCGCAAGGATTTCGATTTGACGCGCGCCGCCGATGTCGACCGCCTCTTCGATTGCCTGCGGCCGGAAATCGTCATTCACGCCGCAGCGTCCGTGGGCGGCATCGGCGCCAACCGCGAGAACCCCGGCCGGTTCTTCTACGAGAACGCCATCATGGGCATTCAGGCGATTGAGGCATGCCGCCGGTTTCGGGTGGAAAAGACGGTGGTGCTCGGCACCATCTGCGCGTATCCCAAGTTCACGCCCGTTCCGTTTCGCGAGGAAACCCTCTGGGACGGATATCCGGAAGAGACCAACGCCCCTTACGGCATCGCCAAAAAGGCATTGCTGGTGCAATGCCAGGCCTACCGCGCGCAGTACGGAATGAACGCGGTGTTTGTGCTGCCGGTGAATCTGTATGGCCCGCGCGACAACTTCGATCCGGCTTCGTCGCACGTCATTCCGGCACTGATTCGCAAATGCCTGGAGGCCAAGGAGCGCCGCGCCGGCGAAATCGTCTTGTGGGGCGACGGTTCCCCCACCCGCGAGTTTCTATACGTCGACGATGCCGCCCAAGCCGTGGTGGCGGCCGCGGAGCGCTACGACTCCGGCGAACCGGTGAACATCGGCAGCGGCCGGGAGATTTCCATTCGCCAGCTCGCGGAGCGGATTGCCGCCATCACGGGCTTCGATGGCCGGATTGTCTGGGACGCCACCAAACCCAACGGCCAGCCCCGCCGCTGTCTGGACGTGACCCGCGCCGAGCGGGAATTCGGTTTCCGCGCCACCACAAACCTGGACGACGGCCTAAAAGCGACCATCGAGTGGTATAGAGCCGTCAGCCGTCAGACATAAGCTGCCAGACCCCGCGGTGCGTCCCGCGGCCCGGCGCCGATGGCTGAAGGCTAATGGCTGCGGGCTATTTCCCCGCCCCCAACGTCAAATACGTGGCGACCTCCTGAAATTCCTTCCTGGAGAGCTGCCGCCAGCAATCCAGGACAACCGGCGGGGGCGTACTCCGCTTCATGTGGGTGGGCCGCAGCGACCGGAATTCGGCCCATGGCGTCGTGATCGCCAGCACATCGGACTGCGCCGCGCAGTCGGCGACGCCCGACGCGTAGGCCACTTCGGCGGGCAGTTCGGTCTTGGCATTGGGCATCGCCTCCGGGTCGTAGACCACCACGCGCACGCCTTTCTCCGCCACCAACTTGGCCAGCGCCACGCCTTGCGACTCCTCGATCACCTCGGTGCTGGGCTTGTAGGAAAGGCCCATGATTCCGACCGTGCCGCCTGCCGGAAGGTGCGAGAGGATCAACTCCGCCAGGCGCGGCACCTGCCGCTTGTTCAATTGGTCGGTGGCCTCGGCCAGGAGCGCCGGCACGCCGTTGGCGCGCGCCACCGCGGAAAAGGCGATGTTGTCGCGCGGGAAACACGGACCGCCGTAACCCAGGGCGCCTTTCAGATACTTCTGGCCGATGCGCGTATCGCAACCGATGGCCGTGGTCACCACGTCGACATCGGCTCCGGGGAGCGTTTCGCAAACCTGCGCCAGCATGTTGGCGTAGGAGATTTTGGTGGTGACGAACGTGTTCACCGAAAGCTTGGTCAATTCCGCGTTGACATAGTTCATCCGCCGGATCCGCGGACCGCTTTCGCACACGCCTCCATAGAACTCTTCCAGAATGGCGCCCGATTGCGGATCCGATTCGCCGATCAGAATCATGTCCGGGTTCAACATGTCGCGGATCACGCTGCCCAGGGCGATAAACTCCGGGTTATAACACAGGCCGAAATCGCGGACGCACTTCTTCCCGGAATGCTCTTCCAGCGCGGGCAGCATCACCCCGCCGGTCGATCCCGGCATCACCGTGCTCGACAGCACCACCAGGTGCCAGTCCTTCTTCTTGCGCAGCGCGGCCCCGATCTTTTCCGCGGCGGAGAGAGCGTAGCGCATGGAAAACCGGCCATCCGCGCCCGATGGCGTGGGCACGATGATGAAGGTCGTTTCGGTCGCGAGAATCGCTTCCTCGTAGTCCAAGGTCGCCGACAGCCGCTCGTGGTTGGCGTGGACCATCTCGTCCAGCCCGGGCTCGTTAACCGGAGCCCGCCCATCGTTGATCGCGGTCACCGTCGCGGGATTGAGGTCCACGCCCACTACCGTGTGTCCCTTGTGCGCCATCACGGCCGCCATGGGAGCTCCCAGCTTTCCTAAACCGATAATCGATAGCTTCAAGAGATTGCCGCTCCTAAAATCCGAAGACCCCCGCAGGGATTTTGATCCTTCACTATAACCCGTTTACAGCCTTCAGCCATCGGCCGTCAGCCTTCAGCTTTAAGCATTCCGTGCATCCTGGACATCCCGGTACATGCCCCGCGGCGAAGCACCGCAACGGCCCCCAAGACGCGCCCCGTGAGCTGATGGCTGACGGCTGATGGCTGACGGCTCTCCAGAGACCGCTGGCAAGCCACTGATTCCAGGCTGGTCCAGACCCTCTTATGTGGGGCAGGATGGCATCCTGCGGCGGGTTGGTAACCCGCCTTTTCGCCGGCCAGGCCGATTGCCAATCGGCCGCAGGTTACCAACCTGCCCCACGTCTTCGTCCCCAGTTTCAGACCCTCTGGAGCGCGCCCCGGCGCGCTCCCCCACTGACGGCTGATGGCTGACGGCTGTTTCTAGTCCGTGCGCACAATCGGCATGCGCCAGCCGGTGCCGAACGCCCGCGAGGTTACTTTGAGAACCGGCGCCGCCTGCTTCCGCTTGAACTCGGCGATGCGCACCAGCCGCAGGATGCGGCGCACCGTGGCTTCGTCGTGCCCTTTTGCGATAATCTCATCCGCCGACTGGCATTGCTCCAGGTGCAGCTCCAGAATCTCGTCCAGAAGTTCGTACGGCGGCAGGCTGTCTTGGTCGGTCTGATTGGGACGCAGTTCCGCCGAGGGCGCCTTGGTCAGGATGGCCTCGGGAATGTCCGCTTTACGCCGGTTGCGCCAGCGCGAAACCCGGTACACCATCATCTTCGGCAGATCGGCGATCACCGCCAGTCCGCCGTTCATATCGCCGTACAGGGTGCAGTAACCCACCGCCATCTCGGACTTGTTGCCGGTGGTCAGCAGCAGCGATCCGAACTTGTTGGACAGCGCCATCAGCAGATTGCCGCGAATGCGGGACTGGATGTTCTCCTCGGTCACATCCTGCTTGAGGCCGCGGAAAACTCCGGCCAGCACGCTCTCGTACGTCTGCATAATGCCGGAAATCGGCAGTTGCTCGGTTCGGATCCCGAGATTGCGGGCCACTTCCACCGAATCGTCGACACTGCCCTGGCTCGAGTACGTGGAGGGCATCATCACGCCCAGCACGTTTTCCGGTCCCATGGCGTCGGCCGCGATGGCCGCCGTCAGGGCCGAATCGATGCCGCCCGAGAGGCCCAGCAGCACGCGCTTGAACCCGGTCTTGCGGGCGTAGTCGCGAACGCCCAGCACCAGCGCGCGCCAGATCTCCGCTTCGGGCGCGAAATCGTCTTCGGTGATCGTTCCCGTTCCGGCTTGCAGGTCGACGATCGCCAGGTCTTCCTCGAATCCCCTGGCGCGCGCGATCATCCGGCCGCTCGCGTCCCACGCCCCGCTGCGGCCGTCGAAAATCAGGTCGTCGTTGCCGCCCACCTGGTTCACATAGGCCACCGGCACGCCGTATTTCGCGGCCATGTGCCCCAGCATTTGTTCGCGCAGCGTCTGCTTCCCCGCCTCAAACGGGGACGCCGAAAGGTTGACGATCGCCTGGGCGCCTTTCTTGACCAGCGCCTCGATGGGGTCCTCGTGGTAGCGCCGCCGGGACCAGAAATCGCGGTCGTTCCAGACGTCTTCGCAGATGCTGATTCCCAGACGGAGCCCGTTCCACTGGAGGATCTGGGGCTCTTGCGCGGGCTCGAAGTACCGGTCCTCGTCGAAGACGTCGTAGGTGGGAAGCAGCGTCTTGTGAAATACCGGACCCACCACGCCATCGCGCAGCAGCACCGCGCTATTGAACAAGGGCCGGCCCATTTCCGCCGGGTTGGGAGTGGCCACCCCCACCAGCAGAGGGGGCGCATCGCGGAGTTCTTCCGCCAGGCGGGCCAGCATCAGGCCTCCCCGGCGCACGAAGCCCTGGCTCATCAGCAGGTCGCGGGGCAGATAGCCCATCAGCGCCAGCTCCGGCGTGACCGCCAGGTCCGCGCCACGCTCCTTGGCGGCACGAACGCCGCGAACGATGAGCGATGAATTACCGTCGAGATCACCCGCTGTGGGGTTGAGCTGCAGAAGCGCGATACGCAAGCGAAACCGTCCCTCGGCCCGGGTGTCCGGCAAGCGGCTTGGACCACCAGAACCGCGAAAATCAAGGCTTTCCGTCAGTGTATCAGCTTTATCCGCGCCTCCGCTCGCGGACGGGCGTATGCATCGCATCCGCAATGCGTACCGTGTATTCCCATCGGATGCGATCTCCGCGGCGCTTAGAGAGACGTTACCGAAGCGCAACTGGTCCTGGAACATCTATATCTTATAGACATTCCGATTTATTGGTAATTGTGAATTTCGGGTTGGCAGGCATTGAAAATCGGACTATGCTAAGATTCACGGGGATATTTGCGTAGTATATTCTTGCTCCGGTCACGCCGGGATTGTTAGCGGAGCGATCCTTGAGGGCGCACCTTTGAATAGCGATGTTACCAGCCGGTTGGTACACCTTCCGGCATTCCACCCCACCGCGCTTCGACTGCTGACCATTGCCACCGAGTCGGATACCGCTCTGGAAGATTACGAAGCCTGTTTCAAGTCCGACCCGGCCTTGGCCTCCGAATTGCTCGTGGTGGCGAATTCGGCCGAGTTCGCACTCCGCGCCGAGGTCGAGAGCATTCGCCATGCCTTGGCGTTGCTGGGATTGGAGCGGGTCAGTTCCCTGTCCTTTACCATCGCGATGAAGTTTTACATGCACAATACCCCGCGCCGGCAGGTGCTTCATCCGGTCTGGTCCCACAGCGTCGCGTCCGGCTTGATCGCCGACCATCTGGGTGAAGCTTTTCACACCCCGATGCGCAGCTTGTACACCGCCGGTCTGATGCACGACATAGGCCGCCTGGGTCTGTTGATCGCCGAAACCGGCAAATACGAGATTGTACTCACCCAGCTCCACGAGAACCTCGACGCGGCGACCGCCCTGGAACAGGTCAACTTCGGTATTACGCACGCCGAAGCCGGGGCCGTGATGGCCGAGACCTGGGGCATTCCGGCGCCCGTCTGCGAGTGCATGCGCCACCACCATGACACCGTCGAAGACACACCGCGCTTCACGCAACTCCTGGACCTCGTCCGCCTGGCTTGCCGGATGGCCAGCGCTCTCGGGTATCCGGAGCTGAACTGCAAGGAGCGCGAAAGCCTGGAGGCCGTAACCGGAAAAGTGCCGGCGCAGGTGCGCAACCACCCCTCGCTATCCCCCGCGAATCTCGGCGCCCGCATCAAGAAAATGCTCGGCAGCGTGTGGTAAGAAGCCAACAGCCGTCAGCCTACAGCCTTCAGCTTTTTCTTGCGCGGCGCGGTAGCGGCGGTGCTTCGCGGCGTAGCTCCTCACTGGCCGCGCGACGTCGGGGAAAGCTGATGGCTGAAGGCTGATGGCTGAAGGCTCTTCACCACCCGATACCCCAGCAACAACCCCACCAGGCTCCCGTACAGCACCGGCAGGCGAATGTCCGACTTCACCAGCCAGTAGTAATGCACTACCGCGGCGATCGCGCTCAGGTAGACCAGCCGATGCAGCCACTGCCACCGTTTGCCGCCCAAACGGCGAATCCAGCCGGCCGTGGAGGTCAAGGCCAGCGGCAGCATCAGCGCGAAGGCCGCGAAGCCCGCCGTAATGAACGGACGTTTGCCTACGTCCTTCAGCATCTCCCCCACTTCGAAATCCTTGTCCAGCCAGAGGAACGTCAGAAAGTGCAGGCAGGCATAGAAAAACGCGAACAGCCCGGCCATGCGGCGGAAACGGATCAGGTCGGGCAGGCGCAGCAGTTTGCGCAAGGGCGTCACCGCCAGCGTCACCACCACGAGGCGGATGGCCCAGTCCCCGGTGAAATGCGTCAGATACTCGACGGGGTTGGCGGTGAGATCCTGGTTCCACGCGCGCCACGCCATCCACAATAGCGGCGCCAGACCCAGCGCGAAAACCGGAATCTTCACCCAGCGGCGGCGCATGGGATTAGAAGTTCTTCCTCAGGTCCATGCCCTGGTACAAACTGGCGACCTGGTCGCCGTAGCCGTTGAACATCAGGGTGGGCCGGCGGCGAAACTCGCCCAGCCGGTGCTCCGTCGCCTGGCTCCAACGGGGGTGGTCCACCTGCGGATTCACGCTCGAGTAGAAGCCGTACTCGCTGGCGTTCGCCAGGTTCCAGGTGGTGGGCGGCTGCTTCTCCACCAGCTTGACCTTGACGATCGACTTGATGCTCTTGAAGCCGTATTTCCACGGCACCACCAGGCGGACCGGCGCGCCGTCCTGCGGCGGCAGGTTTTCGCCATACAGCCCCACGCACAACATCGCCAGGGGGTGCATGGCCTCGTCCAGCCGCAAGCCTTCCACGTACGGAAACGGAATGCCGGCGTAATCCGCGTGAGGCATCTGGGAAGTGCTGAAATAGCTCTCGAACGCCACGTACCGCGCCTTCTCCGTGGGCTGCGCCTGACGCAGCAGCACGCTCAGCGAATAGCCCACCCAGGGCGCCACCATCGACCAGCCCTCCACGCAGCGGTGCCGGTAGACGCGTTCTTCCAGCGGCGCCAGCTTCAGAATCTCGTCCATCGAGAATTTGCGCGGCTGCTTCACCAGACCTTCCACCGACACGGTCCACGGGGCGGTCTTGAAGTTCTTCGCCTGGTCGGCCACCGCTTCCTTGTTGGTGGTGAACTCGTAGAAATTGTTGTAGTGGGTGATGTCTTTGTACAAGGTCGGCGTATCGGAGACACTTAGCGGACTCTTACCGAGATGGTCGAATTTCGCCGCCGCCCGCGCGCGGGCCGATGGCAAAAGCAATTCCCGCCCCGCCAGCAAAGCCGCCGGCAGCGACGCCAAAAACTTCCGCCGTTCCAGATACAACCGCTTGGGAGTGATCTCCGAGTAGCGCAACCCCACAGACGTCTTGACCGGCATGGTGCTCCAATCCTACCTGTTCTGACGAGGCAGGAGGGCCGCCGGATTCAGCCTTCTGTGGAATTTCCGCCGTCAGACCGTCCGCACCGCGAACAGCGCTTCCCCGTACTCCACGGGCTGGCCGTTGATCACCAGCTTGCTTTCCACCACGCCCGAGGTCTCGGCCTCGATTTCGTTCATCAGCTTCATCGATTCGATGATGCACAGAACCTTGCCCGGCTGGACGCGTTCGCCCACGCGGACGAACGGCGGCGCCCCCGGCGACGGGCTTTCGTAAAACGTGCCGACGATCGGGGATTTCACCAGCACCAAACCCGGATCCGGTTGTTTTTCGCCGGCCTTTTCCTTGGCCGGCTCGGGTGCGGGCGGGGCGGTCTGCTGTACTACGGCGGGCATGGAGTGGGACGCCAGCACCATCTCCTGCGAAGAGGCGAATCCCGCGCGGCGAATGCGCACGCGGTTTTCCCCTCGCTGCACCTCCAGCTCCGCTATCCCGGTCTCCGAAGCGAGATTGATCAGCTCGCGGATCTCATCGACGGTCATCAATGGTTGAGTGTACCAGAGTTAAGCCGCCGGGCAAGTGCCCGCCCCGGCTACCTCCCGCAACACCTGTAACGTGGCCTCGGCCGCCGACTTCCAGGAAAACTCCGCCGCGCGCCGCGGACCGGCCTCCGCCAGCCGGGCCCGCAGCGTCTCATCGTCCACAATCCGCGACATCGCTTCCGCCATCGCCCCCGTGTCCAGGGGATCGAACTGCACGGCCGCATCCTTCACAATGCCGCTCAACGGCTCGATCGCCGAACATGCCGTGGGTAGACCCGCCGCCATGGCCTCCAGCACGGGCAACCCGAAACCCTCGAATCGCGACGGGTAGACGAACGCCCAGGCCCGCGCGAACCGGTCGTACAGCTCCGCCCGCGGAATCCAACCGGGGAAATCCACGGCCTCCGTCAAACCTAGCGAGCCGCGTAAATCGTGCAGCTCCCCGGTGAAGAAGCCTTGCAAACCGCAAACCACCAGGCGAAACTCCGGCTTCCGGCGCCGGAACTCCGCGAACGCCCGCAGCAGTCCATCCAGGTTCTTGTGCGGGTGCAAGGTGGATACCGCCAGCAGATAAGGCTCCGGCCGGCGCCGCCGCGCGATCTCGTGAAACGCCGGATCCACTCCGTGCCTCACCACCGCGATCTTGGAAGCCGGGACGCGGTAATAGCGTCTCAAATCGGCTGCCGTCGCGTCCGACACCGCTACCAGGCGCTGGGAAACCTGGGCCGACCAGAAAAGGAAGAAATTCCAGAACGGCAGATCGAACCAGCGGAAGTACTCGGGGTGACGCTTGTGCTGCAGGTCGTGGAACACCGTCACCTGCGGACACCCGCACGCGAGCGGCGCCGTGAAGCCGGGGTTGAACATCGCGTCGAGCCCGATCCGCAGTCCCGCCAGGGGCAATCCCGTCTGTTCCCACAGCAGCCGCGCCGGCCTGGATACCGCGCGGACGGGCTGCGGAACCGTCGTGAAATTGGGCGTTCCGGGAGCCAGGTCCTCTCCGGTTTCGCGGTTGGTGAAGACGAAATACCGGTTGTGCCGGTCGATCCCGGCCAGCGCCTCGAGCAGGCTCCGCAAGTAGATTTCCGTGCCGCCGACTCCTCCCGGAATCAAGTAGAGGGCATTCACGCCGATGCGTAAAGGTTTCATCTTGGTTCTTGTGGGGCAGGTTGGCAACCTGCGGCGGGTTGGTAACCCGCCTGCCGGCGTTTGCACATGTCCGACCAGCGCCGGTTGCCCGGGTACGATTGCCTTCCGCCGTTCGCTTGTGGCACAGCCGATGACATCGCTATATTCCGACCAAGTCTCCGGCCGTGTGATTTTGTACTTCCGTGGGAAACCACTCCCTTACGGTCGCGGCTCCGTTCCGAGCGCTCGCGGCCCCGTTCGGAGCCGCGAGCGTCAGCGAGCTGTTTCGCAGTCGCACTGAATCTCGCGGTCATAGCCCTAGTGCGCCCCGGCCGCGCACGCCTCCGCCCGGGGCAGGTACAGCCGGGCCTGGTCGTTCGCCGGATCGCCCGGCGGGGCCATCTTCAGCGCCGTCTTGAAATCCTGCACGGCATCGGCGCACTGGCCGGTAGTCAGGTGGACCTTGCCGCGGTCCACGTAGACGAACGGGAAGGACGCGTCCAGTTTCTGCGCCATCGCCAGCGAGTCCAGGGCGTCCTGCCAGCGCTTCATCTGGGCGTACGCCTCGGCAACCTGGGTCCAGGCATGGGCGGAGTTGTCGACCCTGGTGGCCTGCTGGAATTTCGCCAGGGCCTTCTCCGGCTGGCCGATGTTCAGGTAGGCGATGCCCCAGTCCACCAGCAGATCGCCGCCGACGGGAGCCAGTTTGGCCGCCTGTTCGTACTCGTGGATGGCGTCCTCCCAACGCTGCTGTTCCGCCCACACAAAACCCAGGTGGAAATGCGCCCGGTCGTTCTCCGGCGCCTTCTGGACCGTGTCCTTCCAGAAGGCTTCATTGTCGCCCCACACCGCAGCGCGGCTGTGCGTGCCGATGGCGCACACCAGCACCACCGCGGCACACCCCAGGGCCAGCTTTTTGCGATTCACGCGCATCCGGCTCAGCAGGTCCACCACGATCAGCAGAAGCCCCAGGATCGAAAAGTAGAGACGCCGCTCCGCCACCGGGTCCTTGATGGGGAGAATGGAGGATGTCGGCGCCATCAGCAGCAGGTACACCAGGAATCCATAAGCCGCCAGCGGAAAGCGCCGGCGGAAATACCAGGCCGTCCCCACCAGCCCGAGCAGCACCGCCAGTCCCACAATGGCGCCGTGCTCGAAGATGGTCTTGGAAATCGGGAAATACCAGTCCGCGGTGAGGCCGATGGGAAACACGAACTCCCGGATATAGACCAGCAGCGCACGGAACTCCGTGAAGAGATATTGATACCAGGTGATTCCGATGCCAAACCCCGCGCCGCCGCCCTTCACGATCAGGTCCCAGGCCATCGCTACCGCCCCCGCCGCGCCCGCCGCCATGGGCAGATACAGTTTCCAGTTCCCGCGGATGCCTTTGAAGGAGAACCCCGGGTTCCACCAGTAGTCCGTCAAGAGCATCACGGCCGGCAGCACGACCGTGTGTTCCTTGGAGGCCAGCGCCATGCCGAACAGCAGAAACACGCCCGCCACCGTGCTCCACGAAACTTCCGGCTTGGGACGGTACAGGAACACCGCGAAAGCCGCCAATGTCCACATGGTGCTGAAGGATTCCGAACGGCCGGCGGTATATGCCACAGCCTCGGTCATGGCCGGATGCAGAAGAAAGACTCCCGCCGCAAAACCGGCCAGCAGATTGCGCCGCGCAGCCTCCGCGCCGGACCACTCCAGAAACCTGCGCACCACGAAGAACATCAGGCCGCCGGCGATCAGGTGAATCAGCACGTTGACCACGTGATAGGTGTACGTCGATCCCTCCGCCGCAATCTGCCGGTTTACCCAGTAGCTGAACATCAGCGCTGGGCGTACGGTGGTGCGCACCCAGCTCGAAAAGTCCGGCTGAGCCGATGGGGAGGCATATTTCTGCACCGTGTCGTCGAACACCCACACCCCGTTGAGCGCCGGGCCGTATGCCCAGAAGACCAGCACAATCGCCGCCGCGGCCCAGGCGTAGGGCCGCCAATTCCATGCGGACGCGCCGGCTTTCGCCGTGGCGGAGGACGCAGTGGGGCGCTTGGGATTCGCCGATTTTTTCGGTTTCATATTTCCCGCTGGGATTTCACGTGGTATTCCAGGATGGCCACGCGCTGGGCCAGGGCGATGTTGTCGTCGCGCAAGTGCGAAAGGATCACCGAAAGACGGAACATCATGATGAGGAAGACGCCCGCGCCCATCAGGAACAAGGTGAGCGGCGTATCCGGCAGGCCCGTGAGACGGCGCAGGACTTCCAGCAGCGGGCGGACCCTCGACAGCACCAGCATCGCCGCGGCCGCCAGCAGCCAGGTAATCGAGTACTCCGGCCGGATGTGCGCCCGGCGCACGGAAATCAGCACGATCACCAGCAGCAGAGCGCTCAAACCGGTGGTGACGTTCAAGAGGCGGTCCATCACTCCTCCTTGGGCGGCAGGCGCCGCCGGCCTTCGAATCGCAACATGTTGACGAACACTCCCAGCAGCACGTGCACGATGTAGTACAGCGATTTCAGCGCCGTGATCGAGGATCGCCCGGCCATCCGCGGCCGCATCCGGCAGGGCACTTCCTCGAAGCGGAACCGCTTGCGCTGCAGCACCACCAGGGCCTCGATCTCGGGGTACTCCAGCGGGAAACTGCGGCTGAACAGGTCCAGCGCGCGCCGGTTGACCCCCACAAATCCGGATGTCGGATCGTGCACCGGCTTGCCCAGGATGGGCCGCAGCACCATGCGGAAAAAGCGGATGCCCAGCGACCGCGCCGCCCCGGTCCGCGGCCCGTTGGCTTCGGCGAAGCGCGACCCGATCACCATCTCGCACCCCGAGGTCTTGAGCCTATCGAGGATGCGCGGAATGTCGCGGGCATCGTGCTGGCCGTCGCCGTCCACGCGAATCACGTATTCGAAGCCCAGTTCATAGGCCAGCTTGTAGCCCGCCTGCACGCAACCCCCCAGGCCCAGATGGTGAGGCAGCGCGAGCACCTCGGCGCCCGCCCGGCGCGCCACATCCAGCGTGGAATCCTCCGAACAATCGTCGATCACCAGCACCGGCGCGCCCGGAACATGGGCATGCACCGATTTCACCACTTGGGCGAGGGCGCCTTGTTCGTTGTAGGCCGGTATGATCACCAGAAACGCGCCCGGCCCGGCAGGCCGAATGCCGCCGATTGCCCGAGTTTCGTTTCCCCCAGGACCGCTCAAAGCTGGGCCACCTTTCTGGCGCTGATGGAATGGCCGGCGATCAACTTCCGGAATACCTCCGGAGTGATGCGGGCATTCCCCTGGATCTCCCGCCGCTCGTTCCACAGCCGGCCGGAATTTCCCAGGACGGCGGCATGCGCGCGAATGACGTACCAGATCATCCGCAATCCGGCGTTTCCTTCCGCGCGGAAACGGGCGGCGCTGCCGCGGCCTTGGACAATGTACCACACGTGCCAAAGATAGCGCGCCAGCGAGACCCATGGCGCGGCCAGCAGCATGCACCCCGGAAAATTCTTGGCCACCACGAACAGCCGGTTGCGTTCCACGTA
>Ga0326728_10011462_pt1 | contig 20224 bp, 23 predicted proteins | sample MB3enrmetagenome_FD_207602 | JGI IMG/M metagenome (GOLD analysis project Ga0326728, IMG submission 207602) | Lab enriched peat soil microbial communities from McLean, Ithaca, NY, United States - MB31MN | ecosystem: Environmental > Terrestrial > Soil > Wetlands > Peat | place: USA: New York... | reverse complement strand
CTAAAGCTCTTCAGATCCACGTTGTCGGCATCCACGAAGGCCGCCAGCGCGGTGGCGGACTGCTCCGTCATGAAGCCGTTGGACACGAAGACGTTTTTCAGGCCCTGCTCCCGGGCCAGTTTCCCCACGTCCTGGGCGTACTCCAGAAAGATGGTGGGCTCGGTGTAGGTGTAAGAGATGCTGGCCGAATGGGAGGCCAGGGCGTAGGCCACGATGGCCTCCGGCTCCCGCTCGTCCCCCTGGATCAGGCCGCCGTGGACCCGGGGATACTGGGAGATGTCGTAGTTCTGACAATGAAGGCACATGAAATTGCAGCCCACCGTGGCGATGGAGTAAGAGCGGGTGCCGGGGAGGAAGTGAAAGAGAGGCTTCTTCTCGATGGGGTCGATGTGTTCGGCGATGATCCGGCCGTAATTGAGGCTGAAGAGGCTGCCGTCCTGGTTTTCCCGGACGTGGCAGAGGCCCCGTTTTCCCGGGTCGATCTTGCATTCATGGGCGCACAAATGGCATTGAACCTTGAGGTCCTCCAGGCTTTCCCACATTCTCGCCGGAATCATAGGCCCTCCTCGGGGGTGGCTTCTTCTCTAAATTACAACCTGCGGCCCGAGATGTAAAGGGCTCCCAGGGCAGAGAGGCAGGCCGCCGCCGGTAAAAGCGGATCCGGTCAGGCGCGGCAACGGGCCGGTATGAGCGCCAGACGCGCCTCTTTCCGCAAACCCCCGCCCTTGCCAGGAGACGAATCCTGTGTTAAATAGGAAGCGGATGGTGGGCGTAGCTCAGACGGCAGAGCTCCGGGTTGTGGCCCCGGTGGTCGCGGGTTCAAGTCCCGTCGCTCACCCCATAAAAATCAAGGGGTTAGGCTAAATGGCTTAACCCCCACCCTTTTTATTTCCAACCCTATTTCCAACCTACATCTAAAATTTAGCGGTAAAAATGTGGAGGTTGTGTCTTTGCGCTCTGGCTGGCTCGGTGCTTCCTGCCAGGCTCCTTCGCCCCTGATCCGCTCCCCCTACCCCGACCGCCAGGCTAGGCCATATAGATTTTCGATCTCTAAACCAAAACCCGGTGATAGGAGTCCCGTCCCCCTTGGTCAACATTATCTGTGCGGAAATTTTTTTGAACTTTTCCAAGAGAATGGCATCAGGCTCTGAGAGACAGCTATGATGCGCATATCAACACTCAACAAGCCGGGTGCTGAACTGCGAAGATATAGCAGTGATCTTCTATTGGTGGTATGTGCATGTGGCCTCCGCCTTCCCGCTGGCGCACCACTACCGATCGGTGCTAAACTGGAGTTCACCATAGGTGGCCTACTCAGGAAGAATCTGCTCAAAAGGCGTTGGTATGTCCAAAAATCTGGGAAAAATTTGTTTTTTCAGGCAACGTCGTGCTATCATGCGGCTGATGAGAGGATTCGGCTCCAAGAACAGAAACCTTCCGGGATTTTCCCGAGGCAAAGAGGTCCCAAAAACCAATTTTAAACTGCGGTGGCCAGGGCTGCCGCATAATCTCGGCCTATATCGATTCCGCTCATGCAATTGCTCACAACAAGATCATTATTATCGACCAGGAAACTGTGATCACAGACAGTTTTAACTTCACCAAAGCCGCCGAAGAAAGGAACGCCGAGAATATATTCATTATTAAGTCCAGAGAACTTGCCAAGGAATACTTAGACAATTGGGAAAAGCACAAAAACCATTCTGTAAAATATGAAGGCCGTTGAAACCACTAATCTTTAGTAGGTGGATCATGTTTAGGAGAAAGCCTTTATTTAATTATATTTATAAATTAATAAAGCCGAAAAAATGCAGATATATAAACCTAAAATCAAAAAAAATTGTTCACATTGGACATTCGTATCACAACAAAACAAAATCTACAGCTTTTCTCATAGATTATTTGAAACAATTTTATGATATGGAAGTTATTTTGGATGAAAGCTGGCGGGGCAAGCCATTTCCGGATGTGTCGTTCATTGATGATAGTTATTTGGGAGTGATACTTTTCCAAAATTTACCAAACCGGGAAATATTAGAAAATATAAAAAATGACAATCTCATATTTTTTCCAATGTATGATTCGGTCGGACTGGATTATAATTTTTGGAATAATCTTCAAGACCTGAAAATAATAAATTTTTCCAAGACTCTACACGAAAAGTTAAAGAAGTGGGGATTCGATTCAATGTTTGTCCAATACTTTCCGGATTTTCAAAAATTCATTCCCGGGAAGGGCGACGAAGTATTTTTTTGGCAGAGAATAATCAAGGTAAGCATCAACACAATCACGAAACTCTTCGGGGAAAATGATGATTTGAAAATTCATATTCACAAGGCGATTGACCCAAACCACCAATTTGTGGAGCCGAGCGAAGAAGATGAGAAAAAATTTCGCATAACTTATTCCGATTGGTTTGAAACCAGGGAAGAGATGTGGGATTTAATAAAACAAAAAGGAATTTTTATCGCACCAAGAGAATTTGAGGGCCTCGGGCTTTCGTTTCTTGAGGCCATGGCAATGGGAAAGGCCGTCATCGCGGTAAATAATCCGACAATGAATGAATATATCGATCACGGGAAAACTGGCTATCTGTTTGACTTGTCAAATCAGAAAAAAATAAACTTATCAAATTTGGAACAAGTGCAGAAAAATACTTTTGATTTTATGCACGAAGGGCGGAGAAAATGGGAGAAAGATAAATATCGGATTAATGATTTTATCAAGAAGACATGAAAAGAAAAAGAATTATGTCGAAGACCGCAATCATACATTGTCCAGGTCAAGACCACGCCTGGGGCAGGCGCGGTAACAAAATATTTTATAGAGGAACAAACTAAAAATGGAAAAAAAGGGGAAACCTAAAAAGGCACTGATAACTGGAATTACCGGCCAGGATGGCAGCTATCTATCAGAATATCTTTTGGAAAAGAATTACGCGGTTCACGGAGTCATCCGAAGAGTGGCTTTAGAGGATGCGCACTATCTTGCCACCAATGAGACTTATCATTGGAGTGGGGAATTTGCGGATATGGTTTGGATATGGGAAGTTTTCAGGATTTGAATAAGTTTCCAGTCATAGCAGCCCTCTTCTTCTGCAAGAATTAAGACTTCTGTGGTATGGGAGGGCGGAGTCGCCACAGTACCACAACAGCGATATCGCGTCCAGCTTTATAAGATATTATTTCTGGGCCGGTTATTTCTTTGCTGCATAAAAAGATAACCTAAGATTAGGACTAGACATAAGATGAGCCCGAGAATGGAAATAAGATAAAGATGGGAGTGGATCTTAAACCACTGTTTACCTAAGTAGAAGCCGATAGAGAGAAAGCTCATAGACCACAAGAAGGCGCCCGCATAGGCATACCTGGCGAACACCTGTAACTCCAATTGCGAAGTTCCTGCCACAAATCCGGTAAAATGTCTGACCCCGGGGATAAAATAACCGATAACCAGGGTCCATTTACCTATTTGGTTAAACCAGTCGTGCACCTTATTGATTCTATCTTGGTCAATGTGAATGACTCGACCATATCTCACAACCAGATGAAGGCCCACGGTGCGCCCTAGGAAATAACTGAGGCTGATGCCGCAGGCGCTGCCCAAGAAGGCGGTGATTATTGTGGGAAAGGGTTGCAATATCCCTTTAAAAATGAGATATCCCACAAAGACCAAAATAACTTCATCGGGCAATGGCACTCCCGCAATGCCCAACATCAACAAACCAAAAACAGCAAAATTCCCATATTGCGTAACCCAATAAAGGAACTTATCTAAATAGATCGGCCATTCCATTTCTCAACCACTTTTATTGGGAACTACATCGCTTTAATTACATCAGTGGACAGACATTCTTTATAGGGGAGCAAGAATCACCACCGGGTGTTGATCTTGTTTCATTTAAACACCTAACGGCGAGAATTGCAAGGAACCATTCCTAGCATAGGGAGGGTTTATATGTTTTGTTCCCCTTCCGTTCAAATTTGGGCCGTTTCCGGGGTCTCTACCCCGTGCTGGTGGAAAAATTACGGGGGCGGCTGCTGGCGGCGACCTAGGGAGTTCCTGGGGCTGGCTGGGCCCGCCGCTGCAGGCTGCCAGGGGCCGCCCTGGAAAACTGTTGAAAACTCGGCTAAATTTATGCTATCCTGCCTCCCGCGAGAACATTTGGCTGCAAAAAGAGGAAGCTCTCCGGGGTTAAACCCGGAAAAATTTTTGGCCTTGAGCCGAAAAAATATCCTCTCTGGTGCAAGGAGTATGCAGTGCAATGGAGCGAGATGGCCAAGGATAGAGGATTGGGAATAAAGGGTGGCGGGAAGAAGGCGGGCAAAGGAAATTAGACCCATCACCCGGTTGCTGATGGCTTACAGCTTCGGGTCGATGAAAATTTGGAGGAAAATCGATTTGCTGAGAAACGTCTTAATCGGGTTGGTGCTAATAGCCATGATATTGGTGAGGGTCGCCTCCGGGGCGGATACCAGGCAGCAGGAAGATGCCCTGGCTGCGGCAGAAAATTGGCTTGCTATGATCGACCATGGAGAATATGCGAAAAGTTGGAAGGAAGCGGCTGCATATTTTAAGACAGTAATCACGGAAGGGGAGTGGGTGCAATCGATGCAGGAAGTACGGAAACCGCTTGGTAAACTAATTTCGAGAAAAGTAAAGAGCCTGACTCCGAAGACATCTTTGCCAAATACTCCTGAGGGAAAATATGTCGTCATTCAGTTTGAGACCTTCTTTGAAAAAGGGAAATCTGGACTTGAGAATGTAAATGCACAGCTTGAAAGGGATGGTAAATGGCGAGTAGCAGGGTATGGCATTCAATGGCAATAGTTTGAATTTTACAAGTATTTCTATATAAATGCATTTTTAAGTCAGACCCTTGAAATAGATTCCTCAAAAAAGTCAGGCCCTCACCTATTGCGGTGGTCCCAGGTGAGCCGCCTAATCTCGAATAAACCCGAGGGGTGCCGAATGCCGAACCAATATTTCAAGCTTACGGCTCGAGTGAGCAGCTCGAATCCTCAGGCTATTAGGCCGGTTCTCGAGAACCTGATCACCCAAGGCACCGTGAAAGAAGTGAAGGGGGAGTTCCAGGTCGAGGCTGGGATGGAAGGAGAAAGCGCCAAGGAATTAAACCGCTTTCTTCTATCTTCGTTGAGAAGAGTCGAGAAAAGGACAAGGCTTCGCGCCGAATGGACCTCTGACGACGGCATAACCCAGAGGTTCTTTGATTATGTGCTGAAGAGCACCAGTAAGAGGTTTCTTTCGACATGAGGGGCCCCCGTCTTCTGAGACTGTAACGCTGATTTTGCCGAGGCTCTGGATTCCGCCCCAGATATTTCCCAACCTGCCACCTGGTAAATGAATTTCCACCTGAAGTCAAATGGACCGGCTTTCCGCGGCGGGGCTTTCTCCTTCCCGAGGCGCTCATAAACCTCAACCAAAAAAATAACTAGCCGGGTGGGGGAGGAACCCGGCTTACTTTATATACCAGCTATTCCCACATTGTTTTAAAATCCCTGAATAAACAGTATATTTAATTTTCAATTTTCCCTTGACTTCCCCTTTTATACCCCTATAATTATCTCAGAGGTTGGAATTACGGTTGGAAAAATCCACATGGGTTAGGAATCATCGAACCAAGCTGGAAATGAAATTTCCAACCCCAGGGAGGCAAAACCATGAAGCGCCACAAGACCACCTATCCGGGCGTGTTTTACCGGGAGGCCGAGCGCATCGGTGGCCGTGGACTGGAACGAGTCTATTACATCGTTTTCAAAAAGGGCGGCAAATTCCATGAGGAAAAGGTAGGCCGCCAGTTTGCCGATGACATGTCCCCGTCCAGGGCCGCAAGAATCCGAGCCGAGAGGATAGAGGGCAAGCGGCAATCCCGAAAAGAAATCAGGGAAGCGGCGGCGGAAATCAAGTGGACCCTGGACCGGTTGTGGCAGGAGTACATTGAACCCAAGCCCGATACTAAAGGATTCAGAATAGACCGTTACCGCTACAAGAAATTTCTACAAACCCCTTTGGCTGCAAAAGAACCTCAAAGCTTATCACAAATAATGGTGCACCGGCTAAGGCTTGACTTATCCAAGACCCTGAGCGCCAAGACCGTCAAAAATGTTCTGGAATTGCTTGAGCGAATTATCAATTTCGGCGTCAAGAAGGGCCTATGTTCTGGCCTGGGCTTCAAGATCGAGATGCCCAAGGTGAACAACCTCAAGACGGAGGACTTAACGCCTGAGAAACTGGCAGACCTCTTGGGCGCCATAGATGCAGACCATGATGTGCAAGCGGGAAATTTAATGAAGCTAGCCCTGGTGACTGGTATGCGGCGGGGAGAGCTTTTCAAACTGCAATGGCAACATGTGGATTTTGACAAGGGTTTCATCCATATCATCGGCCCCAAAGGTGGCAAAGATCAGACAATCCCAATGAATCAAGCGGCCCGGGATCTCCTGACGGCGCACCCCCGCACGGGCAGCACCTATGTCTTTCCCGCCCGTGGGGGGAACCAGCGCACCGACATTAGCAAGCAAGTGACCCGGATTAAAAGGGCCGCCGGCCTTCCCAAGGACTTCCGCCCCTTGCATGGCCTGAGACATACCTTTGCGTCCATGCTGGCCTCATCGGGGCAGGTGGACCTCTACACCCTGCAAAAGCTCTTGACTCACAAAAACCCGGTCATGACGCAGCGCTACGCCCATTTGAGAGATGAGGCCCTACGGCGGGCCTCTGACCTGGCTGGGGACCTGATAAGCCAGGCGATGAATGGCAACACTCCCCCAGACGGCGAACCTCCTGAGAGACTAAAAGCGCTAAGAACGAGACCTTGAGAGGAGGTGCTGAAGATGAGGATGCCATATCCCCAGAAAGACCGGGAATACATGGTGCGGGAGGCGTTGAAGGCCAAGGCGCCGAAAATGTACCGGGAGTTGAAGAAGAAGGGCAAACTGGACAAATTCGTGAAGGAGCAGGCGGACCTGTTGCTGGCGGAATACTCGAGCCAACTGGTGGACGCGCACATACGGGCGGACCTCGGGCCGAAGGCGAGCTACCAGGAACAACTGAGCGCCCATCTCCACACCCTAAACCAGTTGACCGAGCAGATACTGGCGCAGGTCCTAAATTACCAGGACCCCCCGACTACATAATTGCCCCAGGCGGAAGACAAGAAAACCGATTTCTGACGACTAGGTTTCCGGGGATAGGGTGCGCACCCGAACGGAGGTATCCTGGCCGCCTTCCCCGGAATCACCCCAGGGCCGCGGCAGGAGGCGGAAAGATGAGCAAAAAGACTGACGGGAGGCAGAGCTATAAAAATCTCTGGGAAAGTGAAAACCTTAAGCGGCGACTGCAATTAGAAATTCTGCGCCGAACTCCTACCTATAACCGCCTTTTTGACATAGTTTTTACCGAATATCTCCAATTCACTTACCCCAATAATGCGAATATTCCTGAGCTTAAAACCGATCCCGATATTCGGGCAACGTTTTTGCGTAAAAGCTTTGAGGGCAAGAGGCTAGCGAATTCTCTAAAGATTGAGGTTTTACTTGATCCAGATGTATCAATAAAGATTCCCGAATTTGCTTATTATAAAAACACCATAAAATTAGTTCATTCCCTGGCAGACACCAACCCACAAAAAAATAACTTGCCGGAAGACAGGAACCTTGAGACCCGCACAGTTATGGACTCGTTAAGAGATGAACGTTATCTCTCCATTGAGATAGATTTGTTTAATACACAAGAAGATATCAGGGCGGCAATAGATTTTTGGGTATTTGATATTTTCTGGAAAGCGGTAAATCCTGAGGGGCAAAGACAAACTCGCTGCGAAGCCTTGGATGATGAAGACTTGAAACTTTACGATCTGAATACAAGAAGGCCGGTTCTACAGATTATGAGGGAACAGTATCCCGAAACAAAGGGGAAAAACCCTAATATTGACCCTGATGCAAAACGAATTTACAGAAGGTTACTCTCCAGAGTTAATACCGTGAAGAAACTTATTGAGCAAGAAGATAATCAGTTAAAAGCTTTAACGGCGACCAGCTCGTTTCTAATTGACTTGATGACTCGAGCTGTAGGTAATCAACCCCGCTCTGCATCCCCCAAACCTACCGTAGCTGAAGTGAAAGAAATGTTGGAGGAACGGAAAAGTCGTCTGCACAGACCTAAGCCCCAGTTAAGACCGATGCAGGAGACAGAAGATGATGATGATGAAGACTTCATAAACGAATAATCTACTAATGACTTCACTTTAATTTCCTGCCTGCCCTTCCTCCAAAAAGCATCAAAAACATATCACGAAAATAACTATACTGTTATCTTGGGGAATTATATTCTGTTTTCCTTTGGATTACTTTGTGGTTAACGATTTTAACCACTTTTCTTTTGGAGGTGTTATGGAAGACCGTTTTGTTAACGATATTGAGGCTGCCAGAATTATCGGTGCATCTCCCCAAACACTGCGAAACTGGCGCTGCATCGGCGGTCGAGGGCCTGCCTACTCGAAGCGGGGCCGCATGATCAGATACAAGGTGCAGGACCTCCTGGCCTTCATGGCTGCCGGCCGCATTGACCCCGAGGCTCGGCGGGTGGGAGGATGAGGCCCCTCCATCCTGACCACCTGGCCGATTTGCAAAAATCCGGCCTGACAGACGAAACTATCCAGGAAGCGGAGTGCTGCCATGACTAATCCACTCTGCCAGGCTGCTTTAAGCTATGTCGAAGCAGGTCTTTCCGTCATTCCTGCATCCCTCCAGACCAAGGCCCCGGTGATCGAATGGAAGCCATATCAAGCACACCTGCCTACCGAGTCTGAAATCAAGGGTTGGTTCGGGAGAAATAAGACCTTGGGGATTATCACCGGGGCGGTTTCCGGTAACCTGGAGATATTGGACTTCGACAACAGGGCTGAGTTATTTTTTGCATGGGCAGACATCGTTAACGGAGAAGCGCCAGGGCTCCTTGAGCGGCTTGTCCTCCAGAAATCGCAAAACGATGGCCGCCATGCTGCTTATCGCTGTTCTGAGGGGGAAATCCCAGGGAACACCAAACTCGCTCAGCGTGGGATTGATGTTAGCGCATCAGTGTTGGACAGGCTGGGAGAATTAGGAATTGACCCCCAGGATGAGAAACCTGTTAAAGAGGTGCTCCCTTCTATCGAAGTAGAGATATTAGGGAAAAAGTACATTCCCCGCCTAATCGCAGGCAAGTTCACCGTCATCGTGACCCTGATTGAGACCCGGGGCGAAGGTGGCCAATTCCTGGCTCATCCCACCCCATGTTATGAACTCCTTCAGGGGGACTTCCTCCAGATCCCAATTATCACCGCGGAAGGGCGTCAAATCCTCATTAATGCGGCACGAGCGGTCAATGAATATGTTGACCCGGCCAGAGTTGAAGGGGTTGGCTACCGCCTTCCAAAAGAGGCCCGCAGGCCCGGTGACGATTTCAACGAGCGTGGAGATGTCGCAGAAGTTCTTGCCAGGCATGGCTGGGAGCCGGTAGGAACCAGGGGCGCTTATCAACATTACCGCAGGCCGGGAAAAGACCGAGGGCAGAGCGCTTCGCTCATCGATGGGCGATGGTTCCATGTCTTTACGTCCGGTGCAGCCCCTTTCGATATGGAGCGGAATTATTCCCCCTTCGCGGTCTATGCCTTATTAGAGCATGACGGCGATTTTGTGAAAGGGGCAAGCGCACTAAAAAAGCTGGGATATGGGGAGACATTTCCGCCCGTAACATCTTGCTCTGCAAATTCCTCTGAAAAGACCTACCTACCCGTACCTCCCCCCCTCCCGATCGAAGTCTTCCCGGCGGCCTGTCAGAGAGCTATCGCCGAAATTCAAAGAGCACATTGTGTTCCTCTGGAGATCCCTGGGAGCGCATTTTTAGGGACGGCCGGCGGTTGCATCGGCAGGGCCAGGGGGTTGCGCATTAAACAGGGGTGGGTTGAGCATGGCAACCTTTGGCTGGCAATCGTGGCTCCTTCCGGCCTGGGGAAGTCTCCCGCCGTTCGTGAAATTCAACGCCCCATTTTTGCCCTTGAAAACCGTTGGTATGCTGAATACCGAGAGGCTCTGGGAAAATATAACCTGGAGTTGGAACAGCGCCGCCTCACCCCCAGGGCTGATAGGGTTACCCTTTCCCCCCCGCCCTCTCCCCCTGAATGGCAGCAACTCATTGTCGACGACGCTACCACGGAAGCCCTGACCGACGCTATAGCCGCCAACCCCAGAGGAATTTTGTGGAACCGGGATGAGCTCTCTGGGTTGATTGCCGACTTGGACCGATACGTCAGGAAAGAAGGGGGGGCTAAAGCGCGCCTGATGAGCAGTTACGATTCTGGACCGTGGAAGGTGAACCGCCGGGAAGCCTCCAAGCGAGCCTTTATTCGGAACGCAACTCTCAGTATATTCGGAACCATCCAGCCCAAAGCTTTACCCACTATCTTTTCAGACCTGGATGCCGCCACCGGATTTCTTCCCCGATTTATCTTCGTGAGCGCCATCAGGGAGACCCCGCCTCTGTGGACCGACGAAACTGTGTCTACCAGGACCCGGGACTATCTCGCCTATATCTTCGAGCGACTATTGGCCCTCAACTTAGACGAGCAATATGAGCCGGTCATAATCAGCGTAGACCGGGAGGCCAAGCGGCTTTACGAAGCCTGGTTTAATGAACAGGTCCTTGAACCCTGGCAAAGTGTGGAAGCGTCCATCTACGAGGCGGTGCTTGCCAAACTGCGGGGGCAATGTCTGAGAATTGCTCTCATTCTGCATTGTCTGGAGGCGGTTGACGCCCGTAAATCTGATACAGCCTCCGTTAGCCCCGAGACGATGGAGAAAGCTATCACGCTGGCAAATTGTTTCAAGGTTCACCAGCGCAACGCCTGGCAATCCATAGTCAATCAAGACAAGGTGGCCGAGCTCCCCCATCTGCATCGGCAGGTGGCCCAGGCCATTCTCTTTCTTGAGCAGGAAATAGTCGGCGGGATGCTGGCGACGGCCAGGATAACGGAGCAGGTGAATCAAGGTCTTGACCCAAGATTTCATGTGTCGCCTGATACTGTTGGCAAAACGGCGGCTGTTTTCAAATTGACCACGGATAAATTACCGGATAGGTCTGGCCGCGGTTTTCGAATAAAACCGGCAGACCTCCATCGGCTCAATTCTTTTTTCTCTTCTAAAAAATGTGTCCCAAGTGTCCCAAGAGACCATATTCCAGTAACCACGCAGCTTCCAAGAGATAAATCAAGTGTCCCTAAAGAGTCCCAAGTGACCGGAGACGACGATGTTTCTGGACACTTAGGACACTTGCCGGACACTTGCAAAATTCCTGAAGAAGCGCATGAGCACAGCCTTTCGGACACTTCGGACACCTTGGACACTCCTTTTTATACCGAAGAAGAACTTTTAGCCGGGAGGGTTCTATGAGCGGACTCATCGCGGTTCAGAAACTAACAGCCATGGGGTATCGCTTTCAGGTGGAGGGTGATGCTCTGCGCTATGAATGGCAGGGTACAGGCAAGCCGGACCCCGGCCAGGTGCGCCCCTTGCTGGCCCTGGTGAAGGAGCACAAGCCGGAAGTGCTGGCCTATCTGAGTAGGCCGGCCCCTCCAGAGCGCATCTTGTCTTGTTCCGAGTGCCCCTGGTACCGGGCGAATCCCTGGACTCACTACCCGGAGTCGCCGGCTTGGTGCCAGCACCACATGGACCACCTGCTGCAAGATAACCCGGCCTGCATTGGCTATAAGAATGGCGAGGTACCGAATCCGATGAAGGAATAGCCCCCACTTTTAAGGAGATGAAAATTATGAAAGTCCGGCGTTATCTATTAGCCGCGTGGTGGGCCAGATTAAGAAAAGGCTTACCTTTGCTAACCCAGCATACCTTGAGAATGAGCGGAAAAGGATTCACCAATTGGAATACTCCCAAAGAGATTAGGGGTTATCCGGACCTCGATTAGCAGCCGGTCTCGGGGAAGGAAACTTGTGAGGCTGAAAATGGACAAGGACGCTGAGACAAAGAGCATAATAAAAAAGCCGCTTGATGCTCGTGAGCAAATCTTTGTGGGTGAGTATTTACTTGACCTTGACCCGGAAAGGGCAGCAATAGCTGCGGGTTACAGTAAGACAGTGGCTCGCACCAAAGCATATTCGTGGGTAGGCAATAGTAGGTTAAAACCGCATGTTTATCAGGCGGTTAAGGATGCTCAAGAAGCTAGACTTGAGAAACTCGGGATTAAGGCGGATGAGGTAATTGCAGAGTTTAAACTCATTGGTCTTGAAAATATGGGAGATTTCGCTGAGTGGGGACCTGACGGAGTAACGCTCAAGGATTCCAGTCAATTAACCAGGGAACAAACGGCTTGTGTGGCTGAGGTGGGGGAAACGAAAACGAAAGATGGTGGCACAATCCGGTTTAAGCTGCATGACAAAAAGGGTGCGCTGGATTCTCTTGCGAAGCATTTAGGGCTTTTTAACGCCGACACCAGCCAAAAGCCCGAGTCAAGGTTTGTCATCGTGGGCACCCCGGGCCAGAGCTTGGAAGAAACAATTAAGGAAGTGGGGTTCGTGGAGATCAAGAGCGAATGAAACTCCCGGACGCTGTGGCTTTTTGAACCTGTTAATTCCGGCAGGAGTTGAAGGGGAGGAAATAGATGACTAAAAGGCAGCTAAAATCAACCAAATTGGCAGAAGCTAATCGCCGACATGGATTCCAACCTGGACAGTCTGGCAATCCCGCCGGCCGCCCAGCCGATCAGGAATACCGCGAAGCCGTGGCGATGCTCAAGGCAAAGTCACCAGCACTAATGACAAAAGCTATCCAAATGGCGATGGACGGCTCTGAAAAGGTTCTGGTGGCCCTGATCCACAAGATTTGCCCAGAGACCCTGAAACTGCAAAATGATACTCCTTTGCTGGTAGTTATCCAAAAAGCAATTCAGGTTCATACTGGCGAGAGTGACTGATAGGTTCGTTTAAAACTTCCGGAAGGGCGGCACAATTCGGCAAAGTTGGCCGAAAGGGAAAAGACCATGAATCAGGCACAGAAACAGCTAAAGCGCAAGCCCCGCGGCAAGCCCTGGCCTCCCGGAGTATCGGGCAACCTTGCAGGCCGCCCCCAAGGTGCCCTGAACAAGCTCTCCCTGGCAGTGAAAGGCGAGCCGTTAGCTGTTAATAGACAGGCAGGACTTGAGCAAGCCCCTCCCCCGGAGCCGGTAAAATATGACCCCAGGCGACCCCATGCCCATACTTCACACAAGATCGGGGGGACCTGGCGGCGCACCGTGGAGCAGGAGGGCCGGATTTTCGATAGGGATAGCGGGGAGATACTGAATATCAATCTTTCTCAATATCTTAGTGGGGCCTATCCATCCTTATATTAGCTGTTTTTGGCTGCTTATCAGCGAAAAATTGCTTACCACTGCCTACCCATTGATTCATCCCGGGAGCAAGCCTCTGAGACGGCCCAGGATGGATGGTAGGAGTTGACCCTGGCAAATCTCTTGCCTCTTGGGGAAGGCTGAAAAAGGCTCAAGGGATGTGAGGTTTGCAATGGCGATTATACTGGCCCTTTCTAGCCTGACCCTCCGGACATGGAAAGAAGATGAACGGCTTGAAAAGAAGATGAAAAAGAGGCGGCGGGGGCGGCCACGGAAGAGCAGATATGGGTAGAATATCAAAGCGTGTCGTTTAAGATCCGAAATAGCAAATAGATAGCAGTTATCAACGGTCTCTTGGAAGGCTCTCCGGTCAATAATTTGCCAACCTTAAGCCCCGTTCTTCGGGAGAGCAAAGTAAAAGGTTGCACCCTCACCGACCTTCCCCTCCGCCCAGACCCGGCCGCCGTGCCGCTGGACGATGCGCTTAACAATGGAAAGGCCTACGCCGGTGCCTTCGTATTCCTCGCCGCCGTGCAAACGTTGGAAGACACCGAACAGTTTGTCGGCATAGCGCTCATCAAACCCAGCGCCGTTGTCCTTGACGTAATAAATGTCCTCTTTGCCCTCGGTCCGCCCACCCACCTCGATTACCGCGGTTTCTCTGGATCGAGTGAATTTTACGGCGTTGGCCAGCAAATTCATCATGACTTGGTGCAGCAGGGATTGATCGCCCCAGGCCGGGGGCAGGTCGCCAACTGTCAAGCCCAGGTCCCTTTCCGACATCTGGGCCCGGAGTTGGTTAAAAATCCGCCTGACCATGGCGGTCATATCTATGACGGATTTCCTTATCTGCAGCCGTCCCACGCGGGAAAGGGCGAGCAGGTCGTCGATGAGATGATCCATACGCTTGGTATTGTCGCAGACGACCTGCAGCAGCCTGAGACCTTCGGCATCGAGTTGGGCGGCATGCTCGCCCAGCAACATCCGGGAGAAACCTTGAATGGCCCGGACCGGGGTCTTTAGATCGTGGGAGACGGAGTAAGAGAAGGACTCCATCTCCCGGTTGGCCAACTCCAACTCGGCGGTGCGCTCCCGTAAGGCCTTTTCTGCCAGCTTGCGTTCGGTAATAACATCGAATACGGCCACGAAGTGTTCTTTTTTAGGGCTATATACCGAGATCGAAAACCACATTCCCAGCGGCTCGACGTAGGTTTCAAGCCTCTCGGGTATCCCCGTTGAGGCCACTCTGCCGTAGGTTTCAAACAGTTTCGGATTAGATTCCCTGATACCAGGAATGACTTCGGACACCTTCTTACCGATCACATTCTTTAATCCAGTCAAGGTTTCAAAAGCGCCATTGACGTTAAGGTAAGTAAAATCCACCGGCTGATTCTGCTCAAAATGCATCCGGCAATAGGCAAAACCTTCCAGCATGTTGTCAAATAGAGAATGATAATGTTCCTCGCTCTCCCGCAGGGCCGCCTCGGCCCGCTTGCGCTCGGTGATGTCGACGGCGTGAAGGTGTAGGGCGTTGAACTGCTCGGCAAAATAGATGCTCTCGAAAAAAACAACACCGTTAACCACCACCTCCCGCTGGAAGTCCCTTTCGCCGGTCTGTTTGGCTTTTGCTAATATTTCCTGCAGATCGTCTGGAAGGAATTTGCTCAGGTCTGCTGCCTTCCCCATCTCCCCGAGAACCTCCAGAGCCGCCTGATTATAAAAGGTAATGCGGCCATCGATATCAATCTCCAGGATAGGCTGGGGATTCATTTGGGGAAACGAAGCCAGGCGGTGGATTTTCTCCTCGGCCTGTTGTGCCTCGGTCTTGCCTTCGTCGACCATGACCACTCCCGATAAACTGACAGCATTGAAATATAGGTGGTGAAAAAAAAATTTACCATATTAATTTTCAAAGGGGAAAGAAAATTGTCTGAACGTAGGAAGGTGTAGGGGAATATTAGTTTCCTGAGGATTCTTGGTGGCGGTTGATATCTCCTATGTGCAAAGTCAAGTTCCAAAGGTGCCGCGGTATCCACTTAGAATCCAAACCAGTCTCCTATTCGTGGTTCCACGCTAAGGTGGGACGGCAAGTAAGTAATCTGGGAGGATAAGATGATGGTCCAAGCGCACTAGCTTGTATCTCCTTCATTTATTATCGAACCGGCAAAAATTGCAGATATGTTAATATTTCGAACCTCACTTGAATTCCCGGTGGCAAGTAGCCATACGGGCCGTCAAATCCCGGAGTTCGTGGCGCACCAGCTCCAGTTGGCGGTTTCCCACTGCCAGTTGTAGATTGTGCAAGTGGTCTAAGTATTCATGCATGGCCCCTTGCCATTCAGGTTCGCCCAAGTTGGCAAAAGCTTGCGAACTTTCCAAAAAATCATGGAGTACATCTTCTGAAGGGAACTGTCCCTGAGATGCCTGCCGCTGCAGTTCTTTGAAAGCTAAAGAAAGACGGTTTTTGACCATCTTGAAGGAAGTCTGCCATTCTTGGACTTCCTTGAAGGCCTTTTTGTCATACTCTGCAATGGTGGGCCACTCCCACTTTATTTTGACGATGATCCTGCCCTTCTTTTCTTTTAGGTGAATTTCAGCCTCCACCTCGTCGGGCACCTGCCAGCTTTGGCCTTCGACCTGAAAGGTGCCCTGGCGAATCTGTTCCCCAAGAGTAGTAAGATAATCGCCCAGTTCTTTGCGGTTAAGTATTGTTGACTCCGAATCTTTCATGGCAACTCCCCCAGCCATCGGCTTGGTCTGCCACAGGTAACCGGCGATAACGACCAGGAGCAAGACCGACGCCAGAACGGCTATTTTTGCTTTGCTCATTTTGCGCACCAATCGGGTAGGTGAAGAAAAAGTATAGCGCCCTTGCCCTTGGAGGGGCTTGGGGAAAGAGGTGGTGCCGGGCTCAGATCTTTTCCGGAGAAGTTACCGTTCCCATCCCGGGGGCGGTGTCACTAGGCGGACAAAGTTGCCATTGACGTCGGTAAGGAGGAACCTTTTCCCTGATGGCAACCGGAAGGCCATTAGGGTTATATCCGGGGCATCCTCGAGAAGAGCCGGCACCTCGGTTTCCAGGAGCTGCGCCTTGAGTTCGACGACTTTAGCAATCTCCTTCCCTTCAACGATAAGAGAAAATGTTTTATCGGTAACCTGAAAGTTCACACCTTCAGAGGCCAGTGCGTCTGAAACTTCCTTGAGTTGATCTTTGGAGACATAGACGTTCATCGTGACCCCCTAATTTAGTTATAAACCTTTACCAGTTTCTTCTCTTGACCTGCGAACCGGTGAATCTTTGGTAATCACCATAAGCTAGGATGTCAATGAGATCAGCTTACCAGGAGGATGGCTTCGGTCCTCTTTTCCCCCCTCAGGAATGAATTTTCACGATTTCTCCTTCCTTAAGATCTAAAGAACCTCAGGCCAGGACAGCCGCGTAATGGTATTCGAAGGGAAATGCCAAGGCCAAAAGCACATACCGCCGCCGAGCGTGGTAAGAAACTCTGGCTCTAAAACATGGTCGACCGATTTATACTCAATTCCACCCATGGTGAAAGTGCGCGTCACTTGCCAAACTCGAAGCTTATCACCGAGACCTGGAAAATTATCGATATCAAGTCCATAACGAAAAAAGATCTTTTATTAGAAGAAATCGAGGAGGCGGGGATGGACTGAGTAAACTCTGAGGAAGGATGGAGGGAAATCTTCAGGCCAGGGAGTGTGATTAAAAAAAGTCGGCCCGATGCGGGGGAGGTGCACCAGGCCGACAAACGGGGGGAAACATGAGGCGAACCTCATGATAAAATCAAGTTAATCATGCTTTCCAGAAAAGCAAGAAACACAGGGTAACCTCAAATCCACCCTATATCCTTCTATCGGAAGCTACAAGCCTAATCGTTGTCCCTGTCGGATGGCAAAGAAGATGTTTCAATGAGCTGTGCCTGTTTATAAGCCCGGATGACCTCACGCTCATAGGCTGCGGTGCAGGTAGCATTATACACTCGCAAAACTCTCCTGATATCCCCGTCGTATTTCCTCATTAGCTTGGCTATGACCGCCGCCCCGCACATGATATTTTCCCGGGGATTGTGCGGGTCAACCCCATACGCTTTAGCGGTGTCCTGATGCAATTGCATCAGGCCAAAACATCTTCCCGATCGCGCTTCTGGGTCATATCTCGATTCAATGGCGCATACCGCCTGGATGAGATAGGGTGAAATTTGGTAGCGCTGGGCTGCTTCCTTGATGTAGTCCCAGTACTCCTGCTTCAGTTCCAGTCTCCCTATTTTGGGAGGGGTTTGGGGCCAGGGTTGCGCCCAGACTGCGGTGGTTAAGCATAGAAATATAATGAGAGTTTTCATGGATAGATTACCTCCTGCGGAGCTTAGTGGTGATTTAATCAGGCTCGAATTGGAGAACGAGGGCTGGTAGCGTTCAGAAGGGCGAGTCAGCAGGTTACCCCGCTTGACTGCTGAGATTTTGAATATTTTAATAAAACAATTTCTTAAAATGCAAAGTAAATCGACAATTGGTAGTTATTCCAGGGAGATGTGGATACTGATAGACATCAGTAATCACCGTTCCAGCCGAATAGGTGGAGGACTTGCGGGCCGCCAGGGCGAGACGAGCCGGCCCCGCCAGCTACATGCCCCTCTTTCTCAAGTGAAGTTCATAAGGAGCGAGGCCCAAAGTAGCCCAATCAGGTACGACAGCGCCACGTCACTCGGCCAGTGGGCGGCAAGGGCAACTCGGGCAAAAAAGCCAAGAAGGAGAAGCGCCCCACACCCAATCAACAGGCTGGTGCGCAGCGCACCGGAACTCTTCATTGCGGCCAGAACTGCCGGAAAGCCGAAAGTGGCAGCATACCTCAGGGCAAAGAGAGAAGGGAAACTATAGCCCGAAAGTGGTCGAAAGACGCGCACCAGTTCCGGCGAAGGCCTTGGCCGGGCAATGACAGGACCGAGCCACGCGCCCAGGACCCACATTCCCACCAAGCTGAGGATGGAGAGAAGCGCGACGCACCATCCAGCCAGGACCCAGGAAAGGGCAAAGACAAGTGCCAGGATAAGAAGGACCCAAGGGAATTCGGCCGTCCGCGAGACTCCTTCGGCCCAATTCAAGTTAAGGGGGACCAGGGATTGCACCCACCTTTCTACGGTCACGTCTCCGGGGAAGTAGGGAAAATATTTAGTGGCCAGGGTGACTAAGGCGGCAATGATGAATAGCCCTATCCATACGGCATAGTTAGTCCGCATTGTCATTCCCTCCCTTGGTTTGTAACCATTCCATACTGCGCTCGCGAGCCGATTTTCTCTTAAATATATGGTTCGCTCTGGCAAACTCAAGGTGGAGAAAAAATATGAAGACATGGCGCAGGCCCCCCGAAGTTGATCGGGCAAAGGAAAGATCAGATTCGGCTACCCGAACAAAGCCCTTGCCGTTCCCTAATTAAATTCAATATAGCTTGCCAAAAACAGAATCTTCTCAAAAAATCCCAATAGTTGCGCATATGATCCGCATATATTGCGCGGGCATCTGTGGAGAGGATGATTTCAGATATCGGTGACAAGGAAACGCCAGGTTACCGGCGGGAATGGCAGGAATCCTTCAGGCCAAGAAGGCTGGATATCCTCTAGATATGGAAGGTTTTTGGCTCTATGATAAGTGTCGGATCATAGCAGTGATCGACGCCGTAGCATGTACGCAAAACGCCGACCTGAAAGAAGTCTAATTCATAGTATCCTTCGCCATAAAAAGAAAAGACATTGCAATCAAAATAGCTAATCCTCCTGCCAGAAAGCCAGCCATGAAGATCATCTCAATTCCTCCTCTTAATAAAAGTTTAATGCGTTCATGCCGATGGTTAGTGGAGCAATAACCTTCTTCTATCCCCCCCAGGTACGAGCTTTTCAGACGGTCTTGCATGGATGCGCACTAATAGGCAAGAAAATGAAATGATTAAATGTTCTCATTAACCCCTAATTACCTCCTGAGAGCACCTCGTCAGTCTTTTTTGTGGGATGGAAGGATTTGATATCTTCTCCTATGCGGGTGCCAGTACAACATAATGCCCGTTAAATTTACATATGCGATGGAGGGAAAGTATATAAACATAATGATCATTTTTATATGGTCACAATGACCATATTGGAAGACTCGGGTAGTCTTCGAATATCTGATCTCTCAAATATAAATCTGTCCGCAATTCCAGATGGGAGCGATTATCCTTTTGATCGCCTGGAAAATCTATCCAGGTCGCAGGCCATAAGGAGCCTAACCCAGCAACACCCGAGGAAAGACGAAGGAGCGGTCTTCTTTGCTCATGGGACTGAATATAGCTTGCCATCTCCTTCACTTATCACCTAGCCAGCAAAAACTGCAGAAATGATCTGTATATCGAAAACCTTGGAAGCTGGGGAAGGTCCATTCACGGGTTCCCTCCCGGTACTGCAAGCCTGGAAGGCGCAGAACCCTGGCACGGGTTATCATCATTCACTTGGTGGTAGATTAGAATTTACTGCATTTGACCCCAGGCGGCGTATAAAATTGGCATATTAGAACTAGACCTGCAGAGAATAGAATCGCGGATCATTAGCGCTTATCATTACAAACTGGTCCTTAAGGAAAAATTAGAGTGATGGACCAAAGGGGCAGGGAGATGAGAAGAAAGCGCTATGGTCCGGAGCAGGTCGGGATGTTAGGCTTTATTAAGAACCCAAAAAAACACGATTCCTCCAATAATCAGGAGGAGAGTATGAAAGGTTATCAGATCCCTTATTGATCCCAATAATTCGTTTGCTAATAGCAAAGGATCCATGGTTGC
>Ga0326728_10011461_pt1 | contig 20229 bp, 19 predicted proteins | sample MB3enrmetagenome_FD_207602 | JGI IMG/M metagenome (GOLD analysis project Ga0326728, IMG submission 207602) | Lab enriched peat soil microbial communities from McLean, Ithaca, NY, United States - MB31MN | ecosystem: Environmental > Terrestrial > Soil > Wetlands > Peat | place: USA: New York... | reverse complement strand
TTTCCCATGCACTCGCTCCCTTTTTGTAGCGCCGCCGTCTCGGCGCCATTTTCCGCGGCCGGCAAGATGCCGGCGCTACGCTTTCTTAGGCGGTCAGGAAATTGCTCGCGCGATCATGAATGCTGCGGCGGCAGCTAGCCCACCCACGAGCGTGGTCTGGATTGCACTACGGAGCGGCGGCGCGCCCGTAAAGCGGCCTTTGACGTAGCCAAAAGCAGCCAGCGCGAAAAGAGTAATGATTGCCGATACTTTAAGCGCCGCGCTGGCCGTCGAGAGAACAATATACGGACCGAGCGGGATAATTCCGCCTCCGACGTAAGCTCCCGCAATTGTTGCGGCACTGATCAACGCTCGCTTGGGATCGGGTTTCGTAAGACCCAGCTCAAATCGCATCATGAAATCAATCCAGGCTTGTGGCCGCTTTTTTAATGCCTCCACAACGGGTTTGCACTCTTCCGGCGTCAGGCCGTAGGATTGGAAGACTTCGGTGACCTCGCTCGCCTCAGCGTCGGGCTTCTGAGCGACTTCCGATTCTTCGATTCGCCTCTCGCTGAAGTAGTGTTCCGCGTCACTCTTAGCGGCCAGATAACCGCCCAGTCCCATGGCGATCGAACCTGCAGTGATTTCTGCCAGGCCCGCGGTCACAATGATACCCGTTGTATTGATGGCGCCCGAGAGACCTGCTGCTAGAGCGAAGGGAACAGTCAATCCATCGGACATTCCAATCACAACGTCTCGAACTGTTTCGGATCCGGTGAAATGGCGCTCGACGTGTGGTGTTTGTGGCATCAGAGTTTGTCCAGTAATGTGGATTTGAGACCAGAGGCCTCCTCAGCCTTGATTCGAGAAGGTCGTTCCCCGCGAACCCGTGCCTCGCAGTTCGGTTGGAGAGGGCCGAGTTGTCACTGGTGCGCTGGCTATCGGCATTCGTGAATGGCGCCTCGCGCGGGCAGATTATACACCTTCTCGACGCATACCTGGCGAACTTCTCGATGGATGCATCACCTGCGGTGACAGCTTGCTTTTCCGGCAACGACATGGAAATACTGCAAGATCGGAGAGCCTCCGAGAGCTGACCCTTGATCCTCCGGCAGTAATGGCAACCCAGTAGCAATTCAAGCTTAGGATTCGGCGCGAAAGGTCGCCTTCCCAGAACATGGCCGCCTGCCAATATATAGACCCTGTGTAACGGCGTAGTGTTGACTAAAATGGCCGACTCCCGAGTCGTCGCCCACCCGGAACAATCCGGCACTTTAGGATCCACCTGGCGATCCGGTGGCCGGCACTGGATGGAAAGTCGACTACCCGGAGAGTCAGCCGCTAGCGTCTTTTCTTTTTTCTTGACAACATAAATATAAAGAGCTATTATTCTATTTTCAATTGTCTGGACCGTTTCGTGACCTCGCATGACGGCCTGGGCTGTAGGAGCAGTTTGTGTCTTTGCGCAAGTCGCCCACCCGGACGCCCGCCATGCTGGCGGCCAACCGCGCCAATGCCAGGAAATCGACCGGGCCGCGTACCCCGGAGGGCAAGGCGCAGGTGGCATTGAGGCGGTTGCTCCACGGGCGTTACTCGCCCAACTTCCTCGCCCATTTCGAGAAATCACCACGCGACCAGGCGGAGTTCGAGGGGATTTTCCGGGCCTTGCTCCAGGCCATCCTGCCGGACAACGAGACTCAACTGACAAGCGTCTCGCGGACGGCGGTGGCGGTCTGGGCGGCAAAGCGCAGGCTGGAACGCTGGGTCGCCTCGCCTGCCAAGCGGGAGGGGTTCTTCGCGCGCACCACGGGCACCTTCCCTAAGCCTTCCAGATTGAGGATCAAGCGGCCGGGGTGGCAGGTGACGATCAGCCTATGGCTCCGGCGAGGAAGGCGCAAGGGACCCGACCGCGTGGCACGGGTCCGCGGCGGTTGGCAGGAGGGAAAGGAGAACCTGCACGTAGTGGTGACGGTGACCTCATCCATGAGGCACCCGATTTTCGGGTACTCGTGCCTGGAGGCGGTGCCGGAAGGGGCGGCGCCTCGGGTAGTGTTCCATGTTAAGCCGGAAAGTTACAGAAAACACGAGGCCGACCTAGACATGTTGACGAACGCCAACACAGATTGGCTCGCGACCTTCATCCGGGAAACACTGGACCGCGCAGGGGAGTTGCCGGAACCGAATAGCTCATAGTGCGGCCCCGGGCCGCAACCGAAGTGGCCGCGAGTGACAAGTGACGAGTGGCACGAGTGGCGAGTGACGATCAGTAGTGCAGAGCGCAGCGAACAACGCGGACCGGTTTAGCGAGTCCGGGCGCTTGCAGGTTGCAGGAGGTGGTCAAATGACCGACGTTGAGAATCAGCGCTGGAAGACCCGACTGGCGAAGGGTGGATTCCCTGACCGGGACTTTGACCTTCAGTTCTGGCAGGAACAGGGCGACGAGGCGATCTTTCGGGCGGCGTGGGAAATGGTCGAACTGGCAGAGGAGCTCAAGCATGGCAGAAAGCCCACACTACAAAGAACTCTTACAACTCTTACACGTTCATCAGGTTGAGTATTTGATTGTGGGTGGCACGATATTAACGCCAACAAGCAGGCTGCTGGCCGCAGTGGGGATCTTGAGCATCTTGAGCAGATTCGCAAGAAAAAGTGAGCGGGGGTTTCGGCCCAAGAGAGTTCGTAGTCAGTGGTCAGCTGTTCGTTGCCAAGACAATAACTAGCCTAGATGCCGGGGCTCGACAAGCGGAAATACGATTCCGGATCATCCACGTCAACGAGCACACCGGGGTCGTTGACTTCCAGGAACCGCGTCGCGTCGCGATATTTGCGGATAACGGCGTTGGCGCCGGCGTCTGGACCAAGGCTCTTGAGTTCTCGAAAAAGGGAGCGGCTGATGAGCACCGGGTGGCCACCCTGGTTCCGATAAGTAGGGATCACGGCTGGCGCGCCTGACTGCCGGAAAGCCTGGATCAAGGCCCGGATGGTTTCCGCGGAGACGGTCGGGTGGTCGACAAGACAGAGGATCAGCGCCTCGGCCTGAGTTTCGCCGTCCGCCGCCGTGAGCGCGTTGAGGCCCACTTGCAGGGAGGATGTCTGTCCACGCGTGTAATCGCGATTGATCACCACTCGCGCGGGTTCGAGCCTGCCGGCGAGCCGGCCCTGGATTTCCTCGGCAGAGTGACCGAGGACCACGATGATGCGGTCAACGCCTGCTTCGCAAAGCGTGGCGACGATGCTCTCCAGAAAGGTGCGGCCGTGATAGCCGAGCAGGGCCTTGTGGATTCCCAGCGGAGCCATGCGCGACGATGCACCGCCGGCGAGGATCAGGCCGGCAATCACCTTCTGCTCAGCCTTGGGACCGGAAGGAGGTGGCGCGGCGGTCATGATGCGTGCTGGACTTTGGGTTTGAAGGCGAGCGATGGGACCGAGGGCAACGCGTTACGGCGCGCGGCGATCATCTCCGCGACCACCGATACCGCGATTTCCTGCGGGGTGAGCGCTCCGATATCGAGCCCGACCGGCGAGTGAACCCGCTCCAGTCGTTCATGGGGGACGCCCTCGCTCTCCAGGACTTTGAAAAACTCGATCAGCTTACGCTTGCTGCCGACCATGCCCATGTAGCGCGCCGGCGTGCTGATCGCCCAGCGCAGGCAGGTGAGGTCACCCTTGTGGCCGCGCGTGGCAATCACGATGTAGGTGAACTCGTTGATCTTGAGCTGCGGGAAGCTCTCTTCCCAGGGGCCGGCATAGGTGTCCGTGGCTTCGGGGAAGCGTTCCTTGTTGGCGAAAGCCTGGCGGTCGTCGATGATGACGGTCTCGAACCCGGCGATGTTGGCGACTTTCGAAACGTAGAGCGAGACGTGCCCGCCGCCGAAAAGAACGAGCGTCGGCGTGGCAAGGATCGGCTCGACGAAAATATCCAGCGAGCCGCCGCAGACGAGGCCTTCATCGTATTCCGGGTTCTGGTTCAGGTTGAAGTGCAAGCGGCGGGGCTTCTCCTCGCGCATCACCTCCTGGGCCACCGACCACACCTCGGCCTCCACGCAGCCGCCACCGACCGTGCCCAGTATGGAGCCGTCATCGCGAATCAGGATCTTGGAGCTCTCGTAGCTCGGGATCGAGCCCTGCACCTGGATGATGGTGGCCAGCGCCGCCTTGCGGCCGTCCTTGCGCAGCTTGGCGATTTCCGCGTAGATGTCCATAAGCTTCGCCTTTTAGGGTAGACTTGGCGGAGGGTCGTGTCAATGAAGTCCCGGGAACAGCGGAAGCTCACAGCCTTGACGGCAGCGACTTGCGGGGCTATTCTATTTGTGGTTCCATTTTGGTAGCAAAAGGAAACCTTATGGCCACCCTTACAATCAAGAATGTTCCAAGAGACCTGCACAAGCGCCTCAAAGAAAGTGCTGAGCAACATCACCGAAGCGTAAACGGAGAGGTTATCGCCTGTCTGGAGCGAATGTTGATCAGCACGCCCCTCGACCCCGAAGAAGTCTTGAGGCGCGCTCGAGCCAGCCGTGAAAGAACGCCCGGGATCTTCCTAACCGACGAGGATCTGCGAAAGATGAAGAACGAAGGCCGTTTATGATTGTGGCCGACACAAACCTGGTCGTCTACCTCTTCAATCCGAGCGCCCTGACCCCGGTGGTGGAGCAAGTGTACCGCAAGGATTCCCATTGGGTCGCTCCGGGCCTCTGGCGATCGGAGTATCGAAACGCGGTCGCAATCCTCATGCGACGCGGTCTTCTAACGCTGGACGAAGCCGTGGAGAAGATCGCGCTGGCGGAGGCGGTCATGGCCCAGCAGGACTTCGACATCGTTTCGGCGCGAATCCTGAGACTGGCCGCAGACTCGGGTTGCACTGCTTACGACTGCGAGTTCGTCGCGTTAGCACAAGACTTGAAGGTGCCACTCGTTACCTCCGACAAGGAGGTGTTGACGAAGTTCAAGGGAATAGCGATTTCGCCGCAAGCTTTCTGCGCGGGAAGGGCAGCATGAAGGCCGTTCGATTCCACGAGAACGGCGGGCTCGAAGTCCTGAAATACGAGGACGCGCCCGATCCCAGGATTCAGGCCAACGAGGTCCTGGTCAAGGTGAAGGCGTGCGCGCTGAATCACCTCGATCTCTTCCTGCGCGGCGGCGTGAGGAGCTGGGCGCTGGCCATGCCGCACATCGTGGGCAGCGACATTTCCGGTGTCGTCGCCGAGGTGGGATCGCTGGTGACGCGCCTGAAACCCGGCGACCGGGTGCTGCTGGCGCCCGGCATCAGTTGCGGCCAGTGCGAGATGTGCTGGAAAGGACTGGACAGCGCCTGCCGCAGCTACACGCTGTTCGGAGTGATGGCGGATGGCGGCTACGCGGAGTACGTGAAGTCGCCGGAGGTGAATGCGATTCCCATCCCCGCCGACTTCAGCTTTGATGAAGCTGCGGCGGTGCCGCTGGTGTTCCTGACGGCGTGGCACATGCTGATGACGCGGGCCCAGCTTAAGCTCGGCGAAGATGTGCTGGTGATCGGCGCCGGGTCAGGCGTGGGCAGCGCGGCGATTCAGATCGCCAAGCTCATGCAGGCCCGCGTGATCGCGGTGGCAGGGAGCGACGCCAAGCTTGAGAAGGCTCGGGCACTGGGCGCCGACGAGGTCATCAACCACCGTACGCATTCGATTGCCGGCGAAGTGAAGCGGATCACCGGCAGGCGCGGCGTGGACGTGGTCGTGGAACATGTGGGCGCGGCTGTCTGGGAGGCCTGCTTCGAATCGCTGGCCACCTACGGACGCCTGGTCACATGCGGAACCACGTCGGGCGAGAATGTTCAGTTGAACATGCGACTTTTGTATGGACGCCAGCGGACCCTGCTGGGATCGTTCATGGGCGGCAAGGGCGAACTCGCCGACGTGCTCAAGTTCGTGTTCCAGCGGAAAGTGCACGCCGTGATCGACTCCGTGTTTCCGCTCGCAGAGGTGGCGGCCGCGCAGAAAAAAATGGAGGATCGCGATTTCTTCGGAAAGATCCTGCTTCACCCGGAGTAAGCGCCGATCCCATGATTCCCCCGTGAGACTGGCTGGAAGCGTGTCGGAAACTCCTGATGGAGCCTGCGAGCCACCCTCTTCCCCCGCGGGAGAGAGCGTTTGGGAACAGGCCCACACGTTGCGCGGCACCGATTCAAAACGAACCAGCACGCTTTGCGCGGCGAGAATTGCAAACTGCATCACAGAATGCCATAATGAAGCCACGATGAGCGCTGGAACGATGGAAGTGATTGAAGCGTCCGGCCCCGAAGGCCTCATTTTCACCAAGCTCGACAAGATCGTGAACTGGGCGCGAAAGTCGTCGATCTGGCCGATGAGCTTCGGCCTCGCCTGTTGCGCCATCGAGATGATGTCGACGGGGGCCTCGCGGTTCGACCTCGCCCGCTTCGGCGCCGAGGTGTTCCGCGGCTCGCCGCGACAGTCGGACCTGATGATCATTGCCGGCCGCGTCTCTCAGAAGATGGCGCCCGTAATCAAGCGCCTCTACGCGCAGATGCCGGAGCCCAAGTGGGTGATCTCAATGGGCGCGTGCGCAACGTCCGGCGGGGTTTTCAACAACTACGCGATCGTTCAGGGTGTGAATCAGTATATTCCTGTCGATGTTTACGTTCCCGGCTGCCCTCCCCGGCCCGAACAGTTGATTTATGCGATCACATTGCTGCAGAAGAAGATCGAAGCGCAGCGCGGCTCGTTCAAGGCGGCAGCCCTGCACACGCCGTAGAAACTCGAAATTCGAAAGTCGAAACTCGCCATCAATCCCGCCGGCATTGTCTCAGTGCTGCCTATACGTATCATTCTGAGCAGCGCGAAGAATCTGCCCCTCAGCGACGGTTCCGCCAGCATCACAGCGCCCGAACAAGCACGGAGCTGCCCCAAGCGCGAGCTTCGAATTTCGAGTTTCGAATTTCCAGTTTCCAGTTTCCAGTTTCTAGTTTCCGCTTTCCCTTTTCGCAAAGGGCAGTTCGTGGACTTCGGCGTGGGCGCCGGAGGCGAGCACCAGTCTTGCCCCTGGCTCTGAGACCTCGCGGCGGACATAGGCGAGGGCCAGCATTTGGCCGAGGGTAGGCGAGAAGCCGGCGCTGGTAATTTCGCCCAGGTGCCTTTTATCGTCCCCAACCGTGAAAAGCCTTTCACCCGCCGCGGGCACGGCGCTGCTCGCGACCACCAGGCCGACCAGTTTCCAATTGACGTGACCGCGGCTGCGCGCTCGCTCGATGATTTCCTGCCCGAGATAGCAGCCCTTGTTGAAGCTCAAGGCGTTCAAGAGGCCGGCCTCGAGAGGTATCGTCTCTTCGTCGAGCTCGCTTCCGTAGCGCGGGATGCCGGCCTCAATGCGCAGAGTTTCGAGCGACTCAGTGCCGCAGGGGCGCATGCCGAGCGGCACGGCGCGGCGAAGAGCCGCTCCCCACAGGGTCTCCAGGATCTCTGCTTCGGCCCAGACTTCATAGCCTTCGTCGCCCGTGCTGCTGGCGCGCACCACGCGAACGGAGCTGCCGGCATAACTCGCCATCACGTGCCGGAACTCCTCGTCGGGCGAGAGGTGGAGGTTCAGCACCGTCTCGGCCAATTGGCGCGACCTCGGTCCTTGAAAAGCCACCGCAAACAGATTGAGCGGCTCCAGCTCCACCTCATCCATCACGATGAACCGGTCAAGGGTCTCGATGGTCTTCTCGCGCAGATCGGCGTCCGTGTCCACCAGCAGGACCTCCGGGGTGCAGTAGACGCGGAGGTCGGCAATGATGTGCCCCTTGACGTCCAGCAGGCAGGCGTACGTACCCTGGCCCGCCGCCAGGCCCTTCACGTCATTGGATAGCATGTTGTGAAGGAAACTCGTGCGGTCCGCTCCCTTCACCGCGAACTTGGCGCGGAAGGAAAAGTCGAAGAGACCGCCGGCCTCGCGAGCCGCCTGGTGTTCTGTCTTAGGGTCTTGGAAGCGAGTCGGCACCTGGGCGCCGTGATATTCGCCCAGCGTCGCACCCTGTGAGAGATGAATTTCAGCCAGAGGGCTTCGAATGAGCTCAGGCATTCAACCCATCCGCAGGTAAGCAGAGATCAGGATCACGCCGATGGCTACGCCGAAGGCGATGGCCAGCCACATCCGGCGCTTCGCCCGAACGCGGTCCAGAATCTTGAGAGGCAGCGTCAGAGCCAAGGATATCAGGAAAACGAGCCCGGCAAGGACCATCTTGACGGTGAGCCACTTCCACGCCGCTCCCCAGGGCGCTTCCCAGTAGCGCGTCTTCACGTTGATCAGGCCCGAAACCAACAGCAGGAGGATCACGCCCCAACTCACCCAGCGAAACCTTCCCAGCGCCGCCTTGACCAGCAGATCGCGTTGCTCGGGACTGAGAACCCGCAGCGACGGCATCAGCACCATGAGCAGGAAGCCCATGCCACCCACACCGATGACGGCAGCGGAGATGTGAATCCATTGGGAGATAGTCGACATCAATCGAACCCCGCCGGGATTCTAGCCAATCTTCTCGCCTCCGAATAGTTCTTTCCTTCGTCAATAGCTTTGCCTATAAAGCACCTTTTCGGAAATTCTCGGATTGTCCGATTCTAAGATCAACCAGATTCATGGCCCTCATGCCCTGAGCTGAGTATCGCACGATTCTTCTGATCTTGGATTTTCGATTTTGAATTTTGGATTGAAGACCAGACGTCCTTAGTCCTTTGTCCGTGGTCCGTTGAAAAAGGCAGAAACGGTCTTCGCAACGGACAACTGACTACGGACAACGGACGTCTTTGTCTTCAATCCAAAATCGAAAATTGCATGGTCCAAAATCAAAAATCCAAAATCGGTTCCCTCCGGCTACAATGGTCTATTGAGGCGTGAGGTGGCGATGATTCACGAAATTCTCCCCGTCGGCATGCTGCAATGTAACTGCTCGATTCTCGGTGACGAGGAGAGCGGCGAAGCGGTGGTGATCGATCCCGGCGACGATATCGAACGGGTTCAGGAGGTGCTGGAGCGGCACCACCTGCGCGCGAAGTACATTGTGGCGACGCACGCCCACATTGATCACGTGGGAGGAATCGAGAAGCTGCAGCGGGCGACGCGCGCCGCGGTTATGATGCACCAGAGCGACCTGCCCCTTTACCAGCACCTCGCCATGCAGGCGGCGTGGCTCGGCGTGCGGCCGCCCCGCACCGTGGAAGTGGACCAGTTCCTCAAGGAAGGTGACGTCTTGCGTTGGGGCTCGCTGGCGCTCGAAGTGATGCACACGCCCGGCCACTCGCCCGGCAGCCTCTCGCTCCACTTGCCCGGTGACCACCAGCGGATCTTGAGCGGCGACACACTGTTTCAGGGCAGCATCGGCCGCACGGACCTCTGGGGCGGCGACTTCCAGCAGATTCTGCGCTCCATCCAGGACGTCCTCCTGCGCTTCCTCGACCCGACGCCCGTCTTCCCTGGCCACGGCGAGCCCACGACTATCGGCGAAGAGCGCGAATTCAATCCCTTCCTGCGCGGCCTCAGTTGACGCTTGTGCGGGCATCTGAGGCAGCCTGGAACGCCGCGCCACGGTCATCGAGGCTTCAGACTTCGCTCAAAGGGAGGGATGATCAGGGGGCAGCGAGTCGGGACTTCGGCGAAGGCAGCCTGTGTGTTACTCTCGACCTTCGACGTTTGACTTCGACTCCTCTGCTGTCCGGCGCCGGCCAGGAAATCCGTGAAGCGATACGCTTCCGGCCCCAGATCGCCGGCGCCAAATCGCCCCGGCAGCGACGTGGGATGAAGCAGGATTCCGCTCGAACGCCCGAATTTCATGCCCTGATCGTACGATGTTTCAGCAAACGGCACAAGGCGGCGGAGAAAAGAAAACAGGACGCGCTGGCGGTCAGACTTCGCGGGTCGCACCGTGGGGAAGGGAGAACCTTGACTCGGTCCCCCTCCCCGAATGTCGGGCGGCATGCCCCGCGTTGCGTGGAATTGTAGTGCCCCGCCGAGAATTTCCGGCAAGACTTCGAGAGCGCCCAACCTGTGCGGCCCAGGGCTCTCGACCTAGCACCTGTTATTACTTGTGGCCGTTGTCAGGAGGATGGGCCACGCTGTGATGTCGATCGTCGAACCGAAAATCCCACACGTTTGACCGGTCAGAGTGAGGTAAGAGTAGAAGGTGTTGGGCGGGCTAACCGTCCAGTTGTAGCCGCAGTCGTACTGGTAGTTATCCCAGCTGCCGCAAGAAAGCCATACCGCCTGCGTCTGTCCAAGCGCTGGACTATTGAAGCCGCAAGTCCAGACCAGATCGCCATTGCCGTCACCGGAGTTGGTGCACTGTCCGGTCGGAGTGGCGCCGATCAGCCAGTTATACAGGTTCTGGTATCCCACCCCGGCCTTCGTCAGTTGCGGGGGACCAGGAGGGGTGTCGCACCATGTTGTACACCAAAGCGCGGTGACGTGTTCGTTATTCCTCTCGTCCGGGCCGTAGTCCCAGCCGTAGAAGCTGTAGCCCAGCAGGTAATTCCCGTTGGCGTTTGGGGTTATGTAGTAGGCGGAGGTGAGGTACGATGTAGCGAGCCAAGCTGCCTGCTCGCTCATGTCGGTCGAATCCGTGTAGTCGCCGATCTCATCGTGGTTATTGAGCCAGCTTCCTTCAGTGATATAGAAGCCGTGCGTGAAGTTGTAGGAGTTGAGCAAATCTGTGACGTCCCCGATCTCCTCCGTGAGATTGCCGGCGACTGGCTCATCCACATAGGCATGAAACGCGATCACGTTGGCGTAGTTGCCCACGCCGTTCTCCAGTAGGTCCTCCAGGTACGATTTTCCGTCCGTCCCCGAGCCCGCCTCAACGCCGCTCCCAGTAACGGGCGGGCTGATGATAGAAATACCGGCAGGCCCGGCGATACTTTGCGCAGTCTGAGTCAAACCGACCAGGGCCGAGGGGTTGCAGTTATTGTTGCGGTTGCACTTGTTGTCGTCGTTCGGCTCGTTCCAGATCTCGATGTACTGAACCGGATTGGGATGGTAACCAGTAACGTGCGTAACCAAGGCCTGGATAAAGTCATGCCAGGCATTCGGGTACTGGGCTGGGTCGGGCAAGTCACACCCGCCGGGAGGCCGGCGCGGGTTGCCACCGGGGCCGCAAGGATCTTGGGGGTATGCGCTGGCCCAATTGGGGGTCCAGAAAGCAGTGAAAATTACCTGTTGCCCCGTCAACTGGTTCACCCACTGGTCAAGCGAGCTGAAGTCATACTGGCCATACGCCCAGTTGATGTCGCTCCACTTGAGCCCGAGCCTCTGTAGTTGACTGTCAGGGCCAATTCCGTTCGCGTCCAGTGTCCGCCACGTGCCAAAACACACGTCCTGGTTAGTGGGCCATGGATCGTTCGCGGGAGGTGGAGGACTCTGGACATTATTGTTCTGGTTGATATCCAGGGTGAAAAAGGAGCACAATATGCCGGTATTCGGGCACGGCGGGCACGACGACTGCGCCCGCAGGAGCCCCGCACAGGAGAAAAGTCCCCCGGCGATGGCTAAAGCAAGTCCAAGCAGTTTTCCTTTCATAGTTCACCTCGCAACGATGTCCTCTCAGCGTCTCGTGGGCGGCTCGCAATGCGGCCCGCCTCGGGGTGGACCTGAGGCACGCCGGGCGTTGTTGCTAAAGCAGTGACCACCCGCCGCAAACCTGCGCGACATCGCAGATTCGGCAACAGGGCGTCTTAGGCAACGGCGTGCTGCGTTGCCCCCGGCTCCCTGCCAAAACAATCCTCGGTGTTGGAGGTGCGTCTTACGCGATTTACGCTACCCAACTCAGCCCCGAGATTGCAGTGACCTAGATCACGGGGCGCGGTGACGGGCGTCACTGCGCGTCTAACGCCTTGGTTCCATAACTATGGCTTGGCTGGCGTGGGGTATGGCCCAGGCGGAAATGACTCCCAGGGGGCAGTCCCTCCCGGGCCGGAGCGGGAGCAAACGACAAATAGGCTAGAGATCGAAGCCAGTCGCCTCGGCGGGGAGGCCGGTGCCCAAACCGGGTCTTGTGCGGGCGAGCATCTTGTGGTATGCACGACCGTGGCCAAGCTGGCGCGATGGAGGAGGGTGTCATGAGCCGGAGGTTGCAGTTTCGGGGCGGGGTCCTAGGAGTGAGTCGCCGAGCGGGGGTCGCCTTCCCTTTGACGGTCGTTCTTCTGTCAGTGGTTGGGGCCAGGGGATCACCACACCCGCAAGCCGAAGGGGTGGCGTACCGCGTCCTCTACTCGTTTACCGGCGGAACGGACGGGGCTGGTCCCCTGAGTAGGGGTGGCTTGGTCCGGGACGCGAGCGGCAATCTTTACGGTACCACGTACCAAGGTGGCGACCTCTCCTGCGGCGGAGGCTACGGGTGCGGCGTGATCTTCAAAGTAGACCCCCATGGGAACGAGACTGTCCTTCACAGTTTCACTTACTCCGAGGGAATATACCCGATCGGAGGCTTGGTCCGGGACCGAGCCGGCAACCTTTACGGGACTACCTCTATCTACGGACCTGGGAACAACGGGACCGTTTTCAAGCTGGACACATCCGGCAACCTCACGGTCCTCTACGCCTTCACCGGAGGCTCCGACGGGGGATTTCCGGAACCCACGTTGACGCGCGACGCAGCCGGGAACCTGTACGGCACCACGGCATCTGGGGGCTCCGGGCTGAACGGGGTCGTATTCGTTGTTAACGAGCAGGGGCAGGAAACCGTGCTGCACACGTTTGACGGAACGGACGGGAGTGATCCGACCGAGCCCCTGCTCCGGGACGCGAACGGCAACCTGTATGGCACCACCTCCGCGGGCGGGTCCTCCAATGCAGGAACGGTGTTCAAGCTGGATAAGATGGGGAACGAGACCGTGCTATACAGCTTCAAGGGGGTACCCGACGGCTACGGACCGAATTCGGATTTGTTCCGGGACGCGGCCGGCAACTGGTACGGGGCCACCTACCAGGGTGGGACTTACAATTGGGGGGCGCTCTTTAGGCTGAATAGTCGGGGCAAGGAGACCGTCCTCTATAGCTTCACTCGGGGACCGGACGGATCCGGACCCGACGGTTTGCTGCGGGACCGAGCAGGCAACCTGTACGGCACCACCTCCGTCGGCGGCTCCCCCTTCTGCGGGTCAGGCTTCGCGTGCGGGGTGGTGTTCAAGTTCGATAATAAAGGTAAGTTGTTGATCCTACACACCTTTGACGGCTCAGATGGAGCGGGCCCTGGGGGAGGCTTAGTCACAGACGGGAAGGGTAACTTTTACGGTACCGCTTACTATGGGGGAATATACGGCCGTTTTAACGGCACCGGAGTCGTCTTCGAGATCAGCGTCAATCAGGACGGCGAGAGCCGCCGCGAACCGTAAGCCCCCCGCGATTTGCACGGCCCGGGCCCTCCAGTCGGGCACTTGCGAGCTTCGGCTCCTATCTGCGACCCTGAGCGTTTTGGATTGAAAAGGGGGTTATCGATGGGCAGCACAATCGAACATGAGAGCTCCACTTCAAGCACGCGCGGAAAACGAGCGTGGTGCATGCTGGCACGGGTGAGCGTCCTGGTGGCGGCGTCACTGGCAACGCCCTCGGCGCCGGCACAGACGTTGACCGTGCTCTACGCTTTCACCGGCGGCGCGGACGGTGGCTATCCCTTGGCCGGTTTGGTTCGCACCAAGGCGGGTAGCCTTTACGGAACCACCGAAATCGGAGGCAACATGACCTGCTTTGTGCTCGGCTGCGGCACGGTGTTCGCGGTGGATGCCACCGGCAGCGAGACGGTGCTTTACAGCTTTGCCGGCCCCCCCTCCGACGGCGAATTTCCCGAAGCGCGCTTGGTTGTGGACAAGGCCGGCAACTTTTACGGCACCACGAATTCGGGCGGGGCCAACAACGCGGGAACGGTGTTCAAGGTGAGTCAAAGCGGCAAGGAAACCGTCCTTTACAGCTTCAACTTCAACGGAAAGGATGGGTTCGCTCCCGTGGCGGGCCTGATCCGGGATGCGGCGGGTAACCTTTATGGCACAACGGCGGAGGGCGGGTCCTATGGTAACGGAACGGTGTTCAAGGTGGATTCGTCGGGCAACGAGACGGTGCTCTACAGCTTTGCCGGGTATCCCGCGGATGGTGCCTATCCCGGCGCGGGCTTGACCGCAGACGCGCGAGGCAATCTTTACGGCACCACCCTCGGGGGTGGCGGTTCGGGCCTGGGCACGGTATTCAAGTTGGACCCCCAGGACAACGAGACCGTGCTCCACAGTTTCACCAGCGGAACGGACGGGGCCTATCCCGCTTCCGGCCTGCTGCCGGACGCCGCCGGAAACCTGTACGGCACGGCGGCACAAGGCGGCAAAGGCTCCTGCCCCGGCGGGTGCGGGGTCGTTTTCGAGGTGAGTAAAGCGGGTAAGGAAAAGGTGCTCTACCGCTTCGCCTCGCAATCGGATGGGCAATGGCCGGTCGGCGGCTTGGCGATGGACGCGGCGGGGAACCTCTATGGGACCACCTTCGGGAGCGGCGATTATTACGGGGACCTTTTCAAGCTGGATAAGAGGGGTCACGAGACCGTGCTGCACAACTTCTCTGAACCAACCGACGGGGCGTACCCCTACGGAGACTTGGTTCGAGACCCGACCGGCAATCTGTACGGCACCACCTCCTATGGCGGCCCTAACTACTATGGAACGGTGTTCGAGGTGACGCCGGGGAAGAGGTAGGCGGCGGACGGCAGACGGGGAAGAAAAGCCCTTTGTGCCACTATCCGTAACCCATCCTCATAACGCATGTGCAGTCTACCGTCTGCCGTCTACGCCTCCGGCGCCTATGACCCGCTCAACCCTTGGATCTTCGCCTCTTTTTCGTCTTGACAGATAAACCCAGAGTCATTATAATGGCTAGTATCGCCCGGCCTCCGAGCAGGGCCTAGGTTGAGGAGGGGTTTGTGTCGTTGCAGATGTCTTCGAGTTGCGCGCCGGGTTTGCTGGCCTTCATCGGAACTCCCGCCAAAGGATTCCAGGGACCCATTGAAAACAAACAACTTAAACGAAATGCCAGTCGCATCCGATTGATTCCAAGCAAGATAGTCGATTTTGGGTGAAACGAAAGATTGCCTGTAAGCCTTTTGATTACTTGGGGATAGGTGCTGGTTGGTGGAAAAGATTCGTTCGTTACCGATTGCAGATTCAGGGTCGGGGCGGCGCTCTGATGAGCGGCGCTTGCACGGACCGAAGGTCCGCTCCACGGAGTGCGGTAGCCCAGTTACCGCCTTCGCCGGCGGACATCAACTCTGCGGCGACGGGAGGCGGCAGCTCCGCTGCCGCAGTCCCAAGGCGGGCTGCGCCCGCATCCTCGGGAGCAAGACGGCGCTCATAGAGCGCCGCTCAGCACAATGGACGAGTGCCGGTCAGTCCAATTCAAGGTCGAGCACGCACAAGGAACAGCGTTTCAGCCCGGGGCGGGGCGGAGGGCGAGGCAATTTTGGAGAGTCTGTGGAACGAACCCGAGATCTCAAATGGAAACAATAATTACACCTCGACGACCCATCTATTGCCGAACGCCGTGCTGGGCGAGGGCGATACGGCCTCGGATTGGGTCGAGAGCGAGGGAAGGACTCTGGAACGAACCTGAGATCTTCAATGGAGAGAATGAGTTAACGTATGATGACCCCATCTCTATCAGTAAATGATCGGTAGGGTGCAGGGGCTCTAATTGCCGATTTACGATTGTCGATTGCCGATTGAAAGATGGAGGCGTTGTTACGGCAATTGGCCGTCGCAAATCGGCAATGACAAGCACGGGTGATTCGGGAATGGGCAATCGAAAATCGGCAATAACAAGCGCGCCCTATCACAGATTGGGGGAACCATGCTGGAATCCGGCCCTCTTCCCGGTATACCGTCTGCAGTCTACCGTCTACTGTTTTCTGCGCTACAATGGGAGGGCTAAGATCCAGCGCTACTGGGGGTGAACCCAATGTCCATTCACACCATCATCGAGCCTTTCCGAATCAAAAGCGTGGAACCCATCCACTGGACCACGCGCCAGGAGCGCGAGCAGTTGCTGGCCGCCGCGCATTACAACCTCTTCCTGCTGCCGGCGGACGATGTGCTCATCGACCTGTTGACCGACTCCGGCACCGGCGCCATGAGCACGCATCAGTGGGCGGCCATCATGGAAGGCGACGAGAGCTACGCCGGCAGCCGCAGCTTCGACCGCCTGCAAAGCGCCGTGCAGGACATCTTTGGCTACCGGCACGTGATTCCCACCCACCAGGGCCGCGCCGCCGAGCGCATCCTCTTCCACGTGATGTGCAAGAAGGGCGACGTTGTCCCCAACAACACCCATTTCGATACAACGCGCGCCAACGTGGAGTTCACCGGCGCCGAAGCGGTGGACCTGCCGACGCCGGAGGGCCTGCGCCCTTCGAGCTCCTATCCCTTCAAGGGCAACATGGACGTGGGGGCGCTCGAGGGGTTGATCGTACGCGCCGGCCGCGAGCGTGTGCCGCTGGTGATGCTCACCATCACCAACAACTCCGGCGGGGGCCAGCCCGTCTCGATGGAAAACGCGCGGGCGGTGAGCACCCTTTGCCGCGCCTACGGCATTCCCCTCTATTTTGACGCCTGCCGCTTCGCCGAGAACGCCTACTTCATCAAGCTGCGGGAGCCGGGCTACGAGCACAAAACGCCCCGTGCCATCGCCCAGGAGATGTTCGCGCTGGGCGACGGCTGCACCATGTCCGCCAAGAAGGACGGCATGGCCAACATCGGCGGATTCCTCTGCACCAACGACGATGCGCTGGCCCAGCAGGAGAAGGACCTGCTGATCCTCACCGAGGGCTACCCCACCTACGGCGGCCTTGCGGGCCGCGACTTGGAGGCTATCGCCGTAGGCTTGGAGGAGGCGCTCGACGAAGACTACCTGCGCTACCGCATCGTTTCCACCGCCTACCTCGGCACGCATATCGCCGCGGCCGGCGTGCCGATTGTGCAGCCGCCGGGCGGGCACGCCATCTACCTCGACGCCCGCGCCTTTCTTCCCCACCTCCCGCTGGCGGAGTTTCCCGGCGTAGCGCTGGCCGGCGAGCTCTACCTCGAAGGCGGCATCCGCTCGGTCGAGATCGGCACCCTCATGTTCGCCGAGGCCGCCAAAATGGACTTGGTGCGCCTCGCTATTCCCCGCCGCGTCTATACGCAGAGCCACATCGATTACGTCATCGAGGTGATCCTCGAAGTCTGGAAGCGGCGCGAGCAGATCGGCGGTTTGAAGCTGACCTACCAGGCGCCCTTCCTCCGGCATTTCACCGCGCGCTTCGAGCCGCTGCGCGCGAGGCGAGCAGGGAACCCCGAGTAGGCAGCAGAGGCAGGCAGACGACAGGAAAACTTCGGAAGTCCTTGGCAGGTTTCATGACTCAATCACGCTTCTCCGTCTTAATCCTCGCCGCCGGCAAGTCGACGCGCTTCAAGTCGGAACACTCCAAGGTGCTGCACCCGCTGGCCGGGCTGCCGCTGGGCGAGTACGTGGTGCGCACGGCGCTCGCCATCGCTCCGGAGCGCGCCTACATGATGATCGGGCACGAGGCGGAAGCCGTCCGGAAGGCGTTCGAGCGCCCGGGGCTCACCTTCATCCGGCAGGAGGAACCGCGGGGCACGGGGCACGCGCTGATGGTGGGGCGTCCGGAGCTCGAACGGTGCCCGAGCCCGACGCTGCTGGTGCTGGCCGGGGATGTTCCGCTGCTCGGCGCCGAGACGCTCAGCGCCCTGGTGGAGGCACACCAGAAAGCTCGCGTGGCGGCCACCGTGCTCACCACTGTGCTGGATAACCCGCACGGCTATGGGCGGATCGTCCGGGCGGGGGGCTCGCACATCCGCGCCATCGTGGAAGAGAAGATCGCGACGCCGGCCCAGAAGCGAATCCGCGAGGTCAATTCCGCCATCCTTTGCTTCTCCCTCCCCAAACTCCTCGCGCGCCTGGGCGAGCTTCGAGACCAGAACGCTCAGAAGGAATACCTGCTCACCGATCTGGCGGCGATCTTCAACCGGCACCGCGAGAAGGTGATGGCGTTTCGCGTCGCCGATGGGCGCGAGGTACTGGGCGTCAACGACCGGGTGGAGTTGGCGCAGGTGGAAAAAATCCTGCGCCGGCGCAAGGCGGAAGCCCTGATGCGCTCCGGCGTGACCATCGTCAACCCCGAGGCCACGTACATCGACGAGGCGGTAGAGATCGGCCCCGACACCGTCATCGCGCCCGGCGTGAGCCTGCTGGGGCGGACGCGCGTGGGCCGCTCCTGCTCCCTCGGACCGTACGCGACCCTCACCGATTCCGTGCTCGGCGATCGCGTCACCGTGCGGCAGTCTTCGGTGATCTCGGGCTCCACCCTCGCTTCGGACACGGTCGTCGGCCCCTTTGCTCACCTGCGCGACGGCGCCGCGCTCGAAGACGGCGCTCGCATCGGCAACTTCGTCGAGGTCAAGAAATCGCGCGTCGGGCGCGGGACCAAGGCCCTGCACCTCACCTACCTCGGCGACGCCACGCTGGGCGAAAAGGTGAACGTGGGCGCGGGCACCGTCACCTGCAACTACGACGGCGAGAAGAAACGCCCCACGGTGATGGAAGACGGGGTCTTCATCGGCAGCGGCACCATGCTGGTGGCCCCCGTGCGCGTCGGGAAAGGATCGTACGTGGCGGCGGGCTCCACCATCACGGAGGATGTGCCGGCCGGCTCGCTCGCCCTCGGCCGGGCCCCGCAGGTGAATAAAGAAGGGTGGGTGCGCAAGCGCGCCGAGGCCAAAACAGTCGAAAGTCAAAAGTCGAAGGTCGAAAGTTAAGGGCCTCCCTTCCACTTTCGACTTTCAACTCTCGACTTTCGACTCTTCCTCCGGGTCAACCCTTTTTCAGAAGAGCCGCATGGCTGCGTCGGATGGACGGGCGGCCGGCAAGGGTGAGGCCGGCTCGGGCTGCGGCTTGCAGCTCATCCTCGAACCCGCCGGTCTTCACGTGCCCTTTGGGCTCCGCCAGCAGGAGGCAGGCGCCCGGTTTCAGGACCTCGGCCACTTCGGCGAAGAAAGGGCTCACGGCAGGCAGTTCGTGCACCACGGCGAAAGCCAGCGCAAAATCCACCCCCGTCACGTCACGAACTCCCAGTGAACCGGGCTTCGCTAAACGCGCGTCGACGCGCTCCAGAAGCCCGGCTTTCGCCGCGCGTCGTTTGAGCCCCTCGAGCATCCGGGGCTGGAGATCCACCGCCACCACCCGGCCGGAGGGTCCCACCAGGCGCGCCAGCTCCAAGGTGAAGAACCCCATGCCGGGGCCTGGCTCGAGCACGGTCATGCCCTCGTGCACGTAGGGGCTCACGATGTCCGCCGGATTATCGAAGAGGCGCCGCCAAGGGCTTGCCAGGAAATACCCGAGCCACCAGGGGCAGACGCGATGTGCCATGGCTTTCCTTGAGGTGCGTCGTGGGCTCCGCTAAGCCGACGTTTCCGTTTTCAAATCTCGACCCACCGATAAAATACACCTGGCCGCGCCTGAATGCAATCGCGCCGAAGGGTGCGCGACAAGGTGGGAAGAATCCGCCGCCCCACGAAGTCGGCATAGCTCTCTCCTATCCGCTTCGCTGTTATAATATTCACGGAGGCTCCAGTGGTTGAAAGCAAGATCATTTTACAGTGACTCCCCGGAGGGTGCTACGAAGCGTGAGCCCTGGGCCATTCTCACCCACGCGCAACCTTTTCCACGTGGCGCGAATCAATTTGAGGGGCGCAATCGAACGCACACATGAGACCTCGACCGTTGATCGTGAGTTAGCATGAAAGAGCCAAGCCGGATGACGGATTCAACCGGGATACGCGCGGCCCCCATTCCGGGCCTATTCAAGCCTCATCCCAGTTTCAGTGATGAGGTTAATCGGAACATTATCCAGTCGGAGATCGAAGGGGGTGTCCATCTCGACGATCTGTCCGAGGGCACCGTCCTGGAGGTCGAAACGCAGCATCATTGGTACACCATTGTAAAATGTGCGCGTGGCCAGGCCTTGATCTCGGGCCATCCGAAATTCTGCCCGGAGCCCGTGCCGGTGAGAATCGAAGGGTCCACTTGGGGCGGATCCATGCTCAAGGTCCGCTTTATCGGGCGCGGAATGCACCTGGAATTCCGGCACCCCACCTATCTCTCGATCAGGACTTCCCGCATCGTGGATGTCCGTGCTACCCGACAACAACAGTAGCAGCGTTGCGGGACTAGGGAGTCGGGGGTAGGGAGTCGGGAAGAGAGCTTCTTTCCCTT
>Ga0326728_10011459_pt1 | contig 20230 bp, 15 predicted proteins | sample MB3enrmetagenome_FD_207602 | JGI IMG/M metagenome (GOLD analysis project Ga0326728, IMG submission 207602) | Lab enriched peat soil microbial communities from McLean, Ithaca, NY, United States - MB31MN | ecosystem: Environmental > Terrestrial > Soil > Wetlands > Peat | place: USA: New York... | reverse complement strand
AAGACCCGGAAACCCGCCTGGCAAAAAAAACCGGTGTGGGTGCCTGAAGGGTGCAGCAGCAGTTGGGATTCAATGCGGTCCACCTGCGGCGAGTTCTGCAGCAACTCAAAGAGATGCCGCAGCAGAGTCTGTTCGACTTCGATGGCGAAGACGGGGATCGGGCGGGCGGGGTCGGGCTCCGGGGAAGAAGCCGCGAGGGAGCCGGCTGGAGGCTTGGCCGTGGCAAACACATCGCCGATGACGGCCTTGGTCTCCTCATAAACGCAGAAGGCAAAGCCGGTGACCTGGCCGGCTTCCAAAGCTGCGTAGCCGGGCAGCATGTGGCTGTCGAGGTACTGCATGAGGAGCTTGGCGGAGGCGCGATAGTCCCAGTGCAGGCGTTGTTTCCACAACTCGCCTTCGGCCTCGAGCACGGGGCGGAGCATGGGCGCCGCGAAGTGCCGCAGGTCGAGGATCTCGATGGAAACGCCCGTCGCCATGGTTCTTCCCCGGATGCAGGCCGGCTGCTCTGGAAAGCGGTTCAGGTGTGGATCGAATGCGGCCTCAGCGGGGGCGCGCGTTGAATCGCGCCCTCTGGCCACTTTGCCACGATTTGCAGCCAAGTACAACCTGATGTTCAGCTTATCAGCTTATCGGCTGCCAACCAGATAAACTATCAGTCCTTGCTCGGGCCAAGTGAAAAGCGGCTCATAATGGCGGCCTTCGAGGTACACTTCGAGGGCCGCCGTGGTGTCCAGGTCGGCGCCGCCGCGGCCAGCCACCCGCACCACCAGCAGGTGCTGGCCGGCGGGCACGGCGGCATGCTCGTAGTCCACGACCTCTGAATTGCGGTAGAAGGCAAGGCCAAACTGCACATCGCGCCGAACCCCGAAAACCGCGACCGTCTTTTCGGCTGGGGCCATGGCAGTAAGCCGGTCAGCCAGCGGGCGCGCGGAGTAAGTGCGGTCCAACAGGTGAACGATGCGCTTGGTGGCCGCGACCTCGGGAATGCCGAAGAAAGGCCCCACGCCATACAGAAAGAGAAGCAGCACGGCCAGCACGGCGGTGGTGACCAGCCGGAGCCTTGCCACGCCGAAGCCGTTGACCACGATAAGAATCAGCAGCGTGGCGCCGCAGCCGGCCAGCACCGCGGCAGTGAGCGCGTGCGCTGGAGGCAGGCTGGCGCCGTGGGCCACAAACCAGGAGAGCAGCAGCACGGAGACGGTCATGATGCCGGAGAGCGCCGCGTGGCCCAGAAGCACCCAGCGGTTGAGGCCGGGCTGACGGCGGCGGAAGAGGTAGTCTCCGGTGAGGATGGCGATGGGAGGAAGGGAGGGCAAAATGTAGCCCGGCAGCTTGGACTTCGAGAAGGAGAAAAAGACGATGGGAATGAGCGCCCAGAGCACCAGAAACTCAGGAAAGGCGTCGCCGGGACGGTTGGCGCAGGGTTTGCAGTTGCCGAAATGGCGCAGGCGCCACTCGCAGAATGAGGTCTGGATGCCGTCGGCGAGGGCGCGGACGGCGATCACGGTCCAGGGCATCATGGCCAGCAGCACCACCACCACGTAATACCAGAAGGGCTCGGCGTGCTGATAGCGGTCGGTGGTAAGACGCTCGACGTTGTGCTCGAGAAAGAACTCGCGGAAGAAGGTGGGGTTCTGATGCTGGACGGCGATGAACCAGGGCAGGACCATGGCGAAGTAGAGGACCACTCCAGGCCACCAGAGGGAGCGGCGAACGATGGACCATTCGCGGCGCAGTAGAGCAAATGCGGCGACGATGACGATGGCCAGAAAAGGCGCAACTGGCCCCTTGGCCAGAGTGGCGAGGCCAGTGAAGAAGTAGATGTCGTAGAGCCAGAACTTGGAATCGGTCTCATACCATGCGTACCAGCCGAGCAGTCCGATGGCCAGAGGCGCCGCCATCTGCATATCGGTGGAAGCGCCCCGAGCAAAGCCGATGATGCCGGCGCAGGCGACGGTAATGAGAGCGGCATCCAGATGGCCTCCGCGCCGGAAGCGCCGCATGTGCCAATAGATAAGGCAAACCATGATAAACGCAAAGGTCGTGGAGGGCAGGCGGGCGCTCCAGTCGTGGACGCCGAAATCCTGAAAAAGGAACATCGCGCGCCAGTAGTAAAGCGCGGGCTTCTCCAGCCAGGGACGGCCGTAGAGATAGGGAGTTACGCAGGCGCTGAGCTTGTCTTTGAACGTGTGGGCGGAGTCTAACCGGACCAGCATCTCGTGGGCAATTTGCGCATAACGGGGCTCATCGGCGCCCACCAGGCCCAGCCCATCGCCGCCCAGGAGCGGCGTCAGGCCGTAGGTAAGGAAGAAGACGGTAAACAGAAGAAAGACGGCCGCTTCGCAAACGGTGGCCCAACGGGGCAGCCGTCTACGCCGGCTTTGTGACGATTCCGGAGCGGAGGGTTCCAGAGTTGTTTCCACTTCCAGGGCTTCTCCAGATGCAGTGTTTCTGTGAGCGGGCACACTCACGGCGTTCCGCACAAGAAGAACGATGCCGGCTTTGGTTGCAACGCTCGAGGGAGCCGACCCGGCCGGGCTACGATCCGTGCTGAGGCGAAACGCGGAAACGATATTCGAGATTCAACAGGGACAAGGCTAACAGATTGGCGCGGAATCTCAAGGAATTTCAGGCATTCTCAGCGCTGAAGAGGCCAGGCCGTGGCGCAATTCCGCCAGAATCTCGTCGCGGGCGCGATCCAAAGGCCCCTCGACGGTGCAGCCGGCCAGATTCTCGTGGCCTCCGCCGCCCAACCGGCCGGCAATCGCGGCCACGTTCACCCGACCCTTGCTGCGCAGGCTCATGCGGATGCGCCCTTCGGGGAGTTCGCGCAGGAACACCGCGGCCTCCACGCCGGAGACGCAGACCGCAAAGTTGACAATGCCCTCGCAGTCCTCGTCGCCTGAGCCGGTGCGGACCATATCGTCTTGCGTGACCCAGAGCCAGACCAGCGGGCCCTCGCGCTTCAGATTGCCCAGCGCCGCTCCCAGCAGAAGCATCTTGGAGGTGGATGTGGAGAAACACACGTCCTGGGCAATGCGGATGGGGTCGGCCCCGGCCAGGGTCAGGTTCCGGGCCAGGTCGAATGTCGAGGCCTGGATGGCGCCGAAGCAGAAGCCCGCGGTATCAGTGAGCACGGTGGCATAGAGGCAGGTGGCCATCTGCGGGGTGACGGTGGCGCCGGCTGCTTTGACCAGCCTGTAGATCAGTTCGCCCACGCTGGCCGCATCCGGGTCGATCCAGTTGAGGTGGGCGAAGGGGCGGCCGCTGACGTGATGATCGATGTTGATGAGGAACAAGTCTTCAAGGCCGGGCAGCTTGGCGCGGGCCAGGCCGTCGCATTCTAGTAAGATTGCGGCGTCGTAAAGGCCATGGACGCGCGCCTCGGTGCGGATGGCGCCGACTCCGGGCAGGGAGCGGCAGTTGGCCGGAATCCGGTCGGCGGTGACCAGGTCGACCTGCTTGCCCATCTGCTCGAGCAGCATTCCGATGGCGATCATGCTGCCCACCGCATCGCCGTCGGGCCAGGAATGCGAACAGACCAGAAACCGCTCACCCCCGCGGAGGACTTTGAGAATGGGGGCGACTGGATCTTCGGGCTGATTCACGTGGGATTGGGCGTTCCTTGCATCGGGCGCATCGGCAGACGTCTCCCACAGTGCGGCCGGGGATTCACAGAGAGCCGAATTCGAGGGGATCAGATTCATGCGCGGCTACTCCGGGGCCGCCTGCTGTTCCGCGCCAGTCATCCGGTCCGGGAGAGGCGCTTGCTCCACGTGGACCTTCTGCCGCTTGCGCGATCTGTCCATCAACTGTTCGATGCGCGCCTGGAAGCGGCCGGAGCGGTCGGCGAGAAAGCTCAGCTCCGGCACGTGGCGCACACCCATTCGCTCCTTCAGCTCATAGCGGATGTAACCCTTGGCGGCCTCCAGGCCGGCAATCGTATCCAGTTCAGCCTGGGCAATGTCTTTGACCGCGTTATCGACCGCCACGTAGACCCGCGCCGACCTTCCGCCGGGGTTGAGCGAGACTTCCGTCACGTAGCAGAAGTGGATGCGCGGGTCGACGAGTTCGCCCTCGATCATGGCGCCGATCTCCAGGCGCAGCGTCTCCGCCACCCGGTCCTGATGATGCTTGCGTCCTCTGTGCTCAGGCATCACGCCTCGCTGCTGGTATCGGTAAACGCTTAAGGATAGCAGAGATGCAGACGGGCAGGGCGCTGGAGAACTGCGTCAGACTGGGGAGACGCGGCACAACTTTTGTGGCAAGGATGGGCTTCGAGCCATGAAAGTCGCGGAAATCCCCATCTTGCCGGATTGTTTCGCTTGTTGGAAACAGCCTTTCCCCTTTTGGGCCAGTCCAGCCCGCACCGTCGAGCCCTGCGGTTGAGGGACGGATTCTTACTGCTTCACGACGTCCAGCTCGATCTCCAGCTTGACTTCGTCGCCCACCATGGCTGGCGGGAATTTGGCTCCGATGCCGAAGGCCGACCGGCTGATGGTGGTGGTGGCCGAGAAGCCGGCGTGCAGCTTGTGTTGGGGATCCATCCCCGGAACCGGCCCGGCGGGGCCTTCCGCCTCAAGAACCACGGGCTTGGTGACGCCGTGCAAGGTCAAGTCGCCAGTAATCGTCAGCTTGTTGCCGCTCTTCACCACGCTGGTGCTGGTGAAGGTCGCGGTCGGGAAGCTCTCGACGGCGAAGAAATCCGCGCTCTTGAGGTGCGTGTCGCGCTGTTCCACGCCGGTATCGACGGTGGCCACGCCGATGGTAGCCGTCACGGTGGACTTGGTCACGTCGGCCTCGTTGTAGGCGAGGGTGGCGGCCACTTTGCCGAAGCGGCCATGCACCTTCGAGATGCTCAGATGGGTGATGCTGAAGTCGACCTCGCTGTGCGCCGGATCGGAGACCCAGGTGGAGGTTTGCGCCAGGGCCAGGGGAGCCGCAAGCGCCAGAATGCCGGTAACGAATGCCAAACGCTTCATAGGTCAGTTTCCTCTCAACGCGAGCCGTTGGGCCGCTCTTGGGTTGGGGAAGAGCCGCTGTGGATTTCAAGACGGAAGAACGCTCTCAACCGATGCGCGCGGAACTGGGAAAGCCTCCGCGCTTTGTGCCGGATCTTCTCGTCCTTATAGGATGCGGCAGGCAATTCTTTCGTCGCAGCGGAAGCGCCTGAATTGTCTGGCTTGCAGCAATGCAGCGGCGTTCCGGCCGGGCTCACCGAATTCCGCTCAAGCCCCAGAAAAGGCAGCATCGAGGGAGTGCCGGCGCCTCGCTTCACGGCTTGGGACGTGAGACGCTCAGCGGATAGGAGGCAATCACATACTTGCCCTGATCGCTGTCGATCGGATCGAGCTCCAGCAACGCCGCCGTCCCCGACACAAACAGCCGCGTGCGATAGTAATAGACCCTCCCTGCCTCCGCCTGCAAATGTGCGAGTTGCACGCGCTGGTCAGCGAACGAGGACTGCAAAGTGACGCACAGGTGATGCTCGCCCGGCGCCACGGAGACTGCGAACCAGGAATCGCCGTGGTTTGCGCCGACCCAGGCCCCATCCACGCCCAGCCTCAAAGTCGGGTATCCGATGGAATGGGCTAAGGCTGCGCCGGCGTCGTGGATGAAATAGACCAGCGCCTTGCCCGGCTCCGGCTGCGCGGGCGCGTGCGCGGTGTAGTCCAGCTTCACCTTAAGACTTGCGTTATCGGGGCCGCAGGCCGCGGGAAGTGGGCTGTCGGGGCTCTGAGCCAATATGGATGCCGCAAAGAGCAGCGCGCAAACCAGAAGCATGGCTTTGCACGCGGTAATGGCTGGATTCTCATGATTCATCTGCGTCCTCCTTCGGTTTCATACTTCTATCGATTAGAGGGGTGGTGCGGGGGTCCGGTTAGGTCCGGCTGCAAGAAAAAAAGACGGGATGGGCTTTCAACCCATCCCGCTCCTGCGGCTGCCGCCATTCCGTGCCCGAGGGGATTATGCGTAGATGCCGCGCTGCTTGATGGTGAAGGCCACGCGGTCGATGGCCAGCATATAAGCGGCGATGCGGTTGTTCACGTTGTGGGCATCGGCGTAGCGCACCACGTCGTCGAAGCTGTCGCGCAGGATGGCCTCCAGTTGCTCGTTGACGATGGCTTCCTTCCAGAAGTAACCCTGCCGGTCCTGCACCCATTCGAAGTAACTGGCGGTAACTCCGCCGGCGTTGGCCAGAATGTCGGGAACGATGAAGATGCGCTTCTCGGCCAGGATCTCATCGGCCACGGCGGTGGTGGGGCCGTTGGCGCCCTCGACGACGATGCGCGCCTTGATGCGGTCGGCGTTGCGGCTGGTAATCACGTTCTCAGTGGCTGCGGGGATGAGAATCTCGCAGTCCTCAACCAGCAGTTCGTCGCTGGGCATGGCCTCGGCGCCGCGGAAGCCCAGGGTGGTGCCGTTGCGGTACTTGTACTCGATCAACTGGTGAATGTCGATGCCGCTGGAGTTGGCCAGGCCGCCATCCATCTCGGCGACGCCCACGATCTTGTAGCCGCGCTCCATCAACAGGCGGGCGGCATTTGAGCCCACGTTGCCGAATCCCTGAATCACCACCCGGCAGCCGTCGATCTGCATGTTCAGATAGCGCAGGCTCTCGTCGCAGGCCAGCATGACGCCGCGCCCCGTGGCCTCGCGCCGGCCGCGCGACCCGCCGATGTTCAGCGGCTTGCCGGTGACCACGCTGGTGACGGTGTGGCCCATGTGCATGGAGTAGGTATCCATGATCCAGGCCATGGTCTGCTCGTTGGTGTTCATGTCCGGCGCCAGCACGTCCTTCTCCGGCCCGATGAAGTCGATGATCTCGGCGGTGTAGCGGCGGGTCATGCGCTCCAGTTCGCCCTGGCTCATCTGCTTGGGGTCGCAGATGACGCCGCCCTTGGCGCCGCCGAAGGGGATGTTGACCACCGCGCACTTCCAGGTCATCCAACTGGCCAGCGCCCGCACCTCGTCCAGAGTCACCTCCGGCGCGTAGCGCAGGCCCCCCTTGCCGGGGCCGCGGGCGATGGAGTGCTGCACCCGGAAGCCGGTAAACTTCTCGATCCGGCCGTCATCCATGGTTACGGGAAAGTGCACGATGATCTCGCGCACCGGGGTGCTGAGCATCTTCCACAAGCCGGGCTCAAGGTTCAGCTTGCGCGCGGCAAATTCAAAGCGCGCGCTCTGCGCCTCCCAGGGGTTGATCTCGTGGTCCAAAGTGACGCTGGGGGTTTTCGTTGCCATGCACACCTCCCATCCCGGCGGCCTGCCCGGCAATGCTCCGGGCAAGGCATCCATCCACCATGATAGACGAGACGGCGTTTTCGGCTTCGGCGGCGCGCAGCCTTTGCGGTCCGCTTCGGCTTTGCCGCAGCCGCGCTGTTTTGCCGGCGGGCGCATTTTTTCGTTACGCTCCACGGCGCCCATCGGGTACAATTGCGGCGATCCGGTTTTCAGGCTCAAGTTCGCAGCCAACCCTTGGAAAGGACCGCGCCCATGCGCAAGCTCTTGGGTAAATTGGGGGGCAATTGTAGGGCCATTCCTCCACGTTTTTCTGCTTTTTCTGATGATTTCTCCCGCGCTCGGCCACGCGCAAACCGTGACCTGGCATACAGGCCAAACCTACAACTTCAGCGTCTCTCTCAGCCCCAATGGCTGTTATGACTGGGGCGGTTGCAGTCCATGGATAGATCTGTACACGGGTGACACTCCCTATAACGATTTATACTATGTGCCCGCATCCGTCTTCACCTATTCTGGAAATGTTCAAGCAGGCCAGCTGAACGTTACAGTAGAGGTCGCTCCCAACGTCCCTACAGAGATGGCCACCTTCTTGGCAGAGTATCAATGTGATCCGGCCAGTGCCACATGCCCTGATATGAACTCTGTAATGTTTTCGGAATACTCCTTCCCGGTGCAGATCATAGGCTGTTCCACACCAAGCATTTCGTCCGTAACCCCCGACGGGTGGTGGGCCGGAGGGCAGCAGAACATCACCATCAGCGGAGGCTGTTTCTTGCCTTCATCGGATTCCGGCAGTCCGTCGCAGGTGACCCTGACCGACGGCGCCGGTGCGGTTACGCTGAGCAACGTGAGCGTGGTCAGTTCCACCCAGATTACGGCCACGGTGAACGTAACCAAGAGAGCGCCCGCTGAAACCGTCACATTGACGGTCACCAACACCTCCAGCAACGGCGCATCCCAATCCGCCACGGCAAGCCCCGCGCCCGTCGTCCTGCCCGTGCCCGTGATCAAGTGGAACGGCAGAACGATCAGCGGCGACAATGCAAGGAACCAATCCGTCGTCGTCGGCCAGCCGGTCGAGCTGACCACGACTCCGGCCTCGCTGCCCGGCGGCTTCACCGTCAGTGGAAGCAACTGGACGATCCCCGGCACGAATGTGCAGGATTTCAGCCCTCCGAACAGCGGGATCGTTCTGACCCCGACGCAAACCAATAAGCCCAACACAACCTATTATTGGCTCTATCCCCGAGACGCCATGAATGTGGTCTATACGTACTGCGCAACGGACCCAAATGGGAGTCAAATCTGCGAATCGCCGGAGGCGAAGGCCGTGTTCAACGCGAAAAGTCCAGGGAGTCTAACGCTAGCCACCGATGATTCCCGGCTCGCCTTGGTCGAAAAACTCGACGCATGCAATTCCCCCGGAAAACTCCCGTTCCTCGAGTACGGAGATCTTTCCGGGCCGGCCCCGGGCTGCGGCAATGACGAAGGCCCTCCTGGCATCCACCTCACTGCGTCCGGGGCGTCTTCCGGCTCTTATGTATTCGCTCAAGTCGTGGATGCCGACGTGAGCGAATACACCCATGCAACCGGCCCGAGCCCGACCAGCTGTGGGGCTCATGCCGGGCTCGACCGAAGCTTTCCGTATGAAGCTGTAGAGAAGCAAAATCCGCAAACCGCGTACGACGGACCGCAAATGCCGCTCTTCCCGAATGCCCTGACCGGGACGCGCACATTCCACGCGTCCATGTACTTGCTTTGGCAGCCCGATCAACTTTCAGGAACCGCGACCGCATCGATCCCGGTGCCGATTGGGCGTCAGGATTGGCAGTTCATAGCCACTGCCGTCGAGAATGCAAAGGGCAAATGGGAAAGGCATGGCATACTGACAGCGAGCGGCGATGAGGGGGAGGGTTTTGTGCCATCCACCCCAGACGACAACGCGATTTATGGCTATCCACAATGGACTCACCTCGTAAGCAATGTCTGCGGAGTAAGTCAGGAGGTGCAGTGATGCAAACTTATCTGAGTTCCTACCGGGTTCTGATTCTTTCAACCTTCGTGGCCCTATCGGCTGCGCTCCCCGCACAGCAAGCGCGGGAGTCGAACGTGCAGATTAAGAATGGCGTCAAGATATATGGTCCCATTCGGCACCCGGGCGCAACCTCGCCCTCGTTCACCCTCTCCATCCGCGGCGGCGACGTCGCTGGAACCCGTTACGAGTTCCGAGTCGGCTCGATGGTGGCAATAACGATCTCCATGACCAACATCACCAACCACGACATCGACTACTCGGGGTGTTCCTGGCACCTCGATAGCAGTTACAACTATCTTGTATGGGACGAGGACGGGAAACCGGCGGAGAAGATCGCCTTCGGGGATCCCGATCTCAGCACCTCCAGCCCTTATTGGTCGGGAATCTCTCCTGGGAAGACAAAAACCTACGAGGCCGATCTCGAACAAATCTACAAGTTTGATCGACCCGGAAGGTACACCGTCCAGGTTTCACGTCCGGATTACGATTTTCTCGACGAAAACGGCAAGCCGGTGGTGATCAAATCGAACACGATCACGATTACCATCTTCGGCTAGCCCCTGCTTCATTCCGCCCCGGATGCGCCAGCCACTTCCGGGGCGAAGCCGTCTTTTCCGGGAACGGACGCCGCGGACCCGCCGCGCGGCCAGCAATTACACTAGGTCTGTGAAAACCTCAGCGCATTCCGTCCAGCCCAGCCGCAAGGAGTTTCTCGCGCTCGCTCGTGAGCACACGCTTGTCCCCGTCTGCCGCACGCTGGCGGCGGACCTGGAGACGCCGGTCTCGGCATTCCTGCGCGCGGCTTGGCCGGAGCGGGAGTGCTTTCTGCTGGAGTCGGTGGAGGGCGGCGAGAAGCTGGGCCGCTATACCTTCATCGGGCTGCGGCCCTTCAAGCGGATTGTGGCGCGGGGGCGCGAGATCACCATCACCGAAGGCAAGAAGGTCGTCCAGACCGAGGGCGACATCTTTGCCGTGCTGCGCCGGGCGCTGAGCGGCCACAAGCCGGCGCGGCTGCCGGGGCTGCCGCCGTTTACCGCCGGGGCGGTGGGCTTCTTCGCCTACGACGCGGTGCGCCAGATCGAGCGGCTGCCGGAGCTGGCCAAGGACGAGTTGGGCGTTCCCGACGCTTGCCTTCTGTTCTTCGACGAGGTGCTGGCCTTCGATCACGTGCGCAAGGAGATTTGGCTGCTGGCGACGGCCGACGTGACGCGCGGCAAACCCGCGGACGCGTACGACAAAGCAGTGGCGCGGCTCGACAAGCTGGAGGCGCGCCTGGCCCAGCCGCTGCCCAAGCTGGCTGGCCGGCAGGTCAAGGGCAAGCTGAAGGTGCGCCACCGCACGGCGAAGAAGGACTATCTGGCCGCCGTGGCCCGCACCAAGGAGTACATCGCGGCGGGCGATGTCTTTCAGGCGGTGCTCTCGCAGCGGCTGGACGTGGAGCCGGGCGCCGACAGCTTCCAGGTCTATCGGGCGCTGCGCACCGTGAACCCCAGCCCCTATATGTTCTTCCTGCGCTTCTCGCCGGAAGGGCCGCTGGGAGGTGCGCCCGACAGCGCGAAAAGCTCCTCCAAAAAGAAAAAAGCGCCTGCGGCGCCGCTGGAGCTGGCCGGATCATCGCCGGAGCTGCTGGTGCGCGTTCACCAGGGCAAGGTGGAGTACCGGCCCATTGCCGGAACCCGCCCGCGCGGCGCAACGGAGAAGGAAGACCAGGCGCTGGCGGAAGAGATGCTCCACGACGAAAAGGAGCGCGCCGAGCACGTGATGCTGGTGGACCTGGGCCGCAACGACGTGGGCCGGGTGAGCGAGTTCGGCAGCGTGAAGGTCGACCGGCTGATGTTCGTCGAGCGCTACTCGCACGTGATGCACATTGTGAGCTCGATCGAGGGCCGTCTCAAGTCGGAACTTACGGCCATCGACGCCCTGCGCGCCTGCTTCCCCGCCGGCACGCTCAGCGGCGCGCCCAAGGTGCGGGCCATGGAGATCATCGAGGAGCTGGAGCCGGCGCGGCGGGGAACTTACGGCGGCGCGGTGCTCTACGCGGATTATTCCGGCAACCTGGACTCCTGCATCGCCATCCGCTCCATGCTGGCCATCGGCGGCAAGGGCTACGTGCAGGCCGGCGCTGGCATTGTGGCCGACTCCGTGCCCGAGCTGGAGCACCAGGAGTCGCTCAACAAAGCGCAGGCGGTGATCCGGGCCATCGAGCGGGCGAGGGAGATGTAGGGGATCACTGTGGGCCGCCGGTCACAAAGCTCTTGCGGCTGCGATTGCGTCACAAAACGCCTTGAAACTGCGCGATGTGTTTCTGGAAGGGTCCAGGTGCTGTGCCACGCTGCGAGCCAGTTCAATTTTGCGTAACCCGGACCGAAAATAACCTTTACGCTGCATGATTCGCTCCAGCGCCTCCCAGGTCCCTCCGGTGACGGCGTCGGGATCGCGATACCGCTCCCGCTGCGGTATTGTTGCTGGCACCTTCGGATATTGCATCCGCACAGCTCGCCAATCGCCGAAGAACCAAGCCTCTAGCTCCTCTATCGCAATCCGGTTCGCGATCTGAAACGTTCCGCCGGCATCAACGGCAGTCTTGCTCAAGAGCTTCGCCTGTTTCGCCGCTGTTTCCAGCTTTTCTTTCAGCGCTCTGCAATCATCATCGTCGCGGTCGACGAGGACCAGGATCCGCCAAGTGCTAGGCAGCCAGGATTTGTAACCGCGAAGTCTCCCGGGAAGATTTCTGAGAAGGTCAGGCTTGCCCTGAAAGCGGATAATCTCGAAGTCGGCCTCGGGCATGAGTCGTGGAAGCAAAGCGTTCAAGGCCGCTTCTACCGACTCCTCTTCGACAAACACAATCAACCTCTCCAGCATCAGTCGCGCTCCCGGAGGGCTGCCCTCGGCTCTCCGTGGTTAATCAATGGGTCCCCAACTCCGAAATGGCCCTCCATCCACAGATACCCGAGCTTCGCTCCCTGCTCCATCTGCTCAGGAATCCCGCGAAGCTCGCTGGCGCGCGTAACTTGGGTGAACCCGTGCTCATCCCGATAGAGCACCCGCACCTCGTCCGGTCTCATTGCGTTCAACAGGAAGGGCGAATGGCTTGTAATCAACAGCTGAGATGCCGAGGAAGCGTCTCGGCACGCCTCCGCGAGCTCGGGCAAGAGACGCGGATGCAGGAAGTTCTCTGGCTCTTCGATCCCGATGAAGCGAGGCGGCTCCGGATCGTACAGAACGGTAAGATAGGCTAGCATCTTCAACGTCCCGTCCGAGACGAACTTTGACAGGATTGGCTGATCGAATGGAGCATCCTTGATTTGCAGCAACAGTCTCCCGTCCGGCATTGCTTCTGGAATGACCTTCTCCAGCCGGGGAACCCGCTCCTGAAGGACTTTGAAAATGTAGTCCAGCCGGTCGGGATGCTGTTCCTTCAAGTACTGAATCACATTAGGCAGGTTGTCACCGCTCTTGCTAAGTCGTTCCTGTGGTCCAGCCTCCGGCTGCTCACGTGTCCTTTCCACTGAGAGGTAGGAGACATACCAATCGGTGATAAACTCGCGCAGCGCAGCGATGCGTGGATGATCTGACAATTGGCCCAGCGTATTCACTGCAATGAGATCGGGAGAACGCAGTGAAGTTCTCACGCGTTCGGCCTGCTCGTCCGGCTCCTCGCCACTCACTGCCTGCCCCTCTCCCCGGTGAAACTCCAGGAACCGGAAGGGCCTACCTCGTTCGTTCCTGCGCCAGCGCAGCGACTCTTCGACTACTTCCGGTCCTCTGGCCCCTTCGTCGATCGCCAGACTGTACGTGATTACGGGAATCCCAGGTTTCTCCCGGTATTTGAGCTCAAAACGGATGGGTCCGCTGGATCCGCGCGTCTTTAACTCCTTGCTTCGACCGCGACGATCCCAAGCGTGGCGAAGCCCAGACTGGAAGCATTCTGAGAGAAAGTTGAACACGTCAAAAACTGTCGACTTCCCGCTCCCGTTAGGCCCAAGAAGAATGGTCATTGGAGTTAGACCGGCAAGTTCAACGCTGTGCAGCGCACGGTAATTCTCGACTTTGAGCGATTCAATGCGCGGTATTCCTGCTGCACGCCGGCTTCGCTTGGGAATCATGGTCATAGCCCGTCCATTTCCTCTTAATCAGCATACCCTCAGATTTCGCGTCTCAGACGGAATCCCGTTCCAAAAGAACTGAGACGCCCAACCATTTGAGCGATTGCGCGGTCTTGCGCTTCGCGACGCTTGACCCTCGAAAAGGGTTCCACCCCTTATACTATTCCGCGCCGAAGATGCGGCGGAAGAAGCGGCCAATGCCGCCGAAGAAGCCGGACTTCTTCTTGGGCGTGGGCGGGGTTGCAGGCGGATTTGCGGCTGCGCTGGCTGCTGGCGCAGCGTCCGCGGCCGGCTGGGCATGGTCCTCACTCTTATACACGAGCGGCTCGACCAACTGCGTTGGGGCGGAGCTTTGGTTGGGAACGTTGGGCGTCGGCGCGGGCAGGGGAGCGAGACCCTCGCTCTGGGCCAGCGGGAACTCGTTGCCTTGAGCTGTGGCGGGCGGCGGGCAGCCGCATGGCTCCTTCTCCTGGTCCACTACCTCGCGCAGGCTGCCGTGCTGGAACATGACGCGCTGGCCGGGCTGCACACGGTACGCTCCGCCGTCGAAGACGCTGGAAACCACCACGTAGGGCGCGTCGGCCCCGGCGTTCCACCCCAGCGACGAAGACCTGTCGCTGGGGACCCCGGCGTTATCCACGCAGGTATCGCCGTGCTGGCCCAGGCGCACCTTGACCTCCGCCGCGCCGGGACCGGCGATGAGGATGCGGAAGTCCGGGGTGAGCAGAATGTCGGAGTTGCGGCCGGCGGCTGCGCTGGCGGCGAAACTCATCTCGATTGCGCCGTGATCCATGGCCATCAGCAGGCCGGGGACTTCGCCGGCGGGAACGCTCGCGTCGGCAGCCAGCTTGACGGTGGTGGAGGCGCAGACGCGCAGCACGCCGCGATGGGGCAGAACGACTTCGGTGGTCTCCGCGCCCGACGTGACGGCGCCGCTGGCGACGATGATGGCCTTGCCCTGAGTGACTTCGAGCGCGCCCGTAACCGTGGCCGCCCGGTCGGGGGTCTTGCTGTCCAGCGGGACAATGGCGATGGGGCCAGCCTCCGCCGCGGGGGGCTGTGGCGCTGTCGAGACCTGGGCGCATAGCACGGGGACGGTCGCAAGAGCTGCCGCAATCGAGAGGATTCCAGCCCGACCTATGCGCCGCATCGCCGTCACATTCCCAGGAAGTTGCGGATCATCTGGTGGCCGCCTTCGGTCAATACGCTCTCGGGATGGAACTGCACGCCCTCGATGGGCAGGCTGCGATGGCGCAGGCCCATGATGACCGAGCCGTCTCCGTTGCTGTTAGCCGTGCGCGCGGTGACCATCAATTCGGCGGGCAGCGAATCCTCTTCGACAATCAGCGAGTGGTAGCGCGTGCAGGTAAGCGGCGTGGCCAAGCCGGCGAAGATGCCCTTGCCGTCGTGCTCCACCGGGCTGGTCTTGCCGTGCATCAGCTGGCGCGCGCGCACCACCCGGCCGCCAAAGGCCTCGCCGATGGCCTGGTGGCCCAGGCAGACGCCAAGAATAGGCGCCTTCCCGGCCATGTGGCGGATGAGCGGAACCAGGATGCCCGCCTCGGATGGAGTGCAGGGGCCGGGCGAGAGCACGATGCGCTCGGGCTTGAGGGCCTCGACCTGCTCGACCGTCAGCTCGTCGTTGCGGCGGACCTCGACCTCGGCGCCCAGCTCGCCCAGGTATTGGACGAGGTTGTAGGTGAACGAATCGTAGTTGTCGAGGACAAAGACCATGGTGAACTCCAGTGTAGCGCGGCGGCCCTGACCGAACCTGAGAGGGGAAGAGCATCCCATGAGCCACCGTAAAATGGAGAAGAATGCTCTCCCTGCAAAATGCCGGCAAGCGGTATGGGCCGCGGGTGCTGTTTCTGGAGGCCAACTGGCTCATCCGGGCGCGCGAGAAGACGGCGCTCGTGGGCGCCAACGGCGCCGGCAAGTCCACGATCATGAAGGTGCTCGCCGGGCTGGAGACCCTCGACTACGGCCAGATGCAGCAGACCCGAGGCATGAGCATCGGCTACCTGCCGCAGGAGGGACTGCAGCTGGCTGGGCGCAGCGTTTTCGAGGAGTGCCTGACCGTCTTTGACGAGCTGCGCGAGATGGAGCGGGGGATCGAGCACTTGGCCGGCCAACTGGCTGTGCTCGACCATGCCGGCGCGGAGTACGAGTCCGCGGCGGAGCGCTTCTCCATGCTCCAGGAGCGGTTTCACGCGCTCGACGGCTACGCGCTGGACGCGCAGGTGGGCGCGGTGCTCACCGGCCTCGGTTTCGGTAAGGAGGACTGGGCGCGGCAGACGGACGAGTTCAGCGGCGGCTGGCAGATGCGCATCGCGCTGGCCAAGCTGCTGCTGGCCAAGCCCAACCTGCTGCTGCTCGACGAGCCCACCAACCACCTCGATCTGGAAACCCGCAACTGGCTCGAAGACTATCTGCGGAGTTATCCCTTCGGCTACATACTTATCTCCCACGACCGCTACTTTCTCGATGTTACCATCGACCGCACGGTGGAGATATGGAACAAGCGGCTGACGATCTATCAGGGCAATTACACCAAGTATCTTAGCCAGAAGGACGAGCGGCGCGCGCAACTGGAGGCGGCTTACCGCAACCAGCGCGAGCAGATCGAGCACCTGGAGGCATTTATCAGCCGCTTCCGCTACCAGGCAACCAAGGCAAAACAGGTGCAAAGCCGAATAAAGGAGTTAGAAAAGATCGAGCGCATCGAGATACCCGAAGAAGAACCTGTGATTCACTTCAAGTTTCCCCAGCCGCAGCCCTCGGGGCGGATGGTGGCCCAGGCCGAGGGGCTGGCGAAGAGTTATGGCGTAAAGCAAGTATTCAGCCGGGCCGGCTTCACCATCGAGCGCGGCGACCGAGTGGCCCTCGTGGGCGTGAATGGCGCGGGCAAGTCCACGCTCATCAAGCTGCTCACCGGCGAGGAAGCGCCCACGGCCGGCTCGGTGCGGCTGGGCCACAACGTGGTCTGCGAGTACTTTGCGCAGGACCAGTACAAGGCGCTGGACGGTGAAGCGCGCATGATCGACGACATCAGCCGCGCCGCGGTCAGGGTTCCCGAGCTGGCGCTGCGCTCGCTGCTGGGCTGCTTCCTTTTCAGCGGCGACGACGTCTTCAAGCCGCTTGGCGTGCTCAGCGGCGGCGAGCGCAACCGCTACGCGCTGGCGCGGATTCTGGTTTCGCCGTCGAACTTTCTGCTGCTGGACGAGCCCACCAACCATCTCGACATGCGCGCCAAGGACGTGTTGCTGGAGGCGCTGGCGGCGTTCAGCGGCACGGTGATTTTTGTCTCGCACGACCGCTACTTCATCGACCGGCTGGCCACGCGCGTGCTCGAAGTGGAGGGCGGCGCGGTGACCAGCCACGAGGGCAACTATGAGGACTATCTGCGCCGCAAGGAGGCGCTGGCCGCTGGAGCAAGCAACAATCCGCGTCCCGCCGACCGCGTTGATCCCTCTGCTTTGTATCGGGGCACGACTTCAGTCGTGCCGAAAAACCAAAATGGGAGGGCTTTAGCCCCTGATGACCAGGCCTCGGCAGTTGCTGAGTCCTCCATCGAGACCGCCAAGGAGCGCCCGCGGCGGTTGAATCCCATCCGCCAGAAGCAGATGGAGGAGCGCTGCGCGTTTCTGGAAGAAGAGACGCCGCGCATCGAGGCCGCCATCGCCCACACCGAGGAGCAGTTGGGCGTGTACGTCTCCGCCGCCGAGACGCAGCGGCTCAGCGATCTGGCCGAGGACCTGCGCGGCCAGCTAACCGCCCTCACCGCCGAGTGGGAAGAGCTGATGATGCAGCTTGAGGGCGCGTGATTCAGTTGCGAGCCGCCTGCCTGTGAGGGCGAATGAAGGCGCGGATGGCCGGCGATTTGGCGCGGAAAGGCGTGGTTTTTGGCTCATGATCGGCTCAAAACGGGCCAAAACTGGCCGGTTCTGCTGACGTGGCGTGCTTTCCCAGGTCCCTCCGCCGCGGCGGACGAGGGACCTGGGGCACCCAGGGCTTCTGCTTGGATTACGGAATCTCATGGACACAGCACTAGGCTCGAGTTGAGCTTGTATGTGAGATTTGCGAAGATGATCTGTTGAAGCAATCGGCTGATCTGACTCGTCCGGCCCGCCTATCCGCGCGGAACCTGCCCTACGCCCGCCCAACTTTAGTAGACTCAACTCCAGCATGTTTGTCACATTCCGCACAACTTCCCGCCTCCGCTCCGCATGGAATCTTCCCGCCTTTGCCGCGCTCCTTGCAGCCGCCATTGCCTCCTCGCAGCCCTCCTTTGCCCAGGGCACTCACCTTTGGACCCAGTCGCGGCTGGAGGAGTTTGAGAAGGGCGCGCCGCAGGGGGTTGCGCTTACCAGCGACGGGCACCTGCGCCAGGGACCAGGCCTGATCGACGAGCGGACAACGCCTTCGACCTACGTCTGGTCGGTGGCCGCGGACAAGATCGGCAACGCCTACCTGGGAACCGCTTCTCCGGCCAGCGTGCTGCGCATCGTCCAGGACGGCAAGCCCTTCACGCTCTTCGAGACCAAAGACCTCAGCGTGCAGGTGGTGCGGCTGGGGCCGGACGGGGCGCTCTACGCGGCCACGCTGCCCAGCGGCAAGGTCTACCGGCTGAATCCCGACGCCGCGGCCAAGCAGGACGACGCAAGCGCCACACTGGTCTTCGATGCGGCTGCACTGGACGAAGCCAAGACAGGGCCGGAGAACGCCAAGCCCGGCGACGCAAAACCGGCCGGCGACAAGGCCGATGCCAAGACGCATTACATCTGGGATCTGGTTTTCGACGCGGCTGGGCGGCTGTACATCGCCACGGGCGGGCCGGCAGCGGTCTATCGCGTCGATCTCTCCAAGCCCGGCGTCAAGCCCGAGGTCTTTTTCAAGTGCGATGAGGAGCACATTCGTTCGCTCGCCTGGGATGCGAAGGGCAACCTGATCGCCGGTTCCGACGGGTCGGGGCTGGTCTACCGGATCGATGCGCAAGGCAAGGGCTACGTGCTCTTCGAAGCCCCCAAGCGCGAGATCACCTCGGTTGCCGTGGCCGCCGATGGCACCGTCTACGCCGCCAGCGTCGGCGACAAGAGTCACAATCCGCTGCCGCCGCTGCCCGTACAGGGAGTGGGCATGGTCAGCATTACCGTCGTCCAGCCGGGATCGATGACCGCGGCCAACACCAGCGCCTCGGTGCCCGAGGGAAGCGAGATCTACGCGCTCACAGAGGGCCAGGCTCCGCGCAAGCTCTGGACCGGCAAGGATGAGATCGTCTACGCGCTGGCCGCGCGCCCGGAGGGGTTGCTGGCCCTCACCGGCAACCGCGGGCGGGTCTTCCGCATCGCCAGCGACGGGAGCTACGCCGACGTGGGCCATCTTGACGCGCAGCAGGGGCTGAGCATGGCCGCTGTGCAGGACAAGGAAGGCATGGGCGGCATCTTCATCGGAACCGGCAATACCGGCAAGCTGGTCCTCCTCGGAAACGCCGAGAAGCACGAGTACGCCAGCGACGTGCTGGACGCTGGCGCGCTGGCCCGCTTTGGGCGCGTCGAGGTCGAACCCGGCTCGACCGGCTACGAGCTCCTCACCCGCACCGGCAATGTGGAGCAGCCGGTGCGCGGGCGGGGCGACTGGGGCTGGAGCGACTGGCAGCCGCTCAAGGACGGCGCGGTGGCTTCTCCGCCCGGCCGCTACATTGAGTGGAAGGCCGTTCTGAACGCGGGCGGGGTGCTGGGCGGCGTAGGCGTGAACTACCTGCCCGTGAACTCGGCCCCGGTGGTGGACGACCTTGTGGTGGCGCCGGGGGCGCGCGTGAACACGCAAAGCCTGCCCCAGAACCAGCCCGGCAACCAGCCGCCGCCGATTAGCATCGTCTTCCCCTCGTCCAACCAGAATGCGGGCTATGACGCGGGCTCCAGCGCGCCCCTGCAGGCCTTCAAGGATCGCACTGCCATCACCGTCCGCTGGGCGGCGCACGACGACAATGGCGACGACCTGATCTTTGCCCTCTATCTGCGCGGAGACGGCGAACACGTCTGGCGGCTGCTCAAGGATGAGATCACCGACCGGTTCTACACCATTGATGCGACGCAAATCCCCGACGGCGGCTACCAGATCAAGGTGGTCGCATCCGACTCGCCCTCGCACACGCCCGGCGACGCGCTCACCGGAGCCAAGGTGAGCGAGCGGTTCGAGGTGGATACCACGCCGCCGGCGGTGAGCGGACTCAAGGCGGTTGAAGGAGAACTCGATTGCACGCACAAGCCCTGCGCCCGGCCGGTTCGCGTAACCTTCGACGCCGAGGACGCATTCTCGCCCATCGCCCACGCCGAATACTCGCTGGACGCCGGGCCTTGGCAGTACATCGAGCCGGTGGGTGGCCTCTCCGACTCAAGGCGCGAACACTACGAGGTGCTGCTGCCGGCTGACGGCCCCGCGGGCAAGACGGGCGAGCATTTGTTTACCGTTCGCGTCTACGACCGGCACGACAACGTGGGCGTAGCCAAGACGGTATACACCACTTCAGGCAAATAGGAACGATGGTCCGGCGCAGCGCGGCTCGTCTAACTCCGCTAACCACGCTGACTTCTCTAACTTCGCACGCAAGCAGGCGCAATGCGATTTGAATTATTCTTGGCGGCGCGGTACCTGAAGGCCAAGCGGCGGCAGGCTGTGGTGGGCGTGGTCACCACCATCTCCATTGCCGGCGTGGCCGCCGGCGTGGCCGCGCTGATCATCGCGCTGGCCATCACCAACGGCATGAGGCGCGACCTGGAGGACCGCCTGGTTGGCGCCAGCGCCCATGTCGACCTGATGCGCGTAGAGGCGGACGGCATCC